>Ga0209185_1000842_pt1 | contig 31398 bp, 24 predicted proteins | sample SidtaG_2_FD_187425 | JGI IMG/M metagenome (GOLD analysis project Ga0209185, IMG submission 187425) | Marine algal microbial communities from Sidmouth, United Kingdom - Sidmouth_Asex2 metaG (SPAdes) (version 2) | ecosystem: Host-associated > Algae > Red algae > Unclassified | place: Sidmouth... | reverse complement strand
GCGATTGTTCGTCTCTTGCGTAAGGGATAGTAGGTGTTGTTTGAACGTAACGTAGCGATAGCGGAGTGGAGAGAGTGCCGGATAGCCCGACCCCCGACTGATAAGGAGGGGGATACGCCCAAATTTTTATTCACTTCACTGGATTTGTCAAAGAACCAGTTTTTTTAAAGATAATGAATTTAACTTGGATTTGCCAATGTTCCTTCAAAAACCTGTTAAACGCCGCTTTTTGCTAGTTTTCGATGCTGAAAAGACATTTCTTCAAAGATAATAAATTTCCAAATAAAAAACCACAAAAAATGAGCAGCTACGCCGTACTTTGGTCCGAGTGAAAAATAGCATTCAACAAATACACGTGGTAAAATACATCAAAACCTTCCCCACATTCTTCCTAAATTGCCTCGCTTTCACCGCCTATTCTCAACGAATCGTATGAGCATATTTTGAGGTGGTGGTTATCCGTTTACGTTCAAATAAAAATGGAGGGACAAGGCATGCCTTGTCCCTCCATTTTTATGAATGTGATTGTACAAAATTATATCTCAATTTCTCGAAAATAAACCCCATAAATATCTTCCTCCACCTCTTGTACCCAAGCAATGACGACCCTGTCATCTTCCAAATCTGCCGCTACAGGATACTCTGCATAAGCCTCCGGCGTACTCACCCAATGTTCGCGTATCGGGTTTTCGTTTTGCCAAACTTGTGCCTTTATGTGCGAAGTGTATGCCGGAGATGTATCGGAAGGCTTGTCGTGACTTTCGCTATGACCTGAATGCATACTCGATTGACTGTCAGGGTTTTCCTCCCATAGGAAAACGACTTTATTACTTTTTGTTGTCAACACTTGCGGATGTTTGCCCTTAGATGTTAACAATTTCCGTGGAGTAAAACGATTGCCACCGTCAGCCGACTTTGCATAATAAATACCTTGCCCGCCGCCCATACTAAACCAAGTGCAATGCAAACCGTCTTGGGTTTCTGCAAAGGACGGTCCGGTATGCGGGCAGCCATTGATGACCCAATTATCGGAACTCACCGCATGCGGTTGACTAAAAGTTTCGCCATTATCCGTAGAGACGAGTAGCGACATATCGCGGATGCTATCCTGCAAAATATCTCGATACATCGCATGAATATCGCCATTAGAAGCCACAAATAATTCGGTGCGACAACATTCGCAAGTATTAAAACCAATTGGTTTATCTTCTACAAAACCATCTTTTTCATTTGTTTTTGCGAAAAAAATACTTGACCCCTCACCTCTTTTTTTGGTCAAGCGCGAGTCCAACCATATCGCGCCCACTTCGCCATCAGGCAGAGTCGCGATATCGAAAAAACTACGACTCAAACCCATTGTTGTATCACCTACGTGCAGGTATCGTGCATCTGTCCATGCTTTACCATCATCGAAGGATTGTGTATAGTACAGTGCACCCGCAAAGCGATTTTTCTTGCTCGGTGTGCGTTTAGAAAATACCGCTACGATAGTGCCGTCTTCTTTAAATGCGACCTTGCTCATACTCTCATCGTGAGCGCGACAACCGGCTGAAGGTGCTATCTTTATTGCTGCATCAAAATCACCATTAGAGGTATTCCATTTAGCAAATTTGACGATATTTCCCGTCTCTTCGCCGGGCAATTTTTCAGTCCATACAATGACCGGACTGCCATTTTGGTCATCGGTGAAAAACGGACCGGAGGCAGTATTGTCTTTTGTAGAAATTAATTGAGGTATATTTTTTTGCCCATCAACTGAGCTGTCCGGCTTATTTTGTCCGCAAGACCAAAATAAACTGGCACATATTAATATGATAAATATTCGCATGATATAATAGTATAGATAAGAAGCGATAAAATATTTAATTTTATATTACTTATAAGAAATTTAAAATTAACTTGATATTAAATAATATATTCATTTCATACTCTTAGTAGTAAGTCAAACTAATTATGATAAGTTCATTTGGCGAAATTTGTCCGATTACTTTGTTGGAGAACATCCAGCGTAGCTACGGCTATGCTGAATAACCTCCGCCTCGTACTCGAAAAAATTTCACTCAAAGCAACATATCATAATTAGATTGACTTACTACTTAGGAATAGGGCTTTAATAAATGCAGGTTCTTGACGACTTTATTTTGTTCCTGATAAGTGAAAAGACTAAACTAAGCGATATTTTAAATCGTCATAATTCACTGGAAGTGAATTTTTTATTTAAACTTAAACTTACGCTTAAACTTACGCTTAAACTTACGCTTAAACTTACGCTTCCACTTACTTACATTTTACATTTATTGAAATTTGAAAATAAAAGTGTCAACTACTTTTCACTAAAAATGCCAATTATTTCTTCTGAAAATTATAAGCTAAGCCGAGATTAATTGCTCGTGGTTCGCCAATGCTGTAGCTATCGCCCCACTGCGAACGTCGAGCAACGGTAGCATATAGTTTGTTGGAAATATTCATCACGTTTGCCCATACTTCTATGCCTTTGATGTTATAACCTAAGCGGAAATTGAAAATATTATAACCATCGTATTCCGCCGAGTTAGCATTATCCATAAAATAGGAATCAATGTGTTGCCATTCTAGTGCAGCTCGCAAACTGGGTGCAAAAGCAGGCTTGTAGGTCAGTTCTGAATTGGCAATCCATGAGGGTGCTTGCCCCATTTCATTGCCGGAATAATCCGCCCCGTTTTCGATATAATCAATAAAATTGTGCGAGGCATTTGTACCACTTAGACGAAATTGAAGCCCGTCAATGATTTGCCAGTTTACGCCGTATTCGATACCGCGATGTTGGGTTTGACCGGCATTTCGATTTTCGCGTGTGCCATCATCCAATCGTACTGAAATAATCTCGTTTTTGCCGTCCAATTGATATATACCAAAGTCGAAAGCAACCTTATTATTGAGCTGAAACCAACCGCCGATTTCATAATTATTAAATTGTGCAGGTTTCAAAACAGGAATTTGTACGCCTCTATACAGCTCACTGATTTGTGGTGGCAAAAAGCCTTGACTGTAATTGGCATAGAGTCCGTCGCCCTCACCAAGATTATAGGTCAAACCAACTTTGGGTGTAATGGCAGAGAAATTATCGACATCATTTGGCGCACCCGAAAAGGCATCCTCATCAAGGTTGTTTCTAAAATCAAAATTCAGAATATCATAACGCAATGCAGCCGTTAATTGGAGTTGTTTGGTGAGTTTAATATCAAAATTGGCGTAAGTACCAAAATTCCTTAAATCAACTTCATAATCTGTCAACACGCTATCCGTTTCGGTGAATGCGGTATAGATATTTTCGTTACTTCTAACAATAGATATGTAATTGGCTTTGAAAGTGTTAGGACTATTGTCGAGGCTCGCGCCTATCGTTACATTCGCGCCGTTGAGCAAGTCAAATGTTTGTTTGTGTTGTACAACAAATCCCGTACTTATGACGCTATTATCGTTGATTTCGCCATGCGCGAGATTGGGATTGCCGTCTGGGTTTGCCCATGGTGAATAGTCGTTCCTTACTCGATAAGAAGGGTTTTGTCGAATAGAATTGTCGCGTGCAAATGCTGCAATGGTCGTCTTGCTGCCTGCATCCCAGTAGTGATTATAGACTAATTTGGTGCGTAGCGCATCTACGGCGCGATTGGTAAAAGTTTGTTGGCTAGTATAGTCTTCTCCATAAAAAAAAGTGCTATCGAGGCTACCCGTCATATCTGCATAATAATCAACATAAGTGGCATCAAAAGTCAATGAATTTTTGTCATCGATTAAATAATCAGCTCTAAAAGTCAGTGCCAATTTATCGAAATCACTGTGTTCGCGGAAACCGTTTTTGCGCTGCGCATAATAGCCCGAAACGCCGATACCGAGTTTGCCGAAAGTGCTGGAGGCGTTGAGGTCGGCACGGCGATAGCCGATGTTATTACCTTGAATACCAATTCGTCCGGTAGGTACAGCCGCTGGTCGGAGTGTCACAAAATTAATCGCACCACCAATCGCCTCGCTACCATAAGCCGACGAAGCCGGACCGCGAATCACCTCAATTCTTCGGAGGGCAGCCATATTCATTTCGAGTAATGCGTTGTGATTGAAGACACCCGTTGGGCGAATGGGTAGACCATCTTCAAGGTACAAAAACAAGCCTTTATAATTGATGGGTTGGCGGATAGCCATCGTGTGTTGTTCATTACCCAAATCAACCATATAAACGCCACTCACTTTATTGAGTACTTCATCAAGACGAGTGGCTTTGCTATCTTCAAGCAATTGTGGACTGACAACAGATATGGAAATCGGCGCATCGGTGCGTTGCTGTACATCGCGGTTGGCAGAAATAATGACCTGATTCAATTCAGAAGACGAAGCCGTCAAACTAATAATATCCGACAAGGCATCGGCAGACAGCGTAATGGTTTCGTAACCAATATAACTGATGAAAAAATCTTTGGGTGTGGTACTCAATTCAAATGTATACTGACCGTTGTAGTTGGTGACTGCAATGCCTTTTTCGGCAGTTGAAATGGTCGCGCCAACGAGTGGTTCAGCCGTATTTTGGTCGATGATAGTACCTGAAAATTTAAGTTGTCCAAATAGGGTAGAGCCGATGAAAAGACAAAGCATTGTCCCTAATATATTTTTATAATTCATTATATTTTTATTTATAATTTGAGTGGAAAACACAGGGGTACTTTACTTATTTTAAAAATAAATAAAGTGTATTAAATTTGATATTAAATTAAATATAAATATTATATTTAAAATGTTTGGGAACGCGAAAAAAAAAATAATTTAAATAGATTTCACACATGCAAATATCTATGGTGATTATCCGAATGACAATAATCGTCAAACGGAAATCACGCATACACATAGCAGATATGTCAATCAGCAAAAGCCAATTGATTCATTGAATATTAAAAACGGTTGGAAATGCAATACAAATCCGATGTGAAACCTATGATTTTGGTGGGCGAAAAACACTGTCTGAATACGGTTGCGGAAAGTATTCCGTATAACAGAAATTAGAAAGATTATTGTTTGACGGTAAGTTTACTTGAAGTTTGAATTTATGTTTTTGGGTAAGGTATTGAATGTCTATTTTCTCTAAAATTTTCGATGGAAATTCGTTCTTTTTTTGCTCTTGTTCGGAAAGTTTGGCTTTGAGGTGACACTTACCATGACATTTTAGTTGAGGGGTGTCTTTGTTTATACAGAAAAAATTAATGATATATTCTTTGTTGAGATGATAATAGGCTATAGCCCCAAACCTATCGAAAGTTTGAAAAATTACTAAAATAAAAAAAAAAGATATACCTATTAATCTCACTATGAATGCTGTACTTTAAAATTATCTTTTAACTATTTTCTTATATATGTGGCACGAAAAATAAGAAGTCACCCTTATTCTGAAAGGGGTTTCATAATATTTAAATATGCTCTAAGTTTGCCTAAGTGAAAGAAATTAAATAAATTGTTCCATAATGCGCCGTAATTTTTTCTTCTAAGGTTCTGCTGAAATAAGGATATTTTTAAATTATTTTATAATAAAAAATATTTATAAATAATTCATTTTTAATAATAAATAAATTAAAAAATAATTTTAATTAATTAAAAAATGGCTATATTTCAGTGCGACCTTCTAAAGAATTCAAAAAATCGTTGCATAGCATCGCTACGGAACTATTTTTTGTGTTTTTTAGAAGGGAAAAAGAACAAGTATAATGGGGCAAGCTATTTATTTTCTTTCACTTACTTAAAAAGTTGCTACAAAAGTAAGAAATAGACCACAAAAAAGGGACAGCCCTGTGAGCAGACTGTCCCAAAATCAAAGTAAAAAACGAACCTTGTGTAAGGCAGGATAACAAACTGCCCACAAGATTATGAGAAAGAATTTTATATTCAGTAAAAACCACCGAATTATCGCGTGTAGGGACAGTGCATGCCCTGTTCCTACACTGCGGTGAATACATTTTGTGGAGAAAATTCATGAATTTTCTCCACAAAATTAAATCGTTATGCGCCGCAAGAAAGACAACCATCATCCATCGAACAAGAATCGTCTCCAGCAACCTGTACTTCTACCTCTCCGTTCTGCGTTTGCGCGGTCTTTATCGTAGCACCTTCCGCTTCTGCATTAGCAAATTTCGTCTGATGCTTCGCGTCCAAAGTAAATTTAATCGGGTCAACTGCTGCCTTAGAACGCAGGTAATACATCCCCGTTTTCAGTCCTTTTTGCCAAGCATAAAAGTGCATTGACGAGAGCTTTGCGAAGTTTGGATTTTCGACAAATAAATTCATACTCTGACTCTGACAGATGTACGCACCTCTATCCGCCGCCATGTCAATGATGACTTTTTGCTTAATTTCGTAAGCCGTTTTGTACAGGTCTTTCAGGTTTTGCGGTACATCGGGGAAGTCCTGAACTGAGCCATTTGCAGCCATTAGGCGTTGCTTCATTTCATCATCCCACAAGCCCAAACCAATGAGGTCATGCAACAAATGTTTGTTCACGATAACATATTCGCCCGACAAGGTACGGCGTGTGTAAATGTTTGAGGTATAAGGTTCAAAACATTCATTATTACCTAATATTTGTGAAGTCGAAGCCGTTGGCATCGGTGCAAGTAAAAGGCTATTGCGGAGTCCGTGCTTCTTAATATCTTTCTTCAATTTCGCCCAATCCCAACGGTCGCTTGGTGTCACGCCCCACATATCGTATTGCAACTCGCCTTTACTCGCTGGAGAGCCTTCATATGACTCATACGCACCATCGGCTTTTGCTTGCGCGCAAGACTCGGTGAGCGCAGCAAAGTAAATCGTCTCAAAAATTTCGCGGTTCAATGTCGCCGCTTCGGGACTATCAAACGGGTAGCGCATCATAATAAACGCATCCGCCAAACCCTGCACACCAATCCCCACGGGACGATGACGCATATTCGAGTTTCGCGCCTCCTCAATCGGGTAGTAATTCACATCGATGACCTTATTCAAATTGCGGGTCACGATACGTGCGACTTTGTATAAATGTTTAAAGTCATACTTACCTTTTTTGACAAATTTAGCCAATGAAATAGACGCTAAATTGCAAACCGCCACTTCATCTTTCGACGTAAATTCCATGATTTCTGTACACAAATTACTCGAACGAATCGTCCCCAAATTCTTTTGGTTCGACTTCTTATTTGCCGCGTCTTTGTACAACATATATGGCGTTCCCGTTTCTATCTGCGACTCCAAAATCGCAAACCACAACTCCTGCGCTTTTATCGTTTTACGGGCTTTTCCTTCCTGTTCGTACTTATGATATAACGCCTCAAATTCGCCCCCGTAAGTATCGCACAAACCCGGGCATTCATTCGGACAAAACAGCGACCATTCGCCGTCTGCTTTCACACGTTCCATAAATAAATCGGGCATCCACATTGCATAAAACAAGTCGCGAGCACGTTGTTCTTCCTTACCGTGATTCTTTTTTAGGTCTAAAAAATCGAAAATATCGGCGTGCCACGGTTCGATATACACCGCAAATGCGCCCTTACGTTTGCCACCGCCTTGATCGACATATCGCGCCGTATCATTATACACTCGCAACATCGGAACGATACCATTCGAACTACCGCCCGTACCTTTTATATAACTACCTTTTGCCCGTACATTATGAATACTCAAACCAATTCCTCCGGCAGATTGCGAGATTTTCGCGCAGCGTGTCAGCGTCTCAAAAATACCCGGAATCGAATCTTCCGTCATACTCAACAAAAAGCAACTACTCAGCTGCGGACGTGGCGTACCGGCATTGAATAGGGTAGGAGTGGCGTGAATAAACCACTTTTGCGACATCAGATTATACGTCTCAATCGCTGCATCAATATCCTCGCCGTGAATGCCTACTGCTGCACGCATCAGCATCTGCTGCGGACGCTCTGTCACCTTCCCATCCATACGCAAAAGGTAGGAGCGTTCGAGTGTCTTAAATCCGAAAAAATCGAAACTATAATCGCGGTCATATATAATTGCAGAATCCAATCTATCCGCATTTTTCATAATCAGTGCATGAGTCTCATCACTAATCAAATTGGCGCGCCCGTTCGTTTTCGGGTCGATATAATTATAGAGTGCCTCAATCGTTTCTGAAAAGGACTTATTCGTATTTTTGTGCAAATTCGATACCGCAATTCGCGCTGCCAATCGCGCATAATCCGGGTGATTCGGCGCCATCGTAGCCGCCGTTTCTGCTGCCAAATTATCCAGTTCGGTGGTCGTCACACCATCGTATAAACCCTGTATGACCATCTTCGCAATCTCAATATCCGAGACATGGTCAGCATCCAAACCATAACATAATTTTTTAACTCTTGCGGTTATTTTGTCGAAGCTCACGGCTTCGCGCTTTCCATTTCTTTTGATTACTTTCATAGTATTTCGTTTATCGTAACACAGACATTCCTGTCTGTTTTTTTGTGCGAATACAGACAAGAATGTCTGTGTTACGTTTTATATTATTTCAAATAAAATAAAAATTATAATTGTAAAAATTGTTTTTTATCATATTTTATAAAATATTAATTTATAAATTATTTTTATTCGATATTAAAATTAATTTGAACCCATATATTTATGAGTATATGTTTGGTTGTTTAATTGAAATTTCAATAAGTATATTCCTTTTTTAAGGTGAGATAAATCTTGTACTGAATTAGTTGTTACAATATTTGACGCTACAAGTTTGCCATCAATAGTATAAGTATCAACAATTGCTTTTGATAAACCGTCCGATACTATTTTATAGCTTTGGGAAGTAAATTCAACTAAAATAGAAGGGGCATTTGTGGGTTCGATATTATCAATAGTGATGTCTAATTCAATTGAGTATAATTCTCGCCCTACAGATGAATCAAGATTACTTAAAAAATATAATTTGTTATTTTGAACACCAAGTGGAAGAACAGAATCAATATCTAAAGAGGATTGACTAAAGGTGAAAAAATTGCTGAATGACCCATCTTCCATATTAACATAGTGTAGTTCGGGCGTAAAACCGTTAGAGATTCCCGAAGCAAAAATGGTATACTTACCATAGGTTAAAAAATTTGACATTAAATAGGTATCAATCTCGAATAATTGAGTGGTGCCTGCGGCAGTGCCATCAGTGTGCATAATGAAGTCATCATAAAAGAAGCCCTCGGATGCGTAAAAAACCATATTGTCTTGATACACATCTCCAACCGCATTAAATTGTATAGGATTAAAATCATTGGCACTAAATAATAATTCTTCTTCTCCTTCAATTCCATTTGTGGTGTAGTAACCCTCGCCGAGTATCAAAGCTAAGGATTGATTATTGGTAAATTCTTCCATTCGGAGTGGATAACTACCCGCTATCGTTGTCATCTCCAGCGAATTGTCTGTGGGGTCGTAAAAGTATATTCCCGAAAATTCGTCGTTGAAATCATGTATCGCTGCGAAAATTAAACCTTGATTGATTTGGCTCAACCCGAGGATGTCGGCATATGAGGATACGTTTTCGTCCATCTCCGCCAAGAGAACCGGACTGCCATTCTCAACTTTGTATAGTTTGATACCACTACTGCCTGCTACCAAAAAGGCTATCTCGTTTTCGTATTGCGTTAATAATATTTCGAGCGAACCATTAAAATTTTCACTCTTGTAAATACCTTCGCGAGACACACCGTCAGTTCTGAATAAAGAATCTTTATAAGTAAAATACAGGTAACCTGACTCTAAGGTGGCTAAACTTCGAGGTCTTTCATTGGAGTTTTGGTCGAAGGAGAATAAAATTTCTGTACCTTGTTCTGTTCCGTCTGTCGTCCAGATACCTCCGCCATTGACTTCATCAAATGCAGAAAAATATATTTTATCATTAAATTGTACAAAGTCGCCGGGACGAGATGACTCTGTTCCTTCATTAATATCTTTCAATAAAGACAATTGACCATTTTCCAAGATGCCCAACTCCTCTCCGACATCACTGTTTACGACAGGAAAAATCAGACGCTCACCTAATTCTATGCTTTTATAGTTGAATTTATTAAAGCCGTCTTCCTGCCCTAAGCTAAAGTCTTGCACTAATTCAGGGGATTGCGCTTTGATTGCAAAACTACATACTAATTGTAGTAGAAATAAAATCTTAATTTTTGTTTTCATAATTTTTATTGATGTTAATAAAAAATTTATAATTTCTTTTTTAATGTTTATTTAGTATGATTATTAGTTCGTTAGACCATTTTCCTGACGTCAGGAAAATGGTCTGTATTTGGTATTAATTAGCGAGTAAAAATCCGAAAAATACTATACTCAAAAAGGCTGTCGTTTCTTTTTCCTAAGAGAAAATGCCAACACCGTCAAACACAAACTCCCAAAGGTATAAATCGACCCTTGCATCAATTGCCAATGCAGCGTTTTACCGACGACATCATACATATTAATGCCAATCAAAAAACAGCCGACGATGAGCAATATTTTTTCCCATGTCAATAATTCCCCGAAGGAAAAAATCAAATATATCGCCAGCGGCATCGTATAAATAAAGGCATTTTGACTGGTGAATGCCAATAAAGGAATCCACGACGCAAGCAAAGCCAATTCACCGATAAACGCCTTTTCCGTATCACGTCCGCACCGCATGTACCAGAGAAATGAAAGTCCCATCATGCCTAGCACCGACAACTGATACAGTGTTTGTACTCTACCATTCACCAACAAATATCGTATAGGCGTATATCGCGCCAAGACCGAAAAAATCGTGTGATTAGCATCGGCAGTGAGGGCTTGTTTGGCTGCCATTTCAATGCCCAATTCATTGAACCAAGCCGCATACAATCCCGAAAATTCGTCCCAAGACGGATAAAAAACAAAAGGCAACAAACCCACGACCAACAAAGCCAATATCGTATAAGCAACTGCTTTCAGCCGCTTTTTGAGCAATAAATAAGGCAGAAAAATCAAGCCGAAGGGCTTCATAAAAATGCTCGCGCCAAGTAAAATACCCAAACGTACATCCTGCCTATCGCGATAAAATTTTATCAATGCAATGTAGACGACCATCAACAACATATTGACCTGTCCGAGATGCCATTCCAAGTGAATGTGCGGCACGACCGCCAATATAGCACCCAACAAAGCAAAGTTGATAAATCGCTCCGTCTTGCCCTCGCTCAACATACCTTTCATCGTCCACAAAGCCCAAGCCGTTGCTGCTGTGAGCAAGAGCCAGTACAGCACTTTCGCCGCACCAAAACCCACCAACAAAAAGGGCAAAAAATACAGCCCCGCCGCTGGTGCGTACTTGTACACAAAATGCCCATCCGCCGCTATCCGGTATATCTCCGCACCGTCCAACATCCGCCCCGCCGTCCGAAAATACACCTCAAAATCCACCATCTGAAACCGCTCATTGAGCATATCCCCGAACATGCTCAGAAAGCTGAACAAGAGAAATAGGATGAGCCAGAGGTGTCGTTTCATATTGTTTTGTTTCTGTACCGGCTGTCTTTAGCTGCCGACGGGCGTAAGCTCGAAAAAGTACCATGCCCGAAGCCGCGAGGTTAAAGGTTCTGCGAACCTTTGCGGCAGCTAAAGACAGTCGGTACGGGGTATCTCAAAAAGCTATCGTCATACCGCACTTGATGCGGTATCTGTTGTGTCTTGGCACGATGTCAGACAGGAGCTCCTCTTCAAAATGCTGCTAAAAACCAAACAGATTCCGCATCGAGTGCGGTATGACGGTTTATTTTTGGAGTGTTGGTGATATAATAAGTATTTCAAAAATCTATCGTCTTGTCGAGGAGACAGCATGTCCGCACCTCAAAAGCAAATCGTCATACCGCACTTGATGCGGTATCTGTTGCATCTTGGCACGATGTCAGACAGGAGCTTCTCTTTAAAATGCTGCTAAAAACCAAACAGATACCGCATCGAGTGCGGTATGACGGTTTATTTTTGGAGTGTTGCTGATATCAGTATCTCAAAAATCTATCGTCTTGTCGAGGAGACAGCATGTCCGCACCTCAAAAGCAAATCGTCATACCGCACTTGATGCGGTATCTGTTGCGTCTTGGCACGATGTCAGTCAGGTGCTTTAGTTTAAAATGCTGCTAAAACCAAATAGATACCGCATCGCGGTGCGGTATGACGGTTTATTTTTGGAGTGTTGGTGATATCAGTATCTCAAAAATCTATCGTCTTGTCGAGGAGTCAGCGTGTCCGCACCTCAAAAGCAAATCGTCATACCGCACTTGATGCGGTATCTGTTGCGTCTTGGCACGATGTCAGACAGGAGCTTCTCTTTAAAATGCTGCTAAAAACCAGACAGATTCCGCATCGAGTGCGGAAAGACAGTTTATTTTTGGAGTGTTGGTGATATCAGTATCTCAAAAACCTATCATCTTGTCGAGGAGACAGCATGTCCGCACCTCAAAAGCAAATCGTCATACCGCACTTGATGCGGTATCTGTTGCGTCTTGGCACGATGTCAGTCAAATGCTTTAGTTTAAAATGCTGCTAAAACCAAACAGATACCGCATTGAGTGCGGTATGACGGTTTATTTTTGGAGTATCGGTGATATCAGTATTTCAAAAACCTATCGTCTTGTCGAGGAGTCAGCATGTCCGCACCCTAAAAGCAAATCGTCATACCGCACTTGATGCGGTATCTGTTGCGTCTTGGCACGATGTCAGACAGGAGCTTCTCTTTAAATGCTGCTAAAAACCAAACAGATTCCGCATCGAGTGCGGAAAGACGGTTTATTTTTGGAGTGTTGATGATATCAGTATCTCAAAAATCTATCGTCTTGTCGAGGAGTCAGCATATCCGCACCTTAAAAGCAAATCGTCATACCGCACTTGATGCGGTATCTGTTGCGTCTTGGCACGATGTCAGACAGGAGCTTCTCTTTAAAATGCTGCTAAAAACCAGACAGATTCCGCATCGAGTGCGGAAAGACAGTTTATTTTTGGAGTGTTGGTGATATCAGTATCTCAAAAACCTATCATCTTGTCGAGGAGTCAGCATGTCCGCACCTCAAAAGCAAATCGTCATACCGCACTTGATGCGGTATCTGTTGCATCTTGGCACGATGTCAGTCAAATGCTTTAGTTTAAAATGCTGCTAAAACCAAATAAATACCGCATCGCGGTGCGGTATGACGGTTTATTTTTGGAGTGTTGATGATATCAGTATCTCAAAAATCTATCGTCTTGTCGAGGAGACAGCATGTCCGCACCTCAAAAGCAAATCGTCATACCGCACTTGATGCGGTATCTGTTGCATCTTGGCACGATGTCAGTCAAATGCTTTAGTTTAAAATGCTGCTAAAACCAAATAGATACCGCATCGCGGTGCGGTATGACGGTTTATTTTTGGAGTGTTGATGATATCAGTATCTCAAAAATCTATCGTCTTGTTGAGGAGTCAGCATGTCCGCACCTCAAAAGCAAATCGTCATACCGCACTTGATGCGGTATCTGTTGCATCTTGGCACGATGTCAGTCAAGTGCTTTAGTTTAAAATGCTGCTAAAACCAAACAGATACCGCATCGCGGTGCGGTATGACGGTTTATTTTTGGAGTGTTGGTGATATCAGTATCTCAAAAATCTATCGTCTTGTCGAGGAGTCAGCGTGTCCGCACCTCAAAAGCAAATCGTCATACCGCACTTGATGCGGTATCTGTTGCATCTTGGCACGATGTCAGTCAAATGCTTTAGTTTAAAATGCTGCTAAAACCAAATAGATACCGCATCGCGGTGCGGTATGACGGTTTATTTTTGGAGTGTTGGTGATATCAGTATTTCAAAAACCTATCATCTTGTCGAGGAGTCAGCATGTCCGCACCTCAAAAGCAAGTCGTCATACCGCACTTGATGCGGTATCTGTTGCATCTTGGCACGATGTCAGACAGGAGCCTCTCTTTAAAATGCTGCTGAAAATCAAGCAGATAATGCCTCTGAACTGTTGCAGTATTCTGCATCATTGCACTGTATTATTAAGTATTCAACATTTATTTATATATATATTGGCAAAAAAATGTTCCTAAAAATCCTCATCAAGCGAAAACACCTGCTTCTCCTTCTCCGCCATCACACCAGACTTCTGATAATCCCCAACGCGTTTTTCAAAGAAATTGGTTTTGCCTTGTAGGGAAATCATATCCATCCACGGGAAAGGATTTTCTACGTTATATATCTTGTCATTACCGAGTTGAGCGAGTAGGCGGTCGGCGACAAATTCGATGTATTGGCACATCATTTCGGCGTTCATACCTATGAGGCTAACGGGTAGGGCATCCGACACAAATTCTTTCTCCATGTCTACGGCATTGGCGATGATGCCTTCTACGGTTGCCTTTGGTAACTTATTGGTAATGTGCTGTGTATAGAGCAAGCACGCGAAATCGCAGTGCATCCCTTCGTCGCGAGAGATGAGTTCGTTGGAGAAGGTGAGACCGGGCATTAAGCCGCGTTTTTTGAGCCAGAATATGGAGCAAAACGAACCGGAAAAAAAGATGCCTTCTACGGCAGCAAAGGCGATGAGTCGCTCGGCAAATGAGCCGTTGTCTATCCAACGCAATGCCCAATCTGCTTTCTTTTTCACGCAGTCGAGGGTTTCGATGGCATTGAACAGGTGGTCTTTTTCTTTGTTGTCTTTGATGTAGGTGTCGATGAGTAGGGAGTAGGTTTCGGAGTGGATGTTTTCCATCATGATTTGGAAACCGTAGAAGAATTTGGCTTCGGTATATTGGACTTCTCCGACGAAGTTTTCTGCCAAATTTTCGTTCACGATGCCATCACTTGCCGCAAAAAACGCTAAGACGTGTTTGATGAAATGACGTTCATTATCGCTGAGGTTTTCCCAGTCCTTGAGGTCTTGCGAGAGGTCGATTTCTTCGGCTGTCCAGATGCTCGCTTCTGATTGTTTATAGAATGCCCAGATGTCGTCGTGTTGTATCGGAAATAGGACGAATCGGTTAGGATTTTCTTGTAATATTGGTTCGACGTTCTTTGTCATGTGTGATGATGTTGTGTTATGTAAAATCTCGTATAGGTAAGTTCTTAATGAATGAGTGAATTCTGAATGAATGAATGAATCAAATTAAGGGGTTTTGTGATTTTTAATTGGAACAAACATTAAAAAAGGGGCTTCAATCAAAAATGATTCATTCATTCTTTCATTCAAAATTCATTCATTGAGAACTTACTCGTATAGAGACAAAAAACCTTAGAAAACATATTTTGTCTCCTAAGTAAAAGGGATTGCAATAAAGCATCTTCCGATGTTTAATAAGTAATAAGTCTGGGCAAGCATTTGGTTTTAGTCACCTTGAAAAACAGCAAAACGAAGTTAGTTGAGTGGTGAATTTACCTTGCTTTGATTTGTAAACACAAAACTAATAGAAGGGATAACAAAAACCAAATTAAGTTATCCACAATCAGGTAAAAAATGTGTACAACTTTATTAAATCGCTGATTTCCAAAAAATTAATTTTGCTAACAAATGTTATTAACAATGTTGGTAACTTTTTGTTAGTAAAATTATTTTATCATCAAATTAAGGAAAAGTAACAGGAAATAAGCATTTAACACAGAAAAAACCGTGTTAAATATCGTTTTATTGCAGATGTATTTGTGAAATTGAATGGTTCTTTGAAAAATCCAGTGATTGCTCGTTTTTTGCGTAAGGGATAGGAGGTGTTGTTTGAAAGAAATGTAGCGATAGCGGAATGGAGAGAGTGCCGGATAGCCCGACCCTCGACTGATAAGGAGAGGGATACGCCCAAATTAATATTCACTTCACTGGATTTGTCAAAGAACTATTAAAATAAGCGTTGACGGCGAAAAATCCAAGCAACAAGCAAGGAAAGCACAACGGATACGACCAAAATAATAGGAAAGGCAATCGACGAATTTTCCATGCTATTGGGTACATTCATCCCGAAAAAACTGGCGACGAGGGTAGGCACCATGAGGATGATGGTCACGAGGGTGAGCCGCTGAATGACGAGGTTGAGATTATTGGAGATGATGGAGGCAAAGGCGTTCATCGTACCGCTGAGGATGGAGGCATAGACGTTTGCCATTTCATTGGCTTGCGAATTGTCGATTACGATGTCGTCGAGTAGGTCAACGAGGTCTTCGTCTTCGCGGACTTGGAGGAAGTCGGTGCGCTTCATTTTCATCATCAAAAGCTCGTTGGCACTAAGTGAAGTTACAAAGTAGACCAAACTTTTTTCGATACTCAATAGTTGTTTTAATTGCGTATTACTACTGGCTTCATACAACTCTTGTTCTACCTGATAGCGTCTATTATTCAAGTCTTTGAGGCAGTTGAGAAAGTAGTACACGTTTTGTTCGAGGATTTTTAAGACAAATTCTTCGCGATTGGCAGGATTGAAGTTTTTAATTTTATTGTCTAAAAAACGCTGTAACACAGGATTTTCAAACGCCGTAATAGTCAATATGTAATTACTTCCCAAAATAATCCCAATTGGCACGGTTATGTAGGCTGCTGCATTGAGGACATCGCTTTTATTGGGCGTAGGCGTATTGAGGACGATGAGGCGCACGCCATCTTCGCGCTCATAACGTGAGCGTTCGTCAATATCGAGCGAGTCGGTCAGAAAGTCAAGCGGAATATCGAGTTGCTGCGACACATTTTGGAGTTCGGCTTGAGTAAACGGCGCCGCAATATGCACCCAACACAAAGGCGCACGGCTGCTCAACTCGCGTAATTTTCTGCCCTCTTTTTGATAATATTTTATCATATTTAGTGTTGTTGTGTTGTTGTGTCGTTGTGTTGTGGTGGTACTTTGGTTTTAGTGTACCACAAAAATACTACAACACAACGACACTATAACACTACAACACTATTTTTCGATAAATAAAACTTACTTTTGTGTGAAATTAGATAAGAACGAGAGACTTGCGATGAGAGATAAGAGTGCTAAGATAAGAGAATGAAAATATCTTCGTTTCTGGTCTCAAGTTTCAAGTCTCTTATCTCTTATCTCTCGTCTCGCTTCCCTTAGGGAAGAGGAAGAAAATAATCTACCCCAAATGAAGAAGTTATTTTTTTTATATGTTTGGCTAAATTTGACGCGCATAGCCGAGCTACGTAAGTGAAAGAAAATAAATAAATTGTTCCATAATGCGCCGTAATTTTTTCTTCTAAAGAATTCAAAAAATCGTTGCATAGCCATAGCTACGGAACTATTTTTTGTGTTTTTTAGAAGGGAAAAGAACAAGCATAATGGGGCAAGTTATTTAATTTCTTTCACTAAGGAAGATTTAGTGAAACATATAAGAAAAAGAACAATTCAGACGGGTAGATTATTTTTTTCGTCTTCCCTTATCTCAAGTCTAACTTTAAATATGCGATTTTTATTTTCATTATTTTCTTTAATACCAATCATTTCAAACGCCCAAACGACTATCGTTTCCGGTCCTATGCTTGGACATCAAACGGATAGCACGGCGACGATTTGGCTACTATTGGAAGGTATTCCACACGCAGCATCACCGACAGGGGAGGAGACGAAGTTTCAAATGCCCTCATCGCCCGAACTCGAATTGATGCTTACCGACCTCAAATCTAAAGGTTATGACGACATCGACCATAAGGTGCAAGAGCGCATGGTGGCGGATTATAAAACAGTCCGCATCCACTTGAAAAAAACAAGCCCGACAGCGAAAGATGCACCAAAAAAAATCATGCGTAATTTTTCCTTTCTGACCGGTTCATGTGCTTTTCCGTATCCATATAAAGGTATGAAAGGCAAAAAATGCGATTTTATATTTAAAAGCATGACCGAAACACCGTCGGATTTTATGATTTGGCTGGGCGATAATACCTATTATCTCGATAAAGAATGGGAATCGTATGATAAGATGTTTTTGAAGAACGCAAAAATGAGGACGAATAAACACATCAACGAATTCATACAAACTCGTCCGCAATATGCTATATGGGATGACCATGATTACGGTCCGAATAATAGCGATAGCACTTATGCGAATAAGGATGTATCACTGGAAGTATTCAAAGATTTTTGGGCAAATCCGTATTATGGTAAAAAGAAAGCACCGGGCAATTACTCGCATTTTCGCTACGAAGATGTTGAGATTTTCTTGATGGATGCGCGTTATTATCGCTCTAAAAAGAAAGATGAAATGTTTGGCGAAGCCCAAATGGAATGGCTTAGAAAGCAACTTAAAAAATCCGACGCCAATTTCAAAATCATCGTTGCAGGTACGCAGATGTTACCCACCGAAGTCCGTGGAGAGTCTTGGCAGGATTTTAAAGATGAACGCAAGGATTTCCTCAAATTCATAAAAAAAGAAAAAATAACAGGCGTTATTTTTATGAGTGGCGATAGGCATTATACAGAATTGAATTTTAATGACCGCGGTGATAAACATTATCCGCTATACGAATTTAGCTGTTCGCCGCTCACGAGTTTCGGCAATCCAAGTGGGCGCATGAAAAATAAAATGCGTAGCAAACGCTCCCTTTACATGAAGCAAAATTATGGCAGAGTCAGCTTCGCCGGAGAGTCGCACGAACGCGAATGTACGCTCGAAGTGTTTGACAAACAAGGCTTTCTGGTTTGGAGTCATATCATTCCCTTGAGTGACCTTGAATGAGTCACACGTAGCACACACGTAGCACAGGCTTCCAGCCTGCACTGCGTTATATCGACACCTTTTTTCGATAAAACAGGACAAACTAATGCGGTACAGGCGGAAACCTGTGCTATATTGGAATTTGCTTTTTGAAATTTTATGCCATACAACATCATCATAGTCGGCGGCGGATTAGCGGGGCTGACAAGTGCTTTGCACCTTTCCAAGAAAGGGCTAAAAGTGCTTTTGATAGAAAAAAATTCCTATCCCAAACACAAAGTTTGCGGCGAATACATCTCCAATGAAGTCCTTCCCTACCTCCAATCCTTGGGCTTCGATCCTTTCGATTTTGGTGCAAAAAACATTACCGACCTTACACTTAGTACGCCGCGTAGTAGGTCTTTGAGTGTCAAATTACCTTTGGGCGGCTTTAGCATCAGTCGATATTGTTTGGATGCCGAATTAGCTAAAAAAGCTGAACAAAATGGGGCTAAAATTGTCTATGCTACCGTTACAAACATTCAATTTGAAAATAATGAGTTTGAAATTACGACCAATCAAGACGAGCGATTTACGGCGCAGTTGGTGATTGGTGCCTTCGGCAAACGGTCAAATATTGACGTAAAAATGAACCGAAAATTCATGAAAAAACCGTCTCCTTTTTTAGGTGTAAAAGCGCATTACGAAGGCGATTTTCCTGAAAACCTCGTTGGCTTGCACAATTTTGATGGCGGATATTGTGGTATTTCAAAAGTAGAAAACGACCATATTAATGTTTGTTATATTGCTGATTTCAAATCATTTAAAAAGTATAAAAATATCAATGACTTCCAAAAGAATGTATTGAGTAAAAATCATTTCTTAAAAGAAGTATTTGAAAATTATAAATTGGCTTTTGATAAACCTTTATCTATTAGTCAGGTTTCATTTGCAAGTAAAAATCCGGTAGAAAATCATATTATTATGTGCGGTGATAGTGCCGGAATGATACACCCTCTTGCAGGCAACGGCATGAGTATGGCAATTCGAGCAGCACAAATGGCAGCTCAACAAATTTTGAAATACACATCAGGCGAAATAACATCACGAAGTCAGCTGGAAAGCTCCTATACAAGCCTGTGGAATAAAGAATTTGCCACAAGATTAAAATCAGGACATATCATTTCAAGACTATTTAGATTGGGGCTATTTTCGGAATTGATTATGATTTTCTTAAAAATATTTCCATTCATACTTCCCCCCATCATCAAACGAACACATGGGGAAGTAATGAATGAATTTTGAATGAATGAATCAGTACGAATGCGATAATGATGAAATGCGATAATAAAGCCATCATTATAACATTAATATTCATTCATTCATTCACTCAAAATTCATTCATTCATTCATTCATTCACTCAAAATTCATTCATTATTAACTCATTATTAACTCATTCAAAATTCATTCATTAAGCATGTGGATAGACACAACACACCGAAGCAAAGAAATCGAAATTATGGACGACCTCGACATGACGGGCGAGGTGCTCACGGATAGTTTGGATAAACTTGCGATTATCAATCAATGGCTTGGCGGCAATAATGTTGCTTTGAATGGTTTGAAGGCATTACTCAAAAAACATCCTGCGGAAAAAGACCTATCTATCGTTGATTTAGGTTGTGGCAATGGCGACACGCTGCGAGAGTTTGCCAAGTTTGGTAGAAAACGCGGCTTAAAATTTCAATTATTAGGCATAGATGCCAATCAAACAACGATTGACTATGCCATCGAATTATCGAAAGATTATCCGGAAATCAAATATTTAAAACAAGATGTCCTTTCTAAAGAATTTAAACATTTAAAATACGATATTGCATTTTGTACTTTGTTTTTGCATCATTTTGAAGATGAAATTGCCTTGAATTTGATACAAACCATACTCAAAAATGCGCGAATTGGTTTGGTGGTCAATGATTTGCATCGACATCCGCTGGCTTATTATCTTTTCAGTTTTATTACTTTATTTATAAAAAATAAAATGGTCAGAGACGACGGCTTAGTCTCCATTTTAAAAGGTTTTAAAAGAAAAGATTTAGAACATTTTGCAAGTAAAATCGAAGGCAAAAGTACTATCAAATGGAGATGGGCATTTCGTTATCAATGGGTTGTACATAAGTAGGTAACTGGGTAATTGGGTAACGTAATTACTGATAATTTTCAGAGGCGTTCGAGTAAAATAGGGTGTAGTCGCAAGGCGAATGCTTTTATGAAAAATGGGCGTTTAAATACTCAAATATCTATGTTCAACAAAAGAATTCGCTTTACGACTCGCGTATAAAATAACGGCGTGAAGATGTAACGTTTATTTTTGCGTCGTTCCTTAATTTTCAATTCCATTATTTAATTCCACACAAAAGGGATTACGGATTACGAGTCAACGAGTTACGAACAAACGAATCATGGTAAAAATAAAAACAGTCGCCACCCAACTCCCGCCTTATTCACGAACGACGAAGGAGATACTTCCTTACGTCAAAGAATGGATGAGCGGTCAGGACGAGCGATTTCAGCGGAAAGTCTTGAAGATTATCGGCAATGCACAAATTGACCAACGTTATTCGATTATAGATGCGGATGATATGTTTGTGCTGCGTACTTATGAAGAGAAAAATAACTTATATATTCAAGGAACGCTACCTTTGGCGGAGGGAGCGTTGCGGAAAGCACTGAAAAAAGCGGACTGGGCAGCGACTGATTTGGATTATATTATTACGGTGAGCTGTACGGGTTTTATGATTCCTTCGGTGGATGCTTATTTGATAAATAGCGTTGGAATGCGGCAAGATATAGTTCGTTTGCCTGTCACAAAAATGGGTTGTGCTGCAGGAGTTTCGGGTGTTATTTATGCCAAAAATTTCCTCAAAGCTAATCCCGGTAAACGGGCGGCAGTCATCGCCGTTGAGTCGCCGATGTCTACTTTCCAACAAGAAGATTTTTCTATGGTCAATATCGTTAGTGCCGCGATTTTTGGTGATGGAGCTGCCTGCGTTTTGCTATCTTCCAACGAAAAAGACGACGGACCTACAGTAGTTAATGAAGATATGTATCACTTTTTCGATGCCACTCACATGATGGGTTTTGAGTTGAAAAATTCGGGTCTGCACATGGTTTTAGACCCAAGCGTACCGGAAACTATCGCCGAACATTTCCCCAAAATTATTTATCCCTTTTTAGAAAAATCAAATACTACGATAGAAGAAATTAACCATTTGGTATTTCATCCGGGCGGTAAAAAAATCGTTCAAACTATCGAGGAATTATTTGGTGTTTTAGGTAAAAATATCGACGATACCAAAGAAGTCTTACGCACCTACGGCAACATGTCAAGCGCAACCGTTTTATACGTATTAGAGCGTTTTTTAGAACGAGATATACCAAGCGGAGACAAAGGATTGATGCTAAGTTTTGGTCCCGGTTTTTCAGCGCAAAAAGTCTTATTGGAATGGTAAATAATGAATGAGTGAATGAATTTTGAATGAATGAATCACACATTACACGATTCATTCATTCACTCATTCATTCAAAATTCATTCATTACACATTATCGCATTGACGCATTATCGCATTATAATGACAACAGAATTTAAAGATAAAAATTACTGGGCAATTATACTCGGCGGCTCTTCAGGACTTGGTTTGGCGAGTGCCAAAAAGTTGGCGGACTTGGGCTTAAATATTTGTATCGTTCATCGAGATAGAAAATCTACCTTGCTCGCTATCGAAGAAGGATTTGACGAAATAAAAACCAAGAATATAGATTTTCTTTCCTTCAATATAGATGCCTTAAAATCCGAAAAACGCACTGAAATTATTAACCATTTAAAAGAGAAATTAGGCGCGACGGGCAAAGTGAAAGTCTTGGTTCACAGTATCGCTAAAGGTAATTTAAAGCCCATGATATCGGATGAAAAACCGACCTTGAAAAATGATGATTTTCATTTGACGATAGATGCGATGGCGATTTCCTTATACGATTGGGTACGACATCTTTTCTCCGAAAAAACGTTTGCAGACGATACGCGAATTATAAGTTTTACCAGCGAAGGCAATCAAAAAGCATGGGAAAATTACGCCGCTGTTTCTGCTGCTAAAGCTGCATTGGAAGCCATTAGTCGCAATATCGCTTTGGAGTTCGCGCCCTTCGGGATTCGTGCGAATTGCATTCAAGCGGGTGTCACAGATACTGCCTCTTTCCGCATGATACCCGATAGCGAAACACTTAAAGCACACAGCCTCCTCCGAAATCCATCGAATAGACTAACGACCCCCGAAGATGTAGCAAATGTCGTGGCTCTGCTCTGCCTAAAAGAAGCATTTTGGATAACAGGCGCAGTCATTCCCGTTGATGGTGGGGAACACATTAGATAATGATTTTTGAAATGTAAAATGTAAAATAATAAATGTAAAATGTAAAAGTGTCGATAGTACGTGTACAAAGAATTATTATTATTTTATTTTATAATAACTTAAAAACCAGTAAAATGCGGGAGGAGTGCGTTTGTCTCTTTGTCTCGCGTCCTACCACTTTTACATTTTACATTTATTATTTTACATTTTACATTTATTAAAATTAAATAAATGACGGCTAAAACAATAATCTCCCTGCTTCCTTACACTACACCATTTTTGTTTGTAGATAGCTTGGAAGATATGGATGAAAACGGAATTATTGGAACATATACGTACCCGGCGGATTCATTTTTTTATAAAGGACATTTCATTGATAATCCTATTACACCCGGCGTTATTTTGACGGAAACTATGGCGCAAATTGGTCTGGTTTGCTTGGGAATATTTTTGATGAAAGATAAAATAGAAGAAAGTACCGAACTACCAAAAATGGCGATGGTTTCTAATCAAATGGATTATTTCTTACCCGTTTTTCCCAACGAAAAAGTGAGGGTAATTTCTCAAAAAGAGTATTTTCGTTTTGGGAAATTGAAATGTAAAGTGGAAATGCGGAATGAGAAAGAGGAATTGGTTTGTAAGGGGGTAATCGCAGGAATGATTGAGAGGAAATAAATGTAAAATGCAAAAGTAGTAGGATGAAAGAAGGCGTGAGATGTTTTTACATTTCATTCATTTTCAATTATTTAAAAATATAAAAAAGTAAAAATAATCGACTCGCGTACCACTGATACTTTTACATTTATTATTTTACATTTTATATTATTTACATTTAGAGTATGAGCAAAAGAGTAGTGATAACCGGCTTAGGAGTAGCTGCACCAAACGGCGTAGGCTTATCGGATTTTGAAGCGGCAACTAAAGCCGGAAGGTCGGGGATTCGATACTATGAGGAGTTGAAAACCATGAACTTTTCTTGTTGTATTGGTGGGATTCCAGAGGTTTCGGAAGAGTTGAAATTGAAATATCTGTCGCCTTTGCAATTGAGGAATTTTAGTAGTTCCGGGATATTGTATGGATGTATGGCGGGTGTTGATGCGTGGAAAGATGCGGGTTTGTCCTTTGCAGAAGAAGAGCCGCATTGGGAGAGTGGTTGTATCTTCGGAACGGGAATTTCGGGCGTGGAAAAAATGCGTGAAGCAAGCTATAAACTCGATGAAGGAAAAGTGAAACGATTGGGCAGCACTTCGGTAGCTCAAACGATGTCAAGCGGCGTGAGTGCGTACTTGGGCGGCATCATCGGCTTTGGCAATCAAGTGACGACTAATTCTGCCGCTTGCGCTACGGGGACGGAGGCGATTTTGTTGGCTTATGAGCGCATCCGCGTAGGTCGGGCGACACGAATACTCGCCGGCAGTACAGGCGAACACGGTCCGTATATTTGGGGCGGTTTTGATGCCATGCGCGTGATGACTTATAAGCATAATGGCAGCCCCGCCGAAGGCTCGCGACCGATGAGTGCCACTGCGTCGGGCTTTGTGCCGGGAAGTGGTGCGGGGGCTTTGGTGCTGGAGACTTTGGAGAGTGCATTGGAGCGTGGTGCGCCGATTTATGCAGAGATTTTGGGAGGCGCAGTCAACTCTGGCGGTCAACGACTCGGCGGTACGATGACCGCACCAAATAGCATTGCTGTTCAACGTTGTATCAAGTCTGCCATAGAAAATGCAGGCATCGAAGGCAAAGACATCGACCTCATCAACGGTCACTTGACCGCAACGATAAAAGACCCCGTAGAGATAGAAAATTGGGCAGCGGCTTTGGGGCGAAAAGGGGAGGATTTTCCGTATATTCATTCGCTTAAATCTATGATTGGGCATTGCTTGAGTGCGGCAGGGGCGATTGAAAGCGTAGCGGCGGTTTTGGGTTTGAAAAATGATTTTATTTTCCCAAATATAAATTGCGATGACTTGCATCCCGAAATTTCTACACTGATTTCGCCCGATAAAATTCCTACAAAATTAATTGAAACAAAAGACATAAATATCGTCGCCAAAGCAAGTTTTGGCTTTGGTGATGTGAATGCTTGTTTGATATTTAGAAAACTTGATATTTAGTAACGAGTAAATAAAAACTTACAAGATAGTTTTTTGCCTAATATCCAAATTCCCCATTTTCCAAAATATAACAAAAAATAAACAATGAATAAGACTGAGTTAATTGAGGCTTTGAAAGAAATTGCTAAACCTTATGTACAGGATGAAGCCGCCTTCGAAAACCTGACGGAAAATACCCATTTTATTGATGACCTGAAAATAAATTCGGCGAATTTGGTGGATATTGTCTTGGATGTAGAGGATAAATTTGATATTCTCATAGAAGATGAAGCAATGGAAAATATGTTGACCGTAAAAGGTGCGATGGATATTATTACGAGTAAAATCGGTGCAGCATAGCGCGATACTTCGCGTACCGTAGAACGAGCGAGAGGCGTCGCGCTACGTCATTGCGTTTCAAAATTGATGCAAAAATGATAGGTAACGATATCGTTGATTTACGCTTTGCGAAAAAGGAAAGCAATTGGCAACGTCTGCATTTCTTGCAAAAAGTATTCACCAAAGAAGAACAACATTTTATTCATACTTCGTCGGATAAAGATGCTGCGGTGTGGCTACTTTGGACTGGAAAAGAGAGTGTGTATAAAATCATTTCACGATTGGAAAAACGTCGTTTTTTCGCGCCGAAAAAAATACAACACGATATTCGTATAGACGTGATTCACCGTAGAGGCAGAGCATGTCCTGCCTCTGTGGTGTCTGCGGAGGATTCTATTCCTATGAAAATTTCATTTGAACAATACAATTTTCATACAAAAAGTACCGTAACAGATACCCACATTCACACCATCGCTCAATCGTATAATAACAGCGAACCATTTACAAGTGATTGTTTTTTTATTCCTAAAAACAACTATCAAACGCAACATCAAACTACGCGAAAATATCTATTGGAAAATTATGCAAAAATGGCTAATCTTGCAAGTGCCGACCTAAGTATTCAAAAGGATCGACACCAAATTCCTTATTTATATTATAAAAATAAAAAACAGCCCGTCATGATTTCTATATCGCATCATGGAAATTACGGCGGTTATGTGATAATGATGAACGAGAAACGATGAGTTGGTTTGAGTGTGTAAAATATTAGGGGCAATCAGGTATGAAATGTCAAAACACCTAAAAACTAAACGAACAATATTTTCATAAAAATATATATTACTTTATTTTTTTCGATTACCATTAATCGGATTATGACATTAATCTAACAGAGAAACAAAGCGATTTATCGAATTTTTACAACAAGGCATAGTCTTTGTTGTTTAGTGTGCATATTGGTTTTATGGAATCTAATTTTGTAAAATCAATGTGATTGGTTAGTTAGATGATAGCGGTTTCAAAGGATAACTCTGAAACCGCTTTTTTTATTAGGAAAGACGAAAAAAATAATCTACGGACGATGTACGACCATGCGGCGCGTAACAACTTCATTACCTTGTCCTATCGAATAAAAATACATACCCGAATGTAGTTGGCTGCCATTATACTGAATGACATTTTTTCCAGCGGAAAGTACTACTCGTCTATTGTGTAGCAATTTACCGAGTATATTATACACATTAAATTCAAATTCGCCAGACTGCTCAATATCTATCGTAATTTCGGTTTTATCGTGGAAAGGATTTGGTGCATTTTGTCCCAATCCAATCACCTCTTCAATAGCTGTTTCGGTACTAGTATCTTCATCAATGACGATTTTGTATTCGCCTGATACAAGCGTACCGGGAAATGTAATCGGCAGCATAGCAACACCTACGCCTACCGTAGTATTGACGAGTAGCGAATAAGTACCCGCCTGTGTAGGTGTACCAGAAATCTTAACACAACCTTGCGATTCGTCAGGAAAAATGCAGTCGGGCGGATTGCAAACATACGAAAGTCCTGGCGGCAAGCCTTCAATGTCAAGCAATGTAACATTATCAAGGTCTAATGATGCAGGATTGCCCGGAGTCAGTTCTACGGTAGTCGTATCTGGCACTACGGCTGTAAACACCAATTCGTAAGGCTGATTTTCAAAGCCCATCGGAAGCGAAGACATAGGCGAACCCACCGTATCCGGCAAAGGGTATACCCCCGCAGATGCATCAGCGTATTGTGGGTCGGGGTCGCATTGCGCTTGTGTAGCAGCAATTTGAAAGCCCATAAAAAGAAATACTAAAAGTAAGATTTTTTTCATATTTAAATGTTTTTACATTTTAAAGTTTTTGAAATCTGTTTTATACCGTAAGGTATGCTTTTTCAACTTCAATTACAACTTCAAAAGGTTCGTCGAAGGCGAATTAAAATTTGAATTAAAATTTGAATTTGAATTTGAATTTGAAGTTGAGATTGAGGTTGAGGTTGAGGTTGAAGTTGAGGTTGAGGTTGAAGTTGAAGTTGAAGTTGCCCTGTTTTAATCTAAAAAAGCCGTCAAGGGACTACTCGCGTTCGCGTAATTAGAACGCTGTGCAAGTTGTGCTTCAAAAGCTATACGTCCGGCTTCTACCGCGAGTTTGAAGGCTCTGCCCATCTGCACGGGGTCGGGCGAAACAGCAATTGCGGTATTGACCAGCACAGCATCTGCGCCCATTTCGAGAGCTTCGGCAGCGTGCGAAGGTGCGCCTATACCTGCATCTATTACGACAGGAATGCTACTTTGTTCGATTATTATGCGTAAAAAATCGCGCGACACCAAACCTTTATTGCTACCAATCGGCGAACCAAGCGGCATTACTGCCGCCGTACCAACCTCTTCCAAACGCTTACACAATACCGGATCGGCATGTACATAGGGGAGGACAATAAAGCCAAGTTTGACCAATTCTTCGGCAGCTTTGAGCGTCTCTACCGGGTCGGGCATGAGATATTTTGGATCGGGATGTATTTCGAGTTTGAGCCAATTGGTTTCGAGAGCTTCGCGGGCGAGTTGGGCGGCAAATACGGCTTCCTTTGCATCGCGTACACCCGATGTATTGGGCAGCAATGCGAACTGTTCGTGTTGCAAATGTCGGAGGAGGTCGTCCTGTTTATTTTTCATATCCACACGGCGCAAAGCGACCGTAACCAATTCTGAACCAGAGGCAAGCAGGGCATCCTGCATCACTTGATTCGAACTGAATTTACCTGTCCCCGTAAACAAACGGGAACTAAATGTTTTATCTGCTATTTTTAACATGACTGGCGTATTGATGTGTTGATGTGTTAATGTGTTAATGAATTGACGTGTTAATGTGTTAACACATTAACACGTCAATTCATTAATAAATCGTTGGGCATTATCCGCTGTATCACCGAATCCAATACCCGTACCTACTGCGATACCGTATGTCCCTGTCAGCATAATTTCCTTAACATCTTCTACACGAATACCGCCGATGGCAAAGATAGGTACATTTATATTATTTTTCTGACATGCATCAATAATATCAAAATAACCAGTGACATTGAGTAGGGGACTAAGATTTTCTTTAGTCGGCGTAAAACGATAAGGACCTAAACCAATGTAATCCACGCCATCGTCGCAGCATTTTTTTACATCTTCAAAAGTATTCGCAGTGCCGCCGATAATCGCAGCATCGCCGAGTATTTTACGGGCTTCGATTGGACACATATCTTGTTTGCCCAAATGTACGCCGTGCGCTTTGACTGCCAGAGCGATTGCTGCATTGTCATTAATGATGAGTTTAGCACCGTATTTGTCGCAAACTTCCTTTGTTTGTTGAGCGATGGCAAGCCATTCTTCGTAAGATTTGTTTTTTACCCTTAGTTGAATCCATTTTACGCCGCCTTTACAGGCTGCTTCGGCTAATTCCGGATGGGTGAGTGATGGAGCTTTGTGGGTAATGTATTGTAATGTTTCTATCCCTTTTTGCATTTCTAAAAAAGCTTTGGTTTAGGATTAAGATTAAGTTTAAAAATGCCTTAAACTTCAACTTAAACTAAACTTCAACCTGAGCAGTCATGGTGCCCCAAGTGACTGTCATTGCTGTTGATAAAACGGACAACATAGTCCTGCGCCTCCTGACATGCGTCTGGTAGCTCTTTGTTGAGTATGAGTTTGGTCAGTATAGTCGTTGATAAGACGCAACCGGTACCGTGTTTGTCACGCTTTGAGCGCGACTGTTTGAAATGATAGGTTTTTTTATATGTAAATAGTGTGTCTATTACAGTATCACCTTCGCGATGTCCGCCTTTTAAGAGGATATTAGTGCCGTATTTTGGGCTTATATTTTGTGGGTTTTCGTTGCCAAAAAGTCGTTCAAATTCTTCTGTGTTTGGAGTAATGAGATAGATGTTTTTACATATTTTTTCGAGTAAATCTAAATCCAATTTATTATGAAATTTAAAGCCTGCACTCGCTTTCAGAATCGGATCCCATATAATGCACACGCCATTATTTTTTTGTTTCAAATAAAAAATGATTTCCCAAATCGTTTCCAAATCCTCTACCAAACCAATTTTTACGAAATCAATATCAAATCGCTTATATAAAATATCAATTTGTTGGAAAATAATGTTTCTTTCTATCCAATTTACATATTCAAAATTTACATCATTTTGTATAGTGACACCCGTACATACCCCAAACCCGTACACGCCATGCGCCTCCATTGTCTTAATATCGGACGTGATTCCTGCGCCACTACTCGGGTCAAAACCGGCAATGCTTAATGCTTTTTTCATACGAATTATCGTGACCGTAGCATGGTGCTTCTAGCCCGTGCCGCATTAGTTCGAGAAACACAATATTACGTACTTCTATCGACGTGTCGTTGTGTAGTATTCCTAATGCGGCACGGGCTGGAAGCACCATGCTACGGTTATGCAATGTGAACGTTCTCTTCTTTGACCAATGGCTTTCTTGCCATTTTTAGAAAAACTTGTGCGGTAGCCAGTACATCTTTTTGACAATAAATGGCAATTTTTTCCAATGCTTTATCTTCCCAATAAGCGACGCCGACTTTGCTACCATCCATATCATCCTTCGGAGTGGGGACACCGAAAACGTCACAAAGCAAGGAGAGTGACGTGTAGTTTTTATAATCGCCAAATTTCCACAACTCAAGGGTATCGAGGAAGTGGGAGAGTTCCCAAGGTTTTTTGCCGTGAATCTGTAATTTGCCGGGTAGTTGGAGTTGATTTATTGTCATTCTACGGCAGATATACGGAATGTCAAACTCTTTGATATTATGACCGCAGAGATAAACAAAACGTGGTGTTTTATTGAGCAATTCGGCAAAATCAGTAAGTAGGGCAGCTTCGTCGTCACTACAATACGATTTGAGTCGAAAGCTCATTTCACCGTCACTTTCCATAGAAATAAAGCCCACAGAAATACAGACTATCTTGCCAAACTCAGCAAAAATAGCTGCTTTATTGAGATAGCTGTCTTTGGGTTCGGGCTGTTCGTCGTCGCGACGGTGGATTTGGGTGGATTTTGTTGTCCATAATTTTTGCGTGCTTTCTGCAAGCTCGTCAAAATCTGCTTTACCACAGACCGTTTCTACGTCAAGGAAAAGTATGGAAGGTAATTTAATGGTTTCTAACATGATTGAGTTGATAGTTAGGGAAGACGAAAAAAATAATCTACCCGTCTGAATTGTTCTTTTTCTTATATGTTTCACTTAGTGAAAGAAAATAAATAACTTGCCCCATTATGCTTGTTCTTTTCCCTTCTAAAAAACACAAAAAATAGTTCCGTAGCTATGGCTATGCAACGATTTTTTGAATTCTTTAGAAGAAAAAATTACGGCGCATTTTGGAACAATTTATTTAATTTCTTTCACTAAATCTTCCTTACGTAGCTCGGCTATGCGCGTCAAATTTAGCCAAACATATAAAAAAAATAACTTCTTCATTTGGGGTAGATTATTTTCTTCCTCTTCCCTTAGTAGTCCGTAGTCGATGTCCATTACACGTCAATCGCGAAACGCATTCACATCCAATCATGGACTGCGAACTGACAGACTGCGGATGCCTTGTCCGTTAATAATTTTCGGCACAAAGATAACAGGCATTTCCAAAATGCTTGTTATCTGTTGATTATTTGGCTTAAATTATGTTAAAAATTTGCCTTATTTTAATTTTACACAAAATTAAATATGAATTTACTTGAAAATTAAATACATTTACACCCCGTATTATATAAAGTGAAAGAAAATAAATAACTTGCCCCATTATGCTTGTTCTTTTCCCTTCTAAAAAACACAAAAAATAGTTCCGTAGCTATGGCTATGCAACGATTTTTTGAATTCTTTAGAAGAAAAAATTACGGC
>Ga0209185_1000839_pt1 | contig 31470 bp, 19 predicted proteins | sample SidtaG_2_FD_187425 | JGI IMG/M metagenome (GOLD analysis project Ga0209185, IMG submission 187425) | Marine algal microbial communities from Sidmouth, United Kingdom - Sidmouth_Asex2 metaG (SPAdes) (version 2) | ecosystem: Host-associated > Algae > Red algae > Unclassified | place: Sidmouth... | reverse complement strand
AAACAATAACTGTTTTTTACACTTGCACCTTTTTGTGCAACCGCAACGCTGTAAAAAGCCTCTTTAAGCTTATAATTATGTTTTGTTTTTTACCCTACATTCTAACAAAATAACAGCGTTTAAATATAGAACTTATTTTTTAATCGTTACTTATTAAATTATTGCAAATTTTATTATGATAGAAAACTATGCTTTTGCTACAGCAATATTCATAAGTCTTAGTTTTACTGTATTTGCACAAAATTTTCCCGTTTCAATTGAGCCTGAGTATGGCCTCAACGAAGTGCGTTTAATAGAAACCCCAGTAAAAAGTCAAATTTTACTTATTGGCGGAGAAACTATGGTGCAAACCACACCTACTTATAAAAACCCCGCCAGCCAGGCACCTGCCAAACAATGGAACGATTTTATTGGTTTTACTGAAGACCCAAACGAAGTGGGAGCGGGTTGGGTAAGTGTTAACCACGAACGTATTGAAGCAAACGACCTTATTGGTGATGGTGGCGGTATGACTGTTTTTAAAGTAAAAAGAAGTGGCGATACTTTGGTTGTTGTTGATCAAACTTTAAAAGATGGACGCAGCGGAAAATATTTTAATGTAGATTTTGTAAATACTGTTGGTGGAACTGCTATGAACTGCGGCGGAATTTGTTCGGTAGTTGATGGGCGTATTTGGACAGCCGAAGAATGGTTTAGATATTCTAATGTAGCAATTTATAATAATGGAAAAGGTATTAGAGATACCGCAAATTACAAATTAAGAAAAACGGCGTTTCCTAATTATAATGGTATCGAAATTAAAGCTTTCCAAAATTATAATTGGATGGTAGAAGTGAACCCTAAACAAGCCAAAGCTATTAGAAAGCAGTATAATTGGGGCCGACAACCATTTGAAAGTGGCACTATTTTATCAGATAACAAAACAGTATTTCTTGGCATTGATAACACTCCAGCTTATTTTAGCAAGTTTGTTGCGGAAGAAGCAGGCGATTTCACTAAAGGTAAATTATATGTTTACAAGCACGATGCCATTGAAAAATGGGTAGAAATTGACAATAGTAACTTAGCAAATATGCTAAACCATTTTAACTTAGCAACAGCGGCAGGTGCTACAATGTATAACCGTATTGAATGGCTTACGTACGACCCAGTTACAGAAGCAGTTTACTTTTCGGCTACAGGTAGAGATAACCCAGGTGGCAAGTTTACTTGGGCAGATACGCTCGGTGCGGTTGTAGCTCCGCATCATATAAAAAGAGCGATAGCACAAGGCTTTGGTGTAGATGGTTGGAAAAGCCGAGACTATGTTGATTACTATGGCAGAATAATGAAGTACGATATTGCTACTGATGAAGTTGCGGTATTTTTAGAAGGTGGGCCAGATGTGTTTACTGAAAAAGCAGAACTCTACAATTACCCACAAACACATTTGGCTAACCCTGATGGTGTAAGCATTTACACTAATGCCAATGGTTATAGTTATTTAATTATACAAGAAGACTTAAATAGAGACACCTACGGAAGAACCCCAATTGGTAGTTTTGGTAACTATGGCAGTTTAAGAACCTGCGAAATGTTTGCTTTAGATTTGAGTATAGAAGAACCTAAACTTAGTGATTTAATTCGCTTGGCCATTGTACCTTATGGTGCAGAAGTTACTGGCGCTATTCAAACAAAAGATGGCAAATCGTTATTAGTAAATTCTCAACACCCGCACGCATATAACCCATACCCGTACAATAATTCGCTTACCATAGCTATTAACGGTATTGATGAATTACTAAATGGAGGAAACACAGTGGCTGTTGAATGGTATGAAGCAGATGCTATTTCAAGTTTGAAAATATATCCTAACCCTGCTAATCGCTTAATAACCTTCTCTAAAAGTTTAGATGTAGCCTTGTATGATGATAATGGAAAACGAGTTGGCGTTTACAGAAATACAAACTCAATTGATGTATCTAAATTTACAGCAGGTATTTACTTTATAAAAACGCTTGATAACAAAACTGCCAAATTAATTATTGAATAATTTCATTTTAAGATGCGTTTGTATGTAATAATTTTTTTAGCTTTTTTTGTTTGGATAGAGATGAGTCCTTCTTCCCAAACAAACCATCAAAATAGAGCAGAAAAAGCATATCAAACCTTCTTAATAAATTATAATGAATTTGAGCAAAGCCTATCCAATTTTAATGAAGTGATTACTATTAATAAAACATCTTCTATCGAAAAAAGATATTATCGCCTTAGGCATACCTTTAAAACCATTGAACCCTTTTTAGCTTATTATGCAGAAAATGATTACAACTTATATTTTAATGGTGCGCCATTACCTCAATTAGAACCAAATGTACCCGAAGTTACTGTTTTACAACCCAAAGGTTTACAAGTTATTGATGAATTGATGGCAGCAGATACTTTAGCTGTTGCGACCATAAAAAATCAAGTTATTGAATTAGTAAAAAACACACATCAAACTAAAAAAATATTACTTGACATACATTGCACAGAAAGACATTTGTTAGAAGCCTGCCGCTCGCAATTGGTAAGAACGCTTTCTTTAGGGCTTTCGGGTTTTGATACATCTGGTACTGGTAATTTTTTGCAAGATGCTGTTTCGGTTAACCAATCTTTAAAAACCATTTTGAGCAATTTTAAAGATATAATGAAGCCTAAAGACCTAATAATTTTTGATTTGTTAGCTGGATTTAACGCGGCACTTAAACACGAAATTGGCAACGAAAAGGTAGATTATATTCCGTTGATAAAGCAATACATTAATCCACTATACAAAGCTATAAAACAATTTCATATTAACGCTGGCATTGAACATACTGCCGAGGTAAATAATCAAATTTCTCCACTAAATTATTATGCTGATAATATTTTTGATAACAATTTTTTAAACAAAAGTCCTTTTTCCAAAATACATCCTACAGATAAATCGGATGCAAAAATTACGCTTGGTAAAATCTTGTTTTTCGACCCTATATTATCGCTTAATGTAAATAAATCTTGTGCAACTTGCCACCAACCAAAGCTTGCTTTTACCGATGGTAAAGAAAAAAGCATCAACACAAAAAATAAAAATGTTTTTGATAGAAATACGCCAACTTTAATTAATGTTATATATTCCAACAAGTTTTTTTATGATATGCGTACCTCTAAATTAGCGCTGCAAATTGACCACGTTATTTATAATGAAGACGAGTTTAATATTAATTACATTGAGTTAAAAAAACGCTTAACAAGTAGCACAGAATATAAAGAACTTTTTAAAGCTGCTTATCCTCAAAGCCATACTAATATTAATCGTTTTACCATTACCAATGCACTTACCCAATATGTAAGTAGCCTAAGTGGTTTTAATAGCGAGTTCGACAAATTTATGCGCAACCAAATTGACCATATTGATGAAGCCGTATACGCTGGTTTTAATTTATTTATGGGCAAAGCAGCTTGCGCCACCTGTCATTTTGTGCCAGTATTTAATGGTACTGTTCCGCCAGCTTTCACCAATACTGAATCTGAAATATTAGGCATTTTATCGGTTAATAATTTTAACAAACCTGTTTTAGATAATGATCCTGGCCGCAGTAAAGGTGGTGACGTTAGACAAGATTCGGAAATTTATTATCGATCGTTTAAAACCCCGACTATACGAAATGCTGCTTTAACAGCCCCATATATGCATAATGGTGTGCACCATACTTTAAATGAGGTGCTTACTTTTTATAATAATGGTGGTGGCGCAGGTATGGGTTTAAAGGTTCCATATCAAACACTTGCGTCAGATAGTCTTGGTTTATCTACCAAAGAAATTGAGCAGCTAATTGCTTTTACAACCGCATTAACCGATACGATAAACCTAACTTCTACAGCCAAAAAATTACCTTTTGTACCTGCTTATGAAAATAGAATTATTGGCTATTAGGGAAGCTTAAAATAAAAGTAGTACCCTTACCCAATTCAGACACTACTCTAATTTTACCACCAAATTGCTTTACAATGTTTTTGCAGGTAGTTAACCCTAAACCTGTACCGGCATATTTTACTTTGGAGTTTAATTTTCTAAATGGTTCAAAAATAGTTTGCAGTTTATTTTTAGGAATACCAATACCATTATCTCTTACATAAATCTCTGTAATATTATTTTTGGTAATTCCTGTAATTTCAATTTTAGGAATTTGCTTAACTTTATTATTAACGCATTTTGGCTGAAATTTTATGGCATTAGCAATTAAGTTTTGAAATAATTGAATCAGAAAATTTTTATTAGCATAAATTATTGGCAAATTCTTAACGGTTACCTTGGCCTTAGATTTTTTTATAGCTGAGTGTAAGTTTTTTTGCACATCAATTAAAATTTCATTTAAATTAACTTTTTCTTCATATTTTATTGTATATTCGGATAAGGAGTAAGCGGTTAAATCATCTAGTAATTGTTTCATTCTATTCGAAGCATCTTTAATGTGCAGCAGCGCTTCTACTTCTAAATCTTTTTTGCATTTACTTTTAGCCAACCTCATTTCTACTAAGCCAGCAAAACCAATTATTGAGTTTAGCGGTTCTTTTAAATCGTGGGCTGCTACCCTATTAAAATTTTGCAAATTTGTGTTTTTAGCATTCAATTCATCAAATATTACATCAATCTTATTTCTGTATGTTTTTATTTCTGTTATATAAAATCTAAGTAAAAAACACGCAATTACAAAAAATGATACGAAATTTAAATTTTGAATTAAAGTGGTATTTTTTGTGACAATAAAAGGGGTGTAGTTTAAGTAAATATATTGAGATGATAAAAATAATACAACGGAAAGCACAAGTGTAGTTGTTCTTAAAAATGGTCTATCTTCAAAAAAAATATAAACGAGAATAGGAATTATTAAATAATAATAATTTAGGCCAAAGTGTGGATGTACCAAAAAAATAATAGCACTTATTGCTATCAATTGAGAAAAAACAAAATAAGTAAAAGCAAGTTTTATTTTACCAATATAAATTAGAAAATTAGTTAAAAATAAAATTGGCACAAAAGAAAGTGAAATAATAGCTCTTTGCGGTGACTCGAAAAATGAAACTAATATTGCAGATACTATTGCTAAAAGGCACAAATATTTAACGAGTTTTTTTAGTAAACCAATTTTATGATTTTCGAACTCATTTAAATCACTAATTCTACTTTTAGTTTTAAGTAATTTTTTTTTATTTTTCTGAATTAAATTTTTATTTAAAAATAAACGTTCTTCTAATATAAAATTCGAAAGAAAATTTTTCTTCCAAAATTGACTGTTTAGACAATCTGATACCGTACCGCTATTTGTAATAAATTTAATAATCCAATAATTTTAATTTCAGAGATTACCCTTCACCAAATGGCATATTAAATTTAAAAAAGCTACTAAAGCTAAAATTTACTAAAATATGCATTCAAATTAAGAGTTTAGTGCCCAACTTTAGTTACTCTTGTATTATAAATAATCAATTATAATGCCAAATGTATTAGTGAATTAATTAAATTTCAACTTAAAAAAATTAAAAAGAGTTTTTTGGAGCGGTAATTTCAGCCATCGAGGCACTTAATCTGCCATTTTTTCCGCTAAAAGTGCAAATTATTAAACGGTACAATTATTGGAAGCTCTTCTGTTTAAAAGTAAATACATTTTAATTTTTAAATTTGATGGCATGAAATATAAATTAGGCAGTGAAGATGATGTGGAATTTTTACCAATTATGTCGTTAGAGGAGGATGAAGCTGACCAAAAAATAAAAAAATATAGTGGAGAGTTACCTATTTTACCATTACGAAATACAGTATTGTTTCCTGGTGTAATCATTCCTATTACGGTGGGTAGAGAAAAATCATTAAAATCGGTAAAAAAAGCATATAAGAAAGATAAAATACTTGGAGTTTTATCCCAAATTGACTCTTCAATTGAAGAACCATCTGAAAGAGATTTAAATGAAATAGGCACCTTAGCAAAAATTGTAAAGTTGCTAAAAATGCCAAACGGTACTACAACTGTAATCATTCAAGGTAAAGAAAGAATGATGGTGAATGCCTTTATATCTACCGATCCAATTTTTACTGCTTCGGTAAAAATTTTGGAAGATCAAGAACAGGGAAATATAAAAAAATTTAAAGCCTTGGTAGATTCGCTGAAAGAAATGTCGATGCAAATTGTTAAGCTTTCTCCCGATATTCCTCCTGAGGCCGAGCTTATTTTAAAAAATATTAATAGTCCCAATTTCTTAATACACTTTATAGCATCTAACCTAAATGCGGAATTGGCAGACAAGCAAAAGATATTAGAACTCAATAATCTTCAAGAACGAGCCCAAAGTACATTTGAGCATTTGAGCAGCGAACTTGAAATGATACAGCTAAAAGATCAAATACAAAGCAAGGTAAAAACCGATATTGAAAAACAACAGCGTGATTACTTTTTGCATCAACAAATGAAAACCATTCAAGAAGAGTTAGGTGGTGACCCAGTTGATAAAGAAATTCAGGAATTAGTAAAACGTTCGAGAGGAAAAAAATGGTCGAAAACAGTTGCAGAAACTTTTGATAAAGAAATTGCAAAAATTAGAAGGGTAAACCCCGCTGCTGCAGAGTATTCGGTAGTTATGAATTATTTAGAGTTGCTGTTAGATTTGCCTTGGGATACCTTTTCGAAAGATAACTTTGATCTTCAAAATGCCATTAGGGTTTTAGATAAAGATCACTATGGCTTAGAAAAAATAAAAGATCGTATTGTTGAATATTTAGCAGTATTAAAGTTAAAAGGTGATATGAAATCTCCTATACTTTGTTTTGTAGGCCCACCAGGTGTTGGTAAAACTTCTTTAGGTAGAAGTATTGCCAGAGCATTAAAAAGAAAATATATACGAATGTCGTTGGGTGGTTTGCACGATGAAAGTGAAATACGTGGCCATAGAAAAACTTACATAGGTGCAATGCCTGGCAGAATTATTCAATCAATAAAAAAAGTAAAAACTAGTAACCCTGTTTTTATTTTAGATGAAATAGATAAAGTAGGCAAAGATTTTAGAGGCGATCCATCATCTGCATTGTTGGAAGTTTTAGACCCGGAGCAAAATTCTACATTTTACGATAATTATTTAGAGTTAGAATACGATTTAAGCAAAGTAATGTTTATTGCTACGGCCAACAATTTAAATACTATTCAACCAGCCCTACGCGATAGAATGGAAATAATAAGATTAAACGGGTATTCGTTAGAAGAAAAAACAGCAATAGCTAGTAAACATCTTGTACCAAAACAGCGCTCAGCACATGGGGTAAAAGCCAATCAAATAAAGCTAAGTAAAAAAGTGTTAGCCAAAATTATAGATGACTACACACGAGAGTCTGGTGTAAGAAATTTAGATAGAGAAATTGCATCCGTAATGCGTTGGGTAGCTAAAAATATTGCATTAGAAAATGAATATAACCCAGCAATAACCGAAAACAACTTACCAGATATTTTAGGAAAAATAAAGTTTGATAAAGACCTTTACCATCAAGAAAACCCACCCGGCGTAGCAATAGGCTTAGCTTGGACGGTAAATGGGGGCGATATACTGTTTATTGAATGTAGCCTAAGCCTAGGCAAAAGCACCTTAACCCTTACTGGTAACTTAGGTAAGGTAATGAAAGAATCAGCCACCACCGCATTAACCTATTTAAAGGCCAATTGTTCAAAATACAATATTGATGCCGACCGCTTCGAAAAAACGAATATACATATACACGTGCCAGAAGGTGCAATACCAAAAGATGGGCCTTCAGCTGGTATTACGCTGTTAACTGCATTAGCTTCCGTTTTTACTAATAAAAAAGTAAAACCGTATTTTGCAATGACGGGTGAAATAACATTGAGAGGTAAAGTATTGCCCGTAGGTGGTATAAAAGAAAAAGTATTGGCAGCAAAAAGGGCAGGTATGAATAATGTTATCTTATGCCATAAAAACCAAAAAGATGTGGAAGAAATAAATCCAGATTTTATAAAAGGAGTAAAATTTCATTTTGTAAAAGATATGGATGAAGTTGTAAGCTTGGCGTTGAAATAAGTACAACCTATTTTTCGGTAAGAAAATTTATGCTATTATTCAAAGTATCAAGCTTTTTATAAATTGTCAATTTTCTAACATTAACATATTTTTATTATTTTGCTTGCATAGTTAAAAATTTTATTATTTTTATGATGTTAAAATTTAAATTAGCATAATTATGATGAAATCTTTACAAAACTGTTTTATAGCATTTTTGCTCCTCACAACATCATCAACCATTGGTTTGGCTCAAATTACCGGTGTTGTGTACGATGCTACAGCTGATGAGCCTTTAATTGGCGCCAGCATTTTAATTAAGGGCACCGCATTAGGCACTACTTCTGATATTGATGGTAAATATACTTTAAATACAAGTGCAGGTGATGTAATTATAGTTTCTTACCTCGGTTATGATTCAAAAGAAATTAATGTTGGTGAAGAAAGTAATCTTGATGTTCGCTTAACACAAGGCCTAGTGTTAGATCAAGTAGTAGTAACTGGTTATTCGGTTGATACCAGAAGAAATACAGCAGGTTCTGTTTCAACTTTAGATGCTGTGGCCGTACAAGCAGTACCTTCTGGCAATGTTGAGCAGCAGTTACAAGGCAGGGTACCTGGTGTTACAGTAGTTTCTAATGGTCAGCCAGGTACCACCAGCCAGGTGCGGGTAAGAGGTTACGGTTCATTGAGTGCAAATGAGCCTCTATATGTTGTTGATGGTGTACCAACTAACAACATTGAATTTTTAGCACCCGATGACATAGAAAATATAACCGTATTAAAAGATGCTACATCTGCATCAATTTATGGTGCACGAGCTGCTAGTGGGGTAATTGTTTACACCACAAAAAAGGCAAAAAAAAATCAACCATTAAAAGTATTTTATAATGGACTGATTGGAATAACTACTCCAGGGGAAGGCACTCCAATAATGAATCCTCAAGATCATGCAGAGTGGACTTGGAAATCTTTTCGTAATGAAGCTATACAAGCTGGTATTGCAGATACTACAGGTATAGTAGATACACTTCAATATAGCCACGACCAGTTTGGAACCGTTTTTATTACTGACTTAGGAGAATTTGTTGATGAAGTTATAGATGAAGAAGGTAATATAATTAAAAGTGACATATCACCAGTATTACCCGATTATCTATTAGATGTAGATCAAAGATCAGGAATACGACTACCACAAGATAGCCTCAATTTAGATCGGCAAGAAAATATGTATAATATTGACCCAAATTTAGGCGATTTTATGCAATTGATAAAGGCTAATAAAGAAGGCACCGATTGGTACGATGCTATAACCAGAAATGCATTAATGCACAGACATAATGTAGGGTTTAGAGGTAGTACTGAAAAAGCTAAATATTATGTAGGGTTAAATATGCAACAACAGGAAGGGATTTTATTGCATCAACAATTTAACAGAAATACCTTTAGAGTTAATACAGAATTTGACGTATTGCCTTGGCTACGTATTGGAGAAAACCTTCAGGTAACCCACAGGTCGGCACGTATTTTATTAGGTGATAATGGTGGAGCTGGTTCATCAGACGATGAAAATATTATTTTATCTGCTTCTCGAATGGCATCAATTATTCCAGTTTACGATGAGTATGGTGGTTGGGCAGGCACTACTGCGCCCGGTTTTAACAACCCAGCAAACCCAGTAGCTGTTTTAGATGGCGCAAAAAACGATAGAGGTTTTTCAACAGGCCTATTTGGTAATGTTTTTTTAGAAATAGAGCCGCTTGACAAACTTATCTTCCGTACAAGTTTAGGAGGAAACTACACTTCTTTTAATTCTAAAACTTATACCCGTCGACAATACGAAAATGCGGAAAATAATACCTCATTTGGTTTTGGAGAAAATGCTGGTTGGAGTAGAAATTGGGTAATAACCAATACTTTAAATTACAAATTCAATGTTGGTAATTTTGCAGATTTCGATGTGCTACTTGGTCAAGAAGCATTGAATATCGGATCCTTTCGAACACTGTCAGCTTCAGGAATTGATCCATTTTCTCAAAATGTAGATTTTGTTACATTAAATACAGTAAACAATGCGTTGGCTAATGGTTATCATACAAATGGCTCTAACTATGCATCCTACTTTGGAAGATTAAATTTTGATATTTTCAATAAATACATTATTTCTGCTGTAGTAAGAAGAGATGGTTCATCGCGTTTTGGTTCAGAAAATCGTTATGGTACTTTCCCTGCTATATCCGCTGCGTGGCGGCTTTCCGATGAAGCATTTTTAAATAATGTAAGTTTTATAGAAGATTTAAAATTAAGAGTTGGTTATGGTATTATGGGCAACTCAAATCCGGTTGACCCTAATAATCAATTTAACTCTAACGGTACCAATCTTGATTTGTCCAGTTATGATATTTCTGGTTCTAACAGTAGTGCGGCACAAGGTTTTTTTAGAGATAGAATTGGTAATCCATTTGCAAAATGGGAACAGGCAATTACTTCAAACATTGGTTTAGATGCCCTATTTTTTAATGGTAGATTAGATGTTGGAGTTGAATTATGGCAAAAAAATACAGAAGATTTGTTGTTTCGTTTACCTATTACCGTTATGAATGGGCAAAATGCTACTGCACCTTTTGTAAATGTTGGCAAAATGAAAAATACTGGCTTTGATTTTTCAGTTGTAACCAAAGGAAAACGAAATGATTTTAGATATGAACTTAATTTTACTGGAGGGTTTTTAAACAATGAAATTGTTGAACTATCAGAAAATGTTCAAAATTTACCAGACAGAAGTGCAGAATACAGAGGAATTACTCCAATACTAAATCAAGTAGGCCATCCAATTTCATCATTTTATGGTTTACAAGTAGAAGGTTTATGGGCAAGTCAAGAAGAAGTGGTAGCTGCTAATGAAGCTGTTAGAAATACCGCAATTGCAGCTAATCCTGAGTTAACACAAGAAGAAATTGATGCTATTGTTTTTCAAGATGGTGCAGCACCAGGAAGATTTAAATTTACCGATTTAAATGGTATGGATGAAAACGGTGAATTAACAGGTGTGCCTGATGGTAAAATTGATATAGCAGATAGAACTGTTATCGGCAATCCTGTTCCAGATTTTACTGGTGGGCTTATTATTGATTTAGACTACAAAAATTTTGGAATTGAAATGTACACTTTTGCTTCAATTGGTAACGAAATTTATAACGTTTCCAAACGGTTTACAGATTTTGCTTTGTTTAAAGGTGCAGCATTAAGTGAAAATATTAAAGACTCTTGGACTTTCGAAGACCCAACCGGAGAAATTCCTATTTATGATAACTCATCAAATTTTAGCAATCTTGGTCAGTCCAACTCTTATTATGTAGAAGATGGTTCCTATTTTAGACTGCAAAATATTACCTTATCTTATAACTTACCTTCAAGCTTTATTCAAAAAGCAAATATGAGTAAGGTGAGATTATTTGCTAGTGCTAATAATTTGCTAACAATAAGTGGTTATAGTGGTTTAGATCCAAGTGTTGGTGGAGCCGCTGATACCAATTTTGGTGTTGATTTAGGTAACTATCCAATTACTAAAAGTTTTCAATTTGGTGTAAATGTTGAATTTTAAAAAAATAAATAAATGAAAAAATTAATCTATATATTTTTAATCGTAGTAACCACAATTTTTTGTATCACTTCTTGTTCTGATGAATTTTTAGAGATTAATCCTACAGGTTCTTTAAGCTCTGAATTATTAGCCACAGAAGTAGGCATAGATTTAGCTCTAATATCATCCTACTCAATGTTATTGGGCAGAGGTGGTTATTACGCAGATGCCAGCAACTGGTTATGGGGTAGCGTTTTGGGTGGTGATGCTAATAAAGGAACTAATGCAGGAGATCAACCACAAATAAATGAAATTCAAACTTACAATGCCCAAACAAACAATGAGTCAATTTTAGAAAAATATAGTGCTACTTTTGAAGGAATTGCAAGGGCAAACAACACATTAAAGTTGGTTGCTTTAGCAGAAGATGCAGCAGTAGATGTAAAAAACAGGGTTATAGCAGAAGCGCGATTTTTAAGAGGACATTATTACTTTGATTTAAAAAAGAATTTTAATGATGTACCTTATGTTGACGAAAATTGGGATGGTGTAGAAAAAGTTGGTAACGATTTAAATCTTTGGGAACCTATTACAGCAGATTTTAAATATTCGTATGATAATTTATCAGGCACAATGACAGATGCAGGCAGGGCTAACAAATGGGCTGCCGGAGCTTATTTAGGTAAAGCTTTATTATTTCAAGGCAAGTATGATGATGCTAAAGTTGTTTTTGACGATGTAATGCAAAACGGAACTACTGCAAAAGGGGAACCCTATGGTTTATTAGATAACTATGCAGACTGTTTCCGTTCTACTATCGACAATAGTAAGGAGTCCGTATTTGCTTCGCAAGCAGCAGCAGGTACTGGTACAGTTAATAATGCCAACCCTGGTATGGTGCTAAATTTTCCACAAGGCGGCCCTAGTACTTGTTGTGGTTTCTTCCAACCAAGTAATGAATTAGTTAATTCATTTAGAACTAATGATTCGGGTTTACCTTTAATAGACGGTTCTTACAATAATGATGATTACAAAATAAAAAGTGATTTAGGTATTGAAAGTACTGACGAGTTCATCCCTGACAGCGGAAATATTGATCCACGATTAGATCATTCTGTGGGCAGAAGGGGTATACCATATTTAGATTGGGGGCTATTTCCAGGAAAATCTTGGGTAAGAGATCAGCCCTACGGTGGACCTTATGCACCAAAGAAGTTTATTTACTACAAAGCTGGTACAGGTACTGAAAATGATGGTAGTAGTTGGACACCTGGCTATACCGCAGTTAACTATAATATTATACGATATGCAGATGTTTTGCTAATGGCAGCAGAATGTGAAATAGAACTGGGCAATTTAGATGCTGGAAGAGCATTAATAAATCAAGTACGAGAACGTGCTAAAAACTCACCTGTTACTAACGATGATGGAAGCATGGCTGCAAATTATCACATCGAACTATATGAGTCTTTCGCTGATGCTACTGAAGCACGCAATGCAGTAATAATGGAGCGTAAATTAGAACTATCCGGAGAAGGGCATCGTTTTTATGATTTGGTAAGATGGGATATTGCGGTAGAAACTTTAAACGCTTACTTAGCATACGAAGATATGCTATTAAGATCTCCCTTTTCTGGTGCATCCTTTACTGCCAACAAAAATGAGTACTTGCCCATACCACAAAACGAAATTGACTTGCTGGGGGCTGATGTATTAAAGCAGAACCCAGGATACTAATACTTAATCACTCCTTTATAAAGGATAAGATAATTATAAAAGGCGAGGAGTTATTTCTCGCCTTTTTTTGCTTTTCTCTACACAAATAATAGTTACTCTATTCACTTTTACGCTCATTGGTCTCTTATGCTAACTTAGAGACAAGTTTCAAAACTTTACAAATCTTTAAATATCGACAAAACTATAAAATTTTTGAACTTAAAAATGAGTCGTGTTAAAAAACTTAAGCCACAGTAATTCGTTCGTATCCTACTATAAATAGTACAAATAAATATTTTACTACCATAAGGATTTAACAATAGCCGATGGCTATAAAATTCGTTATCAATCGGCTATTCATTTTATTAACTTTGCGGTAGTTTAATGAGTTGATGTGTTTACAAGAGAAAACTTTTTTGCTTACCTAGTTTGTTACAGTTTTCATTGGTAAATTTTAAATGCCTTTTTAAAGGCCTATTAGTTATACAACACAAGTAAAAAGATACTTAAAGTAGCTCTGTTAAAAAAAATTGCCCTACTCTTTAAAATCCGCTCCAAACTTCATTAAAAAAGCAAGCGATTGGTTTACCAAACTGGTTGAACCAATAAATATTGGACAGCGTTGATGTAAGTCGGTAGGTTGTAAGTCTAACACATCTTCACTACCTGTTATAGCCAAACCACCAGCTTGTTCTACTATTAAAGCCATTGGGTTGCATTCATACACCAATCGCAATTTTCCGTTCGCCCTACTTTTAGTTGCTGGGTACATAAATATGCCACCAGTTATTAAGTTGCGATGTACATCGGCCACCATAGAACCAATATAGCGCAAACCATAAGGCCTGCCAGAGTCTTCATCTTCTTGCTGGCAATACTTTACAAACTCTCTAACTCCTTTTCCAAAATTGGCCATATAGCCTTGATTAATGCTATAATATTTACCAGTATCGGGCATTTTAATGTTAGGATGCGATAAACAGAATTCGCCAATAGAAGGATCTAAAGTAAAACCATTTAAGCCATTTTTGGTAGTGTAAACCAACATAGTGGAAGAACCATAAATTACATAGCCGGCAGCTACCTGTTCGCTACCTTTCTGCAAAAAATCATCAATCGTACACGCGCCAAGCGGACTTACTCTTCTGTAAATTGAGAAGATAGTACCGATAGAAACATTAACATCGATGTTGCTAGAGCCATCTAAAGGATCAAAAACAACCACATAATGCGCCTGCTGGGTATCTTTGTTTTCGAAAGCCAAAAACTCTTCATTTTCTTCAGAAGCAATACCACAACATAAGCCACTTATTCTTAGCGACTCAATAAATTGTCTATTGGCGTAATCGTCTAGTTTTTTTACCTGTTCTCCATGCACGTTTTCATCTTCGGTTTCTCCTAAAATTTCAACCAAGCCAGCTTTATTCACCTCACGGTTTACCACTTTAGCAGCCAGCGAAATATTTCTTAAAATACCCGACAAATCTCCTGTTGCAAACGGAAAATCTTTTTGTCGCTGAATTATAAATTCATCCAGAGTAATCAATACGTAAGTTTTTGTTGTTGCGGCTAAAATAAGGAAAGTTTATGGATTGATTATTTTTTGCTTTAGATGCTTTGTATTATTCTTACATAATTAAACTTAAATTTGCCCTGTTTAATAAATATGGCAAAACTAAATTATCAATTTTTTATTTTTTTAATGAGCTTTGTTGTGCTGCTTTCCAGTAGTTGTGTTGTATTTGCACAAGATGAATATGTAGTGGAAAATTATGTACGTTATACCGATTATGTGTATGCAGAAAACATTAAATCCGTTCGCTTATTACCAACAAATAAGCCATTGGCTTACCCTATAATTGAGTTGAACAGCAACCAAACATTACAGCTTTTGTTTGATGATTTAAATGGAGGATACCAGCGATACAGCTATACTTTACTGCACTTTAACCATAATTGGCAACCAAGCAACTTGCAGCCTTACGAATATATTGATGGTTTTTCTGAAGCAGATATTTTCAATTATCAATATGCTTTTAATAGTAATATTAACTACACGCATTACCAATTAAGCTTTCCTAATAATGAAATGAGCTTAACCAAAAGTGGCAATTATTTGTTGTTGGTTTACGAAAACGGCAATACAGCACAACCCATCATAACAAAACATTTTTATGTAATTGAGTCAATAGCTAAAGTAAAAAGAACCTCAAGTGCATTTATGCTCAACAATTTTTTTATTGATTTTTTGGTAGATGCTAAACGAATAAATACCACTAATCCTTACCAAGAATTTAAAGTGAATATCATACAAAACAATATATTATCGCAAAGCATAAAAGGACTTAGTTGCAACTTTGTTAGCAATGGTGAGTTGGCTTTTAATCAAGTGCGCAAGGGTAATTTAAACCCAGCCGAAAGCTATCGTTATTTTGATTTGAGTAGTATAAAATATGCAAGTAAAAGAATTGAAAAGATTGACCAACAAGGCAAGCAGATAAGAGCCATTTTAAAAACAGATAATTTAAACAACAGCAATTATAACAACTTCAATTTGGGCGGTAGTTACTACATAGATATTTTAAGTACTTTTAGTGATGAGTTGCAGGCCAACTATGTTAATGTTAATTTTAGTTTTTTTGCCGATGCGCCTTTCGAAAATTCTAATGTGTACGTAACTGGTGGCTTCTGCAATTTTATGTGCAACCAACAAAATAGTTTAACTTATAATTATGATGTGCAACAATATGAAGGGAGTTATTTATTAAAACAAGGTTTATACAATTACACTTATTATTTAATTGATGATGATACTGAACAGATAATTCCTTTGAGTAACAATCAATCATTTTACGAAGCCAATAATAATTTTCAAATATTAGTATATTACCTTCCTTTTGGTCAACAATACGAAAGGCTGATTGGCTACGAAACATTCAATTCAAATTTTTAAAAATTGACAACAGAAAATAAAATAATTACCGCCATTGCGCCCGGTAGAATTAACCTTATTGGTGAACATACCGATTATAACAATGGTTTTGTAATGCCTGCAGCTATTGATAAAAAAACTACCTGTTCGGTTTCTTTATTAAGTAAGGTTGATAAATGTAAACTATCTTCCAAAACTTTTGACAACTCTGTTTTTGAGTTTGATTTAAACAACATTAAACCATTACATAACAGGTGGGAAAATTATGTGTTGGGCGTTATAAATCAGTTGCAACAGTTAGGTGCAAAATTGAGCCCTTTTAAAATTGAAATAGAAAGTAACGTGCCATTAGGCGCTGGTTTAAGTTCTTCTGCAGCATTAGAATGTTGTGTGGCGAAAGCTCTAAATAGTCTGTTTAATTTAAGTTTAGATGATTGGCAATTAATTAAAATCTGCCAAAAAGCAGAACATACTTTTACAGGTACCATGTGCGGCATTATGGATCAGTTTGCAAGCATTAAAGGAAAGCAAAACCATTTGATGTTGTTAGATTGTAAATCGTTAGCGTACGAATATTTGCCTTTTGATTTAGGTGATTTTCAATTGGTATTGTTAAATACAAATGTAAGTCATCAGTTGGCCAGCTCTGAATATAATTTGAGAAGAAAAGCTTGTGAAGATGGCATTAACATCTTACAAAAAACTAAACCTGAAATTACATCGTTAAGAGCGGTAAGTTATGATTTGTTAGCTAAACATAAAGCGGAATTGGATAATGATATTTTTAATAAATGCCAACACGTAGTTTTAGAAAACCAACGGGTATTAGATGCAAAAACTGCCTTGCTGCAAAAAAACTTTAATCAGGTAGGTGAGTTAATGTACCAATCGCACAACAGCTTGCGTAATTTATATGAAGTAAGTTGCGAGGAGTTAAATTTTTTGGTAGATAAATTGAAGGCTAATCCAAATGTTTTAGGTAGCCGTATGATGGGCGGCGGTTTTGGTGGTTGTACTATAAACATTATACATAAAAATGAAAGTGATAAAATTATTGAACAAACTAATGAAGCCTATTATAAAACGTTTAATAAAAATTTAAGCTCTTATATTGTAAAAATTGGAGCAGGTGCAACCATAATTGACGAATAAAAGCAAATGCTTATATAATGAATATTGATTTTACAGAAGAAGTACATCGCAGGTATAACCCATTAACTGGTGAGTGGGTTTTGGTATCGCCACACCGCACCAAACGCCCGTGGCAAGGTAAGCAAGAAGCGATACCGAAAAAAGAATTGCCCAGTTATGTTGACCATTGTTATTTATGCCCAAACAACGAGAGAGCAGGCGGTGCAAAAAACCCAAACTATAAAGGCACTTTTGTTTTTCAAAATGATTTTGCTGCGCTAAATGACAAATCTAATGAGGTAGTATACGAGCAAGGTTTGTTAAAAGCCAAAACCGAAAAAGGGCTTTGTAAAGTGATCTGTTTTTCTGAACAACATAATAAAACCTTGCCAGATTTAAGCGTGGAGGAGATAACAAATGTAATTAAAGTTTGGAGCGAAGAATACACCTCAATTGGTAAACTTAACTATATTAATTACATACAAATTTTTGAAAACAAAGGTGCAATAATGGGTTGTAGCAACCCGCATCCGCACGGGCAAATATGGGCGCAAAGTAGTTTACCTAACGAGGTTTTAAAAAAAGATACCCAACAACGAAGTTACTGGCAACAGCATAAAAAAAGCATCTTACAAGAATATTTATTGCAAGAAGTTGAGCTGAACGAAAGAATAATTTGTAGTAATGAACACTTTGTTGCGCTTACCCCTTTTTGGGCAGTTTGGCCTTATGAGGTGATGCTTGCGCCACTAAAACATTACGAAAACATTGCTCAATTAAATAATGAAGAACAGTTTGCTTTTGCGAAAATAATACAACAAGTTACTCAAAAATTTGACCGATTGTTTAAGGTAAGTTTCCCCTACTCTATGGGTATTCACCAAGCACCAACTAACAATTTAGATAATAGTTGTTGGCATTTCCATTTGTCGTTTTATCCACCTTTGTTGCGCTCGGCTACGGTTAAAAAATTTATGGTAGGTTACGAAATGTTTGGCGAAGCCCAGCGAGATATTAGCGCAGAACAAGCTGCTCAAAAATTGAAAGAATTATAAATTAAATTTTACCTCGGTTTTAAATTAAACCAGAACTATACCATCTAAATCTAATACAAAATATGCGACAATATATTTTTCTCGTACTGCTTTCTGTAAGTTTTTTAAACCTTACTGCATGTAGTAATCAAAATACTAAAAAACCTTTAACAGAAAAAGTAAGTAGCAATTTACAAACTACGGTTGCCCTGCCCCAGCCTGCTGCTTTTTATCCTAATAGATATTTAAATCTTTTACAGGACAAAAAAGTTGGCTTAGTTGTCAACCATACTTCAATGGTAGGCAAGGTGCATTTGGTTGATTTTTTACAACAAAAAAATATTGACGTTGCTAAAATATTTACACCAGAACACGGCTTTAAAGGTACTGCCGACGCAGGCGAAAAAGTGCATAATGATGAATATAAAAACGTTACCATTATCAGTTTATATGGAGATAACAAAAAGCCAAAAGCAGCAACTTTACAAGGTATTGATTTGTTAGTTTTTGATATGCAAGATGTGGGCGCAAGATTTTATACCTACATTAGCACTTTGCATTATGTAATGGAAGCCGCCGCCGAAAATAATGTGGAGCTGTTAGTTTTAGATCGCCCAAATCCTAATGGTCATTATGTTGATGGGCCAATAAGAGAACCAGAGTTTGAGTCTTTTGTAGCTAAGCATCCTATACCTGTTGTACACGGTTTAACAGTGGGCGAGTTGGCACAAATGATTAATGGAGAAGGTTGGTTGACGAGCGGTGCAAAATGTAAATTGAGTATTATTATGGCGCCCAATTACAGCCATAATATTGGCTACGATTTACCTGTAAAGCCATCGCCAAATTTACCAAACACCACAAGCATTTTGTTGTACCCAAGTTTATGTTTTTTTGAAGGAACAGCTTTAAGTATTGGTAGAGGAACAGATCAACAGTTTCAAGTTATTGGTCACCCAACATTGAAAGAAATGGAGTATAGTTTTACACCACAAAAAAATGAAGGCGCAAAATACCCTAAATTAGAAAACGAGCAATGTTTTGGTATTAATTTGAGTACGATGGATAAGAAAGTAATTTTTTTACAACAGCAACTCAATTTAACTTGGCTGATTGATATGTATGCCGCCTTTCCTAATAAAGCCAACTTTTTTTTAGCGAATAATTTTTTTGATAAATTGGCCGGAACTACATTATTACAGCAACAAATAAAACAAGGTTTAGACGAAACAGCAATTAGAGATAGTTGGGAAGAAGGTTTAGCATCATATAAAACAATGCGTAAAAAGTATTTGTTATATGCTGATTTTGAGTGATAAAAATTTCTTATCCGATTAATATAAAACAAAAATAAGCAGGCTTTTATGGGGATGCTTTATATGAGCGAAAATTAAATCTGGTAACACTTCTTTGGTTAAAGAAAGTTCATTTTTTTATTTGTTCAGTTAATTTTCAATTAAATTATCTAAACATCAACTTTTATTGTAGTACCGCATTTGGGGTAAATACAAACCTTGTTATCTTTTGCTTTTTCGTTCTCCATCTTTTCAATAAATACTAAACTAATAATGCCCGTTGGCAAGGCAACGATATGAATACCGATTGATGTAATAATGGCAAAAAAAAACTTACCAACAATAGTAATTGGGTAAACATCGCCATAACCAACAGTAGGCAAAGTAGCTTTACTGATACAGAAACCTACCGCCTTTCATTTTCCGTTTCCCTTTTTTATGCTGTTTTCTATTCTACAACCAACTCCTAACACCACCTTGCCGAGAACAAGTACCTCTGCGGTTGTGGCTAAAGCTGTAAGTGCCATCCCTGCAAATGGCGGTTGCGCCTAATGGTTTGCCTGTGTAGCGTGTTGGTGATTGTACAGTTTCGTTATAACTGTTGCTGTAATAGGTTATTGGCTCTGTTGGTTGGGCTTTCTTGTGTTTTGTGGGTTTGTAGGTGCTGTTGCTACTATTTGGCTTTGTATAGCTGTAATAGTTTTTTGGTGGCTTTTGGTTGGTATTATTAGTTTTTGATGTTGGGTAGGTATTTGGCTTTGCCGATTTGCCGTAATGATTTCTGCTTGTGCTGTTGCTTTTTGTTTTAGCAGTTGCAATGGTTTGTTTTGTAGATGTGGTGTTTGTAGTGTAGTTTGAAAGATATTTGAGCAAGTAGTTTTCAACGGTTTTATTACTCAATTTTGAGACTTCTTCACCTTCACCATTAGCTTGTAATAATTGTTGGGTAGATACACCGTTTTCAATTGATTTTGTTACTTGATTATCTTTATTGCTTTGGCTGATGAACAAAATGCTTAACACACCGAGTACAAAGTAAAATATGGCTTTATTGGTTTAACTTTTTAGTTTATACCAAGTTGGACAAATGGTAACCTAAATAATAATAATATTTTATTCACTCCATAAGTTGCTATAATTCTTTTTATATTTGTAAGATAGTCTTGATTAGACTCTTCATAATTTTTCACCAGCTTATTTAAGGTTGATGAATAGTTAGGAATGGTATTAAAATATTCTTTTTCTACATACCAAAAGCCTGAATTATTTTTAATGGATAGATGATAAATAAACTGTGTTCTAATAGCAACTTCAAGTTGTTCAATAGCATTAAAAGTTAGTGTTCTTAATTCGCTGTCAAATTGATAAAATCTAAAAACATCTATAAATTTTGAATTTTCTTTAAACTGTTCCTTTGCTATAGGTTCTTTTAACATAGGATGCCAGTAATTGCTTAAACGGTTATAGCTTACAAAGGTTAATATTTTGATGGCTCTTTGTTCATCATCAAAAATTAAACCTCTTTGCTTTATTAATGCAAAGATAAAATTACAGAGCAGAAATAGAAATTTGCCTATTTAATTTTTTGAACGTGGTTGAAATGCAACTATCTAATTTGTAGATTGAATTTGCTTAAACGTAACTACCTTTTGATAGCCTTTTGCAATTAAACCATCGTAAAGTTTTAAATCGCCTGTCCAAAGAGTACCTTCCAAAAATTCTGTAAGTGCTACAATTACTAAATCATCTATATCAATATCTTTTACGTAAAATAGAGCTTTTTTATAATGCTCAAATGGAATTAATTCATCTGCAATAAAGTTAATTTCACTATAAAGCAAACTTGATATTCTTCTAATTTGTTGTTCTTTTAATTCTGAAAGTTGGATTAACTTAGGTAGGTGGCGTTCAATTTCTTTATCTAAAAAACTTGGGGTATAAAATGTGATTTGATCAGGTTTTGCTGCCAGTAGAAATTTTGAAACGGCACTATTTATATTAAGAATTGCGGAAAAGATAATGTTAGTATCTACAATATAGATTTTCATAACTATTATTCTACATCTTCAAAACCAGGCTTATCTAAAAAGCGGGTTTTGTTTTTTTGCCACCAATTTTGGTTAACTTCTTTGGCTAATTTGTCAATTTGTACTTGAGTTGCTTTGCTGTTGCTTGCCAAATCTACATATTCAAAATAATCAAGCATTTGCTGCAAATCTAAAATTTTTGTATTTAATGGCAGTTTAACAACTATTGCTTCATCAGTACGTTCAACGCTTATGTTCATGTTTTAAAGGTAAGCAATTTTTAAACAAAATGTTTTTGTGAAAATTAAAGGCGAATACAAATTACCATTAGCATCTGTTTTTAGAGTGCATATAATCTTGTTTGTAATCCTTTTCAGCATATTTAATATCTAAACTGAGGGTTTATAAGAGTAAATTTCATCTAAACAAAAATTTTAGGTATTGGCTAAAACATCCTCCTTCAAATTTTTAAATGACTTTTGAATTTCATCTAACTCACTTTCAATTTTATTAAAAATGGCTTCATGCCGTTCACTTGGATTGAGCTTTTCAAAATCAACAGTCTCTGTATCTTTTGATACAATACGGATAGAAGATTTACTTTTATTTACAAGTTGTTCAAGATGCTCGAGCATATTTATTTCTTCTTCTGCAAGCATAGATTTATGTTTATCTGTCCATTTTTTCTTACTCACAAGTAAATTGGAACTTACTGATGTATATAGACATAATTCAAAAATATTTATCGCATTACGTCTCAAAATTGATGTAAAATTTTTCCAAGTGGGATTAACAGGAGTTAAATTGTCTTGACTAAAATAAGGGAAGTTGGAATTATTTTCCTGAAAAACTTCCAATAATTCAATTAAAGGCTCAAAGCTGCTTAATGGTCGCACAGAATCAGGAAGGTGTTTTCTATCTTTCCATAGTTTTAGTATAAGCTCGCAACATTCTTTTTGTTTTGCATCTCGTTCTTTATCAGAATTGCTATTTTCAATCTGAAAAATTAGTTCTGCTACATAATGCGACATCCACCTTCCGAGTGTATTTACACTTGGTTCAAGTTTTAATTCCTCTACAATGGTTTTACCCAATTGTATAATTTCTTCCTCTGATGGTTTTGACTTCTCCATTTGATTTAATTAAATATAATCTTGCGTTGTTCTTCCTTATATGTTCTTTCGAATAATCGTCCTTAATAAAACGCCTAATAGTACATTCAATCAAAAGATCCATTTTATTCTTTTTTAAGAATTTTAATAAAAAATCAATATCTACTTTTAGTAAAAAACCAGAACTTTTAATTTTATAATAACGATTATCATTTGTTTCATTACTCCAATTTTGACAAGACAAAACTTGAACTCCCTGATGAAATCCTTTTTTAAAATCCTTACTATAATTGATTTCAAAATGCTGCTCAACTTCTTTACCAAAAAGTATAAAATTTTTATTCAGTTCATATAAAAATGGATCGTGTTTATCTAAACCTGAATGATCAGAACGCTTCTCTTTCAGCCAACCAAGCAATTGGAAACAATCTTCATTTATCTGCAAGTTATCCTCTTCTAACGGAATTCTATAATCGTAACTATCTTTTGCTGTTTGCAATGCTCGTAAAAGAGCCTCTGAGGATTGTGGCGATACAATGGCAGAATTGACAGAAGCACTTTCATAATTTTCTCCAATGTAGATTGTATATCCTCCGTAAGGTACTATTGTTGTTAGGTTAATATCATTTTTTAAACCTAAAATCTCATCATATTCATCTTCTTTAACTCCATCTCTCCATTTCTCATTATACTTTTCAACATCGCTTATCCAAAATTTTCTTTTTAAAGGAATAGGGTCGTTTAAATCTGAAAGCCATAAGTTTTTAAAAGTAAGTGCTTCTCCCTCCAACCAATAATCCCAATTCCTCCAATCATATTTACCTTGTAAAGGTTTTGTTTTGAGTAATTCCATAGCTGCACAATACATACTATGATATTCAAAGTAGGTTTTAAGTCTCTCAACTTTTGGTAAATCTCCTTTACGGTTATAGCTTAAATAATAATCTTCGTTAACGTGATTATCCTTTTCTGGGTCTCCAACATAACCCCAATTCTCTGAAATATATTTATCAGCCCAATCTGCAACCTCATATTCTGATAAGTTAAAGCATCTACCTATTGGACGAAACCAGTATGGAAGTGATTCCAAAGTATTAAATTTAAATTTCCAACCTTTGTCTTTTGACATGTACTCATATTCTCTTTTCGCTTTTTTTTGTAGTGGAGGGAAAGGACTTTTAAGAGTATTTGTAATTACTTGTAATTCATGTTCGGTAAAAATGTTTGGGTTTTGATTATGAAGATTTAAGCAAGTTTCTTTCACAAAATGTACTATCAAAACGTGAGGCAATTCGCTATTCTGTAACTCCATTAAAATTTCTTCCCTTAGTTGACTAATCAAATTTGGTTTTTCATTGGAAAGTCGCTCTATACAAATCCACAAATATAGTTTTGCTGAAATCCAGAAAAACATATTATCCTTGTATTGAAATGGGTTACAATTTACTTCATTTTGATGCTCTAATAAAAATCTAAGTATTTCAATATTTCCAGCGTTTACAATTCTTCTTAAAGTATGTATTCCTCTCCATCGTATTCTTTTATCAGGGCAACCTAAAATGAATCTTAAAAACTTTGCAATCACCTTATTGGAAAAGTGAGGAGAAGAGCGATCTGTTTTATCCCATTCTATTTCATTGAAATCGCTCCTAATTGGAGCATTCCATTTTTGCAAAGTCCAACTAATCAGTTCTTCATTTTGTTGTGGATTAAGCCGGTTACCCAAAAAAGTAATTGTTTCATACAAAGCGGTGGCACTTAACTCATCAATCTTTTCAGGTAATATCTCAAAAATTACCTTTGCCAATTTTAGCTCATCAACTGAGAAAATATCCGCAAAATCCTTAATTCCTCCATAATATATGCCGTCACTATCTTTAAAATTTACAAACCAAATTTTTAGAGTTTTAGAGAAATTTTGTTCCTTCCAATTTTTTACCAATGGATGAAAATCCCATTCAGTTAATCTTTCTTTTAGTGCATTTTCAAAGTAGTAGAAATCAATAGTATCTGGATTAACATTTATTAATGCATCTAAATGTTGGATATAATTTTCAGGCTCACAAGCATTTTTAATAGTTTTAAAAAAATGAGTAATTGTTGGGCTGTCGAAATGATCCCGCATAATTTCTTTAACAGCCCTATTTAAACTTGATGTAGAACAAATATCTACATTGGCTACTATATCTTTTAAAGTCTGGAAATTTTCAGTTTGCTCTACATTTCTACTTATATTAGGCAATCTTTCATTTTCTCTACTATGTATTGTATTTATAAATTCATAATATTTTTTGAATTCTTGAACTAATTGTTGTTCAATAAACTTGCCATTATTTATGATGTTATAAATATCAGTAACCGTCTTTTTCCTCACATTGTTTGAGCACGCAATTTGAATATCTCTAAGTATGTTTTTAACTAATTCACTTTTTGAGTCTTTATCATTTTTGGCATCAAACTTATCAATCAGTATTTTTATATACTCAACATAGTCATCGAAATAATCAATGTTTAAAGGTAACATTGAGCCTGCTACAGAAGCCGAAACAAAACCTTTTTCTAATGAAATTTTATGAATGGAAAAAATGTGTTGAGTTATGTTAGCTATAGTTTGACCTTCGGCTACGTACTTATGTTGCCATCTACAAATGACTGCAAATGCAGTAGCGCAATCTAAATAAGTAATTCCTTGTATTCCTTCACTTATCGGGAAGTTATCATAACCACTCAACCGTCTTTCACAATATTCAACAAATTTTGCAAACTGAAATGCCAAATTTGGGTTTGCTTTAGGTATGCCTAATTTTGATAAACTATAAATACATCTGATTTGTTCCTGCGCTTCAACATCAATTTCAGAAACAGCATCAACCGCTTTGTTAAAATAAAATCTGCAAACTTCCTTATCAACACTTGGGCTTATTCTTGAAGATTTAAGATAGTATTCTACCATTTCACTTGAAGTGAAAGTAGATTCATGAATTATTGAATCAATTTCATCGAGTAAATTATATGTATACTTTTCAAGTACTTTAATTGTAGATATTTTTGCAGCAATAGCAATTCTTATAGAAATCCGATTTTGATTTTTATGCTCGAATGACTTTACAAGTTTTTCAATGAGGTTTTGTTTTTCACCAAGGAATGGAAGAACATCTAACAATATTAACGAAAGAAAATTTAACTTTTCATTAATATCGTAACCTTCATAATATCTAAACTCCGAATCTTTATCAACCTCAGTACAGATGTTAATGAATTTTGAAGTTTGAACATCAATGTTATTATTGGCAAATACATCTATTCTAAACAAATAAACTGAAATTGCATGCTTGTAAAATCGATCAAATTTCTTTTTCTCGTTTTCTTTATATCGTTTCGTTTCATAACTCTCATCTTTTTCAATATTCTTAAATTTTTCTGGATAAATGTCTTTTAATTTTAATTCTGCATTGGTTAATAAAGATATTAAAGCACGTTTTCTTAGGAATTGGTCTGCTATATCTCGATTACTAACCTCAAAATAAACGCTATCAGAAAAGGTTGATATATAATCCGGCAATTCGACATTAATATATTCAAGAATTTTTAAAACAACATCTTTTGCCTCAAATTCTTTGTGTATGAATAACTCGCAAAATGATAATATTAAAGGATATAAATAAATTTCAAACCTTACTCTTCTTTGAAAAGCCCTTAAGATTATATTAGCAATTTGACTTAGACGAAATGAATGTTCATTTGAAAAATTAAGCTTATCTAATATTATTAATTTTCCAATAAGTGGTATGCTTGTTGATTCGAGCCAGGTGCTTATTTGCTCTTCTGTTGAATGTTTTAAGATATTTTCAATTAAGTAATTTGAGGCAATAAAGACAGCTTTTTTTGGCTTCCACCCAATTAACCATCTTAAGGCTTCTTTTAAACCATGTATTCTTAGATAAGCTTCTGCCCCAAAAGCAATAACTTCATAACTGATTTGAACTTTTTCAAAAGTTGCTGTTCCTCGTTGCCTCAACCACCAGCGCAACCATTTTTCTGCATTATCTAAATGCATTTTAGCTAATTCAATTGTTCCTTGATTTCTTGAATAAATTGCTGCCAATTGGTAGTGAAAAGAGCCAGACCATGATTTTTTATCTGATTTCAAATGAAGTCTTTCTAAAGAATCGGCTTTACCAAAAGAAGCCACTAAATCGGCATTATTTAGAAGTAATTCACTCAGTGCTACATCAGTCTTAGCGGCATCAGCAGCAACAAAAGCTAGTTTAAAGAAAGTAAGTTTATCGTCTATGTCACAACTTACTTTCATTGCCAATTTTGTTCTTTGAATATAAACTTCTTTTTCCCTTATCGGATCAACTGGTAACTTTCTATATTCTTCGTTAAGAACAACGTCAATTAGCCTATCCGTATAATTTGCATTATGTAAAGCAACTCCAAGATTGATTGATGAGTACTCATCTTTATTTGCGTTGTCTAAAAATAAATCAGCTATTTTTTGGTGAATTTGTAAATCAGCAGAATATTTATCTCTTACATAATTTTCAAAATCTTCGTCTCTAAAAGAAAAATTATTTTTATGTAAAATAAGTCCGTGCCAAATATCAGTCGATAAATCTATTAGTAAGTCAATATCTACATCACATAAGATAGATAAATAGTTAATCGGAACAGGACGAGGCATTGTAATCAGATAAGTGAAAAACATATTAACTAATTTTAATCCATTCTCGCCTACCTTTTTGACTGAATCAATAATTTTATCTTCTATTAAATCTTCAACTGTTTTCCCATTTGGTTTCAAATAGTTTATCACTTCTTCAATGCCAATACTTTTTAAGTCCAATGCATAAGTTTGAACTCTTGGAATGCCATTTGTTAGTTCATGGAAATTGTTTACTTCTTCATTTGCACTTTCAGGAAAGTGAAACTTCAAATGTTTTTCAGTTTCCTCTAAATCAAAGGCTTTTAATGGTATGTCAATGTAGTTCTCAGGGAGTTTGAGCAAATCTCTCCTATGACTTCTGGAGGTAACTATTAGTCTAAAACCATCTACATAGTTTTCATTAAGAAGATCTTGGATAAAACTTTTAGTTTGATCTTTTTGGGCGGCTGTCACACTATTATCTGCTGCGTCAACAATCAAAACCAATAGTGCATCTTCATTTCGGTTTCGTAAAATATTTACCGCATTTTCAATTCTGTTTTTTAGTTCACGTATTAGGAGATGCGGTTCATAATCGTTAGTTAATAAAAAGGGAGAGCTTATTCGTTTAGCCATTTCATTTGAGATTTGTAAAATGGCTTCTTTATGTAAATGTCTGCTATCTGATGGATTTAGATATGACCCGGCTCCATAACAGTCAAACAATATAACTTCTGAATTGTCAAGAAAGTTTTTCTTTATCAATTGTGATAAAATTGATTTTCCTATACCTGCACCCCCATGTAAACAGATAGGTTTTCCTGTTTTGTTAAATTTTATAGTTTTTATTATTTCGTCTAATTGTTTTCGTTCAACTACATTTTCATTTACTTCAAAATCTTGAGATATGGGAAACAGTTTTTCTAAGCTGGTTTCAAACCATTGTAAAAAATCGATTTCTGTGATTTTTCTTTCGCTCCGGCTTTCGGGCATCATTTTTTTCCATATCTTTCTATATAAAGCATCAATTTGACTACTTCGATTAATTCCTTGAGAATGCAGAGCATTAATAATTTCCTGTTCTTGCTGAAATCGGGAACCAGTACCACAATCATTAAAGTCAAGCAATCTTAAAAAATCAACAAATGCTAAAGGTTTTAAGTTTGTTGCTTTTTGCAATTTTTCTAATTGAGTTTTGTTGTTTGGGAATTTCTTATATACAGTTTCAAGGAAGGTTTTGGATTTTTTCTTATTCAAAAAATGCTGGATATTTAAAATGATTTGCTTCTGATTTGGGCTAAAATTTCTATTGCTTATCAGGTTTAAAGACAACTTTTCAAGTACTAAATCACGACCAAAGTTTTCAAGAAAAGCATAATAAATTTGAGCTAACCTATGTATCAGCGAACCATTTTTTGAACCACTTTTCTTTCCTTTGTATAAATTAGAAAAATTCCAATTTTCTTTGACTCCACGAGTGCTATGCTTTAATTGAGAAACAATCACTTTTTCGGCATCGGCAAAATTTTCTCCGCCATAATACTCTGTTATATCAACACCAAGTAGCTGATTTCCTTCTGGGTCAACTTTTAGATTATCTTTAAATTCTACATCTTCAACTACAATTGCTTTCAACCCATTTTCCTCAAAATTTAACAATTCGAATGATCTTTTAACCGCCCAAAGGACGTGAAAATCATCTCCTGCATTTGATTCTGCTGCTCCTGATGATGGTTTCTTTGGCATAAATACTGACTGTAAAAACAAATATAAGAAAGCTTAGCAAATGATACCGCTTTACAAAAAGCAATTGCTTTTGAGCAAATGGTAATTGATGGTATTAAACAAGTTGGTGAACAAGATTTGAGGGTTAAATTAGAGGGCTTTCATAAAGAAATGAATAATACCAAAGTAAGACCACTTTTTAGCTCTACAGGCTTTAAAATGGCTTTAATGGCAGCCAGTTTTTTGTTGTTATTCTCTTTCAGTTTGTGGTTTTTCAATAATGGTTTTGAAACTGACATCATAACAAAAAATACACCAGCAGAAAATAATACTTTACCAAAGCCCGATGAATTTACCCGATATTTAAGTTACGCTAATTCGGATAGTATTACATCAAAAGCAGTAGCCAACAAAGTATATGAAATTGAGGTTTATGATAAAAGAACAAAAATAGCAGTTGACCAGTTAACGGTTAAAATCTACAATCCAGTAAAAACCAATTACAGGGGCATAGAAATTACACCTGTTTATCATTACACTTATTTTGATTGTATATTGAATTTATATGGTTTGTTTGAGCAATGTAGCATAAGTGTTTATGATGATGCTGGTTATTTGAGTTTAAAGATTGATGATCGTTTATATGGTATTGAAGAAGCACCTGAATTGCAGGTTTTGGTTAGGGAGTAAATATCACTTACAGAAACAAGGCTCAATACCTGTAAAATTTCAATTATTGCCTTTGTGTTTTCCTAATACTACAAGTAGCTTACAACATAGATATCATCCAAATTTTTTTATCATTTTTTTATATCTCATCAATTTAAACACTTTCAATCTAAATTTAAGAAGCTACCCCCTATCAAATGTTATTTAAAGAGTTCTCTTTCATTTTCACTTACACAAACTCCGATTAATCGTCGAATTTTGAAGTAGCCCCGTGCGTTTCAACTTTATTCATTAACAATTTAAATTTTTTAATTATGGTAACCATATCAAGTTATAGATTAGCTACAAACTAAGAACACGAGGAATTTGTAGTATTAGAATTAGGGTGTTTAAAAGGTGATGTAACATTAGTTTAATCAAATATTACAGGTAATTTTTAAGCAACAGCAATGAAAGCAAATATTACTTCAACTTTTAGTGTAGAAGTGGCTACAACAATATTGAGTAAACAATTACCCAGTCATATTATTAAACAGGAATGTGAACCTTATGACCATACCATTCCTGATACTGGCGAAACAATTACTTTAAGTCACAGATACGAGTTCACTTTTGAAGAAAAACCAAAGCCCTTTAAGGCGAAAGAATTTATGGAAGAATTGCATTTGAATGGAGTTAGAGTTTAATTCAATTTGGGGTGGTTAGCGGTGGTAAATTATGGCTGCCTCTTTTTTTATTTAAGATAAAAATTTTTATAATGATCTTAATTGAAAGCATATACCGCCTTATAACCAAAACTATTGCATCTTATCGAAAATTTTAATGCGGTGCAACAGGTAAAATTGATGCGAAACTTATACAATACTTTCATAAAAAAAAGGCAATTTGCATTAAGCTTAGGTAGCGGAAAGTTTTTGCCTATATTACCTAAAATTTTTAGAAATGATGTGGTACCAATAACTTTAGGAGATGGTCAATTAACCACCGTGTAGCTTTTAATATTTATATTGATACGATTATAAATCATTGATTAGATAAAAACCACTTAACCATGTTTTGGGTTAGATGGTTTTATTTTATTATAATTATGTTGTTTGAATAATGATGTGACTTTTTGAACCAAATTATCTATCCAAACAAATAGTAAATAATTCACTTATTTTATTAAATTTGCATCAAGCAATAAAGGTTTCTAAATAGAAGCCACATTGCTAAGTTTTTATTATATTTTTTAATCTGGCAGATAAAAATTTGCAATAATTTGGTCAGAATTGAAGATAAATAGCAAATATTTACAAGTGTAAATACTTAAAAATTAAAAGGGGGATTAGCTCAGTTGGCTAGAGCGTTTGACTGGCAGTCAAGAAAAAATCTTCTCAAACCCCTTTAAATACAAGACTTTTTAAAAAACAAACCTACTATTTGCACAAAATTTGCATAAACCTATACTTTCCATAATTGAAAAGTTATGGCTAAAGTTTCAGTAGTTTTAGACAAAAGAAGAAAAATTAAATCAGAAGAATATCCAATAAAATTA
>Ga0209185_1000837_pt1 | contig 31495 bp, 13 predicted proteins | sample SidtaG_2_FD_187425 | JGI IMG/M metagenome (GOLD analysis project Ga0209185, IMG submission 187425) | Marine algal microbial communities from Sidmouth, United Kingdom - Sidmouth_Asex2 metaG (SPAdes) (version 2) | ecosystem: Host-associated > Algae > Red algae > Unclassified | place: Sidmouth... | reverse complement strand
ATGGGGTGGTCCGCTGGCGGTGTTGATGAGCCAGGTGATAGAAGAGGGGCGCGCCTCAGGTCGACCAATCTTTGGGCGAGGCGAGTTGCCGGGTGCGCTGATGCAGGTCGTCGAACGCTACGATCTACCCGCCTTACGTGCCTTTGCCTCACAGATCGATCTGGCAGCGCGCAAAGGTGCGGTCGGTCCTGAGCTGATGGAAGGGTTGGCACGCACGCTCATCATCGAGTACAAAGACAAATCGCTGCGCCAAGCCGAGTCTCTTGAAAATCGGCTGGCGATCCCGTCTGTGCTCTTCTTCTTCCTGCCCTTTCTCTTTGTCCTGCTTGCTCCACTGGTTATTCCGCTGCTGAGTATTTTGTGAAATGGATGAATAAGATGAGCGAGATGATGGAGATGAACAAGATACCAGATGCGCGTATTTCCGTGAGGTAGGCAATGGATCATCTAATTCATCCACTCATCTTATTCATCTTTCTAATTCCCTATGCGATCCAGGATTGGCGCGACAACCGCGTCACCAACTGGCTCACAATTCCGGCTTTTGTCGTCGCGTGGCTCATCGCCATTGCGTTCAACAACCTGCCACTAGCCGCGCTCACCTGTTTTGGCTGCTACGCGGCGTGGTCATGTGGCTGGATGGGTGCAGCCGATGGCAAGCTGGCCACACTCTTGGCCGCACTCTCGCCGCCGACGCTCTTCATCAGCACGATTCTTTTGGCGCTCACCTTTTCTATCTGCGAGCACGGGGCCAGACCGAATTGCATGTTCCTGCGGTCGTCTGGTTTTGTGCTGGCAGCAGACTCTACACCCTTTTTGTTTTGGCCCGAATATTGCTCCAACCCATGTAACTGATTCGTAACTGTTTAGACAAGTGTCGGTTGAGTGCCCGCCGCTGAGCTATAGCAGTTTGTGGGTATATCGAAACCAAACGGGTTGACCCACTCGCTGGCTTCGATACAGCCGCTATGCTACCAAGGCAAACTACCGCCTACTCAACCGACGCTCCTTAGTCTGAAAAATTATACCGATTCTACCCAATCTATAGGAGACTCTGATGATTTCGACCCATCCCCCGATTCTCAACGGTCATCAACCAACGCAGCCAATTCTCAATCTTGCTGCGCGTGATGATGCCGTGCTGATGCTCGTCGATGGCGAGCAACGCTGGTCACTTTGCCGACAGCAGCCGACCACCATCGGTCGCAGCGAACAGTGCGACATTGTGCTAGTCTCGCGCAGAGTTAGCCGCCGTCATGTGCAAATCTGCTGGCAGGCAAGTGCATTTGTTTTAGAAGATTTAGCGAGTAAGAACGGCACGCATGTCAACGGCATCCGCTGTATAGAGCAAACCCCGCTCAAAAATGATGACGTCATCCAACTTGGCATGGCTTTCCAACTTATCTTTGTGGACGAAGAGTCGACCGAGCCAGTCAAGATGAATGAGCATCAATTTGGTCTGCGGCTGGACCATGAAAATTGCGCGCTCTCTGTTGACGGCCGCACGCTTGACCACCCACTTAGCCCACCGCAATATCGACTGTTGGCATTGCTCGACGAGAAGATTGACCAGATTGTTTCACGCGACGAAATTACGCTCGCCGTCTGGCCAGACGACGCAGCAGAGGGCATCACCGAACAGCCATCGACGCGCTGATCCGGCGTCTGCGCGACCATCTACGAAAGTTGGCACCGGATCGGACCTACCTAGAGACGGTGCGTGGCCACGGCTTTCGGCTCCTACGCTTTCCATTGCCCAAGTTCCCGTTTCACGTCTTCTCGGCGCTGGCCGAGTTTGAGCGCGACCTAATCCGTGAGCGGACCATGGCTGGTTTGCGCGCTGCGCGTTCGCGTGGTCGATTGGGTGGCCGCCCCAAAGGCATGACCGAGGAGAAGGTGCGCATGGCTTCGACGCTCATGCAGGATCCGGCCGTGTCGGTGGATGAGATTTGCGCGACGCTGGGGATTTCGCGTGCGACGCTCTATCGGTATGTGGGGCCAGATGGAGAGATACGGTAAAGAGATTGTTAGTTGAGATTATTTATACTGCCTAATTTTACTCGACAGGCTCAAAAGCCCTTGCCATAAAGAAAGCCGCAGTAGCACGACGTAGTAGTTTGCTAGGGCAGAAGAGTGGATTCTCTGAATCTAATGGACATTGCGGATCGTCTACCGTACCCGCCTGCTTAGCCATTATTTTGGATTCGAAGCACTTACCAATCACGTTCTCCTTAGATAGAAAGCTCACAAGATTTCTATCTTCAATAGATTCTCTACTCTTCAATCTAACCAATTCCGCATGAAAAAGAGCGATTTGCAGTGTTTTGCAGTACTTTCGCAGTCCACACGCCCCTAGTTGTGCTAACGTAAGGCTCATGAATCGTAAAAATCACTGAGCTTTCTAGCAACTTCAACTTAACTTTCAATCGTCTATATACTCGAAATTAATCACCTGCCCACTACAGTCTGAATGTTCGCAGATTGTAGCAACAAGTGATCCCGATGCACTTTGGGGGAAAGCTAATTCAACGGCCTGTGTCATATTTTCTGGAGCGATGTACATTAATTCTCCGGTTATTTCGTCCTCTATTGGATATGCATCGTCCATGTGGTTTTGACCATACAATGTTATCCAGCCAGCAGTTTCTAGCGTATCGTACACATCACGAGGACCAAATCGTTCGATTCTGGCTCTCGCCGTAACCGTCGGAGCCAAATCAACCTGAGTGATAAATTCAACCATTTTTCTATCCCACTCAGGGTATCCAGTGTCCTCGTTTGATGTAACAGTAACAAGCAGCCGCCCTTCGCTACATGCAATTGTTTCTGGTAAGGCTATTCTTGCATCAATGAAACACGTTATCGTTTCCAAATCAAGCTCTGGAAAATGTGCAGGTACAGTTTCTACATCAAGTTTGGATGTATTGGATTCGAGCCCAGCAGATTCGGGTGTAATGGATTCGAGCCTAGTAGCTTCAGGCAAAATAGGTTCGGGCTGAGTAGGTTCGGACGGTGTGGCGTTATAGAAAGAACTAGCAAGGATCGCTACGACGACGAAAATGGCAAGCCCAAATAAACCAGCAAATAACCAAGGACGATGCAGAGATGGACGCTGTTCAGTCGGCGGCAATGCTGTCTCTTCACCGTGAAAGTGCTCTACCTCATCGACTGCATGATCGGCTTCATGGTCATGGTCTGTAACATCGCTGTATTCATATAAGTGCTCATTTAGTAACGTTGCGAATCGTTCAATTGCTTCTTTTTGTAAAGTAAAAAAGGAACGTTCGCTCATTATGTATGGGCGTTGAGCGGCAACCATTGCTATGACGGTTTTTTTCTGCCAGTAACGCCCACGCAACAAGTCGCCATAATCCTCGGATTCGGCAGTAATGGCATCAAGCACTTTATCACTCACAGCGCGGAGAGCTTGAATCGAGGTGCTTTCTGGGTCGTTTGCGATGTAAGTTTTGATTGAGTGGGAGGACAAAAAGGGAGAGTTTTGAAGTTTACTTGGATTCGATAAACTTTCAAGTAACTCTTTGGTTGGCTTTACTTCGATCATATTGAGTGCTTCGGCCTGCTAGTGATGTTGACAGGAAATGCAGGTTATTCAATGTGCACAAATTGTACTTGGGTTACGCAAACCTATTGTTACTGTTCACGATGTTTCGAACGTTTTCTACAGCGAGAAGCGATGCACATCAACGTCATCTACTGGTGCGAGTTAGGTTTGTGAAATGGTAACTGGTTTGCAAAGAAATGGCAAGGTTATAGCACTGCTGCCACACATAAGGGCAGCCTTGAATCTAGATGGTATTACGCGTAATTTAACCATAAATTAAAAAACGCGTTCATTAAGGGAAACACGTGTGCCGCTAATTGGTCAACCAATCTGCGGCGGGATCCCATAATCTTGATGAACCTCTTGCAACAATGGAGGACTTTGAGATGAACGGTTTTACAGTTGGTTCTAAAATATATGGTTGGTTAGCTACCATATGCGTTGCGGGCCTGCTTTGTGCGGTTATTGCAACATATGCATATACCGCCAACGCTGGCTCAGCGCATTCGTTGTACGATTTGCCAGCGGTTGCCACCCATCATCAAGGCAGCGGCGGAACCGGGGGCGGATAGCGGTCTACTGAGTTCCTAAGAAAGTGGATGAGCAAACTATTACCCAAATTTGCTCATCCACTTTTTTACTCAACTGATTGAGGCTCGTCTCGATTTCACTTCTGTAGCGTTCCGCAATCGTCGGTTCGTCAATTTCATCTAACTTTAGCAATGCATTGTGGAAAATATCAGACGCGTCTAAGTAGTTATGGGTCTGTATGTAAAGTTCACCTAAAGGGATCTGTACGGAAATGACCGATGCCGGGCTGCCTACATGCTTTCGAAGCTCAATGGCAGATTTATAAGCCTGTTTTGCTTCAGAAAATCGTTCTATGCCTTGATAATCTACGCCTTGGTTAACAAGTACATAGCTAAGCTGCAATTCATCATGAACTTCTTGGAAGACCTGTTTAGCTTCAGAATAATGATTAAGCGCTTGCTGTGGATTCCCTAACTTTGAGTAGATAATACCCAAATTCATTTTGGTAACCGCCGCTTCGACAAGATCGCCCTGTTCCTCGAACATATTGATAGCACGCTCGTAACACTCTCGCGCCAGACGAAGCTCATCTTTCTGGTCTAATATCAACCCTAAGTCCCGATGACGGCGCGCTTGATTACGAATATCGCTAGTCCGTTGGCAGATCTCAAGTGATTGCCGAATGTATGTTTCTGCTTCGGTCCAATCCTGCTTTTCACGGGCAACAGTGCCTAATACATGAAAACTGAAGTGACGCTCATTTTCTTCTTGGTTAAGTAACTCTAAGGCTTGATTTGCATACTGTTGCGCTCGTGATAGCTCTCCCTGATGGCAGGCGATAAATCCAAGACGGTTTAGGATATTTGCATAAGGCCGATGCTCTCTTAAAGCATGGTAGACATCTGCACTGGACTTTAATATCTCTTTAGCTAACTTCCATTCATCTCGAAGTTGATACAAGATCCCCAACTGTAGGCCTAACCCTGCCTTTCCATGCTGATCATCAACCACCGTGCTGAGGTCAAGTGCTCGCCGTAAATAAGGAATCCATTCGCTACGAAACCCTGCCTGTTCCATCTTTGGGGCAAAAAGAAGCAGCAGATTACGTGTTGCAATCCACTCTGTGGGTGTTTCGCTCTGTAGTAATACATTCAACAGAGCCAACGTACGTTCCCGCAGTTCGTTGCAGAGCGGTTGGTCTACCGAGGTTTCAAGATCATGCTGCAACTTGGCGATTGATGCCACAATGTGGCGCAGAAATATGTTTTTTGCTTCACTCATCAGCCACTTACTTCCAACCGATGGCGGTATTGAGCAGGAACGTTCTTGTTAGGCTATGGATGCTATAGCGGTATGCCGGCTTTTCGCGATGGACCTGAATCAAATTGAGATTGGCAAGTTGATTGATAGCAGAGCTAATCTTAGCTTGAGACAGGCTGACAATTTCGGCAAGATAAGAGAGCGCGTCACCGGCTTCTGGGGTGAGTGGCATGGCCAGAAGAACCTGACGTTCTAGCTCTTCTAGCTGCTGCCAAGATTGTTGGTAGATAAAATCATAAAGATTACCAACCTGAGAGGTGGGCGCATCCTCAAAGCTAGTGAGTAAAGTAGATAATGACTGAGTGTGAAGTAATCCGGTTGCCAAGCGTAACGCTAATGGATTGCCCCCAACTGTTTGGTAAATGGGAAGCAGTTCATCATCCTCACTTTGACCAATTTCAACTAAATTTGTGTTAATCGCTTCCTGCCGAATTAGTTGCAGTGACGATGGCTTGTCCAAATCTGGGATGGCAAAGCGCTGAACAGGCTGGATGAATCCTGCATGCTCACGCGAGGTTAAAACGATACGAGATGGATTCACCAGCGATTCCAGATGAGGCAGCAGTTCTTCAAGATCGGTAACTGTCTCTAAATTGTCGATAACAACCAGTGCTCTTTGGGATTTGAGATAGGTTTGGAGGATTTTGAGAATTTGCTCAAATGGCGATCTAGTTGAGTCAATTTTGTCTGGGGCGACTTGCTGAAGAAGCTTGAAAAATATTGAACGGCTTTGAGTTGGTGCAGACGAATCCCCAAAGATAGTGCCGATCGGCGAGAATCGCTCTGACTTGGCACTCACCCAATACACCTCATCGAACGGGCAATCGTCAAGCACTTGCAAAATGACAGCGTGCGTTAACGATGTCTTCCCGATTCCGCCTATTCCTTGAACTGAAATAACCCAAGGTGACTCTTCGCCAGTTATTAAATTATACAAACGCTGTTTATGCTTTTCAGCACCAACGAGTTCTAGGTAGGACGCCGCATCAATCCGTTGTAGCCATACCTCCTTCTTTCGGTTTAGAAAGCCCACTTCTCGCGTGAGGATGATAGCAGCTAGATCTTCAATCGCTTGGTTGATCTGTTTGTAAAGGTAACTTTCGGCTACGTTACGTCGATAAGCTAGCTCTATAACTGACAGACCATCCAAGTATCTTTCCGTCAGCAACTTAGATGTTTCAGCATCGATTTGCTTTAAGCTCTCTATCGCCTCATGAAGTAGCACATTAATGACTCTACGTTGGTTCGGTAACCCAGAATGAGCACCAGGGATTTTCTGACTTTCACTGGCCGGTAGCGAGGATAGGCGCTGCTGAATCTGTTGAAACAGGTGGAGCGATTCAAGTGGAGTAGATTGGGATTTTACGCGACCCCATTGCTCTAGCGCTGATTTTACCTCTTTCTTATTCACAATTGAAGATATCGCTTGTTTTCTACTAGACATCGATAGGCTCTCATCAATAACACAGCAGGTGTGTGTAAGTTTTTTGTAAATGTACAGATTTGAGTATTAGTCGGGGATACGTAGCTTGTGATGTGCCGCTCTTTTTTTACTGAGGCGGGTTAATGTTTTGATCTAGGGGATGCAGCGCTTTAGCTACTCGTAAAGTCGATCATAGCATATTTTGCATGACAATTCAACAGGCAAAATCATGTTGTCTGTCCATAAAAGTAGAAAACAAAGAGGGTTTGGATAAGAAACAGAAGATTTTTGATAATCAGAACGAGCAAAGCCAGTGTATGCTATTTTCATTCAACTTTCTAAACTAATCGCTGCCCACTAAATCGGACGCTTGTACACTATTCTCATGGTCAACTGATGAGTCAGGAGTACGTTTCTGAGTGGTAAACACATGAACGTTAGGCATCGCCAACATCAACCCCAGCAGTACTTTATGGAACAGGAATCTTCAGGCCAAATCGCCTTCGTATTTTGGGATCAAAACTATGACGAAGTCTTGGCAGTGACCTATGTCGCCCAATTGCGAGAGGCTGGCATACCTACAAAAATTGTCTGTCTGCATGGAAAGCGAGCGTTTGGCACAAACGGAGTCTTGCTATCGGCAGACTACAACCTAGGCGAGGCGCTTCCGTTGGCACAACATGCCCTGTGCGTTGTGATACCCTGCCACTCACCGCTGCTGGGCCACTTAGATACGGACCCGCGAGCGCGCATCTTTTTACAGCGGGCGGCAGAAAATGGAGCCACGTTTATTACTGGACGGATCGACAGCGCAGACATGAACCTCTTCCCCATACCCAGCCATCAAGTCCAGATAGTCATCAACAATTCGGCAGCCGGTCAAAAGGCAGCTCAATTAGGAATGCTGTTGGCTCAACCAGAACTTCCCTGAATTTCATCAAATGGGTGCATCGGGTGGTGCAGAGTTGGTGCACCGATGTGCAGCCGCCCCATGTACACTAAATATATCAGCTATTTCAAGTAAAAGATATGTACCCACTACCGGAGTATCGATACATTTTTTCTGACTTTTTGAGCAGCCTCCGCTTTCAAAGATTTCACTCCCAACAAGCCGCAGCCGATTACTTTGGCTGTCACCGTGCAACAATTACACGCTATGAAAATGGCTCTCCGCTGCCTCCTGTAGGATATCTTGCTCATTTGGCCCAGTTGGTTTACGAAAAATCTATAGCAGAAGAGCGCTATCTGTCCAGCGAACAGAAAGCGTCCGCGACACGCTTGGAACAGGGTTCCTCTGCACAAGAGGTAATGCAAACAATCCTTCTAGACGACATCAATCGTGCAATTCGTTACAATTATAAGTCGTCGGAGCCAAGCTTTGGCATATGGGATGCGCTAGTTGACTGTGGCGAACGCTACATGGCGACAAGGAGCAAGCGCGATACCGACGTCGAACCGCCTCCGAGCGCGAAAATTGTTAGACGCATTGCCAAACAGGGACCGCACTCAAAGCCCGACTGTTTTCAACTGCGCGGCTTTTGGGGACTCTCCCCCGATGTCTCCAACTTCTGCGACAGAGTAGACGAAGTAGAGAGCCTAACCGACTGGGTTGTCGGTCAACAATGCCGCGTCGTCACCATTGCGGGCTTGGGCGGCATGGGAAAATCGATGTTGGCCAAGAAGTTTGCCGAAGATATAGCGCCCAACTTTGAAGCCGTCATCTGGATCTCGTTACGCCACGCAACCCCAATCGACGAACTGCTTCGCACCCTCTTGCAGCACATAACCGGGAGCAGTTCGGTTGTTGCGCAACCTGACCCCGCGATGCTGGATGAGCAAACCGAACAAGTAGGTGATTCGAGCCAAGTGCAACAGCTACAAACGGCCGTAATCGAAGCGCTACAAACAAATCGTTGCCTACTCGTTTTGGACAACTTCGAAACGCTGTTGCAGACAGGCGTAGACGCAGGCACACTTTTGCCAGCGTTCAGCACATACACACACCTGCTGCACCATCTCTGCACCGTGCCCCATCAAAGCTGCGTGCTCATCACCACCCGCGAGGTGCCTGCACAGATCATGCAGCACGAACGCGACGATGGCCCCGTTCGGCTCATGACGCTCGCGGGCGTCGAGACCAGCACAGTGAGATTGGTCCTATCGGGCAAACAGCTACGCGGCGTGCAAGCCCACTGGGACACACTTGTGCAGGCGCTATCGGGCAACCTACTGGCGCTAGAGATGACGGGCAGCCTCGTGCGCACCCTTTACGATGGCGATATTGGCCGCTTCTTGGGAGACACCGAAAGTATCGTGCTAGACGATGTAGAAAAGCTGATTCACGAACAGTACAGTCGCCTTTCCGAGCTAGAACGCGAAATTCTGATCTGGCTTGCCATCGAACAAGAACCTGTACTAGCTGGACGCTTGCAGCAAAATTTACAGGGCCGCGCCACAAAGCGATCCATACTCAGCATCTTGCAACGACTCTTTCAACGTTCGCTGATCGTGCGCAGCGAAAATGGCTATACGCTGCACGAACTAGTCGCCACATTCTTGCTACAGCGCTTGCTCGACGACATCTATGCAGCCATTACCGCCAACGACGAGCAATTCACACAGCAGATCGATTGTCTCAATCGCTTTGCGCTCGTCAAAGCATCATCAAAATCTTATATCCGGCACATTCAAGAGCAGACGCTGCTCGAACCGCTAGCCGCCATGTTGCTGGCAGACTATCAAACCGCTAACGGCATCGTCGAACGCATCAACCTAATTCTAAACAAACTGCGCCCACACAAACAGCCAGGTTATGCTGGGGGCAACCTTTTCAATCTATTACGCTATATGAAACAAGATCTATCAACCGTCGACTTTTCAAATCTACCCGTTTGGCAAGCATACATGCTCGATCTGCCGCTGCACGATGTCAACTTTGCCGGTGCCGATCTGCGCTCATCGCTCTTTACCCAAATCTTCGATCGCGTACTCTGCATCGCCTACTCGCCAGATGGTTCGCTGCTCGCCACCGGCACAGCCAACGGCGAAATTCAACTGTGGGACACAAACACGCGCGGTCAGCACCTGCGCCTGAGCGGTCACAACGACTGGGTGCGCAGACTCGTCTTTACACCCGACGGCAACTATCTCTTTTCTGCCAGCGACGACGCCACCATCTGCCAATGGGATGTGCAAACGGGCCAACGACTGCGCACGCTGCATGGCCACAGCGGGCGAGTGTTGGCGTTGGCGATTGACGCAACTGGACAAGTGCTGGCAAGCGCCGGTCAAGACGCCGAAATCCGGCTGTGGATAATCGAAAATGGCGAGCTGATCCGCTCGATGACGGGCCACGAATCTTGGATTTGGTCGCTGGCCTTCCATCCAACCCAAAATAAATTGATCAGCGGCAGCGGCGATAGCACAATCCGAGTGTGGGACCCGCAAACGGGCACCTGTAAATCAACTTTGGCAGAGCACACAAGCTGGGTGTGGGAGCTAGCCTTTAGCCCCGATGGACGCTATTTTGCCTCCTGCGGCGACGATCAAACCACCCGCCTGTGGGACAACGAAACCAACGCCTGCCGCCACACGTGGACTGTCCAAAACCGAGCACGCGGCTTGGCCTTTAGCCCCGACAGCCGCACCGTTGCCAGCGGCGACTACGACAACCTAATTCATCTGTGGGACATCAACACACACGAGCAGATCGCTGAACTAAAAACGCATGATGGCCACCTTTGGGCATTGGCCTTTAGCCCTAGCAGCCAGGAGCTGGCGAGCAGTGCCGACGACAACCAACTCTGCTTGTGGAACAGCCAAACCTACCAGCTAATTGGCAATCTCTCGGGCTACAACCCAGCCATCTACGCTCTCGAAGTCTGGCATCCGCCCCAAGATGAAGGTCAAGCAAAAGCTACTGAGGGAAAAAGGCGCGATCAGATCGGCCCGCCGCAATCACTTCTGGCCTGTGCCGGTGGTGACCAACGCATTCACCTTTGGTCGTTGGACGGCGGCTCCGATTGGCAAACGCTTACGGGGCACAACGACCACGTTCATGACGACCGCATTCACAGTCTCGCCTTCATGCTAGATGGCAAAAGTCTGGTCAGCGGTGGTGGTGACAGCACCGTTCGTCTCTGGCACCTTGGCCGCGAAAACAGCCACGCCAGCAACCAAATGACGATCCACACACCGCGCGACACATGGGTGCGCGGCGTGGCGCTTGCCCCCAAGCGCAATCTGCTCGGTGCCGTTCACGACACCCACATCCAACTCTGGGAGCTAGACACAGGCAAGCCAATTCGAACCTTGCCCGAGGCAGAGCGCGAATTCTACAGCCTTGACATTGACCCACACGAACGGTGGATCGCAGCAGGTTGCGAAGACCATCAAATCTGGCTCTGGGATCTAGAAAACGAGCGCGGCTGGCAGCACCTAAGCGGTCACGAAGGCGTCATCTGGCACGTCCACTTTTGGCCCGATGGCGAGCACCTGCTCTCCGCCTCGGAAGACCACACCGTTCGTCTGTGGCACGTGCCATCTCGTCAGTGTATTAACGTGTTCAGCGGGCATACCGACACAGTCGTCAACGCCGTGCTTAGCCCCTGCGGCGGCCTAATTGCCAGCGGCAGCCTCGATGCAACCGTCCGCCTGTGGGATGTCGAAACAGCCCAATGCAAAGCCGTGTTAAGCGGCCACACGAGCACCGTCTACATCGTGCGTTTCATCGACAAAAACACCCTCGCCAGCGGCAGCAAAGACGGCACCGTCCGCCTGTGGGACGTAGCCACACAAAAACTTATCCGCGTCCTACAGCCCGAGCGCCTGTGCGAACGCATGAACATTACCGGCGTCACGGGGATCTCGGATGCCGAACGAGAGTCGTTGAAGGCGTTGGGTGCGGTGGACATAGGAGGACAAAAATGAATAGTGGATAAATAGGCAAAGTGATATAAAAGATCATACTGAACCGTCAATCTTATAGATATATTCTGAATATCAATATGGAGAGAATCGTGTTGAAAAGTTTTATACAACGTGCAGTTGGAATTATTTTAATAGGTATTTGTTCTCAGGTGATGTTTTCTGTGCCCACTATTGAAGCAGCATCATTATCTTCAAAGCCATTAGAGTCACTTCAGGTGGAGCAGGTAACTGGTTATCGATTACCGTGGCTCCCTGGAAAGCAACTTCAGGTATCTGGATGCTGCAGAACCACTGCTCACACGGAACATGGCGGTGTCGATCGGCAGGCGATTGATTTCGGACTTCCGCTCGATACACCCGTGCTTGCGATGCGAGATGGCCGTATTACCATTTCTCAGGATATTGGTGGGAATACGAATGGTTATGTCGTTATTGACCATGAAAATGGCTATTGTTCTGCTTATGTACATCTTAATTCCTTATCGTTTGGAACTATATCAGGCGGTTGGACATCGATAAAGCAAGGTGAACAAATCGGCACCTCTGGTCGCCTTGGTACGAATGGTGCCATTCACATACACGTAGCCGTTTATAGACAAACTGGAAACAGCTGTGGTAGTTACAGCAATAGTGACAAACAAAATGAAGTCATAATCCATTTTGATGAGTCTAGGACCTCACAATATCCAAATGGTCGCGAGCTTCAGTACAATGACTGGCCCACTTCACAGAATTTAGTTCGTCAAGGAATGTCAAACTATGTCTTTATTGATGTACAACCTGATCTTGGTAGTGCATGGGCGTTATCGGAGATAGAAGCCTTCTACAATAATGGCTTCACAAGAGGGTGCAACAGTTCCGGTACGCCCTATCGGGACCTCAAATTTTGTCCCGATCAAGCGGTCCCAAGAGAACAGATGGCGGTATTTCTGCTGCGTCTTAAATATGGAGTGGACTATCAACCAAGCGGACCGTATAGAGGCTATTTTGTTGATGTTCCATCTAGCAATAGTTTTGCCTTGTGGATCGAAAAATTATATGAGGACCAAATTACTTCCGGCTGCAATAGCGATGGGGTTGAAGGTGTAACGCTGCGATTCTGCCCAAGCACTGACGTCAGCGGCTCAGATGGTCTCGTAACTCGATGGCAGATGGCCCTATTTTTCTCTCGCGTACAAAACTGGTCGCTTCCGGTTGTAACAGGAGTGTTCAACGATATTGCTCAGATTGGCACAAATAATGCCAAAGAAGCAATTGAGTATATGTGGTGGAGCGGTTTTACAAATGGTTGCTCTAGCAATAACTTAAGTAGTGAGGCAGTAGGGAAGATTTATTGCCCAGAACAATTCGTAACAAGAGCACAGATGGCCGTATTTATCGCCCGTATAAATGGCGATGTCTCGGTTGACCGACGATGCGCAGAAATTAATTTTAGCATTAACCCTTCAGGCTCAGGACAAATTAATGGAATCCCTAGCCCAGATTGTCCGGTTAATGGCCAAATGTATAAAGATGAAACACTACTTCAGCTGATGGCCACTGCAACCACAAATACCAGGCAAGTTACAGCGGCGGCAATAGCAGGTTATGAGTTTACTAATTGGAGTGGAGACTTAAACGGTAGTGACATAGATAATAGCATCAATGCGGGAACACGCAATCGGACTGTCGTAGCGAATTTTCAGCAATCTACACCTTCGGTGCTACTCGGGGATGTCAATTGTAGTGAATCTTGGTCATCACGAGATGCATTCCTCATTTACAGATATAGAGTCGGGCTAGCCACAGGTACAGATTCATGCCCACCTAGTGGTGATGAACTTTATTTGCCTGCATGTGATGTTAATCGAAGTGATACCTGCACTTCTCGGGATGCATTAATGATCCAGCAATGTCGAGTAGGTATAAACAACGAATTGTGTCCAACAAATCAACGACACAACCTCGAATCGTTCGATACGCATACCGTGGTCTCAGATTTTGCGAACATAAGTGCTATTAATGATTCAAGTATCAAAATAACTTCGGGACAAGTATCGACTAATGGTGAGGTGAGTATAAGTGTAGAAGGCAACATTATTGGAGCAGTTTTAGGTAATGTAGACATTGATATTCTGTTTGATCCTACCGTGATATCTGTAGTTTCATGCGAACTTGGGAATGGTATTGACGGCCAATGCGCTACCACTGCTTTTCCTGACAAAGTAGGTTTGAGCATGTCGATTACCGATGGGGAATCTGGGCAGATCAAGCTAGCAGATATTGTATTTCGTGCCAATAGTACATCGGGCTCTTTAAGTACCTTGGAGATCGACATAATCGAAGTTCTTGATGTTGATGGACGTGCTATCGATGTTAGCAAAATTGATGGTGAGATCTGTATCATACCTTGCGCAGGTGTTGAGCCAGACCCAGGTATTGGCATTACGCAGGTTTTAATGTCTGGCCCTACTTCAGGCACAACCAATCAGCAATATCAATTTTCTGCCACAGTAAATCCTGACAATACGTCAAGTCCAACCTATACGTGGTCTCCTACCCCTGAAAGTGGGCAAGGCACATCTACCGCGACTTACTCGTGGGCGAACGCGGGAACATATGAAGTTACGGTGACTGCCAGTAATGAGGCTGGAGCGAAAAGTGCAGATAAACAAATCGTTATCTCAAGCAATGCCGCACCGACAATTGGTATTACTCAGGTTTCTGTTTCTGGACCTACCGAGGGAACAATAAACCAGCAACATCAGTTTTCGGCTAGCGTATCTCCCAGCAACGCATCGAGTCCGATCTATACATGGTCGCCTGCTCCTAGCAGTGGACAAGGAACATCAACTGCTATATATCAATGGGCAAACGCAGGCACTTATGAAGTTGCTGTAACGGCAAGTAATGATGCAGGGTCGCAAAGTACAAACAAACAAATCGTGGTCAGCGATAGCAATAATGCAGCCTCTTCAAAAACATTTTTACCGATGTTAGTCGGAGGTTCACAACAAGGACAGTCGGTAGATCAGCAAGTAACGCCACCAACACCGAAACCACCAACACCGAAACCACCAACACCGAAACCACCAACACCACCAACACCGAAACCACCAACACCAGCACCTTCTGAATTCGATCTGAATATTGAGTCATTAACGATCAATTCAATTGGACCTGACAGTATTTGTTATAGCTACGTAATCAAAAATGTTGGTAATGAATCGATTGATCTAGAAGGTCCAACTGATTCACCAAGTGATAATGTAACGATACAGGCATTTATCTCTCAGGATAGAATCTTTAATAATGATGGAGATGTTGCGGCCGGTGGCACCAACGTTGGTAGCGGTCTTTTAGCATCGGGGGAAACGTTAAGTGGCCAATTTAGTGCAACGACTGGAGCAGATCCGGCAACCTTTGCGTTCCTGACACTTATGGTAGATTGGCGAGAAGTTGTGGTCGAATCGAACGAGGACAACAACACGATTTCAACTCCAATCGAAGTTCCGGCTACACCCGTACCAGATACGCCCATACCTCCTACACCTGAACCACCTACACCTGAACCACCTACACCTGAACCACCTACACCTGAACCAAATACACCTGAACCAAATACACCTGAACCAAATACACCTGAACCAAATACACCTGAACCAAATACACCTGAACCAAATACACCTGAACCAAATACTAACACCTATCAGAAGATCGATTCTTTCGATAGGTTCGGTATTGAGCCCATAGGTACGTCAAACGGTTGGAACGCAACAAATAATGTAGATGTGGTTATCGATCCATTGAATGCCGGAAATAAGGTGATGCGTATACGCGGCAGCGAGCAAAACGCGTATAAAGCCCTTCCCGATTCCCTCAATAATTCAGCTACTGGCACATTGTTCATGCGTATGATGCGAGACGGCGCTATTGATGGCTTTGGCGGTCTATCGGATGAATCTTCCCCTCAATCATGGGGTGGATATGAATCTCAATTTGGGGTTAATTACCTGCAACCGAATAATTTCCGCGTACGTGACGGTGGCAATGTTGTAAATCTGGATAGCCAATTTGATGCGAACACATGGTACTGCATCTGGACGACTGTTGACAATGCGACGAACCAATTTTCAGTATATACAAAGGGTGGTATCTATGGGGAAAGAACCCAACTTGGCACAGCTGGGCAGAATACATTTTCCTTCCGAAATGGCGGGGACAATTCTCTAGAAACCTTCCTCGCACGAATGGGTACTGGAACAGAAGCGAGCCTGTATCTTGATGATATTTACATGGCTACCGATGTTAATTTTGATATCCCAAGTGGCACTTGTGCCACTTCGTCTGTACCGCCAACACCAATGCCGCCAACACCAATGCCGCCAACACCTGTGCCACCAACACCTGTGCCACCGACACCAGTACCACCGACACCTGTGCCACCAACACCAGTACCACCAACACCTGTGCCACCAACACCTGTGCCACCAACACCTGTGCCACCAACACCTGTGCCACCAACACCTACTCCATTTAGATTTACCGATAATTTCAGCGACCCATCTAGTGGATGGAGGACAACTACAGCGTCTACCTATCGCACATATTATGGCAGCAGCGACTATCGGATTGAAATTAATGGTGGCAACCGAGAAGTTTGGGAAACGAATGGAAGTGCATACGTCAATGATATTAATTACACCGCACTGGTTGATGCGAACTTAAGGGATGGCGGACCAATCCGCTATGGCCTGATATTTGATATTGCGGATAACCAGAATTTCTACGCATTCACCGTTAACCCAGAGAGCCAAAGCTGGAAACTAGAGCTAGTTAAGAATGGCTCACGAAGTACGCTAAGAGAAGGCACTTCGGCAGAAATTAAAATGGGGACACGGACGAACCTAATCGAGATTCGCCGAATGGGCAATTCAATCACTGCATCGGTTGAATTTGAAGAAGTGGCAACGATATCGAGTCGAGAATTCACTGGGTATCTGTTCATAGGGTTAGTAGCTAAAGCGGGGACAAATGATGCAACTGCAGAATTTGACAACTTTGAATTAGAGGAAGTAACGAGCCAATAACTCGTCTTATAATTCTGTTAGACTAGGGGTGTCGGTTGAGCTACTCAACCGACACCCCTAGTCTAAAGTTCTACCTCTACAGTATCTTCAAGGATTCAACCAAATGATCTCCCATCAATCAACAAAAACCTACAACCGAACTATTTCCAACATCATCCTGACAATCGTCCTCGCCCTTGCTACATTTCTCCCAACTGCCCAAACCCATGCCGCCCCTCTGCACCAAACCACTTACGCCTACGCAATCACCGACCCCTCCTTCCTCTGCGGTACCCAAGAACCAAGCGCCAACATCATCCAAGCCAAGTTCGAGCCAGAGGGTGACACGATTCGGGTGACAGTGGCTAAATGCGACGGCACGCCCTTCTCGCAAAACGGCACGATCCGCGTGATCAATGACGACTCGGGTGCGTTTTTGAACTATACATACAAAACCGCCAACGAAGAATTTCATTGCGGTGATGGTGACATCATCGAGTTCCGGCTACAGCCGCGCGACCAAGAGGTGCGCGGCACAGCGCGCAAGTGTGATGGTGGTGCATTTAGCTCTCCGGGTGATATGTATATTGCCGCAGACGGAAACATCGTCGCTGGACCCGATCATTACTCGGCGGGTGTGCAAAGCGAAACCATCACCTTTGCGCCCCTGCTGGTAGATGCCGCAGGTCGCCACAGCTATCAGGCCTACTTCCAATCAGAGAACAGCGCAGACGGTGACTACATCATCTCCGGTGCGGTCGATGCGTGGGAAGAGTATCATTCGTATCTCGATGACGACTGGTCCGTAGCGAGTGGTCAAAGCAGCGCAAGCTTTCTGTTGGATCCAACTGCGTTTGGGCTAATGGGCAAGCATCAATATCAGGTTCACCTCTTTTCTGCTGGCAACGACTATCCACATCGTTCAGGCATTTTAGAAGCCGAACGTGTGGAAGTAGTGCCTACCGAATCGCCCACGCTGAAGGTCGTGCTCGATCCGGGGCACGGCTGGGAGGGCGATGTTGGTGCGGTGAATGGGAGCATACTCGAAAAGGACATTAACTTAGACGTTGCGCTACGCACGAAGGCTCTATTAGAGACATTCGGTATCGAAGTGCTGATGACGCGCACAGGAGATGAGCCAAACACGTTGCTCTCCTTTGCCGCGCAGTTCGTCAACCAAATTCAGCCACCGCCGCAACTTGTGATTTCAATCCACGCCAACTCATTAGGTACCGGAACCGTACGCGGTGCAGAAGCTTACTACACAACGCGCACAGATCTGCAAGGCCAAAGCGCCGCCATCGGGCGAGTAATTGTGGACCGAATTGCGCAGCGAGTTGGGATCCCAAACCGTGGCGTCAAACCTGAAAATTATTCCCAATATTCAAGGCTCTACATCAGCGATATGGAAGTACCTGCGTCGCTGGTCGAGCTAGCCTTTATGGACAACGCGACAGATCTAGCGCTGCTCCTAAACGAGCCAGACCAATTTGCGCGGGCGATTACGGAAGGGGTCTTGGACTATTTAAGTATCCCCACCGCACCACAATCCACTGGCGAAGTCGAGTACTTTCTGCCATTCCGCGCAGATGCAACCTCCTCTGGCCGCGGCGGCGTCGCCGTCAGCCGCACGGGGTTGCTCTATCGCGACATTTATGCGCAGGTTGGCGTCCCAACCGTAGAGCGCGCAAATTGCCGAGGCGCTGATGATGCCTTCTGCTTGGGTGCATATGGAGATTATCATGACTACGGTGACAGCTTTGGCTTCCCGCGCGGGTCGATTGATTTCAAACTTTCTGTGGGCACGCCGATCTTGGCGGCTGCGGATGGAATTGTGGAATCTGCCTCAAGCTGCGAGGTGCAGATCCGCCACGCTGACGACTCGCTTGCATACTATCTACACCTAAGCGCTTCGAGCGTCAAAGCTGGGAACAGCATTCGACATGGCGATCAGATTGGTCTAGCGGGTGATGATCCATGCGGCGCGAACTCTTTTGGCGCACATCTTCACTTTTCTGTCTTTCAAGATGGTCAAGAGATCGCGGTGCGCTTCCAAGATCAGTCAACCCAAATTCACAATGGCTATATGCTGCCTTCAAAAGAGAGTGGTTCGCTGGCATTTGATTATGTTGCCAATGGCTCACTGGCATGGGATGCGCCGCTGCCAGATTTGCCCGCCCCCATTCAATATGGTCACTTCCCAGATGTGGGACCAGACAATCAATGGTTCCCCTATGTTGAGGCGCTCTTCGGCCTAGGCGCGGTGCGCGGCTACTCGGATGGCAACTTCTACCCTGATGATTCTGATCCACGCGGCAAGCTGACCCGTGGACAGATCGCCAAGATCATCGTGCTACTCTTAAACGAGGAGCGAGCGTATGATGACGGCGCTCTGCCTTTCCCAGATGTTCCGGCAAATCACGTTTTCTATTCATTTATTCGCCGCATTGCAGAGTTGGACATTGTGTCGGGCTATTCGGACGGAACCTATAAGCCGGATGAACTGTTGACGCGCGGCCAAGCGGCCAAGATTGTGGTCGGTGCCTATCAAGTTGCAATGGGTGAGAATCCGTCGCTACCTAGCTACAGCGACTGCACTCCACCGTTCCCCGATGTGCCGTGCGACAACACATTCTACAACTACATCCGCAAACTAAAAGAGCTAAACGTTACGAATGGATTCAGCGACGGCACCTACAAACCAGATGCGACGATTACACGTGGCGAATCAGCCAAGCTCATCTTGCTCGCGTTGGGGAAGGAAGACCAGCTTCCAAACTTCTACGATGTACTGCCCGACAATCCATTTTTCTTCTACGTTCAAGAGCTGCTGGCAAAAGGGATCACAGATAGTTGTACGTCGGAATATGAGAACATCGGCAAGTTCTGCGCTGCGGATGAATTGACACGCGGGCAACTGGCCAAATTCATCATTCGCAGCTTGGGCGAAGAACCACTTTATCCAGACACCAACGTAAATCCATTCCCCGATGTGGATAGTACCAATACCTTCTATCACTACATTCGGCGTTTAAAAGAGCTTGAAATTACAGAGGGGTATAGCGACGGAACGTTCAGGTCCGACTGGACCATTACGCGTGCCGAAGCGGCCAAGCTGGTTGTGTCGGCTATGCGGGTCAAAGGAATTGAGTGTGAAGATGAAACGACGCCTTACTTTGGTGATGTGGCGTCTGATAATCAATTCTTCCCATCTATTCAATGTTTACGTCAGTTGAACATTGTAAGCGGCTACAGCGACGGTCTCTTTAGACCCGATACGTTAATTTCTCGCGAGCAGAGTGCAAAGGTGCTTTACCTTGCCTTTGTGCAAGAGATTCCAGTTGTGCAAGAGGAAGAAGGCGAAGACGAGGATCAGAACGATCAGATCGAAACAGCCCCATCCATTACCGTGGTCGACAATACGGACGAGAGCACACCAGAGAAAGAAGCGCCTGTCCAGCGGGTTGTCACGGCGAAGGATGATGTCGACTTCATCAAGTTAGAGAATCTCGAACCAGAAGAAGATACACCAGCAGCCGATGAGACTGCACTTGAGATTACAGTAGAGGATACGGGGCCAAACGCCGACCTAAGATTGATCTTGTATAAATCTCCTGATGGCAAAACGAAAGGTGAGAAAGTCGGCGAGGTATTGACAAAGGGTAAGGAAAAAACGCCACCGATCTTCATGAAGTTAAAGAAACAAGACATTCGCGCTGCCGCATTGCAAAATGTGATTGTGAACGGTGACTTCGAAGGGGGAGCAAGCGCTGGATGGTCTCAACAATCGGCAAGCGATATAGAGCTAATCTACCAGGCAGCAGAGCTTGGCATTGCCCCTCATAGTGGCGATTGGGCTGCTTGGCTTGGCGGACTAGATGATGACGTGTCTTTGATTGAACAGACGGTGACGATTCCTGCTACCGATCCAGCCGTCTCATTCTGGTACTTTATCTCGTCCGAAGATAGCTGTGGCTATGATGGCGCTGCGCTAGTAATTGATAGCATAGTTGTAGAAATGATCGACCTATGCGCTTCTGCAAACAGCACAAACTGGACCGCCAAGAGTATCAGTCTAGCCGACTACGCGGGCCAAATGGTCAACATGCAGATTCGCGTTGAAACCGACGAATCAAATGTCAGCAGTTTCTTAGTAGATGATGTGGCGCTCATGGGCGATGGTGTAGAACAATCTTCGGTTTATGTTTTCCAGATCGAGAATACGAATCCCTACGCTGAGCAAGGTGTCCAAGCGTACATATCGATGTCTAAGCGTCGTATCATGGCAACATCAACACCTGAAACACCAACACCAGATCCGACCACGCCAGTGCCAGATACATCAACACCAGTACCGGATGCACCGACGCCAGTGCCAGATTCACCGACGCCAGTACCGGATTCGCCCACACCAGTACCGGACTCGCCAACGGCAGTACCAGATTCGCCAACGTCATTACCGGATTCGCCGACGCCAGTACCGGATTCACCGACGCCAGTACCGGACTCGCCAACGCCAGTACCGGATTCACAAACATCAGTACCGGATTCACCAACGCCAGTACCGACAGTAATACCGACGGCTGCTGTGAATGGAGAAAACAATCAGGAATCAAATCCGATATACCTGCCTTTCACCGCTAATGGTCAGAGTAATGTGCAGAGTTCGAGCCAGTCTGGATCTGAGGTGGATCTTCTAATCCAACCCAAAGAGGTAAATCGCAGAAATTCTGGATACACTTCGCAGCTAGAGCGACTTCTGGATGGCGAATTAATTCAAGAGGAAAAGGGAAAATAAGTTCGTATACTAGTTATTCGCCGCCTAAATAGGATGTACGACAATAGTGGGCGTAGATAGCAAGAACTTCATTGTCATCACTTCGGCCATGCTCAGTACAAGCCTGTCGGGTGAATAGGTTGAGAGATATTTAACGGTGAGCCCAGCTCGGGTACTTGGTAAAACGAAAACGCGGCAAGCGAAACCAGTTGCTTGCCGCGTTTTCGTTTTAGAAGAACCATAAATACTTATGATTTTATATGAGCTTAAGCATAAGCTACTGCCCAATCCACGGTAAATAGGTCTTGGGGAGTGTTACACCTTCGTTGGGAATCGCAAAACGCGTACCACCGCCGTTGAGTGCCTGTACTGGTGGCTGGGTAGGATCAACTTTAATGGTAATCGGCGCATTCGCTCCCTCAACAGTAATCTCGTATTGTCCAGCCTTTGCATCACTCGTTGTTACAACAAATTCGAGGTTTCCAGTGCTGTCCACGTTAACGGTGCCGACTTCGGCTCCATCAATGCGCACTGTAATCTGTTGACCTGACGGGAAGTTTTTGCCCGAGATTGTAAACTGACTATCTGGAGAACCCGTTGATATACCGCCCATGATAACCAGTGTCGCGACCGTGTCTGGCGCAGTTGTTGGCTCTGGCACGGTCGTTGGTTCAGGCCCAGTCGTTGGTTCAGGCCTAGTCGTTGGTTCAGGCCTAGTCGTTGGTTCAGGCCCAGCCGTTGGTTCAGGCCCAGCCGTTGGTTCAGGTCCAGTCGTTGGTTCAGGTCCAGTCGTTGGTTCAGGCGCAGTTGTTGGTTCAGGCTCAGTTGTTGGTTCAGGCACAGTTGTTGGTTCTGGCATAGTTGTTGGTTCAGGCATAGTCGTTGGTTCAGGCACAGTCGTTGGTTCAGGCACAGTCGTTGGTTCAGGCACAGTCGTTGGTTCAGGCACAGTCGTTGGTTCAGGCACAGTCGTTGGCTCTGGCTCAGTCGTTGGTTCAACAAGCTGTTCAAAATATGCAGTGTATGTGATATCCCCCGTTATAGTAATATTTATAGTAGATTCCATCTCTTGTGTGCCTAATTGTGCCAAGCTCTCCCAACGAACAAAGCGCCACTGGTCTTCTGGCATGGCCACGATCTGCACCTGAGAACCATCAATGTACGGACCAATACGATCAACAGTGACTGTGCCATTGCCGACCGTACTGATGGTCAACGTGAACTCGTTTGGTGAGCATGTAGGTGTGACAACCGAACTTGTAACGCCAGCCAGTGTAGCGGCTTGATGATAGGCAATCACTTTGTATTCATAAGTGGTATTGGGTGCCTTATTCAAATCTATATACTCACCGCTGCCGCCGTCAAGTGCTGGATTTTCTGCAATTTTTTGACCGTCACGGTAAATATGATAACCATCTTCGTAGGCTGAACGGTCATTCCAAGTTAACACAACTTCTTGACATGACGTAGCAGTAGATTGGACATTTACTGGATCATAAGGCGCAACTGTAAAGAATCGCCGGGTTGCATCACTTTCCACTCCTGACTCAGAAATTGCTTTTACTTCCCAACTGAACTGACCTGGCAAGAGACCTACTTCATCCGTATAAGTTGGCTCTGTTATCGTTACTCGATTACCAAGTGGCGACTCGCTCTGTGGATTCATTAGCTGAAGAATTTCGTAAGCAATTGCGCCATCAACTGCTTCCCATTGATAGGTAAGTTTTGAGCCTTCTTCGACAACAATATTATCCTCTGGTGAAATCAGTACAGGTGCATCTGGCGCGTTAGATTCGAAGTCAGGTGCATTATATGATTGTGTGACATATAACTCCTCGACTTGTGCGATGAGCACATCGCCTACTCCTACATCCGTCAAGAATGCATTAGCCACGGTAAATGTACCGTTAGCACCTATGTTGCCAATATCTATCCCATCGAATTGCAGCGGCACTACGTAACTTCCCGTATTAAACGCCTCGACATGGTTCCCTGTTGTGTCAATGATTTGATTACCTTGGCGTAATTCTGCTGAGACAGTAAAGGTTGAGGGGGTTGTGACATTGATCCCCACATTAACGATTAACGAATCAAATTCTCCATCAGCGTCGTCGTCGATGGTCTGTTCTGTTATGTTATTGGAAAAGGCAGCAGAATTTGGCATGATAGACCAGACGCCTTCGGTCTGGCGCATATAATCGACACCGTTATCGTTCCCTGTAGCGGCTACGGACATAAAAACGCGCCCGCCTAAGTCAGGGATAACATAACTCGCAAGATAAACACCATCTCCGGAGTCGCTAAAGATCAATTCATCGACAGAGCCATTCGGTAGATTGAGTTCTGCGCGGATAGTGGCCGCCGCTAATCCGGTACCATCCGACGTGAGTGTAGCGGTTAGCAGAGCTGTTTCCCCAACTCTATATGCTGTTTCATCCTGATTTACTATGAATTTGCGCGTGCTCTCGAATGCGGCAAAGCCAACATACCCGGTTGCTGGAACGGTTAGAGATGTTCCGTCCAAAATCACTCGCCACTCACCCGATTCTGTCGCGTTAAATTCATAGGTTGCTAATGCAGGGAATCCATTACCCTCTGCACTGGCCCTGAATGTTGCATTGCCACTGTTCTCTGGAGTAAACCTCTGCCCACTAGGTGATTGTATTTCAAATCGTATTTCTCCGTCACTCCATGCCACCATAAATGATGATGCACCATCCGTATCGATTTGAAGTGTCTGTGTGATGCTCTCGCCTTGGTTGAGAACTCCTTCAATGGTTTCGGTTGTCTCAGTAAGTTCTGGTTCGGCGCTTGCTGCTCTCACTGCGGCGCTTGATGCTGTTCGACAAACGGTAGGTTGAGTTTCTTGTCCTATTCCCATGTGATGAGCGATACAATCATAAGAATGGCTGCGACCACTTGCACCTCTTGCTTGATGATAAGCAAAGCCATCACTATGGTCAGGAAAATGTACCTCGGACGTCCATAAGCGTAGTGGTGGTGATGCAGCCGTCCAATTACCGACCTCAGTTGGGAACGCATCTGAAATAGATAGCCATCCCATAGCACTGTTTCGACCTACTACGCCGTCATTGGCACCCTCGGCATGGAATAATAGTTTCCCTGTACCGGATGAGGCAGCATCGCCACCAATAAAGACATAATCAATCCCCGATTGATTCCGGTATCCCGGATTGAGATTAAAAGCTCCTATCTCATCGCTGCCAAGCTCGCAGGCACCAGCCTGTATTGTACAGAAAGTGTCCTTCAAAGGAATCGGTATACCCTTTGCTTTCAATGCCTGATCACCAAGCTTTAAAAGAATTTTGCCAAGCACGCCCCAGTTGACCCCTGCGTGAGGAGTCCCAAGAGTGTATACTGTTTTGACCTTGCTTCGACAATCAGGATGCGCAAGACATGCTCGTGTTACTAGCCCACCCATGCTGTGTGCGATAATCGTAACTTTTTGATCGCCGCCATCGCGGTTAGCGGCGCGATACACATCATTTATTTGTGTGCGTAAGCATTCTGCATTTGTAGCAATTGATGGGGTATATAATCGACTGCTATCATAGTGTGCAAGCCAGACTTGATGTGAATCTTGAAACCATTCTGGCAAATCAGCTAATGTAGTGTGAAACTCACCCCGATACGGTACCGCTTTCTGTTCACACTTGAATCCAGGGTATTCCGTGAGCTGAATTCCATGTACTACTAGTAATGGCGGCCTCGTCTGTTCTTCAGGCGGCTGTTCGGTGACCACCTCAGTTGCAGTAAAATTCACGCTTGCCGAACCGATGGGAATCCGCACAAATGCCGAAGCGGGTGAGAAGGTATAACCATCTTTCTGCGGCCAGACAGTAATATTACCCGGTGCTAAATCCTCGAATCGATAGACACCCGTATCATCGGTAGAACTTGTTTGTCCACCGACAATTTGCACGCTGACTCCAGCTTGTGGCGCACCGTTTGCATCGACCACCTGCCCCTGCAAGGCATAACTCTGACCAATGACATTTGCGGGCAGTGGAACGATTGAGCCGCCATTATTGCCAAACTGACCAGACGCATTGGACCCCCAACAACGTACCAGTCCATTCTCTAGATGTGCGCATGTATGCGAATATCCAGCGTGAACGCTGCTTACTCCACTATTGAGACCAGAAACGCGCACAGGGGAAGAGGCCGTATTGGTGGTATCATTGCCAAGTTGCCCATTATTATTAACACCCCAGCACTTTACCCCGCCTGTTAATGTGATGGAACAAGAGTGGTTGTTACCTACAGAGATTGATGCGATGTTGCTACTTGAACCCACAACAGCGACAGGGGAAGGTGCAGAGGTTGGTGTTGAACCATAACCAAGTTGACCATTCCCTCCGTACCCCCAGCACTTCACACCATTGGTGTTCGTAAGCGCACATGTATGTTGTCCACCAGCGCGGATATTCGCGACATCTGTTAAACCCGAAACAACAGCAGGCGTTGATGAGTTGTCAGTTGAACCATTCCCAAGGCGTCCATACTGCCCGTACCCCCAACACATCGCACTACCATCAGACAATGCAGCGCAAGTATGGTCACTTCCCGCTGAAATTTTGGTTACGCCGCTATCGAGGCCAACTACATCAACTGGTTCAGCTTGAAAGCTGGCTGATGAACCGTCACCCAGCTTTCCTGCAAAATTGCGTCCCCAACATTTGGCTGCACCGGTTTCCAGAAGCGCGCATGTATGATTATAGCCAGCCGTTATCGACTCAACGCCCGAATTCAGGCCAATCACGTCAAACGGAACGGGGCTATCTGTAACACTTCCTTCTCCCAGTTGACCATACCGATTAGCTCCCCAACATTTCACGCCGCCGCCTGTGGTCAAGGCGCAACTATGAGCAGATCCCACTGCCACTGACTTCACGCCGCTACTAAGTCCAACAACCGGTACAGGCGTAATGCGGATTTGGCTCGTTGTACCGTCCCCTGCTTGGCCGCTGCCGTTCGCTCCCCAGCAAACAGCGCCTCCATCATTATTGACAGCGCAGGCATGATTGTGCCCTGTGTCCATCATCTGGATTGTGCCGATACTAGGAATTCCTAAGGTAGGCACCAAGCTCTGTCCGCTTGTACCGTTGCCCACCTGCCCATTATTGTTAAGTCCCCAGCAATTCATTCCTCCACCATTGATTTGCGCACAGGTGTGGTTGCTGCCGAGCGAAAGGTGCTCTACGTTGCTAATTGGTACATCTACGGGCGTGTTCTGCTGCGTGACGCTATCGTCACCAACCTGACCCGAATTGTTCGCGCCCCAGCACTTGATATTACCAGCGTTCATAACGGCACACGAATGATTGCCGCCCGCAGCGACTTCGATGACGCCATTGATGAGTCCGCTTACATCTTGAGGCACACGATATATAGATATACCCCCATTCCCAATCTGACCACTGCGACCGTCGCCCCAGCATTTTACTGCGCCAATTTCGTTTGCAACGCAGGTATGTTGTCCTCCAGCGTTTAGTGAGACGATGTCAGTCAGATCAAGTACGTCAACTGGCACTGAGCTATCAGTACCAGTTCCTTCCCCTAGCTGACCATACCGATTATATCCCCAGCATTTAACAGTTCTGTCTTGAATAAGCGCGCAGGTATGACTAGTGCCAGTCGAGATTGCTAGTACGCCACTGGTTAGCCCACTGACCTCAACGGGCGCGGACTGATTCGTCGTTGTGCCATCTCCGAGTTGCCCAACATTATTATATCCCCAACACTTAACACCATTGTCAGTTGTTAGTACACAGGTAAAGTACGAACCTGCACTTATTGCCTTTACCCCGCTGCCAAGTCCCGGTGCATCTACAGGAATTAGGGTACTATTGGTAGAAGTCAGCCCTAGATGCGACCCCCAACATTTAACCCCACCGCTAGATGTGACGGCACACGTATGGTAGTAGCCGCTTGCTATGTCAGTTACATTGTAAAGATTAGCAACCGAAACTGGAGAGAGACGATTCTCGGTTGTGCCGTCACCGAGTTGCCCCCAGTGATTGCGACCCCAGCACTGCACTGTCCCATCCGAAATAATGGCGCAACTGTGCTCGATACCAGAGGAAATTTTCACAACGTTTCCGATGGGAATCGATTGCGTCGAGGCTGCGGCGGCTGGACGATATGAGTCCACCGCCATAGAGCTAGCTCGAACCGAGGGTCCATCCGAAATGCTTATAATGCTTATGAATAATGTAAACGCAAGAACAAACCACGCTTTTGTTGAAAAGAAACTCATGCTGCTTACTCCTTGTAAATCAAAGCTAAAAAGATTTGTAACGCCTCCATTACGCGGGTTGTGATTGCGTTGTTTTCTGCATCAACGTCGCCGCTTGAGGAAGAGATTTGGAATGTTACAGGATAGGTAGAACCAATGGTGGTAGATGGGACCGTTGTACGCAGCACGACTGAGCCACCGCCTAAGTAGTCAATACTCGGCAGTGTCCACGTGTAGGTGCCGCCCATTTGAAGCGTCGCAGCTTGCACGTTATCGGGTGGCGGCACCGCATCAATCAGCTCGAGTGTTGGATCCAAGGTTGCAACCAGTTGAGTCTCATTGGCCGTTTGTAGACCACTATTTTTCACATCCACTTCAATCGTTGCAGTGCCGCCGGGCTGTCCGCCTGCGACCGTTGAAGTCTCGATTGAAAGATCTGCTTGGTTGCGTGTCGTAGGTGTGAAAGCAAAAGGCGCATTGTGTTCATGGTTCTGTGACCCAAATCCAACTCTTACTTGGCTAAAACCTTCGGGGCCAATTTCTGCGCTAGCAAACTGGGTTGGTGGTGTAAGTTGCGTGCCTGCACCATCGAGTAGAAGGTATCCCAAATAAGTACCATTTTGCTCTCCCCATGTAAGGACTCCCTGACCTGCAGCGTTATGGGTTATAGATACATTAGCAAGATGCTGTGTGCCTACAAATGGCTCGACAACCGTTGTCGAGCCCATGGGTAGAAATGTTTCTCCATCCACCAGTCGATAACGTATTTTTGTGATGTCATTTTCATAGTCGCTATGAGTCCAAGCCAGCAGCAGGTTGCCGTTTGGTAGTTGAGTACTCGCCACATCACCACCATTTTCATCCAGTACTGTGGCTGCTCTGGCAAGCGTACCATCCGAGTTCAGAATTGCATAGCTGATGCCACTATCAATGTTCAGGTAACTCAGAAGTAATTGCCCATCCACCATTTGGATTAGGCTTGGGTGTCTGTTATATCCCAGTGTGTCCATCGACATGAGTGGTGAAATATCAGTTTGAGCTATGCCAGTAGATTCAAAAATTTGGTATTCGATCCCATTCTCATAAACCCCTTGAGTAGGGGAAATCGATTTACCCCAGAACAGGAGAAAACGGCTATCGTCTGTTGCGATAAGCGTTGGCTCATAATAGCCAGGCAAATTAGGCGTTAGCCAGTTACCAAACATTGTGTTTTGCGTGAGGTTCGTAGGACCTAAAACCATGTTTCCATTGCGGTCCAATATTGCGAAGAAAATATTAGTTTGAGTATTCTGATAGTCAGCATCAGCAAGTTGATTCAACCAGATGATGCCGATGTAACCGTCTGCTGTGGTAGCGATAACAGGGTTGAGGTTGCCCACTTCATATTCGGGGTGACCGTCCGCAGTCAGCCATGTAGGAACTGCGGCCGCACTGTCTGATTGATTATGTATTGCGTAGGCTAAATCAACTTTGGCCATTGTGCTCTCATCGTTCGATGTTCGCCACTTGGACCAGACCGAAATGTATTGGTTCTCTAACAGACGGCTAATTGCCAGCTCTCGTGCAAATGCGGTGTCGCTTACTTTTGTAACACTTTGTCCAGATGGTTGGGAAGAAGATACATGTAGAGAGCGGTTACTTCCCCCTGTGTATAATTGTGCAAACGGTGCGGGTATCGCCGTATTAATTGAGAACGGGCGTTTGATTGTGGAATCTAGCTGAGATACTGCAGTAATTTGGGCTTGATTGGAATCGGCTGTATTGGCAATGCTCGGTGCGTGAGTGACCGCGATATAGTCTTGGCTTTCTCCTGCCTTTAGTGGGCCTGTGTCAATCGTGGAGTTACTATTTGTGTCGTATAGAATTGTTCCATCCGCTCGCTCAAGCTGCACATCCCAAAGCGAGTTGATCTCGAAATCAAAAGTGTCGGTTCCGAGCGCTCCTGTATTTTGTACAGAAAATGAATATTTCGTAACAGCGCCTGCGGTAGTAAAACTCCCCATGCTGAGTGGATAGACTAATGTACGCGCACTAACAGCAGGTCGGACAATCTTAATGGCCGTATTGCCTTCAATCCACCCACAGTTGCGGGTCGTATAAAAACCATCTTTCCCATTGCTGTTTTCAATGTTTGCAACTCCACACCATCGCCGTCCGGTATCCCCAAACTCCATTGATAAATATTGCAAGCGAATATTTCCTGTTTCATACAAGACAACTTGGAATGTATGATCAGCGGTATGTGTCGCGTATTCTTGCGCACGCACCTGATGCCATTCGACGACGAAGTGGCGATTAGGTGCTTCTCCGCCACTTACAAAATAGACTCGGTTGCCAGAATCACTACCGTCGAACTCTAGTGGAGAGGCGTACGGCGCAATTACGTTGTTTGGCGTAGATGGTAAAGGCGCTGTGAAAGTGTTTCGCCACCATGCCTGGTTTTCAAATGACAGATAACCTGCTGCTGCAATGTATAACTCGGTATGGCTATTTTCGTAATATGGAAATGCGAAAGGGAGCTTAATGGGACCTATTGCCTGTCCAGAGCTTTTACCGCTAAACCCTGCGTCCGTTCCGGCGGTTGCGTCAATCCAGTCAATCGCGACCTCTTCCCATGTATAGCCAAACTGATCCGGGCCACCACTTTGGCTCAGATTGGCTGCGCCTACCTGTGAATCGTCTTGAAAATGGATAACCTCACCATTTGAAAGTCGATAGGCATTCTCACTAACCTGTTGTTCAACTGAGAGTGGTTGGGAGAGAAGATCTTGATCTGCTATCTCTTGTGCAGAAACGGGGGACGCCCATGGTAAAACAGCAAACGCGCAAACTAGGGTGACCCAAAACAGATAGTTCGCTCCTAACATTCTTGGGATTTTGCCCAAGAAAAGAAACAGCGATGTTTTCAACTTAATTTCTTGCATGACAGTACCTTTGTATGTAACTTAAGCAATGCGCAGATCGGTTGCCCAATCCGCATTGAGATAATAGGAAATTCCTAATAGTGAAGAAAAAATGACATCCTTGATGTCTGATTCAACGAGTGTCTACCGTACATATTTTTTCATAATTGCTTGTGCAGCCGTCTCATATGCACCAGGGTTAAGCTCGCGTAAAGAAGAGATAGCCTCTAACTCTTGATTCATCTCTGGTGAGGACATACTGCTTACCATAGCTTCCATTAGCCGCTGCTGTTCCTGCCGATGCAATTCTTTCTGTGCGCTACGGATCATCTGTACGATTTCCGTATTGTCGCCAGTGAAAAGCTGCTCAATGCGTAGACCGCCTATCTCTGGGTGCTGAACGGCAACCGCCGTGCGCAAACTCACGTGGGATTGTAGGCCCACACCGAGATCTTCTAATGGGATCCGTAATGAAAAGTTCTCGTTGTAGGTTGTGAGGGCGATCACCTTCTTTTCGGCAAGGCCGCTTAACAAAACGTTGAACATTCCTTTTGTTGATAGAAGAAAGGGATATGCTGGGTATTTATCAGAAATGTTTTTCTTCGCCTGTAGAATGATTTCCTGGCCGCAAACGATTAAGGAGCCCGACGCTTGCTTGCCATAAATCTGTCCATTATCGATAGTTGCGTTTTCGTAGATATTTTTGCCGTAGCTGGTGGTGCTGCTTAAATCCCAGAGGATAT
>Ga0209185_1000835_pt1 | contig 31523 bp, 17 predicted proteins | sample SidtaG_2_FD_187425 | JGI IMG/M metagenome (GOLD analysis project Ga0209185, IMG submission 187425) | Marine algal microbial communities from Sidmouth, United Kingdom - Sidmouth_Asex2 metaG (SPAdes) (version 2) | ecosystem: Host-associated > Algae > Red algae > Unclassified | place: Sidmouth... | reverse complement strand
TCTACCCGTCTGAATTGTTCTTTTTCTTATATGTTTCACTAAATCTTCCTTACGTAGCTCGGCTATGCGCGTCAAATTTAGCCAAACATATAAAAAAAATAACTTCTTCATTTGGGGTAGATTATTCTCTTGCTCTTCCCTTATCCAATCGCTTCTTCCAATTCGCGTTGCATTTCCGTTAGGCTGCTGTCAATCTGTTCGTATTTTTCATTTAGGTTCGTGATTTGTTTAACTTCCATATCCAACATCACATCAAAATCATCGAAATTTGCGTCGATTTTTTCTTTGATATTGCCGACATAGGCTTTGAGTTTATCAGATACTTCGCTTTCGAGTTTTAGTCTGCCGCCGTTGACTTCGGCGGTGTAATCTTCGATGACTTTATTGCGTCGCATACGTGCGGTCGCGCCGGCAAATAGGAAACCTACCGTAGTCAATATACCCCCCGTAATATCAAAAACCATCCCTTGCGCTACCGTAGCGAGTATGACGCCGACTACCGCAAGCCCGCCACCTGCGGCGAGATTGGGCGCAGTATTGTTTTCACTTTTAAAGACTTCTGAACCGATAAAATTTTCGGTTTTATTCATAAATTTGGAAAATTCTTCCTGCAAATCGCGCATCACATTGCTACGTCTGTCGGCGATGTCTCCGAATATTTCGTGGTTATTTTTCAGGATGGTTTTACTGTTTCGGATTTTGAGATCAATCATTTTCGCCATCTGCTGTATGCTGTCGGCGATGTCGGTTACGCCCGATTGTACTTTTTCGTGCATGGCATCATTGAGGTCGCGTTCCATATTGGTCGAGAGGTCGGCGAGCCACTGTTCGAGCGAGCTTTTTTTGCCAAACATAGAAGAAAAAGTACGTCGCACGAGGCTGAAAAAGCCCAAGCCATTTTTGAGTTCTTCGCGTGTTTCGGAGGTGATACGGTCATAAGCTGCGATGAGATTTTCTACAAGAATATCAATCTGATTATTTGACCTAACTTCTTGTCCATCAAGTGTTTCTCGAATGTCTTCGCGGAAGCGTTGGTCGGCTTCGAGCTGCGCCGAACGTAGCTGCAAGCCCTTGTGTATGCGTTCACCTACGTTGCGCGAAGTGGAGATGTTGTTGGTGAGTTTGAGTATGGGGGCTTTGCCGCCTGTGATGTTTTGGGCGATGTATTGGCGGACGGGCAAAAAGCCACTGTTGGGGGTTTTTTCGATTTCCATTTTGGCAGAAACAGCAAATACATTGGGCTGTTCGATGCCTTTTTTGACGGCTTGTTTGCGGACGCCTTCTATATTGGTAGCGAGGTCGCTGTTGTTCATCAAATCCTTTTGTTGGAGAATGAAAATGATTTTTTTGCGCCAATCGCCGTGGATATAATCGAAAAATTCCCATGCCGATTGTCGGTAGGGGTTTTTGGCTTCAAAAACGAATACAATAAGGTCGCTACCGGGAATAAATCGTTCGGTAATCTCTTGATGGTGGTCTGAAATGGTATTGGTGCCAGGCGTATCTACGATGGCAATTTCTTTGAGAATCTCAACGGGCAGCAGGATTTTTTTGAGGTGTTCGTTGACGACAATTGTGCTTTCTTCTTCGCCGTAGAGTATCTGCTGAATGGTGTCGGTGCAAGGGTCGGGCGCGACTTTGCAGACTTCTTTATCCGTTTCCAACAAGGCGTTAATGAAGCTGCTTTTTCCTGCCTTCACTTCGCCCACGATGACGAACATAAATGGCTCGTGGATGCGATTTCGGAGGTCGCTGACGGTATCGGCAAGTTCTTCATTGCCGATGTCGATGGTCATCTGATGGAGGTCTTTGATGATTTCACCAATGTGTAGGCGACTTTCTATAATTTTTTGATTAAGTATGTTCATTAGTAAGTTCAAGTTCAATCCTGATAGTTATCGTGGACAAGTTTAAGCGCAAACTTGACGTAACGCGATTGATAGCGATTCGCAAAATTGCGTTACGTTTAAGACCTCAAATTAGGGAAAAAGTAATGAATTGTGAAATGAATTGACGAGTTGATGAATTGTTGAGTTGACGAATTGATGAGTTGACGAATTGATGAATTGACGAATTGACGAGTTGATGTTGCTTTGCAAAAAATACAACATCTTGGGATTTTGAATTTTTACCTCAAGTAAGGACATAAAAAAAGAGCTTAGTGACTCTAAAAGGCTAAAAAAGAATCACCAAACTCTGGAGGAAACATCATCTTTATACAAGTAAGAAACTCAGCAGAGAAACATTGTATAGTACAAATGTGCAGTTTTTTTTAACTTTGGACAAGTCAAGATTGTACTTAGTTTTGTTAGGTTTTTTATTTTTTTTAAAATATAATTAATTGATAATTAGAATTTTATACTATTATTTATGGTGATAAAATGATACAGGAATTAGGTAGTAAGGATATGCGAAAGAGGGAAAATAACAGATATTTTTTCAATACTTTGCTATAATGATGGTCATTATCTTAGTTTTGTTGAATGAATCGTTTAGCTAAAACAGTAAATAGACTGGAAAAATACCCTAAATCTTTATTGTCCTTGGTCGTTGGTCGGACGGTGCGTTTTGTTGGTACGGTGGGAATCCGTTTTGAGGAGATGACGGAGGATAGGGTAGTGGTGTCGCTGAAAAATCGTGGGAAAGTGCGTAATCATATTGGTCAGATACATGCGGCGGCGATGGTTTTGTTGGCAGAAACGGCAACGGGAATGGTGTTGGGCATGAATGTGCCGGATGATAAAATTCCTTTGATAAAATCTTTGAAGACAGATTTTGTGCGCCGTTCGAGGGGGGCGATGCGTGCCGAGGCTTGGTTGGATGAGGCGCAAAAGCGGCGTATTTTGACGGAAGAGAAGGGCGAAGTGCTGATAAAAGTGAAGGTGACAGACGAAAGCGGCGAATCGCCTGTGGTGTGTGAGATGTTGTGGGCTTGGATCCCGAAGCGAAGAAAGTAAGAGCATGTTTAAATTTTTTCTGGTTGCTCGTTTCTCGCGTAAGGGATAGTAGGTGTTGTTTGAACGTAACGGAGCGATAGCGGAGTGGAGAGAGTGCCGGATAGCCCGACCCCCGACTGATAAGGAGGGGGATACGCCCAATTATTATTCATTTCACCGGATTTGTCAAAGCATCTTAGTTTTTTATTTAGACCTCCCAAAATCAGTGGATGAAGCGTCTGTCCCCTAAAAATTATAAAGCCGACTCATATTAAGATATGAGTCGACTTTATAATTTTACTTCGTCCTTAAATAGTCATTCAAGTTAATACTGTCGGGTGATTTGGCGAAATTTATCCGATTACTTTGTTGAATAACCTTCGCCTCGTACTCGAATAAATTTCATTCAAATTTGTCCGACATTAGGGAAGACGAAGATGTAATTATTTGTTTATTAATAAAATAAATATTAGAACAAAAACAAAGTGACATAAGTTATTGATGATGAAGGTTTTACCTAATTGCCCAATGCTCAAAGTCCAGCAATAAGTACGCTTATTTTTTCTTCTTCCCTTTGTATTAAATGGCTATAAAAGCTGCTGCTATGGCTGCACCTCCGGAGATTACGATGGTCGCTACGAGCCACCAAGCGGCTGATATAGCAGATTTTCGGGCGTGCTCGGCTTGAATAACGGCTTTTCTTTCCATATTTTTGACAGTTTTTCTTGCAGTATCTTCGATGCTTTGTATTTGCTTGGCTACTTCATTTCGAGCATCTTCTACACTCTGAACTACTTTGTCCAAATAAGCGCTGCTGACCATTCCTGTGTTGGTGATGGCAGCAGTCACGGTATTTCTATCAAACGTACTCAGTCTTCTTTTTATAATGTCCAGGCTCTCGGAGGAGTTATTGATAGCCTTAGAAAAGTTGTCTTTTAAGTATGTATAATCCAAGTCCAAATTGCTTGCACCATTTATAAAATTGTTGACATTTTCTTTAAAGCGATTTACCAAATCATCTGTGGAGAAATCAAATTCTACATTACTCAATTTTTCTTTTGCCTGATTCAATGCACTTTCTGCTTGCGCTGCATAAATACTTATTTGAGATTTATCAAGCGAGCTATTTTTTTCCAACGACTTGGTGATAGCATCTCGGTCAAGCTCATTCATTTTTTCTCGCAAGCCTTTCACCGTTTTTGAAGAATCATCCAAAATTTCATCCAATTCCTTTTTCATCTCTCCTGATTCCATTTTTTCAGGAGTAGCACTCTGAAAAAAGTTTTGAACTTTAGTCGTATATCCATTTATTTTTTCTTGATCAATGGAACTACTTATTGCTTTTTGGAAGCCTGCTGTACTAAAATCCGTGTTGTTATAAAAGGATTTAGCTTCTGTTAATAGATTATCAAGTTGCTTTATTCTTTGCTTCCCTTGCTCGGTTAGTTTGCTTGTATCCGTTGTAATAGCCGTTTGAATAATGCCCTGAATAGCAGTCCACTTTGCCATTTTATCTTCCTCTGCCTGATTAGTATTGTCAGAAATAGAGAAGGAAGAACCCTGAAAATTAGGCGAAGCGGCAGCAGCTATTTCTTTCAGATCATTCCTCAGAGTATCATATTCAGGCATCTTGTTTTGTATCTGCTCAAAATATTTATCTAAGGTGTTTACAATACTATCGGTATCAAAAGTCGAACTCATCTCTTGTCGAACTTTTTCGATAGTGCTATCGGCTATATTCTGTATTTGACGCTGTGGTGAAGGCATGACTAAAGACTGAATAGAATTTTTTGTAGACCTCAATCCAGCAACAGCAGTATTAATCAAACCACCAATAAGCGTTCCCAACATACGGCTCTCCAGATAAAAAAGCAGCATAAAAAAGGCAGCCCAAATCACTAAAGCCAACGTAATATTTACCATCGTGTCGGTGATAGGAGTCAGCATTAGGGCGAGTGCTGTACCTGCAAAAAGCGCAGGAGCTACCGTCAGAATATTCCAAAGACCCAGCGCAGAAGTAATTTTTACACCTGTAGAGATACCTGAATTATAATCGTAGTTATTGTCCTCGTCGTCGTCATCATCGTCGTCATTACCGTATTTGCTTTCGACCCATTTATCTTTCAGGTTGCTCGTCGAAGTGACCCCAAGGGCAACAGAGAGTGCAGTCAATAAAAATTGAAATCCAAACGCCAACAATACTCCCGAAAGTATGGTGATCAGAAAATTAGGTAATAAATTGAGTTCAGTAAATTGTGTAGTATTTTGAGCTGAAAGTGTGGTGGAACATAATAAAAATGCTAAAATTAATTTAGTTATAAATTTCATAAAATGATTGGTTGTGTTGTGAAAAAGTTAGTTAGTTAGTTAGTTAGTTAGTAAATAAAATAATTATTTGAATATAAATTTAAGAAATATATTTAAAATTTATTATTTATAATGAGTTAGGGATGAAAGAAATTAAATAAATTCGACAGATTGATGAACTTATTTCGCGTTCCTTATTAAATTTTTAGCTATCAAAAATACATTATACGCATTTTTATTAAAAAAATAGGAGGGCTGACTGCCTATTTTTTCAGTTGTCAAAGTCCAAAATATATTAGGATGAATTATTGATTTGAAATAAAACCTAAGTACATTGTCAATTAAGTTTCTTTGTGTTTTTTGACGTTTATTTTGAAATGAATCGACCCAAAAATGACGCGAATACTCCCTGTATTTAAGGAGTTTTTGGGGAAGAGTCATTTTAAAAGAAATACTCAAAAACGCTAAGAAACTTATTTGACAATGTACTAAGTAACAGGTATTAAATAAATGTACATTCTTCGCGTCGTTGTTTTTTCTTTAGGCGAACCAAATTTGACGTGAATACTCCCTGTATTTAAGGAAAATTTGGTGAAGTACAAAGGAAAAAGAACAAGTCGAGAACGTACATTTATTTTGTTCCTGATACTTAGAACTACGTTAAGTCAAAAATACTTTATTAAACAATGTACTTAATAACGATAGAATAATAACCTCGTCCAAATCGTGAAGTTATTGTTTTATCGTTACTTACATGACTGTATTAGGGAAGAGGAAGAAAATAATCTACCCCAAATGAAGCCGTTATTTTTTTATATGTTTGGCTAAATTTGACGCGCATAGCTGGGCTACGTAAGGAAAATTTAGTGAAACATATAAGAAAAAGAACAATTCAGACGGGTAGATTATTTTTTTCGTCTTCCCTTAGTTGTCAAGTGAAGACTTTTGTGAAATAATTAAAACTTTCTTTAGAGCTTACATCAAAATATTTAATTATATCGAAACACAAAGTTACATACATTACAATATATAAAAAGCAAATTTGTTCAAATTAATTTAATTATTTTTACAGTAAATAAAAGTTAATACTAACTATCGTTATCTTAGGGGCAATCAGATATGAAATGTCAAAACACCTATACTGTACACGTTTAATTTTGCCACAAAGGTACAAAGAATTTTACTGTTTATACTTTATGTCTTTGTGGCAAGTTTTCTTTTGAATAGTCGTATGCCAAAATATATTAGAATGTCCCTAATGTTTTACCTCTTATGATTTAAATATTTATAAAAACATAACTATGTTCTTATTTTAAATAAGGGAAGAGGAAGAAAATAATCTACCCCAAATGAAGCCATTATTTTTTTTATATGTTTGGCTAAATTTGACGGAAGATTCAGTGAAACATATAAAAAAAAGAACAATTCAGACGGGTAGATTATTTTTTTCGTCTTCCCTAAATTGTCAATTATTCATTCCCAATTCTCAATTTGGCGAAGACATTAAATTAGGGTTTTTGCTAATTAAAAAAATTCAACAAACAAACTCGTAGATGTCCAAAATAAAGTTAGAGTAAAACAATATTATATTAATGGTTTGATAATCAGAACCTTATCCTAATTACCCGATGTCCAAAATCCAGTTTCAAAGATTTATTTAAATAATAAATTAAGAGATATTTCTTAACTTTGGCGCAGTTAGGGAAGAGGAAGAAAATAATCTACCCGTCTGAATTGTTCTTTTTCTTATATGTTTCACTGAATCTTCCGTCAAATTTAGCCAAACATATAAAAAAAATAATGGCTTCATTTGGGGTAGATTATTTTCTTCCTCTTCCCTTAGCATCATAGAGGGGGCAAAAGTCAGATAAAACTCGTGTAAAATCCAAGCATGCTCTTAGCAATCAATCTTTTAGAACCAATTCTTGCCACGGTTATGCAAGAATTTAATGATTAAGTATTAATATATGAACATTCTTTTCTATAATGACCTTGACTACAAACTTGTAAAAAAACAATTTGACAAGACCATTGGTTTTTTGAAAAAAGGAGATTTTGCATCCGCAGATGTCAAAAAAATGCCACAAACAGGTTATTATCGGGCAAAGTTGGATAGAGAAAATCGCTTACTTTTCAAAATTGGAGAATACGCAGGCAAGTCGTTTATTTTTGTATTAGAAGTCATTTTAAATCACGAATATGATAAATCAAGATTTTTAAATGGAGCTAAAATAGACGACAGTAAACTACGAGCAGTTGATTCTCCACAAAAAATACAGCAAAATGAAAAACCTTCGGTTGCTTTTGTCAATCAAGAGGTACGGCATTTTCACATTTTAGATAAAATCTTATCATTCGATAGTACGCAAGAAGAAGTTTTTCAGGCACCTGTTCCTGTAATAATTATTGGGTCGGCAGGGAGTGGAAAGACCGCTTTGACACTCGAAAAAATCAAGCAACTACGGGGAACGATTTTATACATTACTTTATCGCCGTATTTGGTGGAAAATTCTCGAAACATTTATTATGCCCATGGCTATGATAATCAAAAACAAGAAATAGATTTTCTATCTTTTCAGGAATATCTCGGCACAATTGATTTGCCGAAAGGACGCGAAGTGACTTATCGAGATTTTGAAGGGTGGATTTGGCGATACAAACAGGCATACAAAATCAAGGATGCTTATAAGATTTTTGAAGAATTTAAAGGCGTGATGACGGGGTCAATAATTGATAAACCGTATTTGTCGAAAGAGGAATATTTGAGTTTAGGAGTACGCCAATCCGTCTATAGTCAGGCAGAACGAACACAATTGTATGAATTGTTCTTAAAGTATTTGGATTGGCTGAACGAAGGTGCCTTTTTCGATGCCAACATCAGTTCGTATGAACGGTTAGAAAAAGTGAAGCCAATTTACGATTTTATTGTTGTGGATGAGGTTCAAGACATTACGAATGTCCAGTTATTTTTGATTTTAAAATCATTGACTACCCCTACTAATTTCATTTTGTGTGGTGATAGCAACCAAATTGTGCACCCCAATTTCTTTTCTTGGTCAAATGTCAAAACGATGTTTTATGAACAAGATTTGAAAGGGAAATTGACGCGAATTTTGCACACCAACTACCGAAATACCCCTGAAGTAACCAAAATTGCCAATCAATTATTATTGGTCAAAAATGCCCGATTTGGGTCAATTGACCGCGAAAGCACCTATTTGGTAGAGTCCAATTCGGCGAGTGTAGGAGTAGCGGAATTTTATGAAGATAAATCTAAAGTGAAGCAGGACTTTAACCGTCGGACGAGCAAATCAACAAAATTTGCGGTATTGGTCATGCGTAATGAAGACAAAGCGGAGGCGCGAAAATTCTTTAATACTCCTTTATTGTTTAGCGTACAAGAAGCCAAAGGATTAGAGTATGAAAATATAATTTTATATAATTTTATTTCCAATAATCAGGCGGAATTTAGAGAATTGTGCAGTGGCGTGACTCCTGAAGATTTGAAAAGTGATTTGAAATATTCGCGGGCAAAAGACAAATCAGATAAGTCATTAGAGGTCTATAAATTTTACGTCAATTCATTATATGTGGCGATTACTCGGGCTGTCAAAAACTTGTATGTCATTGAAAGTGCTCGAAAACATGAATTATTGCAATTGCTTGGTTTGGTGGATTTTAAGCAAAATGTGGGATTGAAAGACCAGACCTCTTCCATGGAAGAATGGCAAAAAGAGGCGCGAAAATTAGAACTACAAGGGAAAAAAGAACAAGCAGACGATATCCGTAAGAATATTTTGCATGTCGAAACTGTACCGTGGGAAATTATTACGGCGAGTAAATTTGCGGAACTCAAAAAGCAAGCCCTTGACCCTGATAATTATAATAAAAAAGCGAAAGATTTACTCTATGAATACGCCTTAATGTATTATGAAGTTAACGTTTTTTCCAAATTAATTGAATTAAAATACCGTAAAGCTGAAAGTTGGAAACGCGATGGTATTAGTCGAATTGAGCGTAAATACAATGAATATTTTCAGGATAAATTAGCCTCGGTTCAGTCTAAACTACGGAAGTATGGTCCGGATTTTCGGACAGAATTTAATCTTACACCATTGATGATGTCCACCTTGGGTGGTAGTTTGAATACCATTAATTTTTTGCTCGAAGTCGGTGCAAATACGAAGTTACGGGACAATCTCGGTCGGCAAGCATTTCAAATTGCGCTACTCAAAAGTTATCAGGACAAAAAGTATGCAACCAACATTTTAGGGAAGGTTTATACCAAACTGCAACCTGATAGCTTAAGGGTGAAAATACATCGTAAATTGATTAAAATTCACCCAAAACAGATGGAGTTTTTTATGCTGAATTATATGATTGCACTGTTGAGAGAAATTACCACTCACAAGATTCAACATAGTGTTTCTGGTTTTGAAGCTGCTGATTTTGTAAATTCTGTGGAACATTACTCCTCTCAAGTTATGGCAGATTATCGTAAAAAACGAACCTATATTTCGAGTTTTTTATCCAAAAATGAAATCTATCGAAATGACAAATACAATAAGCAAATCTTTATCCGCATTCGACGTGGGTATTATTTGATTAATCCCATTTTAGAGGTGGAGAATGATGAGGGCGAATGGCAAAACATTTACGAGGTAACAGGTGTAGCAGATTTGAAAAATAGTGAAAATTCAACATTTAGATATTTGGGGGAATATATTGAGCAAATCAGAAAGACAGTTCAAAAACAATTTGAGGCAGCGGAATCCTATTTGCCGGATGAAGATTGATTCTAAAATGATTGATACAGTGAAAATATTTTGCATATTTAAATTTCGCGTAAAAGTAGTTGACACTTTTTTTCTCATTTTAACAATAAAAATAATATTTAGCAAACAGGATAATTATTTTTTTGTTGAAAAGTGTGGTTCTTTGACAATTTTTGCAAAAAAGGCTCTCCCTTCCTCCAATGTGGTTTTAACCCATTGTTGTTCAGCCACTTATTGCAATGGGCTAAAGCCACATTGGAGGAAAATGCAAAAATTGTCAAAGAACCAAAAGTGTCAACTGCATTATTAAACATGCCAAATTAAGGCATAAAAAATCCGTGTCAATCCGTCAATCCGCTTCATCTGCGTTCTATTTCGCTAATCGCCCTCGCACAAAACTCAACAGTAGCAAAAGCAAGGACAAAAACAGCGCAATTCGAGCAATCAAATCCCCATAGCGCACATAAAAAGTCACCTTGTCATTCAGCGTAATTTTGCCGCGTCGAAATCCCATTTCGCCATAAGGATTGCCGTCGAGTCGGTCGCCGCGTTGATTGATAAAGCCGCTCGTACCCATATTCGCGCTACGGGCAATGCTGCGCCGCGTTTCGATAGCTCGTAGCGAAGCAAAATGATTGTGCTGCACATGCCCTGCCGTATTGTCCCACCAACCGTCATTTGTTACGATAAACAGTGCATTTGCACCTGCTCGCACGTAGCCCGTTGCGTATTCGCCAAAGATAGATTCGTAGCAAATCACGGGCGCGACACCCACCGTTTTATCTTCATTAAAAAAGGCTTCACGCTCCGGCTGCGTCCCCAAACCCGACATCGACCCCCCCAGTGCATTCACTATCGGGCGGAAAATTGTCAGACTTGCAAAAGGCGGATATTCTGCGCCCGGCACGAGTTTCTCTTTAAAATAATCTTGTATAATTGAGTCATTATGAGCGATTTGTATGGCAGAGTTATAACTTTCGTAAATCGTCGTATCACGTCCGCGTACATAAGAGCGTGGAGCTTTTGGCGGCTCTTCACTTGCCTCAAATCGGCGATACGAACTCAAGCCCGTTATCAATTTTGTGTTGGGGTAATCTCGTAAAAAACCACGAAAAGCTTGAATGACCGGACTCTCCTCAATTTCGTTATGCCATACTCTGCCAAAACTCGTTTCCGGGAAGACTAAATAATCCGTTTCAGGCGTCAGACCTTCGCGCGAAATCTCGAAAAATCGCTTCAATTGTGTCGGCTGATTCGCCTCAAATTTCTCATAATGCGGTTCGTAATTTGGGTTGACAACGACCACTTCGATTTGTTTGCCTGTTTCCTTATAGGTGAAATATTTTATGAAGGAAAAAATGATAGGTAATAAAAATATTGCCGCAGGCAATATAAATTTCGATATATTTATTTTTTCTTTTTTATAAAAATAATTATCTACTAAAAAGAAAATCAACAAATTAAGCACCCATATCCACAGAGAACCACCAAAAGTTCCGGTAATGTCGTACCATTGAACAATTTCGGGAAATCGTGCAAAGCTATTGCCCAAATTGAGCCAGGGCCAGCTCATATCTTTCCAATGTAAATGCGCCAATTCGAGTACCATCCAATATGCAGGCAGCGAGGCATAACCCAATCTATCGCCAAGCCGCACCCTCGTATGATGAAACAAAACACACGGAATCGTCATCAACAAAGTACCCGGCAAGACCGCCAAAAGCCCCGCCATAAACAGCGTATTTGTCACCCAATAGGTACTCAAAATATTCCAGAGCAACAAGCCCCAAAAGGCATATTTGAACATCGCGCCACGCGCCATACCACGCTCATCGGTGATACGTTTTTCTACGATTAAAAGCGGTACAAAACCCACAAACATCAAAGGAAAAAATGGCATCGGCGTAAAGCCTCCGGTAAGTAATACGCCACTCAATAAGCTGATTAATAGCAACTTACGCCCGCTTTTCATCTTACGTTCAAATCGCCCTTCCAAGAGCAACAGCACCGTAGCCACCAAACCCAAATACAAAAATAAAGGACGATGCCCCCACAGTTCATCGGCTTGAAAACGGCTATACATCTGCCATCCGCTGACGACAGTGACAGCGATTGAGGTGAGGAGTAGCGGGAGTTTTAGTTTGTTGTTCATACGTATTCGCGTGGACATTTTATTTCGGTGGATTGGGCGTATTGTAGTTCGTAGTCGGGGATTATATCGTATAAGCTAAATTCAAATTCAGAGGGAGAACCCATCACGACAGGGTTTTGAATCCAGTGAAATTCGGTTGGATATTGTTCTTTTATGACGTTGGAAATATATGGATTTTTATACTTGCTTGTGAAAAGTCTTACTTGGTCATCAGCCTCGTAAAAGGGCAGTCTTTTCAGTGCTTGGCTAATAAACTCTTGATTATAAAATGTGACCGTTCTGAAATTAACTTTATCTATATTGACCTCATTATCAAACAAAAAAACCGGAAGTCGCAGTAGAATTTGCTCTATCCCGGATTGATATTTTTCTAAAATAGTAAACAAATTGCCGGGAGCTTGTGATTCTCTTTCTTCGTAAATATTTAATGAAGTTTTTAATTCAAATAAGATAATTTCTACATTAGTTGGGGTGAAAAAAATAAGGGCTTTTTCGGGCTTTTTTCGTGTAGTATAGAGCGTAGGATGATTGGTTTCCAAATCAATTATCCACGAAATAGGATACATATCGTTGAAGGGAATATCACTGATTGTTACTTTTTTTAGCTCGCTCCCTTTAGCTTTCGGTTCGATTAATTCGTAGGAATCATCGCGCAAAGGAGTGATGTATTTTATATCATACAAAAACTCCTGCACTCGCGCCCTGTTTCGCTTAAAAAAATTAGACATGGACGGCTTCATTTTGGTGTATAATGAAGTTTAATCTGTCTCTCATGTCTTTCATGTCCACTTCCGCCTTTACAAAATCCTCAAAATAGACCCCATATTTCTGAGTTCTATATTGTTTAATTTGCTCACCATCAAAGAAATACACGCCAAAATCTTCTCCCTTCAAACTGTAATCTTCCATGCCCGATAGCATTTCTTCTCGTATATCATCGGGCAGTTCTGCGCCTTCATTTGTGAGGTGTGCAAGTCTGATATAATTATTAATGCAATCCGTAAAAAACGAACTATGCGTCGTCACTATCACCTTATTATTGTTTCGATTGGCAAATTGTACCAACAACTTCGCAAGGGCAGCTTGGTGCTTGGGGTGGAGATTTTCTTCGGGTTCGTCTATGATGAGGAGATTTTGATTTTTTAAGGAAAAATATTTTAAATACAAAAAAAGTGTAACCAATTGATTATCAGAAGAAGAAGCTAAATGTATTGGAATTTCCTCACCGTTTTTGAGTTGTTTGTAAATCTGTACCGGACCAATACCCGCCACACTTTTCAGTATAAATTGTCCTTCCACTATTCGTTCTAATTCAAGGGCTAAATCCGTGTATTCTTTTCTTACGCGCTTAGGATTTGTAGGGTCAAGCATAAAAGTATCATCCATTAAATGATTGGCACTCTGATGGTAGGGTTTGTGCAATATCTCCGACAACTCGGTTTTATTTATCTCCTCTCCTCTTCTTAATATTTCTTCAATTGTATCCACTTCATTTTTTTTCACCTGAAAAATATATTTATAAAAAGACGGATAAAAAATGCGACTGGCAGGTAAAAAATACGGCTTGTAAAATGCGTTATTCCCCTCGTTATCAGTTATTTTTAAATTAAAATTTTTAAATGAATGATGTGTCGGTACTACAAAATAATCATCAATAATTTTCGCCGGAAGTGCTTCTGCGAATTGCTGAAATGCGCCATTATTATTTTCCAAATCAGTTTTTAAATAATGATGATAAAACGACCAAATCGTGTTCGCCATATACGTCTTACCTGAATTATTATAGCCCACAAAAATGGTAAACCGCTCGTCCAAATTGACCGTACCGCTTTTTATGAGACCCAAATTTTTGACTGATATTTTCATGGTAAATTATTAAAATTCTATAAGTTTGGATGTCTCTTTCAAACGATTTTTATGCAAATTAACGGTTAAATTATCAAAAAACTCATCATCTAAATCTTCACCGAACCCGGCGAATGCCATAATATATTCTATTCGTATTTTCTTTTTAAATTCCTCATAATTATCTATGCCACTCTCTTTAGCCACTTTCATACATGCTTCAAAATCGCTCTTTGCCATATCCCTCCATACATTTTTTTCAGACATATCGCTTCTAAACGCTTTCAAGTATTCCTCGAAATCATGCTCCGACATCCCATTCCAAGCCTCAACATATTTCATGATATGTTGAGATTTATTTTCAAGCTCAAACTGTCCCAAATACGCCAATACATCCTCCAATTTATCATCAGGGATAAAATCTACTCGCGCCTTTATTTGTGCTTTTAAATCAAGAAATACAGTCATAATTAATTTATTTTATGAACGTAATACCAACGTAAAACGATTTTGTAAATCGTCACGTACTACCAGAACGATTTGCAAAATCGTTTTACTTTCTTCAAGATACAAATTTTCCAACAAAAAATCCGCGAAATCTGTTCAATCCGCCAAATCCGCATTCCATTCTCGCGTTAACTTTGTAGAAAATCCGCGTTCTACCGCACTACAAATCCATTCCCAAAACCTTCCTCCGGACGCACAAAGACCAACTCCCCTTTCTCATTTTCCGCCATCAAAATCATCCCTTCCGACATCACGCCACGCAGCTTACGCGGCGCAAGATTTGCGACTACAACGACCTGTTGACCGACCACATTTTCTGCCTCATAAAACTCCGCGATACCCGACACCACAGTACGCAATTCAAAGCCCAAATCGACGGTCAATTTCAGTAATTTCTTCGCTTTTGGTACTTTTTCGGCAGCTGTAATTGTGCCACTACGCAAGTCGATTTTTGAGAAATCATCGAAGGTCGTTTCCTCCTTTATGGGGGCGTATTCAACAGTTTGTAAGCGGCTATTTTTCAACTTATCAATTTGCGCTTCAATCACTTCATCGGGTATGCGAGTGAATAGATGCGACGGTGTATTTATTTTATGTCCTGCCGACAAAAGGGCTTCGCCTTTTTCTAAGGTCGTCAGCATTTCTTGCAAACCACCATTCTCTAAGTCCTTCAAATTCAGCAAGTCACGTATTTTTTTACTGGTAAATGGCAAAAACGGCTGACTCGCTACGCTCAATACCGCCACAATCTGCAAAGCCAAATTCATGACGACTTTTACCGCATTTTCGTCCGTTTTAATTTGCTTCCAGGGTGCGTTGAATTGTAAAAATTGATTGCCGAGCGTCGATATTTCAATCAAGGCTTTCAAGGCTGCACGAAACTCATACGCTTCAATAAAATTCGTTAATTCAACCAACTTTTCATGCAAAATTTTCAACTCTGTCGTATAAGTCGAAGTCGTCCCTTCTTCTTGCGAACCCGCTACCGAAATTGACCCATCAAAATCCGGCACCGCACCTTCGTAATACTTATTCGTCAGCACCAAAACGCGATTAATAAAATTCGCAAATTTGCCGACCAAATCACTATTATTCAACTCCTGAAAATTGCTCCATGTAAACTCGCTGTCCTTTTGTTCCGGCATATTTTTTATCAACACATAGCGCAATACGTCTATATGATTTTCAACCGTTTCTGCACAATCTTCTACGTATTCATGCGCCCATACTGCCCAGTTGCGCGAGGTCGAAATTTTATCGCCTTCGAGGTTCATAAACTGATTTGCAGGGACATTTTCCGGTAGAATATAATCGCCCGTAGCCTTCAAAATCGCAGGGAAAATAATGCAGTGAAACACGATATTATCCTTGCCAATAAAGTGTACCAATTTGGTTTCCTTATCCTTCCAATACAGTTCCCAATCTTTGCCTGTATCGGCTGCCCATTGCTTGGTCGCGGAGATGTAGCCAATCGGCGCATCAAGCCATACATATAGTTTTTTGCCTTCCGAACCTTCGACTTCGGGCGGTACGTCGATGCCCCATTCGAGGTCGCGAGTCATGGCGCGAGGTTGGAGGTCGCCGACCCATGAACGGCACTGCCCCAAAACGTGGTTTTTCCACTCCTTCGGGTCGTGATGTTGTTCGCCGTTGAGTTTGCCGTTGTCAATCCATTCGGCGAGCCATTCGGCGTGTTTGTCGAGCGATAAATACCAGTGTGAAGTCTCGCGCAAAACAGGTTTTTCGCCCGTAATCGTAGAGACCGGATTTATCAATTCGGTCGGACTGAGTGTACTGCCACAATTTTCACATTGGTCGCCGAAAGCCGCATCATAGCTGCATTTCGGGCAAGTACCTTTGATGTATCTATCCGCCAGAAATTGATTTGCCGACGCATCGTAATACTGTTCGGTCGTCTTTTTTTCAAACTCGCCTTTCTCCAATAAAATACGGAAAAACTCTTGCGAAGTTTCGTGATGTATTGGCGCACTCGTGCGGTGGTACATGTCGAATGAAACGCCCAATTTTTCAAAAGTATCTTTGATTTGTGCATTGTATTTATCGACAATTTCCTGTGGTGTCGTGCCTTCTTTTTTGGCACGTATAGTGATGGCTGCCCCGTGTTCGTCCGAGCCGCAGATGTACGCAACATCACGCCCCACAAGGCGCAAATAACGCACGTAAATATCAGAGGATAAATAAGCTCCAGCCAAGTGTCCGATGTGTAGCGGACCATTGGCGTAGGGTAGGGCAGCGGTGACTGTATATCTTTTCATTTAATTGATAATGGAGAATTGAGAATGAATAATTCGTGCAAATATACGTAGTTGGAACGCAGATTTTGCGAATTTAACGGATTTGCGCGGATTTTTTGTTTGATGACGAAGAATAGGAAAGAGATTATGCACCGCAAGGGCGCATAATGTGGGTGGGTATGGTGATATGTTGTGGGAATATTGTCATGTTTTGAGTTAACGTTTTTTGGTAAAGGATAGTTCTATTTCTTGAATATTTCAGCTTTAGCCTCGTCCCATGAAATAAGTCCCATTTCGCCGTTTTCGATTTGTTGAATACGTTTTTCTGTTTCTTTTATTTGCCAGTCAGGAATTACATCATTTGCAGATATATCATTTCTAACGATTAAAAAATCCACATAATCAGCAACTTGCGAAAGCAAGGAGTCCGGCAAATTTCCAATTTTCTGATATAATTGTTGTGTATCAACCATGATAATTTATTTATGAGCCAATTTACGAAATAATTATTCTACTGAACAACGATTTTTTATAATTTGTATTTAATTAATTACCAGTAAAATGCACGATTCAAATTAGAGTATAAAATTAGAACGCAGACTATCTCCCCCTTTGGAGGGGGCAGGGGGGTGGACTTTCGGCTGTTTTTCCACCCCCCAACCCCCTCCAAAGGGGGAGATATATCGTGCTTTGTTTTTAAATTTCGTTATAAAATATTAATAATCAATAAAATACATTTTAAATAAAGTTGTTGTTCAGTAGAATACGAAATAATAACGGAAGTCGCAATATTCAACACCTTTCCCATCAATATTACATGGAATTTGGAATTTATTTTTTGGAATTTTCCATCTATTCCGGCACGATCAACGTATGATAAGAAGCTCCATAACCGCCCCAAATACCAAGTCCGCCATTGATATTTGAATTGACGCGAGTGAAGGAAGCAAAGGGACCTTCGCTGCCCGAATTGAACTCCAAAGTACTCCAAAAATCGTAGTGCGCTTGGTCGATAGTACACCATTTGACGGTAATCGTATCGCCTCGCCGAAAATAGCCAAACGTAATGGGGTCAAAATCTTCGGGCGTATTGATGACCTGCCCGCGAGCAAGTGGAATCTCGAAAGATTCGCCATTAAAAAGTACATCATCTATCACCGAATTTGGGGCAGTGAAGGTGGGTTCGTCATTGCGTTGGGTGAAATAGCGGTAAAAATCAGTCGTGCTGCCCGGCTCGGTGATAAAGCATCGAAGCTCAACCAGTGTGTCATTGTCGGGATTGGGATGCACGACATATCGCAGCGAATCCAAAGGTGCAATCGGCGGTATAGTCGTGCTTGCGGTGAGTGTTTTTCCTTCGGTTTCGATGGTCAGGTTGTAAGTTTTTCCGGCTTCGCCAAGTTGTGGCGTAAAACTTGGCTCGATATATGCACAAATATCAATACCAATTAAATCTATATTACCTAATCCTAATAAATCTGCTGCTAATTGTTGTTGAAATTCATCCAAACTACTCAAACAAAGTTCTTGCAAAACGATGGTATCCGTCCCGCTCGTGATACGGACTGTCGCGTCATGCATAAAAAGATTGCTAATTTGGTTGGCATCAATCGTGGAGAAAAATGACGTGCTGCGTGTCAACAACACATAAGGCGGAGTGGCATTCGATCCGGCTTCGATATAGCCTTCGACTACGATTTCGGGTTCGGCGTTCGCGATTTCGGGGATATATTCTTCTTCGCAAGATAAAAGGCTGATTATCAGAATGATGAAGAGTGTGAGGTAAAGGTAGTTTTGCATATTATTTTTGTCTGTGATTGGGGAGAATTTGAAAAATAATCTAAGTTCTTTGACAATTTTGCAAAAAGCTTTTGCCCAACGCTCAAACCTATAAGTTTTTTAAAAATATTATAGGTTTCACATTGAATATCAGACTTTAAAACAAAAGTATTTTTTTAAAATAAAAATTGATTTTACTTTTTGCAAAAATTGCCAAAGAACCGTATTCTAACCACCCAACCACTTGACACACAAAAGGGTTCAAATATTATTTTTTTTGTAAAAATATTTTTTAATTAAATATAAATAAATGATATTAAATTTTAATTTTGTGGAGTAAAAGTGCCGTAATTTATTTACATGATTATCTTTTTTAACATAAATTTACATTTCATGCGAAGCATCCTTTTTAGTATTTTGTTCGTCTTTCCAGAAAAACACAGAGAGTTATACAGTATCAAAAAAGGCTAACTAAGGGAAGACAAAAAAAATAATCTATCCGTCTAAATTGTTCTTTTTCTTATATGTTCCACTAAATTTTCCTTACGTAGCCCAGCTATGCGTGTCAAATTTAGCCAAACATATAAAAAAAATAACTTCTTCATTTGGGGTAGATTATTTTCTTCCTCTTCCCTAACTTAATACACTGTTTTATAAATTTATTTACATTTTTTGACGTTTATTTTGAAATGAATCGAATCAAAAATGACGCGAATACTCACTGTATTTAAGGATTTTTTGAGGAAGAGTCATTTTAAAAGAAATACTCAAAAAAGTAAATAAATTTGTGAAACAGTGTACTTAATCTCAATAATATTATCTCTATAAACTAAGAAGATACTATGTCAAATCCAACATCATTTAAAATCGGTGGGAAGCATCAGATTCTAACACTGATTTTTATACTGTGCTTTGCACAGCTTTTCGCGCAAGATATAGACTATATACTCGAACTAAAAACGAGTGCTTTAGTGCCTGATATTTGCACGGAACTTTCCGCCGAAAAACGTCAATCGGCACAACACAATTTATTGTTGGGCAAATACCCGGCAATCCTTCAATTTTACAGTATTCCTAACACTACACAACGCGCTGCCCTTCGGTTGGCAGGTATTGAGTTGCAGGATTATGTACCCAACTATGCGTACACATCGCTCATTCCTACATCTATAACTTCCGATGAATTGCTCACTTTGAATGTAAGAGCCATCCTACCCATTCATGCTAAAAATAAAATACAGAAGACCATTTTTGATGGAAAAAATGACGAAAATACAGCCGTCATCATTCATGTAATGAAAAATATTTCTACTCAAAAAATCATTGACGAACTAGCGAAGCAACATATTTCTACACATTATTCAAATAAAAATAACACCTTAGAAGCTACGCTAAATCGACAACAAATCGAAACCCTTGCCGGACTTGCTTTCGTTCGATTTATTGAGCCGATAGGCGAACTGCCACAACCACTCGGCACACGTTCAAAGTCTGTAAAAGGTAATTATCTCAATTCGCCACTCGGTGGCGGATTGTTGGGCGAAGGAGTAATTGTGGGTGTTGGCGAAGGAGGGGCGGCAGCACATATTGATTTTGTAGGGCGTATTATCAATGATGTAGAAGAAGATTATTTGCAGGACGATCATCACGCCAATTTGGTCGGCGGTATGCTCGGCGGTGCAGGTATTTTGCGCGAGCGTGTCAAGGGGATAGCCCCGAAAGCAATTTGCCTTTTTGATACCGGAAGCCAATTGATGACTGATAGTAATATCGACACAAAAGTAGCAGAAGGGATGGTGCTGACCAATCATTCCTATGGAGCAGGAGAGGGGGGCGAGTACTCATTTTTTAGTGCGCGAACGGATAATCAACAGAAACGACACCCACAATTATTGCATATTTTTTCGGTCGGAAATTCGGGAAAAAAAGAGATGGCTGGCTACCCTGATGGTTTTAATACGGTATTAACACACGGACAAAGTAGCAAAAATTCCATTTCGGTAGGCGGCATCAATCACCTCAACGAATTATACGTCGCATCGAGCCGCGGACCTACGATGGATGGCAGGTTGAAACCCGAAATATCGGCGATTGCTTACGGATTTGTAGCACCTGGCGCATCCAATAATTACGCTGGCGGTTTTGGGACAAGTTTTAGTGCGCCGCAGGTTGCCGGCGGACTCGCCCTTTTGTACGAGCATTATCGCAACTTGCATGGAGAAGACCCCGAAGGCGCACTAATGAAAGCTATACTTTGCAATACTGCCGAAGACCTCGGCAATCCGGGACCAGATTTTACCTACGGTTTTGGCAAGCTCAATTTGCGGCGTGCAAAGGCATTGCTCGATGCCGGAAACTTTTTTGAGAACGAGGTTGAACATGAAGAAACAAAAGTCCAAACGATAATTGTACCGCCAGGATTGAGCGAACTCAAAGTGATGTTATATTGGTCAGATACGACCGCTGCAATGGTTAGCGGAAAGCAATTGGTCAATGACCTCGACTTGCGTTTGATTTCTCCGAACAATAATGTTTATCTGCCTTATGTGTTGGATACGCAACCGGATAGGGTAGAACGCGACGCCTTTCCTTTTGTAGATAGAACGAATAATGTCGAACAAGTCGTGATTAAAAATCCCATGCCAGGCACGTATACCGTGAATATACGCGGGCATACGATTCCTTATGAAGCACAAAAATTTCATGTCACTTGTGAGCATGTAAAAGCGGAGCTTGTCGTGACTGCACCGGTGCCGGGAGAGGTTTTGCCAGGCGGTGGTTCTACGAATTATTACGTCGAATGGGATTATAATGGACCTGACGACCATGACGAAAACGGTGAAGATGAAAGATTTACGATTGATTATACCGAAAACAATGGCGCAACGTGGGTGGTACTCAATGATAGTGTTGCAAGCAATGCGCGGATTTATAAATGGGAAAAACACCGACTCAAAGGCATCAATAGTTCCGATGTATGGATACGAGTGACCAAAAACGGCACGCCTTATTTTAGAGTAGTTGCGGCAGCGTGCAAGTTATATGATTTTATTGGGAGAAAAGAGTATGACGTGACGCCGCTTTGCAATGACGAAATATTATTTGAATGGAACAAAATCGACGATGCTTATTTCTACGAAATATTGACCTATAATGGCGGCAACGAAATGGAAGTCGCCACCTCCACGACCGATACCAGCCTTGTTTACACCTATGATTATGACAATGGAGAATGCTGGTTTTCGCTTCGCGCCGTCTATGCCGATGGTCAGCGCAGCCTCATTTCCGATGCCAAATTATTTATGCCACCGATGCCAACTGCCGTGAGTTCGTGTCCGCCCTCCCCGCCAGACAATATCAGCTATCAGACCGGACAATACCACATTCAATTTTTCTGGGAAGCGGCTACGGACGACTTAGGCGTCACCGGTTACGTTATTTATAAAGATAGTATTCCGGTACAAACGGTCAATTCGCTCGACTACATGGTGCATGATATACAGCCCGGCGTAAATGTACAATATTGCATCAGTGCCATTGATATTCACGGAAACGAATCGTATCTCAATTGCTTTTCTACCAGCACATTCAGCCAAGATTTTTGCAACCAAGACATACTTTTTGTGACACAAGATAAAATATTGACCGATGCAGAACTAGTGATTTACGACCATTTGCAAAGTGTTGATTATCATGCTTTTTCTATTGGGAAAAATAACTTGCAAGACTATTTGTGGGACAAAAACTGGACGATTGTCATTTCGCCGGAGGCAGAAATAGCGGTCGAGGACATGCCTTTATTCGACGATGTATCTCTGCTATTGCTAAATTTTGATATAATGGATGATTTTCATTTATCATCGGGCAATATATCCGGCATAGGTTCTCGCATGAACGTCAAAAGCCCTTACCATCCGGGGGCTGCCGGGCAGCGAGATGAAGTGGATATTTATATTGGAGATTATTACTTTAGGGGCGCAGCACAAATTTCAACAGATGCCATACCTATCATCACCCATGAAAATACTGCCAACATTCTTTTCGCTTACGAAGCCGGACATACGATGCTAAACAATGTGATGGCACAGAAAAGGCGTGTGGCTTATCCAATCGAATATTACCATGTAGAATCGCTTTCCAACGAAGCATGGATGCTCTTTGATGCCTCCCTTGCGTGGGCGGCAGATTGTGCGCCCAAAGCACCTGCAACACCTTCTAATTTGAATTTAACACCCGATTTTACGGCGATAAATGTCGAATGGGAAATACCGCCTGTTTTTGCCGATATTGTAAAATATGTCATTTATATAAATGATAGTATAGCTGGTTTGACATCCGACAACAACTACACGATCAACTATTTATCGCCTTCGACAGAATATAAAGTCAGCGTGTCGGCACTCAATATTCAAGACACCGAATCGACCCGTATTTATGATAACACGACTACATTGACCTGTAAAAACCTCGAACTCTACGCGTGGTTAGAAGGCGCATTGTACCTACAAGAAAACGATTCTATGCGCACCGATTTGTCAGGCAGAAACCTACTTCCCCGACAAGCTGGCAATAATGACAACGACATACTGTCGGATATCGGACATCCCTATTTTGAGACGCCCTGGAACTACTGGGAAGCCGAACAAATGGACATTTACGCAGCAGATATTGTCGATTGGCTCTTGGTTTCTTTCCGAACAAATAAAGCCAAATCGACTGAAATTTTTCGCATGGGTGGTTTGTTGCATTCGGATGGGCGCATTGAATTTCCGCGCAGCTGTGTCAATTACGAATTTACGGATTCGGTGTATATTGTCATTGAACATCGTAACCATATAGGCATCATGTCTCCAACGCCCGTTTTCATCGAAAATAATCAGCTGACCTATGATTTCAGAAATAGAGACAGCTATGCCTCTGTCGCGGCTTCTGGCCAAAAAGAAATAGAACCCGGTGTATGGGCAATGTATGCAGGCGATTGCGACCAAAAGAACGATTTTGGCAGCTACCAAGTGACTGGCGCAGACAAGATACCATGGCAAATACAAAACGGTGTCTTCAATACCTATGACAATGAAGATATGAATCTCGATGGTGACACGAATGGAAAAGATAAACACCTCTGGTTTAAAAATAATGGTATCTACTCTAGTGTGCCTCGGTGAGTTGACGGGTTGACGAATTTTGCGTAGCAAAAAAACTATAATTTGATAACTCCTTACTAATGAATTTAACGTACTTTCGCGTAGCGAAAAAACGTCAATTCAACAATTCAACAATTCGTCAACTCAACAACTCAACAAAATGAAACTTTACGCTTTTCCGGGATTGGGAACAGACCATCGGGTGTTTACTTTGCAGGCGAGCCTTGATTGCGACCTTCAGATTCCTGAATGGATACCGCCGCAGAAAAATGAAACCATGTACGAATATGCAGGAAGATTGGCGAAAACGATAGACACTTCGCAACCGTTTTCTATCATGGGCGTATCATTGGGCGGTATGATGTGCATGGAATTGGCGAAATACATTCAACCCGAAAAAATCATCCTCATTTCAAGTTGCAAAACCCGCAGCGAACTCCCCCTTCACATCCCGATGATTAAGCATATTGGCGGCGCAAACCTCGTACCTATACCCGTCATTCGAAAAGCAATAAAAAAATATAGCTCACTAACAGGCGATTTGCCACCGGAAATGAAAACGGTTTTTGATGAAATGATAATGACCGTAGATGGTCCGTTTTTGAAATGGGCGGCTACTGCCGTCACACGCTGGCAAAACGAAACGATTCATGAAAATGTCTTACACATACACGGCACGAGAGATAAGGTACTGCCCTACAAATATGTCAAAGCAGATGTCGCAATAATCGGTGGTTCGCACTACATGGTAGGCACACGAGCAAACGAGGTGAATGAGTTAATCGAAAGGACTTTAGAAAATTCGTAATCCGTAATCCGTAATCCGTAATCCGTAATCCGTAAAATAGCAAAAGCGAGAACTACTTTCGTAATTCTCGCTTTTTAATTCGCTTGGTATTGCTGTGAGAGAAGGACTCGAACCTTCACGAGGTAGTTAGCTATGACACAAAATTAACTTTAGTGGTCAACCCATTATGCCATGTTTATCCTATCATCCTCACCCCCGAGACGGGAGGGCATGTCTGCCAATTTCATCACCTCACAGTATTAATGTTTTTTGGACGTAAGTAGTGAGACAAAAATATCCTTACTTTTTGACGGTTTCTTTTTCCGCTATTTTTCCCTACAAAAATCCTTATCCCGAATCAAGTACGGGACAGGCTGTAGCGTAGGCTATGTGCGGTTTTTGTAAGAAAAAATATCGAAAAAATAACCACGTCAAAATTGTAAGCCTATTTTTGTCCCACTACTTAACACAGACATTTCTGTCTGTCTATCACTTGCTTCACAGACAAGAATACCTGTGTTACGAATAAAGACAACTATTTGCCTTTTGTATAATACAAAGATAAGGGAAAAAGGTATTTACATGCAAATTTTGTAATGATTTTATTTTATTTTTAGAATATTGTTAAATATACGTTCAATTTGTTAGCAAATTAATATTTACTAAAATAAAATTGACAATTATTTTAAGAAAATGGTAATGAGTATTTTCAATTATACTGATTCTTTGACAAATCCAGTGAACTGAATATTAATTTGGGCGTATCCCCTGACTGATAAGGAGGGGACACGCCCAAACTAATTACCCAGTTCCCTGAGTAAGTGAAAAGACTAAACTAAGCGACACTTTAAATCGTCATAATTCACTGAAAGTGAATTATTTATTTAAACTTAAACTTACGCTTAAACTTACGCTTAAACTTGTACTTAGTGAAAGAAATTAAATAAATTGTTCCATAATGTGCCGTAATTTTTTCTTCTAAAGAATTCAAAAAATCGTTGCATAGCCATAGCTACGGAACTATTTTTTGTGTTTTTTAGAAGGGAAAAGAACAAGCATAACGGAGCAATTTATTTATTTTCTTTCACTTAGTACACTGTTTTATAAATTTATTTACATTTTTTGACGTTTTTTTTGAAATGAATCGAATCAAAAATGACGCGAATACTCACTGTATTTAAGGATTTTTTGGTGAAGAGTCATTTTAAAAGAAATACTCAAAAAAGTAAATAAATTTGTGAAACAGTGTATTAGTACACTGTCCAGAAAGTTTCTTTACATTTTTGTCTCACACTCAAACCACTCACTTCGCAATGATAAACTTTTTAACTGTTTGCCATTTATCGGATTGTAATGCACAGAAATACATGCCTGCCGGAAGGTCTGAAACATCCACATTTAGGGTTTGTGTTCCTTGATGTAGTTCGATGTTGGTTATGTTTTTGACCAATTGACCCATATTTGTATATATTTGTATTTGTGCCGGTGTATTTTCGGATATTTCGCAATCCAATTGTACGGTATGTCTTGCGGGATTTGGGTGTAGGTTGACTGTTGTTGAGGCAGTTGGTGCTTCTATTTTTGCGAGCGAAATTGTACCGTTACAAGCCTCTATCATGACATCATCAATGTAGATGTAGTCGTTATTATCAGACGCATCACAACGGAAACGGAAGCGAGTATTGTTGGAGAAATTTTCATTCATCGTAATGGTTTCGTTGTATCGGGTACCATTTACAAACTCACTGCCTGCATTCCATTCTTGTACAATTGTATAAGAAGCACCGCCATCGGTAGAAAATTCAAAGAAGAAATCTTCGTTATTTTCCATACTTCTGGCTATGAAAGAGAAACTAACACTAACGGAGTTGACTGTACCCATATTCAGCGCATCGGTGTATGTAGATGAATTTGCACCTTCATTGTCGCGTAAGCGAATACAGTAGTCGCCGCTATTGGCGTAGCTGGCATCCGCAATTTTTCTGCGGGCATCTGTACCGCCCCAGTTCCATATTCCCCAGCCGTTTTCAAAGTCTTGGTCATCAAAGGTGGCGCATGGCTCATTGTATTTTATTTTAACTAAACCTTTACCACTTTGAGAAATGTAAACATGCCCATCGCGTGAGACATCTATCCCACTTGGTTGAACTGCGATATTGCGGTATTCGTCTGTCGTTATATCTGTAAAGGACAGGTCGGTTGCAGGATTTTCCATAATAAAGAGTGCGGCATCAATGGAGTTTGAAGAGTTTTGCTGCTGTGTCAACCATAGATTATCATAGGGACCAAATACTATCGGACCGGGACGTTTAATCGTTGAGTTGCCGGAGTGTACAGCAATATTAGTTATCCTCGAATCAGCGTTTGGCGAATTGAATGCTCCGGTATTTGCTCCGGTCATTCTATACACTTTAAAGTTGCTACCTATGGGGGAGCCATTATTGCCTTGAATTGAAAGGTAGAGGGTGGTCGGGTCATTATCGCTTGCGGCGATGTAGCCCGTATCATAAAAGTCGTTGTTTTTAAAGCTCATGCTTTGCCAGATATTTGTCCAGCTTTGACCACCATCATTGGAGCGATATAAGCCAACCGATAAATCGAGTAAATAAACGACGCCTGAATCGCCATTGTCGGGCCAAACAAAATTACTTCGTTTTGTTGCACCTATATTTATTCCGCTACTTTTTGACCAAGTTCCATTGTGGTATCTAAACACGCCTTGTCCTTCTACTGCTGCCAAAATTGTTTGAGAAGTGGTTGAATTACCATTATGATAACCATAGGTGACAGCCCGGACTCTTCCGTCGTTTGAAGAAGTTGCTGCACTTAGGTTGGTGTTGGTCCAGCCGGCATCAGAGGGATTGCCTACTGCATCGGCAGATTTCACGAACACCTCACCGCCTCCGGGGTTATTCCTGTCTCTATCTCCTACGCCCACTATTAACTCATTTGCGGTGGCATCGAAAATAATATCGTAGCCTTTAGACTCCGCACCGCCCGGCTTATCGCGAGACATATCGGAGTTTTCAAATCTATTACTTGTCTGAAGCACCACATAATCAGTATTGGCTACTGCTACTTGGCTTGGGTTGTTGGGATTTACTGCCACACCATTATTTGAGGTGACTTGCATATTATAAACAGCCGATTTCCATGAGCTGCCACCATCATCAGACTTCCAAATTCCACCTCTTCCTGCGACATAAATGATGTCGTCAGAAACAACATCGGAAAACGGTCCGCGAGCTACGTCAATAGAGCTGACTACACTGTTGGTGCGCCCCAAACCAGCTTGCTTAAATGCCTTTGTGCTGTACCACCATTCATACGATTGTCCGTATATGATATCCGAAACATTGGCATTGGCATCTACCAAAGGCGTCCAGCTATTTCCATTGTTTGTGGTTCTCCAGATGTTGGAGTAGTTGGTGCCGTTGGCATTTCCACCAAGATTATTTGTGCCTGCATATATGATGTCTTTATTGCCCTTGACATAACCGGTAACTGCTGTCCATTGTCGATTTGTATTGTTTATAGAAAGTCCCGAATTTTTCAAGTTCCATGAAGTTCCATTATACTTTACAATTCCCTGCTTACCAATTGCTGCATATACGCGACCATTACTCAATGCTGTTAAGCCCTCCGGACGCAGCGTTTGATATTCTAAAGAAGAAGTTGGATTAGACGGATTCGAGAAGTTAATCTTATATATTCCGTTTTGATTACTATTTGAAAACTGTATGGCTGCATATATTATATTTGGTACGGCAGCATTGTATGCAACTGACCGCACAAAACCGGAAGTTTTTACAGCCGATGCCTCCACTTCTCCACCGTTTGTAAATATCCTTACGCCATTTTTATAGGTACCGGCTATTACTATATCATCTGTAAATGTAGAAGCATTCGACCCTTCGACTACAACGATTAAATCTCCATTCGACCTAGCATGTCCATTGGGTACAGGGTCGCTATTAGCCGAGTGGTTGCCTGCAAACTGTGCATTATTTCCTTTGGCAGTTAAATCCCAAGTATTTCCTCCATCAATAGACCTGAAGAGTCCACCAGAGCCTCCTTTGTCTCCGGTTCCGGCATAAAGTATCTGCTCGTTATCCGGCGTGATTGCCAAGGAAGCTACTTTGTAACTTCTTAACCCTTTATTGATGGTTTCATAGGTCAATCCGCCATCTGTTGATTTGGAAATTCCCGAAACATCGGCAGATGAATACACTGTCAGTCCATCGTCCGTAATTGTCACGTCACCTTGAAAACCACCACCACTGATATTATTCGTTTCTATAATGATTGAATTTATTACAGTCGTATTTTGGGCGTTCAAATTACACGTAATCAAGAAGATACTTACTATAAAAAATGTTATTCTTAACATAATATAAATTTTTATTCGTTGATAATTATTGTTTTTGTATATTTATCACTCGCCTCAATGAAGATATTTTTCATCGGGGCGAGTGATAGTTTTCGTCAAAATTTCACCAATTTCTGCACACCATGACTATCCGAAGTCGTCAGATGCAATAGGTACATGCCACTTGGCAAATTGTCTATAACGATGGTTTCGGTATGATTTCCGGCAGCTTGACTTGTTTTATTTTTAATCGTTTTAATTAGCTTCCCTTCTCGTGTAAAAAGTTGAATACTAACAGGTTGGTCTTGTGTTAGGTGATATTCAACGTTGAAAGCATGGCTAAACGGATTGGGAAAAACATTAAAATGTATGCTTTCTGTTACCAGTTTATTGCCTGATGAATTGAGGGTTTCCTCCAACATCGGTACGCCTATATCGCCCCAACCTGAATCCAACAACTTCGCTTGCAAATAATTATTAGAAGAAGCTGCGCCATTAGCAATATCCAAATTCAAGGTAATACGGTCTGTACCTGCCGAGACAGGAGTAAAATTTTCGTCAATTTTATTCCAATTTTCATCAATAATCTGTATAAATACAACGCCGCTTTGGTCGATAGAATAATCCATTGAAAAACTGTTATTTCCCGTGGAAATACTCGTTGGTGTGGGATTCCATGTGAGCGAATTGCCGCCAGTTGGCGGTGGCGGAGGTGGTGGTGTACTGCCGGAATCCAAATCCAGTTCAAGACGCACAAATTCACTCTCCCAATCCGAACTAAGCAAGAATGCCTGCAAACGATTATCGTTCTCAGAAGCCGCACCATTGGGAACATCTAAATTGAAAGTAATACGGTCTGCACCTGCCGAGACATCAGTAAAATCATAGTCAATTCTATTCCAATCTTTATCAAAAACCTGTATAAATACAATACCGCTTTGGTCGATAGAATAATCCATCGTAAAGCTATTATTTCCGGTAGAAATACTCGTCGGTGTGGGATTCCATGTGAGCGAATTGTTTCCAGTTGGTGGTGGTGGTGGCGGCGGAGGTGGTGGTGTTCCTCCAAAAGTAGGAAGTTCAACGACATAGGTATCAACCGATTGTCCGTCTTGTGAGCCACTCCAATCGGAAGCAAAAATAACGCGCGTACCTGTCGGGCTGATAGTTGCGTGTGGTTCGGCAAAGTAACCGAACTGATTTTTATCACTTCTATGATGTCCGATTCTACATACAGTGACATTGCCTTGTGCATCAGCTCTTGCGAGGACGAGTTCTTGGTTAAGCAATGATTGCCCGTCCGGAATTTCGCCCACCATAGAAGCGGCTACCCAACCGCTTTGCGTATTCTTATGCGCTAATGCGGAAATATGCGTACTTGATTGTGAATAAGGATAACCTTGATCTTGACCAATCAAAGGCGTACACTCGCCGGTCTGCATATTGTGTGCAATTATATTATCCACACAACCACCGTTGGGCGATGGGTCAAAGGCTACAGTATAATAAGCGTCACCCCCGTTTGCCAACTTGCCATTACAGGCGTGTTCGATTTTTATCTCATTCAGATTGACATGTAGATTACCTGACGAATTGTATATTTTTCGGCCATGATAAAAATAATTGCCACTCGGACTAGGCATCGGTGCCCTTTTTAATACATTATTATTGACAAGATTAAATTCCCTCAATTGCCCTGTCGAAATTCGGTAATAATAAGCACTTTGATTATTACACCTAAAGCCAATCACATCCGAATCCCAAGACATCATTTGTACATCATCGCCTAAAACTACATTTCCGCAGTTGGTCAGCGTACCCAAATTTACGATGACTTCTTTGCTCGAATTGCTCACCCTATATCGTATAAAATCATTATTATTTTTATCGACATAATAGAGTGTATCTGGGTCGTCAAAATCCCAAAATATCTGCTCGATATCGCCAGGACGAATGTCATCCAAGTAGCGAATAAATTGGTATGTCATACCATCAAGCAATTGATGTCCACGTCCTCGCTCGTACACAATCATGTACGATTCGTCGGCGTTCCAAGCCTGAATAGTGCTATACATCGGCTTGACGACACCGTCATTTCCGACATTCGAAATCCGGCGAATCGTAGTGCCAAATGAAGGGTCAACATAGCTATCCAAGTATGCAGGTTTGGATATATTTTGCATCGGGTAGTTGTTCAAGTCATTGACAACCTGTAAACCCGAAGAGAGGTCTTGTGCCTGCATAAACGCAGCACACAGTAGCATAATAATCACAGTTCTTAATTTCATGATATTTGATTGTTTACAGTTCATTGGACTTTAGACATTAGGTAATTGGGGAATTAGGTAATCAGACTAACGTATTATTTTTCCTCTTCCCTAAATGAAAATGAAAGTAAAAATAATATTGCGTTAAAAGTTTGATAATCAGATTTTTATCCTAATTACCCAATATCCAAAAATCCAGTTATTAATAATATTTTAAATTAATTTAAATGTTTTTATTAAATATTTGGTTTAACTTGATATTGATTTTTATGGTTCTTTGACAAATCCAGTAAAGTGAATGAAAATTTGGGCGTATCCCCCTCCTTATCAGTCGGGGGTCGGGCTATCCGGCACTCTCTCCACTCCGCTATCGCTACGTTACGTTCAAACAACACCTACT
>Ga0209185_1000833_pt1 | contig 31539 bp, 24 predicted proteins | sample SidtaG_2_FD_187425 | JGI IMG/M metagenome (GOLD analysis project Ga0209185, IMG submission 187425) | Marine algal microbial communities from Sidmouth, United Kingdom - Sidmouth_Asex2 metaG (SPAdes) (version 2) | ecosystem: Host-associated > Algae > Red algae > Unclassified | place: Sidmouth... | reverse complement strand
TTTTTCGCCCGTCTGGTCGGAAGGGGAGCTTCATAAACATCCAAAAAATAAATTATTTTATATGTTATTGATTGACAGTTAGTTTTTTATTAAAAAAATAAATGTCAACTCACGTCCAAAGTCTAGTTATCATAAAAAATTGACTAAATAATGAAAAAAATTAATTTAACACTACTTCTTTTTACCTTACTCTTTACCACTCAAGTTGGTTTTGCGCAAAAGGAAACAGCTTTAGACATTGCCGAAGAAGACTTTTCGTCCGTAACAAAAAGTCCCTCAAAAGTTTACTTACAAAAACAAATGAGGAAGGTAGCTTTTCAAAATTCTTCCCTAAACGCAAATAATTTCTTTGCTCAGCAGGCGACTAAAATGGGGTTGACGTCTCCCTCGGAGATGAAGCGGACTAAAACCTTGACGGGCGAAAACGGCTACCAACACGTTAGGTATCAGCAAATCTACCAATCCGTTCCGGTTTTTGGAACGGCTTATACATTGCACGAAAAAAACGGAATCGTTACGCATGCCGGTGGTTATTATTTGCCCTTTGTTGATTTGGAGGTACGGCCTCAGATAACTCCCGAACATGCGCTACAAAACGCCATGCAGAAAATGGGGGCAAAGCGTTATGCTTTTGAAGATACCCAAAACGAGTTAGCTGCATTTCCGGAAAGTCGACCCGTTCCCGAATTGGTCATCATTGATCGGGCCTTCCCTCAATTTTCCGAACATTACGCACTGGCTTATCGCGTAGTATTAACGAGCAGTGAACCATTGGATAAGCGCGAATATTTTATCGATGCCCATAGTGGAGTTGCGTTACTAAATCTGCCTCTGCACCTGCATAATGCGGTGCCGGCACAAGGCGTGACCAAATACTACGGAACCCAAGCCATTACGGTGGATTCTATCAGTCCTAACGAATTTTTACTACGAGACCCGAGCAGGAACGGGAATACTACTTTTGATGGCAGTCGACTGGTCTGGTCTAACTCAAGTAGCTATTGGGATTTTACCAATGAAGCACAGGATGAGGTCGCTATTGACGCGCATTATTGCACTCAGGAATTTCACGATTTTATGCTGGAAGAACTAAATTGGAACGGACTTGATAATGACGGATTACCGATGAATATCGTCGTAAACGCCGGAGATGGTCGCAGGGCTTTATGGAATGGTCAATACGCTGTCTTCGGAAACGGTGATTGTAATCACGGACCGCTCACCACTCTGGAAGTTGTGGGACATGAGTTTACGCACGGAGTTACCGAATATACTTCTGAGCTTGTATACAGAAGTGAGTCCGGAGCAATCAACGAAAGTATGAGTGATATTTTTGGCAAGGCGCTCCAATTTTATACCACACCTGACGATTTAAATTGGGACCTGGGTGCTTCATATATTGTAACCCCTTACGCAGAACCTATTCGCTCTTTTTCTGACCCCAATAGCCGGGAACATCCTAAATTTTATAAAGGAACATTCTGGGAGGATGATGGTGGCGTTCATACCAACAGTAGTGTCGGGAATCATTGGTTTTATCAAATGGTCAACGGAGGAAGCGGCGTCAATGAACTGGGGGAACCGTACGACATCGAAGCTCTGGGGATGGATAAAGCCATTCAAATTGTTTTTCTTACTCAAAAAGCTTACTTAACCAGTACTTCGACCTACGATTTTTATTATGAAAGTTCATTGTTGGCTGCCGAGGAGTTATACGGTCCCGATGCTCCGGAAATTCAGTCGGTTGTTGAGGCTTGGAAAGTGGTCGGACTACCCTATTCGCTTGATACTGGAGAGGATATATTAGATTTGTCGGTTAGCTTTTCAGGAATTTTTGTTGGAACATGTCTCAATAGTGAATTTTATGATGCTGAAGTGACGGTAGCAAATGTCGGACAGCTACCTTATACGCCAAACCTTAATGCGTCTGTAGTGATTAGCGGTGGAGCTACGTCAGAGGAAATTATTATCGGGGAGTCTATTGCACCGGGCGAATCTGTGGTGTATCAATTCGAAGACTATCTTTTTTTCGATACGGATGACCAAGAAAATATCTCGGCTAATTTAATGATTACGGATGGAAATGCGCAGAATAATTCTACGAATCAGTTTGTAATTAACGCTTTATATACGGACAATGACTTGGGAATACTGGCACCTCAATTTCCTGAACTCAACTGTATCAGTAACCTCCAAGATGTATTCTTTTACGTTTATAACGATGCGTGTAATCCCCTGTTGGCAGGAACTACTTATACGATTCAAATAGATAATCCGACAACGGGCTATACATGGAGTAAAATTTACACCCTTGACTCTAATTTAGGTCGCGACCAATGGCATATAACACAGGAAACACTTGATTTAGAGCCAAGTGACGATTATATCTTAACACTCAATTTTTCGGGAGATGTCAATCTTGAAAATAACGAACAACCCTTTGGTAGTAGTATGTTTAGTCCGATTGTCGGAGCCTACGATAACAATATGGATGTGGAAGATCCTTCTTTGGTGTTGTCATCCGGTAATTATCCCTATGATTATTTGAATATTGATGGTAATAATGTCTTGGCAATTTCAAGCGATTCTCCGGGAACACAGTATTTGTGTCCGGAGGTTGAGGACAATTTTGTAAGTTCCTTTTATAATGTAACACAAAATCTTTCCTTTTGTGCTGATTTGACCGACATGGATAATCCAATTCTCGGATTCGATTTAACGCAGTTTCGAAACCCAGATGCCATTGTTTTTTCGGAATTAGAAGAGTACGGAGCTGTTTGTAAGGCTTCTTGGAAAGATGAATCGGAAGAGTATTCACAAATTATAATGGGACAACCCGAAGGAGTTTCGCAACACTATGACCTTCCGCTTCCCTCCGGATTTGTAGGGAAAGTTCAATTTGACTTTTTTCACAATACCGGAGACTTCGATGCGGAGGATTTTTTGGACTACGATGTTAGTTTATTTGATAATCTTACCCTGAGTGAAAACTTGGTAAATATCAAAGATGTCAACACCTTACCCCTAAAAATTCATCCTAATCCATCAAACGGATTGCTTACGCTCACGCATCCGGAGGCACCCAAAGACATGGTGCTGTGCAATGCGCAGGGACAGATTTTACGGACTCTAAATCAATCTGATAATATGAGTCAACTGGATATTTCTGACTTGCCAGGCGGCTATTATTTTCTGACGATTGGCTACGGAGATTTTGGGCAGGTCACGAAGGGAGTGGTGAAGATGAGTGAGTAGCAGAAGCTACGAAAATTTTAAATTAAGGGAACTTGCACTATTCAAATTTTGAGATTTGAATAGCGTGGACCTTGCTCGTCGAAAGCTGTGCTTTCTCAACGCTGATTGGTTTAGGCGTTAAGGAAGCATAGCTTCTCACGAGCGAGTCGTGACGTATAGCAACAGCGGATAGACCTGCGACATCGAGTGACTTTAAATAATTTATAGCTAAAATAAATGGTTCTTTACTGCCCCGTTAATTGCTGTAATTTAGCTTTATCCGATGTTATTAAATCCTCTCTCCCCAATGCCAAATTGCTACGAATCCGTCCCTGATAGGCTTTCACATAATTAGGATTGATTTCGATAGTTTTGGCGTAATTTTTTATCGCCAATTCATATTTGCCCGTAAGTTCATAAACTCCTCCTTTGTTTTAATGTGCCAACAAAAATCTAAGATTACCTGCAATTGCCGTATCGTAATCTTCGAGTGCTTCGACGTATTTTTGCTGTGCTTTGTAAATATTTGCACAATTGACCAATGCTTCCGTAAAATTTGGCACAAGCGCAATTCTCCTCTGCTTATCTTGCATAATATCCTGAACAATATCGTTCGTAATACTTTTCACATCATTCATCTTAGGGAAGAGGAAGAAAATAATCTATCCCAAATGAAGAAGTTATTTTTTTTATATGTTTGGCTAAATTTGACGCGCATAGCCGAGCTACGTAAGGAAGATTTAGTGAAACATATAAGAAAAAGAACAATTCAGACGGGTAGATTATTTTTTTTGTCTTCCCTAATCAAGAACGCTGATAATTAATACCTTGTATTTCTTCAAGTGATACGACAAAAGTGAAAGTAAAGCCGAAGTTTTTCCAATCTTTTTGCACGTTTTTTTTATTTAGAACCATTCTAATTCACTTAAATATCATAACAACTCGCCTGAACTTGTATTTGATACTTGAACTTGAATTTAAAAACGGTATCTTTGTACTGAAATGAATCAATTTAGAAATTTTTGCATCATAGCCCACATTGACCACGGCAAAAGCACGTTGGCAGACAGGCTATTAGAACATACCAAGACCATTTCCGAGCGCGATATGCAATCACAAGCATTGGACAATATGGATTTGGAACGCGAACGAGGCATCACGATTAAAAGTCATGCCATCCAAATGGACTATACACATACGGATGGTAAAGATTATACATTTAACCTCATTGATACGCCCGGTCACGTCGATTTTTCTTACGAAGTATCACGGTCTATTGCAGCCTGCGAAGGTGCTTTACTAATAGTTGATGCCACGCAAGGCATTCAGGCACAGACAATTAGCAACCTGTACCTCGCTATCGAACACGACCTCGAAATCATCCCTATTATCAATAAAATTGATATGGACAGCGCGATGATTGAGGAAGTGAAAGACCAAATCATCGACCTTATCGGTGGCAAACGTGAAGATATCGTACTCGCCAGCGGCAAGACCGGACAAGGCATCGAGGACATCATGGAAGCCGTTGTGACACGCGTACCGCCGCCCAAAGGCGACCCAAAAGCACCGCTTCAAGCCCTGATTTTTGATTCGACTTTCAATGCTTATCGTGGCGTAATCGCCTATTTTCGTATCAAGAACGGCACAATGCGCAAAGGCAGTCAAGTCCGTTTTATGAATACAGGCAATGTATATAGTGCGGACGAAATTGGTATCCTGAAAATGGAGAATGTGCCGCAAAAAGTACTGAGTGCCGGCAATGTAGGCTACATTATCACAGGTATTAAGGAGTCGAAAGAAATAAAAGTTGGGGACACTATCACACTCAATAATGACCCTTGTGAAGAGGCAATTCAAGGTTTTGAGGATGTAAAACCAATGGTTTTTGCAGGTATTTTCCCGATTGATAATGACGATTATGAGGATTTGAGGGATAGTCTGGATAAATTGCAACTCAATGACGCTTCACTCGTCTACGAACCCGAAACTTCGGCTGCATTGGGTTTTGGTTTCCGTTGCGGATTTTTGGGTATGTTGCACTTAGAAATCATACAGGAACGCCTATGGCGCGAATTTGATATGAACGTCATCACGACAGTTCCAAACGTATCATACTGCGCCTACCTGAAGAGAACTCCGAATGATATTATCACAGTCAATAACCCCCAAGACCTCCCCGAACCGACCATTCTTGACCGCGTAGAAGAACCTTATATCAATGCGCAAATCATCTGCAAACCCGAATATGTAGGCTCTATTATGAGCCTTTGTATTGATAAACGGGGCGAAATTAAAAATCAAGTTTATCTGACGGAAACTCGCGTAGAATTGAGTTTTGACTTGCCTTTGGCAGAAATTGTTTTTGATTTTTATGACAAATTAAAATCCATTACACGCGGTTATGCTTCGTTTGATTATGAGATAATAGGATACCGTCCTTCGAGTCTTGTAAAGATGGAAATTAAGCTAAATGGCGACCCCGTAGATGCTTTCTCTTCGCTGATTCACAAGGATAAAGCCCAACAATTTGGGCGACGCATCTGTGTGAAACTCAAAGACTTGCTTCCGCGTCAGCAGTTTCAAATTGCGATTCAGGCAGCCATCGGCGCGAAAGTTATTGCTCGCGAAACCATCTCCGCACTCCGCAAAGATGTAACCGCCAAATGCTATGGTGGTGACATCACCCGTAAGCGTAAGTTGTTGGAAAAACAAAAAGCAGGAAAGAAGAAAATGCGTCAAATTGGTTCGGTAGAAGTGCCGCAGAAAGCATTTTTGGATGTTTTGAAATTGGATTAATTACAAAAAACGCTACATTTACAGGTAATTATTTGCATTTCTAATTATTATTCAATAACTTAACTTAAAAGTGAAACTATTTGTCCTCATTGAGGAATTACGGGAGTTTGATATTGTAAAATATTACACTGTACGAAAAGAAATTGAAGAGATAACTGATGCAAATAGTGAGGCTGAAAAATTCTTTTTGAAATTTGAAAATTCAGAAGAAGAAATAAAAGAAGAATTTGACACCATAATAGCACTTTTAGAAGGTATTGGAAATCGTGGTGCCAAATCTTATTTTTTCAGAGATGAGCAAATGGCTTTCGCGTTATCAAGCAATCCCAATATCAAAATACTTGATACCAATGTTAAATTAAATTCCCAACTACGCCTTTACTGCGTTCTTGTTACTGAAAATATTGTGATTTTGTGTAATGGAGATGTGAAAACAGCACAAAAGGTACAGGATTGCCCTAATGTCTTACCACATTTCAGATTTACCAATTTAATCGCAAAAAAATAGAAGAATTGAGACGAGACTTTAATATAGACGGTAAAAATCTGGATGAGAATAACGAAAAAATCGGTTTTTACCTTTAAATACATTAAAAATGGCTAATGAAATTTTTGAAAGAGTCAGAAAATCTATACCGAATCATACGAGAATTTTTGTAAAAAATTCATTGGACATTATTGAATATATACATGAATTATTGGCGTCTAAAAATATGACTCAGCGCGATCTAGCGGATAAAATGGAGAAATCTGAATCTGAAATCAGTAAGTATCTTTCAGGTGGACATAACCTGACACTCCGCACACTTGCTAAAATACAAGATGCTCTAGGCGAGGAAATCATTGTAACCGCCGATAAAGCAAAAACAATTGAAAATGTCTTAGCAGAACCCAAAACCGAGTATAATACTAAAAAGTAAAAACGAACACACACATAATGAAGTACGCCATCATCACAGGCAGCCACAGAGAAAATTCTCAATCCTTAAAAGTCGGAAAATACATCGAAAACCGTATCAAAGCCCTCCACCCCGATGCAGAGACTTATTTTTTAGACCTTCAAACTGCCAATCTTCCAATGTGGGACGAGGGCATTTGGAAAGGCGAAGAAAAATGGAAGACCTTATGGTCGCCCATCGCTGCCGAATTGCAGACTTGCGATGCCATTATCCCTATCACGCCAGAATGGGCTGGTATGGTTACGCCGATGCTTAAAAATTTCTTTCTATTGGCTTCTACGAATGAAGTAGGACATAAGCCAGGCATGATAGTCAGCGTATCTTCGGGTCGTGGTGGTGCGTATCCGGTCAATGAACTTCGCACGAGCAGTTATAAAAATAACCATATTTGCTATATTCCCGAACACCTGATTGTTCGATTTGTGACAGAACGCCTCAATGAAGCCGTTGCAGTAGATGAGAGCGACGCTATCACACGCGAGCGGATTGATTACGGGATAGGTGTATTGAGCTTGTATGCGGAAAATTTTAAGCAAATACGTGCAAGGTCAGACGTGTGGATGAATGATAAATTTAAATTTGGAATGTAGAGGGAGTGAAGTACAAGTTCAATTATAGGAAGGACACAGAAAGATATTTTGAAGGGTTTTGCGAAAGCGAAGCCCTTTTTTTATTGTTTTTTAGACACGGACTGGAAGTACCGTGCTACGTTTAGGCATAAAAAAAGAGTTTAATGATTCTAAAAGGCTAAAAAAGAATCACTAAACTCTGAAGGAAACATCATCTTTATACAAGTAAGAAACTCAGCAGAGAAACATTGTATGACACAAAAGTGCAGGTTTTCTGAATGGCATGCAACGCAATTAAGCGCATCTTTTTGAGTAAATAAAACCATCAAATTGTTCATAAAAGACTATTAGACAGTATATTAACTCATGATAAATGGTATATAATTGATACAGAATGAAATTTCATTAAAACATTAATTCTATTTTAATTAAATCTATCGCAAAATCTGTAGCTGTAAATGAAGTTGTATAGGTGAGTGCGAGCACGTTGCTGCGTAAGGGAAGGGGAAAAAAATAATCTACCCCAAATGAAGAAGTTATTTATTTTATTTCACTAAGGAAGATTTAGTGAAACATATAAGAAAAAGAACAATTCAGACGGGTAGATTATTTTTTTCGTCCCCTAACGTCAGTTAGTAGGGTAGGGACATAAAAAAAGAGCTTAGTGACTCTAAAAGGCTAAAAAAGAATCACCAAACTCTGGAGGAAACATCATCTTTATACAAGTAAGAAACTCAGCAGAGAAACATTGTATGACACAAATATCAGGCTTATGGCGCTGTGTAACAAGTCATAATGGGGGACACTTTAACGTCTTTTTTTAGGCAATTTTATCATAATCACCTAACAATCAATCTTCTAATGAATTAAAATTTGTAAAATTTTGACGCAGACATAAGTATTTATTAAGAATAATTACTACTTTTGATGGTATATATATACTCAAGAACCCCTTTATGTATGGACACAAAGAGGGAATATGTTGAATTTCATGTAAAAAAGGGAGCGCCAATTGCTCTGGGACGAGCAGACTAAAAAGTCAGTAATAGGACACTCAAACTATTTTTCTTAGTTAATAGGGGCACTTGCTGGGAGCAAGGTTTTGTATTTCTCACTGTGAATTTTTGTCTGGGGTAGATACTTACCATTTGCCGTGGGTCGTATCCCTTTTTTGTATCCATTTGTTTATTTTGGTTTAGTTTGTATAAGGACAAGAAAGTGTAAAATGACACCTACTGTTCATCTTCCCATATGCCCAAAAATGTGAGTATATCTTCAATCCAATTCAACATAAATAAAAATTTAATGGTTTATAAATCAATTACAATTACAATTACACTCCAAAAATGGTACTTTTATTTAGGTTAATCAAGGAAGAATTTTAAAAAAAAAATGTAACTTTGCGCCGTTATTTTAACTTATCTCCCTGATAATTAATAACTTAAATTATCTTTAGTTGTTTTTTTTTGACACAGTTTTATTCTAATTTTGAATAAAAATGTAGTGAATTTTATCTCAATTTTCTAGCATTAATTCTATTTTAGCCTTCACCAATCGAAGTGCATGGTATAAACACGTGAGAATCAAACATTTAAAATATAGGTTATATTGCAGTTATCGGTGTCTTAGAATGTTTCAAAATTAAGCTTAATATTTTTATTTAAATTAAGCATGTCACAACTTCATCTAAATTAAATTTGCATGAAAAGTTTGCTACCTATTGTCAACTCATTAAATGGTAAAGAAAAACGCCTGATGAAAAAATTTTTTAGTATCCAAACAAACGGAATGGATAAAAAAAAACTTGAACTATTCAGTGGTATTTTAAGCGGAAAAGCAAAAACAGACAAAGAGGCTGCAATGTTGTTATATAATTCTCCTCCAAATTCGGCTTTCTCACATGTCAAAAGGCGATTAAAGAAAGACTTACTTAACTTCATCTTGCTTCAAGATTCGGATACAAGCGATGTCTCCAAGAGAAGTATTGCCGAAATCGATTGTCGGCGAATGTTTCTTCAGGGACAGCTTCTGCTTCGGCGAGGAGTATATGTTGAGTATGAAAAAGTAATGATTGCCGCCTTAGATTTAGCAGAGAAGTATGAAATGTTTTCTGAAGCACTCATGATTAGAAACTCTCTCAGGTCAAGTACAGGTTTTCGAGAAGGAACGGATATGTTTGAGAAATACAGTAAAAGTATGGACTACCATTATAAAGAACTCGGAAAGTGGCTCAAAGCTCGGCAGTACTATTATCAAATCGCCTTGCCAAATGAATTTCAAACAAATAACAAAATAGAATCAAAAGATGTTGGTGCAAAAATCATCACTAATCTCGAAAAAATTGATGACGAACGCTCTAGCGAGCGTTTTACTTTTTGGCATTACATATCAAAAGTACACTATTTTAATTTGAACAAAAAATTTGAAGAAGCAAGTATTTATGCAGAAAAACTCTTAAAACTCGTCTCCGAAGATTCTATCATGCGTTCTAAGAGTAACTATGCAGGAATACTCAAAGATGTTGTTTATATCCATATCAATCTGGGAAATTATGAACGCGCTGTATTCTATGCCAACGAAGCTATAAATAACTTTATAAAAGGCAGGGTAAACGAACTCCGTGCTATGGATCACCTCTTTTTCGCGCACTTGCGAAATGAAGACTATGACAATGCCGAAATTACCATAAAAAATGCCCTCGAACACAAACAAATCAATGCCGGTAATAAGCTCATCAAAGCCCGGTGGTTGTTCTTTCATGCCAATCTCGAATACCTCAAGGGTAAGCACAAAGAAGCCGCCCAGTCGCTACGTACCAATGAGCATATTATGTCCGACAAATCGGGTTGGAATTTAGGTTGTCGCTTGTTGGAGATGATGATAGATATGGAAGCAAATGATTTATTTTTGGTTGATTACAAAATCAAGAGTTTTAATCGCCTACTGAGTCCCAAAAACACCGAAACTGAAAATATCGAACGTGCTCGCCTAATATCCAAGGTCATTCGTCTATTTATCAAACATAGGGGGGATTTTAATGAAACTTTCGACGTGGCTAAAAATGACATACAAGCACTGGAGGATGGAGAAGGAAAATTGTTTTGGGACCCGATGGGCTACGAAGTCATTCGATTTGATGAATGGCTACGCGATAAAAGAGACGAGAAAAATAACAGAGGAAAACCCAAGGCATTCCCCATTCGGCGTTCTTAGTATCAGGAACAAAATAAATGTACATTCTCGACTTGTTATTTTTCCTTTATATTTCACCAAATTCTCCTTAAATAACTCTTATTCGCGTCAAATTTGGTTCATGTAAAGAAAAAATAACGGCGTGAAGAATGTACATTATTTTCTTTCACTAAACATCGAACAATAAATTCCAAATATCAAGTAGCAAGTAATAAAATTTGTTTTTTGTTTTTCGCATTCCTATGAACTAAAAATCGTCTTATGCCTTATAGCGAACTCTGCAAATGTCGTCGGACCTTTTCCTATTAGATTTTTGAGATCTAAAGAATAGGCTTCCATAAGTCCCTCTTTACAAGCGCGATGCAAGCCTATTGTAGTGTCTATTCTCCAATCTTCGACATTACATTTTTTCATTTTTGCTCTTGCCACCTCTTCCGTTATGTCTACGTATTCAATCTTTTTCCCGATAATATTTGAAATCAAATCAACAATTTCCATATTGGTATAAGAATAACCCGTGAGGCTGTAAATTCTATCCTTATGACCAAAATTCATCAATACACTCGTAGCAGCCGCAGCAATATCGTTGGCATCTACCTGATTGATTTTGGCGTCGCCTTGTGGCAAAGTCAATTTACCATTAGCATACATTTTACTATAACAACCTACAATGTAATTTTGCATAAAATTACCGGGACGTAATATAGTATAATGAATGCCCGATTTTCGAATGATTTTTTCTTTTTCGCCATGCCAACGCAAAATATCAGAGCTACTTTTAGTATCTGCCCCCAATCCCGAAAGCATCACAATTTTTTTCACGCCTTTGTTTTTTGCAGCTTTTGTAAATGCACGCGTAATTTCGACTTGGTTGGGAATAACCGGAAGAATAAAAAATACCTTTTCAACCCCTTCGAGCGCAGCTAAATAAGTGTCAGGTTTCTCAAAATCAAGTGTGACAACTTCTACATTATCTCCCAAAATTTTTGACGATTTTCGCAGGCTTCTCACACCGGTTCGCACTTTTATATGGGCATTTCTCAGATTCTTGACCACGCGCTGACCTATAGTACTGGTTGCGCAAGTCACAAGTATAGTGTTCATCTTTCAATCTTAGGTTTTGGTTAAATTTAGATTAGTCTAAAAACTTTTTTTAGGCATATCAAATGTAATGCAATAGAAATGCCAAAATCTAAAATGTTAACAAATCCTCAACAATGTTCGACAAGCAAAGCCAATCTATCCACAAACAACACTCTTTTTAGGATTAAACTTGAACTGAAATTTGGAATCCGAAAATTGGTAAACTGGAACATTATCGCAGTCGGTTTTAACCCCTCGGTTTTCAAATCAACACAATGGACACGAAATAAATAACTTTAGGGAAGAGGAAGAAAATAATCTACCCCAAATGAAGCCGTTATTTTTTTTATATGTTTGGCTAAATTTGACGCGCATAGCTGGGCTACGTAAGGAAAATTTAGTGAAACATATAAGAAAAAGAACAATTCAGACGGGTAGATTATTTTTTTCGTCTTCCCTTACCATCTTGACAGGATATTTTGCCCTCATTTTGCACTTTGATCCCGATATTTATCGGGTGAAAATATCAACATTTATGCGAGTTCTAAAGCCCAAACTGAAAACAAACGCTCTCAGTCAAGAAAGCAAATTTATTTTCTTCGTCCTCCCTAATCTAAAATACTAAATAGTCTATGTCACAAATTTTTCCTTTGTAACTTTTTTTTTTGAAAAAAAAAGTTACAAAAATTTTTATTTCTAATGAATTAATGTTATTTTTACTGTGAAATTAAAAACAAGATTCATTTTATTACGATCTACATTAATCCAATGTAATAGTAAAACAGTTTTAACCCAGAACGAAAAACCACCTTACACTTAGCTCTGACTATTCTGCTTATTTTTAACATAAATGAAATGAGATAACGTTCTCATTGCAGGAATTGTATTTTCCATAAACATAAAACAGGTTCTAAGTAGTCAATCAAGTTAGGGAGGACAAAGAAAATAAGCTACCCCAAATGAAGCAGTTATTTTTTTTATATGCTTGGCTAAATTTGATGCGTCTCGAATGCTTTCGGAATAAGGATGATTTAGTGAAACACATAAGAAAAAGAATAATTCAGACGGGTAGGTTATTTTTTTTCGTCTTCCCTAAACTCTGCATCAGTATCAGGAATTAAATAAATGTACATTCTCTGCGTCGTTATTTTTTCTTTAGACGAACCAAATTTGACGCGAATACTCCCTATATTTAAGGAAAATTTGGTGAAGTATAAAGGAAAAAGAACAAGTCGAGAATATACATTTATTTAATTCCTGATACTTAGTATCAAGGAATTAAATAAATGTACATTCTCTGCGTCGTTATTTTTTCTTTAGACGAACCAAATTTGACGCGAATACTCACTGTATTTAAGGAAAATTTGGTGAAGTATAAAGGAAAAAGAACAAGTCGAGAATATACATTTATTTAATTCCTGATACTTAGTACACTGTTTTATAAATTTATTTACATTTTTTGACGTTTATTTTGAAATGAATCGAATCAAAAATGACGCGAATACTCACTGTATTTAAGGATTTTTTGGTGAAGAGTCATTTTAAAAGAAATACTCAAAAAAGTAAATAAATTTGTGAAACAGTGTACTAAGTTAGGTTTCCTTGTTCTTATCCTGATAGCTATAAGGGATTAGTGGTTTCAGCATTACATGTACAACACTACCTTTTTATTTACTTAAAAACACTTCTTATATGATCAAATTAAACAAAAGAATTATCAATTATTTATCAGTCCTTATTATGACGGCTGCATCAATGCAAGCATTTGCGCAATCGGGGGACTGCGCTACCGACTACACGCTTAACTTTGCGGATGTCGGTAACGAATGGCAGACTGATGCCTTATCTGGCTCTTATACGGTAGGTGAACAGGCTTTCGATATTGAGATTGACGATGCTGACCATATTTTGGAAAGCACCAATGAGTCCAATGAAGGTTTGGAGATACGCATCGATCCTCACAATCGACACGATATAGTAGCAATAACATATTCGCTATCAGCTACCGCGAACAGTGTATCGTTTCCCATTATTGATTTGGATAAAAAATCAGGCGGCTCACATCAGCAAGAGCAAGTTTGTGTGTACGGGTATTTAGGCAATAATCCGATAGCAATTATGCCAATAATTACTTCTCTGGATGGTGCGGTCAATATTAATGGCAACTGCGCTACTGCCACGATGGACTCGGCTATTTCGGGAAAAGACGAGAGCATACTTGTCGAATTTAGTGAATGTATAGACCGTGTAGTTATTGAATATGGTAGCGGACCAATGGCACCATACAACCCAAGTTCATCGAAAATATACATTGGAAAGGGAAGCGGATTTACTGCGAATGCATGCGGTGATTGCAACGAAAATTGTACGTCTGAAAATGTACTGGATTTTACCGATGCAGGTATTGATTGGACAGATGAAGCCATGACAGGCACATACAACGTTGGTACACAGACTTATACCATTAATTTGTTGGACGATAGCGGTATTCTGGAAACCAATGCTTCGTCTGGACCTTTTTCTACGGAATCTGAAGAAGGCATAAAAATCGGTATTAATCCAAATAGCCCAGATGATAAAGTAACGGCTTGTTATGCGCTTTCCGAAGTGTCAAATAAGGTCTTTTTCAAAATAAGAGATTTGGATAAAAAAACGGGTGCATCAAACCAACAAGAACAGGTTTGTATTTATGGTACACTGGGCAGCGACCCAAATATCATATCACCCATCGTGACTTCGCTCAATGGTAGCGTAATGATTAGTCAGGCATCAAACGGTAGTGTATGTGCAACAGGTACAACCAACTCGGCTATATCAGGGCAGGAGGAAAGTGTTTTTGTTGAATTTGACGAATGTATCGACAAAATATTCATCGTATATGGTAGCGGACCAATGGCACCGAGTGACCCAACGTATTCGAAAATCTACATAGGCGATGAATTTGGTTTCTACACAGGTGTATGTGGTGACGGATGCACAACAGAACCCACCTGTGAAGCAGAAGCCGGAACACTCACGTTGGATGGCGATGAGTTTGTTTGTATCACAGACAATAGCGAAGTGTCTGCCTTTCCAAATGGCGACGCTAATATACCGAGTGGTTATGATGTATTATTCGTACTAACGAAAGGTAATGATTTAGTTATTGTAGATGCAGATTTTGAACCTTTATTTGCTATTCAAGAATCAGCAGAATATACAATACATACATTGATATATGACCCGAATACCTTAGACATATCTACCATCGTACTTGACACGACAACCGGATTTGAAGTAAATAGCTTACTTATACAGGGTGGTGGCAATATTTGCGCTTCATTGGACGTAGCGGGGGTAAGCTTTACGGCTGAAGTACTTGATACAGGCGTACTAACTTCCCAAAATCCAAATAATTGTGTTGTTAATACTGTTAGTGTCACACTATCTGCAACAACAGATGGTAATGCAATCGTCCCTGATGGGTACGAATTGATTTATGTTCTCACGTCAGGTGATGATTTGGTAATTGAGGCGGTAGATACAATACCTAATTTTATGGTTAGCAGTGCGGGTATTTACACCATCCATACCCTTATATATGACCCAAATACGCTTGATTTGAGTATCGTTCAATTTGGTGTGACCACCGGAGGAGATGTAAACGCTCTGCTCGTGCAAGGTGGTGGCGAAGTTTGTGGCGCATTAGATGTCGGAGGAGCACGTTTTTTAATAGAAAATCCAAATGCAGGGCAAATTACACCAGATGTTACCGGTGATATTTGTTCTAATACAACAAATCCTTTTATCACCATTCCATTACTTGGAAATCCTGATAGCACTGCTGTCGTTCCTTTAGGGTATCAATTGATTTATATATTGACATCAAGCGATAGTTTATTGATTGAGGATATAAATACTACTTTACCGCAATTTGACGTCATTGTTGATAATATGGGCAATGGAAATGGCATTTACACCATTCATACATTAGTCTACAACTCTGCTACATTAGATTTGAGTATCGTTCAATTTGGTGTGACCACCGGATTTGATGTAAATGCCCTGCTCGTACAAGGCGGTGGTGATATTTGCGGCGCATTAGATGTCGGAGGAGCGCGTTTTGTAATCGTTAATTGCCTGCTGGCAATTGATAATGATTTGGATAACGACGGAATTTCAAACATACAAGAAGGTAATGGTATAGACCCAAGCATGGATATGGACGATGATGGTCTTGCCAACTACGAAGACCCTGACTTTCCGGGTTTTGTGGATATAAACGATGACGGCATCAATGATAAATTTGATAAAGACCTTGATGGCATTGCCGATATATTTGATTTGGATAGTGATAATGACGGTATTGCAGACCTCGTAGAAGCAGGCGGTACTGATACAGATGGCGATGGTATGGTCGATGTATTTGTCGATGCCGACGAAGATGGCTGGGCAGATGCCTATGATAACGACGACGACACAACGCCCGAATTGAATGACGGAACAGGCATACCACTTCCAAATAACGATGACGATAAAGACGGTTTGCCCAATGCCATTGATCTGGATAGCGATAGTGACGGTGTGGCAGATATCGTAGAAGCAGGCGGAACAGATACCAACGGCGATGGCTATATCGACGACATTACAGACATAGATGGTGACGGTTATGCTGATCTGGTAGATACCGATAATAATACTATTGAAGGTCCGAACGATGGCGGTACAGCCCTCCCAAGACCTGATTCGGATGGCGACGGACGTGTTGACGCGCTTGATTTGGATAGTGATAACGACGGTATTTCCGACCTCTTCGAAGCAGGCGGAAAAGATAGTGACAATAATGGTCAACTTGACGTTATCCTTGATGCAGATGGAGACGGTTTGGCGAACCTTGTAGATACCGATAATAATAATATCGAAGGGGTAAACGACGGCGGTATAGCCCTCCTTAGTCCCGACCTCGATGGAGATGGCATCAGAAACGCGCTTGATTTGGACAGTGATAATGACGGTCTTTCTGACTTAAGCGAAAGCATCAGCGACCCGACAATTATAGCTTCTATCGACCCTGACGGTAATGGTACAGTTAGCGGCATGGATATGGACAAAGACGGTATTGTAGATGGTTTATTCGATAGTGATATGGAATTTTTTGGAGGGACATTGACTTCGCCTACCAATTCTGATGACGACCCGATACCCAATCATTTGGATATTGATGCAGATAATGATGGTATTATTGATATGGTAGAAGGACAACTTACTCTTGGCTACCTCATCCCACTATCTGGCGCAGATGTAGATATGGACGGCGATGGTATAAATGATGCTTTTGATAAAAATATCGGCGATAGAGGCGGATTCTTCATCAGTCCTGTAGACACTGATAGTGACGGTATACCTGATTATTTAGATTTAAATTCGGATAATGACGAGGAACCGGATTCGATAGAAGGTTTTGATAATAATGGTGACGGAACACCGGAACTTCCATTGAACGGACAACCCGGCGATCCGGATAACGATGGATTGGATGGTATATATGACGAACAGGAGAACGTATATGACCCAACTAATAATGGTACATATGCCGATCAACTCGCAAATTCCGACGATAACTCGCCAGAGCTTGATTTTCGTTCTGCATTTTCCGTAAATATCATCGTAAACCTATCGGGTGCAATGATTGATGTATTAGACAGTGGCAACTTAGATGACATGCGCTATGACCTGAAAACCAGAGGTCTATTGCCTGGGCAGCAGTTGGTCGGACTGGGTACACCCACACCTGCCGGACAGCCCTACAGCCGCGCTCCTTGGAATTACACAGGTACAGAAGGTGCAAATTGGACAGATTTGGAATACAACCAAATCGCCCAAATATATGAGCGTGAAGTCGTAGATTGGGTATTGGTTTCTTTCAGAAGAACCATTTTCTCCAACGACCTCATAGTGCGTCATGCAGGTTTAGTATTGGAAGACGGAAGAGTCGTTTTTCCTGAAGTCATTGACCTATCGAACGAGCAGGAAATTTATATCGTCGTAGAGCATCGCAGTCACATGGCTGCCATGACACCTGCGCCAATTATAATCAGTGACAATGGGCGTGTATTCTACGACTTTACCCTTGCAGATAGCTACGTCGGACCTGATCCGCTCAATCCATTAGGAGCAGGTCAACTCGAAGTCAACCCTGGCGTATTTGCTTTGTATAATAGCGACGGCGAACAAATTCTGGATGCAGGACAAGCCGCCAATCCGAGCTATAATATAACAGGGGCAGATAAAACGATTTGGCAAGGCCAAAACGGGGTATTCAACGTCTATCAAGCTTCAGATTACAACATGAACGGAGATACCAATGGCGGAGATTTGATTCCATTTGAAATCTACAATGGAACTTTTTCTGTCGTTCCACGATAAGTATTGGACTTTGGGAATTGGGGAATCAGGCAAAGTAATCGTTATCAATTGTTTATAACAATTGCACCTCATTATTGTAAATTATTTGTATTCAAATGTTTATTAATTTGATAAACAGTAAACTAAGACTCACTACTTATGCTTGCGGTAGCCTGATTACCTAATTTCCAAAGTTCAGATTAAAGACGTTCGTCAAATAAAAAAGCTCCCTGTATCAATTGATACAGGGAGCTTTTTTTAAAATTTTTACAAAGTAGAATATAGCTTAGTGATGAAAAAACATTTTCACAAGTAACGAGTATATACTACATTACACCTCTCTCGCGATGCCTTCGTAGCGTAGGTTTATCATACCTTTCAATTCTTTACGGGCAAAGAAAATTCGACTTTTCACAGTACCCAAAGGTAGATGCAATTTATCCGCAATCTCTTGATACTTAAAGCCTTCGTAGTGCATCTGAAAAGGAACACGAGTACTGTCATCTAGTCCGCCGACCATGCTTTCCAATTCATCTAACATGATATTGGAAAATGCTCCGTTGTTCACCGTATTTTTACCTGAGTTGATATAATACTGGTTGTCAGTCGTATCAATAATTGTCTTCGCTTTTACTCGTCTACGATAATCATTGATAAAAATATTTTTCATAATCGTGAACAACCAAGCTTTAAAATTCGTCCCGGGACTGAATTTATCTCTATTTTTGATTGCACGATAAGCTGTTTCTTGGTACAAATCTCTCGCAGCCTCACTATCTTTTGTTAAGTTATAAGCAAATGAATGAAGGATGTTTGATAATTGATTTAATTTGTTGTCAAATTCAAATGTATTCATAACGTTGATTATTTTGTTTAACCAAAGGTAAGTAAAAGTTAAACAAAATCCAAAAATATATTGTCTTTTTGTCAAAAAAAAGCACTTTTTTTTAAACAAAATATATTTAGAGTAAATTCATTTTGTATAAAATGCTGATTATGAATAAGTTAAATAATAGGTAGTAGTTGTGGCAGTAAAATATTAAATTCAGTATTTATTGAAAGTTTATTAGTTCTTTGACAAATCCAGTGATGGTAGCTACGCTGGATGTTCTCCAACAAAGTAATCGGACAAATTTCGCCAAATGAACTTATCATAATTAGTTTGACTTACTACTTAGTTTGTGAAAAAAGTTATTTTGTTTCTTTCACTTAGCAAAGGGATTCGCCTTACGACTCGCGTATAATTGCTCACCCTATTTTTGTCGAACACTACCGTTTAAATAGATTTGGACAAAAGTAGTGAACGACTAAAACACTTGTTATTCGTTAATTTCGTTCGTCTGCTTTGCTATTTAAGGCTACAAATAAACAAGTATACGTTATGAATCGCTAATGTTTTTGTAAGATTATCAAAAAATAATACGTAGAGTATTGATTTAATTTAATATTTTCAATATATTGCATGAAAGTTGAAACCCGGTTCTATTTACTTTGAATGATGTATTCAACATACATCCACTATTAAGAGCATGTTTAAATTTTTTCTACCTGAAAACCAATGCCTTATGAACTTGACTTCACATCAAATCAGTTGCTTATCTTGATGAACGCCTTCTTTGATGCTTTGCCAAAACCATCCCGATAGCTATCGGGATTGATTTTCAGTTTTCAAAAATTTAAAAATGCTCTGAAATAGAATGGAGCATGTTAGTTTTTACATACCCATTTTACTCTATTATCTTCAAAATAAAATTTAATTTACCATGCCAAAGAAAATAAATATTCAAATTAAAGAGTCCAAAGTAAAGCTCGCAGAATTGCTCAAAGATGAGTGGGACAAAAAGAAAAACCACAGAATAGAAATGTTGTATCTCATCAAATCTGGTGAGGAAAACTACAAACGCAACCTCGCTGATAGGCTCGGATATAGTCGCACGACTATAGACGAGTGGCTCAAAAGATACGAAGAAGGTGGTATGAAAGGCCTTTTAAGCATATCTAAAAGCCCCGGCGCACCGACCAAATTTCCTCAAAATGTAAGACAAGGCTTAGTCAAAAAGCTTAATTCTAAACATACTTTCAGAACATACGTTGACATTCAACGCTACTTGAAAGAAAAGTACGAATTAGAACTACCCTACAGTACCGTACACGATTACGTGCGCTACCAACTCAATTTTGACCTCAAAGCCAATGTCAAACAAACACCAGTAGCAAGTCGATAACCGGACTTTGGACGTAGGAAACTGGGGTATTGGGAAATTAGGTAAGGGAAGACGAAAAAAATAATCTACCCGTCTGAATTGTTCTTTTTCTTATATGTTTCACTAAATCTTCCTTAGTGAAAGAAAATAAATAACTTGCCCCATTATGCTTGTTCTTTTCCCTTCTAAAAAACACAAAAAATAGTTCCGTAGCTATGGCTATGCAACGATTTTTTGAATTCTTTAGAAGAAAAAATTACGGCGCATTATGGAACAATTTATTTAATTTCTTTCACTTACGTAGCTCGGCTATGCGCGTCAAATTTAGCCAAATATATAAAAAAAATAACTTCTTCATTTGGGGTAGATTATTTTCTTCCTCTTCCCTAAATAGTACTATGCATAAGTTGAATTATTGCATTCTATTTATTTTCAATGAAATTTAAAACACTGAACATCAGTCATTTAAGATGTGAAACCTAATTTCCCAATTCCCATTTACTCCAAAGTCCAATACTAATATATCAGCTTCAAAAAAGAAAAGGTAAGGTTTCACTCGAGTATGATTTAATATTTACTCGGATGAAACCTTTTTGTCTATACATGCGTATCATCAACAGAAATAGACCAAGCTCTACATTCCAAAACTTTGGAATCTGTTTTTTGTGATTCTTACCTAAAGACCACCCATTTTTTTGCAAACATGTTTCAAGACTCCCAATAAAAACCTTAGCTTTACAGTTGCAAAATAATATTATAAGGAACAAGGTATAAATAAATTAAGTTTTTTGACGCCGTTATTTTTTTCTTTTTCGAGGCATGAAAACCGCGTATAGCCAAGCTACGCAAGGATTTTCATAACGAAGAAAAAGGAGAAAAGAACAAGTCAAAATCTGAATTTATTTAATTCCTGATACTTAGTAACGAGCAAATAATAAGTTTACGATTTCGACGAGGTTATTTTATCCTTAGTTTTCTTCTTGAAAGCGGGAGTTTATCTGGATAAATGACTGTTTTTAAGGAGGAAAATAAGGATAAAAGAATCCGTCCAAATCGTGAAGTTATTATTTATTCTTTACTTAGTGTGATAATTTTGAATGAATGAATCCTATTATTCACTCATTCACTTCATTAAATAATGGGAAAAGAAAACACAAATAAAGAACTCATCGACTTGTTCAGTAAAGACCCACAAAAGGCTGTGGAGGTACTATTTAAACTGTATCATTCAGATTTATGTAAGGTTGTATTTCGGATACTGAAAGATGAATCATTAGCAGAAGATATTGTGCAGGATGTCTTTTACGAACTTTGGAAAAAACGCGACAAACTCGGCGTAAACACCTCTTTTCGTGCCTATCTCAAACGAGCGTCTATCAACAAATCGCTCAATTATATCCGCGACAACAAGATAAAATTTGACGGTGACGAGCAATACGCCTATATCGAAAGCAAAGAAAATCTCGTTAAAAATATCGAAGGCAAAAACCTCCGCGAAATCGTAGACCGTGAAATCAACAAACTCCCACCAAAATGCCGCGCTGCCTTTGTTCTCAGCCGTTTTGGAGATATGTCGTACAAAGAAATTGCCTTAGAAATGAGCATTTCCGTAAAAACTGTCGAGAAACACATCTCCAAAGCCCTCAAAGTCCTTAACGAAACTCTACGACCTTACTTATAGAGATCTACTGAAGTAAGAATTTTTTTGGTTAAATTATAATATTAATTTTTTGTATTGTATTGAATTTAAGAAATATACAATATTTAATTTTCATAAATTATGTTAAAAAATTCCTTTTTGTAGTGAAGTCTTATAGGGAAATTTAAAAAAAATAGGGGGAAAATCTGCTAAATGTGTCATATAGAAAAACTTAGCGAATATCCATAAAACGAATCCCAATACCATCAACCATCAATTAATATTTTCATAATGAAAGAACAAGATAAATACCTCATTCTCATCCACAAACGCTTGACCAAACAACTGTCTTCCGAGGAAGCACACGACTTGGACGCATGGCTACAATCTAATCCCGAACATCAGGCGTTATACGAAACGACCGCAGAATCATGGGAACAAAGCCAAGAGTATAAAGCTGATTATCAGCCTGATACAAGCAAGGCGTGGAATAAGTTGAATGAAAAAATGAGTACTCCAGAAATCGTCCGTATGCCTATACGTAGACGATGGCTCGCCGCTGCCGCAGCTATACTGCTACTAATGGGCGGCGCATTTTTGTACTTGAATAACATGAAGGCTGTCGCCGAAAATTGGGTCGAAATACAAACGAATGAGACCACAAAAGAGGTCACATTACCAGACGGCAGTACTGTTTCTCTCAATAAAAATACGAGACTCGCCTACCGCGAAAATTTTAACGATAATAAAGAACGCAACCTCAAAATGACGGGTGAAGCCTTCTTTGACGTTACAAAAAACACAAAACCCTTTGTCGTACAAACCGAACGTGCAAACGTGCGTGTATTGGGTACCAGCTTTAATGTAAAATCCAATACAGATGACACAGAAATCACCGTCAAAAGCGGAAAAGTACAAGTCAGCAACAAATCAAATACACAAAAATTTGTTTTGCAAAAAGGCGAAAAAGCTATCGCCGACAAGTCTGGCAAAGTACAAAAATCTACTCCAAAAACACTCAACGACATCGCATGGAAAACGCGCCGATTAGATTTCAACGGCACGCCCTTAGAAGATGTTGTGCGTGATTTGGAAACTTATTTTAACGTAAATATTGACGCTACTCAATTGAAATTCAAATGTTTACATTCTGGCGATGTAATCGAAGGAGATAAGATTGAAGATGTATTAAATAATTTGAAAACGCTTCATAAAATTAAAGTCAGTAAGACGGCGAATCGCTATGCCATTAGCGGCGGTAGCTGTTGATAGACGTTTCAATTCAACATAAAAAAAGCCCGTAAGATGTAAACATCTTACGGGCTTTTTTGTGCCGTAAAACGATTTTGTAAATCGCCACGCCAACACGCAACCGTAGAGAAAATTCATGAATTTTCTCTACGGTTGAATATGGGGATGTTTTATAGTTAATTGGCGATTCAAATTTTAAAATTGGCACACTTGTTGAAATTAAGGGAAAATATTATTTTAACCAAAATTAAATTTTAACGACATGAAACAATTCAAAACTATTTCAGTGCTTGCCTTTGTACTCACAACCTTTAGTATTGCGGAAATGGCGGCACAGCAGCACTGGCGATTGAGCCTCACGACTGATTATCAAGTTTCACTTAGTGACAAAACCCAAACCAAATATTGGAATGAAGCTCTCGGAGATGAGTATGGCTCTTTGAGGTCACATAAAAAACAAAAATCATCCGTAATACTAAATAGCGATTATCATTTCTTGACCCAAAAACCTGTTGGTTTTTTCATTGGAACGGGTGTAGGATACAGAAAATATGGAGCTGTTGAAAAAATTTATGCATCCTATTACAATACCCATATTTTTCCATTACGTAATATAATTGTTCCATGGAGAATCGGAATAGATATACGCCCCAATGACAAGTTCACAATTAATGTGTCAGCTACATACGAGCACATGTTTCCTATTGCTGCTGGTAATAGGTCAGGTATAATATACTCAAGTCAAGAGCCTAGAAATGATGAATATAATATCCTTGGAGAAATATCAGATACTGTATCCAGTATTCGTTATGGATCTCAAAATCAGGGAGGCATCGGAGGAAGTTTAGATGTAGGTTTTGACATCGAAATTTACAAAAACTATCACTTATTTATCGGGACAGGAGTAGGGGGGGTTATTAATCACTACAGAACCGGCTATACAATACGTCGTTTTTCTTCTACAGGTGAACCCGATGCTGATTCTACCGATTTTCCATACAATTCCGGTAGTAATCTCTATGATTTTATCAGCCTAAAAACAGGGATTACAAAGACTTTCTAAAAGGAAAAAATAAAAATACCGTAAAAACAGAAAACGTGTTTGAGTTTGTTTTATCGACAAATTCAAACACGTTTTTATATGAAATACTACACCGTTCAAGAAGTTATAATTTTGGCTTTTTCATTTCCACGAAAATCAAGCACATCGTAAATAATTTGAGCTAAAATTTCGAGTACATTTGATGTTTTTGATTGGTCAAAATCAGCAATTTTCATCGACATATTATCTTGTTGAATCTCAAAACCGATATTTTTAAGAATAGCATGTCTTCTTTTTTTATCTGCAAAATGTGTATTTACGACTAATTGTAAATTCAATACTTTACCATTCAAATTAAAATGAATTTGAGCATCGTGATCACCACTAATTTGCAAGCTGATTTTTCTGATTTTACCTGTTAATAAGCCCTCTAATGAAGATGTAATTTCCTCACTTTCTAAAGCGTGTTTTTTCGGTTGAATAGAGCGTAACTCATCTAATCTTGCCTGATATTCAGGAAGTCTTCTGATTAGGAGTTTGTAAATACGGTCATCTTCTTTTGAATTTTTTAGCCGTTCAATATTACGTTCTAGTGATTCAATTTTATCCCAATTTGGATTCTGAATACCTTTTATAATTCGCAGTTGTTGTTGGGTATAAATTAATGATTTTTGGAAGGCTTGTGCTCCTTTAAAATCCGATTCCACAACACATAAATCCAACTCTTTTTTAAGATAGTCAGATTCAGATTGTAACTCGTCAATTAATATTTCGAGATTGGTTTTCATAGAGAAAATTATCTTTTAGAAATTATCAATAAACTCAGAATCATCAGCATATCTTTTAGAAATCGCCAACAAACCCAAAAACGTCAACACCCCATTCAAAATCAACAACTCAAACCCAAACGTATAACCAAACAATAACTCCTTTGAATACATATTAATAATATAAGTCAAAACAGGCGCAGTCAAACAAACCACCAAAGCCAACTCATCCCGTATCTTCAATTTCGTAAATAAACCAAAGGCATACAAACCCAACAATGGACCATAAGTATAGCCCGCTATCCGGAACAAATTATTAATCACAGAATCATCATTAATATACCAAAATCCGATAATTACGAAGAAAAGCAGCAAGGAAAAACCGATGTGTACGATAGTTCGAGTGCGTTTTTGTTCTGCTTTTGTGCGCGTCTGATTTTCCTCCTCAAATCCGAGAAAGTCCACGCAGAAAGAAGTCGTCAGCGAAGTCAAGGCAGAGTCGGCACTGGAATACGCCGCCGCAATCAAGCCCAAAATAAACACAATTCCGATAGCAGGGGAGAGGTGTTGCAGCGCAATCATCGGGAACAACTGGTCGGCACGTTCCGGTATCGCGATACCGTTTTTATTTGCATAAATATACAACAATGCGCCCATCCCTAAAAACAACAAATTGGCAAACACTAACACAATACTAAACCAAAACATATTCTTCTGTGCATCACCTAAACTCCTGCAAGTCAAGTTCTTCTGCATCATATCCTGGTCCAGTCCAGTCATCACAATCGCAATCGACGCACCACCGAGAAACTGTTTTATAAAATTGTTCGAGTCATTCCAACCGCCATCAAAAAAGAACATTTGCGAGTACTCGCTCTCGCGTATCACGCCCACTACACCACCATAACCCACCCCCAAAGCATTCCCAATTGCGCCAATTGTCAGTACCACCGCTGTCAGCATACACAGCGTTTGCAGCGTATCCGTCCACACAATCGTATTGATGCCACCACGAAACGTATACACCCAAATCAGCAAAATTGTCAGCGCGACCGTAGCCCAAAACGGCACAGAAAACCCCGGAATCATATCAAAAATAAACTGAAACACCATCGCCACCAAAAACAAGCGAAAAGACGCCCCAATCGTCCGCGACAAAATAAAAAACCCTGCGCCTGTCCGATACGATACCCGTCCAAACCGTTCATCCAAATACGTATAAATCGACGTCAAATTCAGTCGATAATACATTGGCAACAGCACCGTAGCAATCACAAAATACCCCAGCAAATACCCAAAAACCATCTGCATATACGAAAACTCCATATTCGCGCCGCCTCTACCCACGACACCCGGAATCGAAATAAAAGTAACGCCCGAAAGAGACGCCCCCACCATCCCGAAAGCCACCAAATACCACGGCGATTTGCGTCCGGCAAGGAAAAAATTCGCATTCCCCGAATCTTTGCCCGTAAAATACGACACCAACATCAGCAGCAAAAAATACGCTACCACAACAATCATAATTAAAAGAGGAGATAAACCGTTCATAAATTCATATTTTTGCAAGATTGAACCACGAAGGACACGAAAACTAAACTAACGTAGAAGGACACAAGAATGACAAAAAATTTCTTTGCACTCTTCGTTTCCTTTTGTACTAAATTGGCTTCGTGTCTTTAGTGTCCTTCGTGGTTCAAATTACGTTCCGCCAAAATTACCCTTTCTACACACAAAAATGAATAAAATCGTAAAAATCCTTTTACACGCCCTCGTCGTCCTCCTACTGACCATGTTCACACAGGTTGGCGGAGTCATTTGGCTGCTCTATCTTGCCATCGCGAGTAAAGTGAGGATTTTTTTTATGGGAAAAAAGATAGCGCAACACCCTTTCGTAAGGTCGCGTATTGGTCGCTTCGCGCTTCATTTTTTGGGTTTTTTCGCCTTGTACGTCGGGCTTACTTTATTCATCGTACCGCCCCTATCTAAATTTGGCGGAAGAACGCCGCTCGCACTTAAAGCCACTGACGATTTTCCCATAAAACCCAACAATCGCCTATTTTGCCTTGCCAATCGCCACTACGTCACACCGCACATGTACGCCACGCTCAAGGACATTGCCACCGAACTCAAAACCACCCATCCCAACTTCCAAATCGTCTATCTCGACGCCAACTTCCCCTTCTTCGATGGCTTCCCCTTACTGCCCCACCTAAGCCACAATGATGGCAAGAAACTTGACATCTCATTTATATATAAACAACTAAAAACCAACAAAGTAACCTTCGGCAAGTCCATTTCAAATTTAGGCTATGGCATCTGCGAACTCCCCCGTAAAAATGAACATAACCAAGCCGCCGCTTGTACCAAACAGGGTTTTTGGCAATACAATATTTTACAAAAAATAAACCCACATAAAAAGAGAAAAACCACGTTGGACGAAGTCCACACGAAACAATTAATTCAAAAAATAATACAACATAAAAACGTAAAAAAAATATTCCTCGAACCCCATCTCAAAAAAAGACTTGGCTTACAAAACAAGTCTAAAATAAGATTTCACGGTTGCCACGCCGTCAGGCACGACGACCACATTCACATTGAAATATAATCCACAGTTTAACGCGAAACCAGCTCGCGTACCAATTGCGTGCTACCAACTATGGACCATCGACTAACTATGCAAAACGATAAAATTGTCTGCTTCGTAACGGGCGGCACATTCGACAAAGAATACAATATGATTACGGGAGAATTGTATTTTCAAGACACCCATCTCGACGAGATGTTTGAGCGCGGACGCTCCATGCTTGACATTACGGTACGTACCCTCATGATGGTCGATAGCCTCGAAATCACCGAAGACGACCGCAACCTCATCGCTTATAATTGTGAGCGTAGCCAATTCGATAAAATCATCATTACGCACGGCACAGATACGATGGCAGAAACGGCTAAGTATTTGGCAGACAGGGAGATAAAAGGAAAGACCATCATTCTGACAGGCGCAATGATTCCCTACAAATTTGGTACATCATCCGATGGTTTTTTCAATCTCGGCAGCGCATTGGCTTTTGCACAAGCCCTGCGCCCGGGCGTGTATGTTGCCATGAACGGAAAATATTACGACTGGAACAACGTCAGAAAAAATAAAAAGACAGGCTATTTTGAGGAAATTGATTGAATAGCTGCACCGAGAAAGTCAAAGCGGAGGTCACCGAGAAAGTCAAAGCGGAGGTCACCAAGAAAGTCAAAGCGGAGGTCACCAAGAAAGTCAAAGCGGAGGTCTCTATCTTAGAGAGTGAAGTTGAACAAGAAGAAGGAAAAAATAAACATCATCCGTAACCTAATTTCTTCAACCTCTATGCAGCCTACTGAAATCGCTCAAATTGCGAGTATCTCGGTAGAAGAAGTATTGAAGATTAAGGCAGAAATAAAACAGGGGGAACGAAAAGTCGTTTTAGTAATGCGTAAAACGTTGATCATTAGAACCAATTTTACGAAGCGATTTTTTATATTTTTTCATTAAAATGGATAAAACCCTTTAAAATCAAAGGTTTTGTCATATTAGAAAAATGACTTTTCGTTCCCCCTAAGAAATAAAAGACCAAAACTAAAAATTCGCAATTTTCCACACCATTTCTCGCATCAATTCCCCTTCGGGCGTGCTATCTCTGTCAACGCCTTTTGATTTCAGGTCAAACTCTTTGATGACAGCGAGTGCATGTTCCGTTTTCGGTTTATTGAAAACGCGAATGGCGGCTTTATAATCTTTCAAAAACCAAGAATTGCGGAGTCCGAGTGCTTTCACCCAAGCATCATCGGGTGAATTTCGGAGAAATTGACAAATATATAACTTGCTGAAATAGTTGTATAAAGCACCGATAATCAGCGGCATCGGATTATCTTTTGGATTGGCGGCAAAATGATTGGCGATGCGCGTAGCTTTCAACCTGTTGCCTGAGCCAAGTGCCTTTTGCAATTCAAATACATTATAATCCTTACTAATACCGATATTATCCTCAACGTGCCTCGGCGTGATTTTCGTTCCTTGCGGCACGTTCAGCAGCAACTTATCCAATTCATTTGAAATCTTCGACAAATCCGTTCCTAAAAAATCTGCTACGAGCCGACACGCATCTGGCGAAATCTCATATTTTTTATCCTTCAAATAATTAATAATCCACTCCGGAACTTGATTGTCATACAGCTTTTTCGACTCGAAAATGACCCCATTTTTCTTAATCGCTTTCGCAAACGCCGTGCGTGCATCCAACTTTTTATGTTTATGACAAATGAGGAGTAGGGTAGTGGGCGTGGGTTGTTTAGCGTAGGCGTCGAGCTTGCTGAGATCGCGCATTTGCTGCGCTTCTTTAAGGATAACGACCTGTCGCTCTGCAGCCATTGGATATCGCCGCGCCACATCCACTACCGTTTGAAATGAGCTTTCCTTACCGTACAAAACTGTAAAATTAAAACCCTTTTCCGCTTCGCTTAATACCTGATTTTCAATGTATTGCGTGATTTTATCAATGAAATACGACTCTTTGCCATGCAATAGGTACATAGGTTTGTAGTCCTTCTTTTTTAGCTCGGCGATGAGTTGGATATGTGTCATGTCGGTATTTTTTGTAAAGGTACAAAAAAAGTGGGTTTGCCATTCTCACAATTTAATCGTATTTTTGAAATATGAATCCGGTTACAAAGAAAAAATATTACACACACGAAGAATACCTTGCCTTAGAAGAGAAAGCCGAGTACAAAAGCGAGTATCACGATGGGGAGATAGTACCACTATTTAGAGAAATCATTGATGGTGAGGTCGTTACAATGGCGGGTGGTTCGCCCGAACACAGCCAAGTTTCAGCAAATATTATTACGGGATTAAATATTGCTTTAGACGATAGCGAATGTATAACCCATACTTCCGACCTGAAAATTCGAGTAGAGAAAGTCAACCGTTCATTTTATACGGATGCTTTGGTGGTTTGTGATGAATTAGAATATTTTAATGATAGTAAGAATATTATTACTAATCCTATGTTGATTGTCGAGGTCTTGTCGCCCTCCACTGCGGACTACGATAAAAGAGGTAAATTTTTCTATTACAGGCAATTACAGTCGTTAAAAGAATATGTCTTAATTGATCCGGATGAACCTTACGTAGATGTTTATACTTTCCATGAACCGGGCAAATGGTTACTCGAAACTTACACCGAGCTTTCTCAAAATATCAAATTGAACTCCACCAACACGGAAATTCCCATGAGTCATATCTATAAAAAAGTCAATTTCGACAAAACGCAAAAGCCGCAAGACATTTTCAAAATATCTTACGGCTAAATTTTATCTCCCGTTTTCGTAGGGACAGGACATGTTCTGTCCCTACGAAAACGGAGGCATCCCTTATGGCTTATTGTGTATATCCATTTGCGGAAATGGAATGCTAACGCCCTCTGCGTCAAAGGCTTTCTTTACATGTTCCTGCATATAGAAAAATGTAGCCCAATAGTCTTCGCTTTTGCAAAACGGACGAGTGGCGAGATTGACCGAACTATCGGCGAGTTCTGCCACCACCACGCCCTGTTTTGGCGTCTCCAGAACATGCGGGCATTCCTGCCCAATTCGTAAAATAATCGCCCGTGCTTGATCGATACTATCTCCATAACCAATACCAAAAGTCAGTTCCACACCAATTTCACCTTGCCCCGAAATATTCGTAATTACATTGCTTGTCACCACACTATTAGGAACGATAATTCGCTTATTATCAAGCGTTTTAAGAACAGTATTAAACACCTGAATTGCTATCACTGTACCCGTCTGACCGCCACCGACGGTGACCAAATCCCCCGCCTTATATGGCTTAAATATCAACAATAAAACGCCACTCGCAAAGTGTGCCAAACTCCCCTGCAAAGCTATTCCGATAGCAAAAGTCAATGCCCCAAAAATTGCGATAAAAGAAGTCGTTTCAATGCCAAACATCCCCGCCACGCTCAACAACAACATAATTTTCAAGCCCATGCTAATCAATGAACCTAAAAAAGAGCGAATAGATACATCTATATTCTGTTTCTCCATTATGCTTTCAGCAGCTCTAACAACTATGCTAATAATAAAAAAACCAACAATCAAAGTAAAAACCGCGCCAATGACTTTCGGTGTCCACTCCGTAAATATTTCGCTTAACTTGCTGAAATCTAATAAGTTTTCCATTTAATTTGAATGAATTTAGGCAATCAGAAAGAATAAATTAGTCAATTTTAGGATAGTCATTTTTTCTTGTAAGGTTCTGCTGAAATAAGGATATTTTTAAATTATTTTATAATAAAAAATATTTATAAATAATTCATTTTTAATAATAAATAAATTACAAAATAATTTTAATTAATTAAAAAATGGCTATATTTCAG
>Ga0209185_1000831_pt1 | contig 31547 bp, 26 predicted proteins | sample SidtaG_2_FD_187425 | JGI IMG/M metagenome (GOLD analysis project Ga0209185, IMG submission 187425) | Marine algal microbial communities from Sidmouth, United Kingdom - Sidmouth_Asex2 metaG (SPAdes) (version 2) | ecosystem: Host-associated > Algae > Red algae > Unclassified | place: Sidmouth... | reverse complement strand
CACGACTTGCATCGTGAAGGGCTTCAAGATCTATTTTTTGCTCGGTGGTCAGTTTGATATTTTTCATGAGGGATATCATGATCCTCATTATTGTATAAATCAAGCATCTTCATTGATCACGGGTATATACATTTAATTTTTATCAAAATTTGGAATGAAAGTGCACTATTTCCATTTAAATTAAATCTTTTGTCTTTTATATTTATTAGTATCAACAAGTTTCATGTTTTAATTTACAAACCACTATATACAACCTGAATTAAATTGCGTATAAAAAGAGTGGCGCAACCTTAACGTCATAAATTTGTAGTAATATATTCATAGTTATATTTTTATAACGAATAAATTATTTATAGATATTACTTTTTTATACAAAATAATAAAATCTATAACACCTACTTTACTTATAGATAGCTAAAACAAACAACTGAATAATCTAAGGCTAATATTAAATAAATTTTATTTGTAATATTTTAGCCACAATGATTTTTTATAATCGTGTCAATAAAATAACTTAAGGGATATTTTTAATGCCTTCATCTCGAATGAGAAATGCCCAACATAAAGCATTTATTCCATCTTCAGCTCGTGAGAACCAATACTTACTCGCCAAGTTTTCGGTAACTGATGAACTTATTGCTAAATTCTCTGATGCTTCAGAGAAAGATTCAGATCAACCTTATACCTCATTTTATAAAAAACTTTCGAAAATCTTTTTTGATATAAACGAAGAATTACATATTGAAAGCGGACAGTTCGTAGGTAACGATAAATTTACTCGTGTTCGTTTTAGCCCAGAAAAAATTACGGCACAAACAGGTCAACAAATACTTTTTCTTTATAACTCTTTATATCATCAAAGTGAACACGCTTATTTTGATAGTAGTAAAAGAGCTAAAAAAATTACGTTAGTATTTCTCTCAAATGGTTCTGATATCCGTCACGACTCAGCAAAATTTCATAGAAAAGTATTAAAAGCAGTATCACAATTTGCAGAAAAAACAGGCATAGATAAAAATAAATTCCGTGTGTGTGATCACCAGCATTTAACCTTCGATTTATTCTCTAAAGAAAAAGGTGATGAAGGATTACAGGTTCATAAACTTAGACCTTTAAGTAAAAGATACCTCACTGATGGCGTAGTTTTACCTGAAAAAGATAGTGCATTAACGTACGCAGTTGCCGACATCCGATTTAACCGCCGAATAAAACAACTTGTTGATAAAAAAGAACTAGATCAAGAAAATTATAATGCCTTATATAGCTTAATTTTTGATGAATTTATAAGCTCAGCTAAACAATTTAATTTAAATAACGGTGCAGTAATAGCCAATGGTTTAGTCCCTATCGTAAGAACAGCTGAAGAAGAGTTTGTTTCCACTAATGGTGAACTTATTAATTTAGGTTACAATCCAGAGCACGATGCTTGTGGTTACACTTGCAAATGGAACTCTGACAAGTTAGTTGATAAAATTCAATTTGTATTTGTTGCTACAAAAGCAGACAGAACAACACATGGTTACGGTAAATTTCTAAACCAAGTTGAAGATACGCTTGAGTCGTTAGCTAAAAAGTTAGACTTTGTTAAAGACAAAGAACAATTAATTGTTCGAATTCATCAACATGTTGGATTTGACTACTAGCTAAAATTATATAGTGTTACCGTGTTTTATAAGTTTCATACTTTTTTTAAAACACAAATAATTTTGTTTCAATCTTAGTCGGGTTGTATTCCCCGCCGTTTGCGGCGCAAAGGAGTTTGATCGTGATTAATTAATATACCTCTCTTTTATAACGAACTTTGGATAGGCGAAATCTTTGGGGAGAGGTCATTCATTAGATTAAATGCTTAGTATTATTACCCTTGCATTTAACCTAATGAATATTTTAACTTGAAAGTCGTTATCACAAAGAAATTATGATGGCTTTTTGTTACTAACAACGAAAGTTTAGAAAGTAAGTATAAAGACGAGTATATACCCATCACCCTTCAATATGGGGTGTTAACATCTAAAATTACCATTAATTCTGCTCGTAAGAATATCACCTATATTCCCGTTACCAATCAATATGCTTGTTTCAGAGCATTTTGATTGATAACGGGTATAACTCAACAAAACCTACTGTTTTTGATAAAAACGTACATTATCAATGTACGTTGATGACTTATAAGCTAATTCGTTATTAACTAAACCAATGTAAAACTCGTTAGCATCTAATTTTGGATCCCATGTAGTATCAACATGTACATGGTAATAATCGTTATTGTTGAAAGTGACTATGGGATAATCACTAATAGAGCCGATAACTTTATCCACCCCTATTTTTTGCCAACCAGGATTCAATACTGCATAAGGGCGTATAGCTTGTGCTGCATCACTCGCATCATCAAAAACAGAAGCAGGGTAATAAATATCATATTTAACACGTTGATATTGGCTTAAACTATTTATAGTCGGAACTTTTATTCTAAGCTCTTCCCAGTCATTTTCACCAGTAAAGGTTCCATTAATAGCTAGTGCGCCTTCCCCCACTGTTGCAGAGTGGCTAATCTCAGGGTCAGCCCAAGTTGCTTGCCAAGCGCCGTCAGCTAACCATAGTGAATCAGTATTAATAAATTCGAAAGCTTCACCTTCAACCCAATTAAAATCATTATCAATAGTGACCGTTATTGATTGGCTAAAGGTTTCTTCCCCAATAGTGGCGTTAATAGTGATTGTTATTTGGCTATTTTCAACTTCCGCGCTGGTATCCCATGTTGCAGTGTAATAACCGTCACCATCTTCATCAGTCATAGATAAGTTTTGACCCGTGCTAGTTTTCATTGTGATAGCGGTTAAAGAGTTTTGATAAACAAAAGGGTACGCCATTATTTTAACCGTACCAGATAAATTAGTATTGTTAGCAGGAGCCGTTAAATACACTTTATTTGTACGTGTATCAGCGCCACCTTGCATCATTGCACCGTGCGTAACTAATACTTTAGATGAGTCACTATCATCGTTGATGACTCTAAAGCCATCGTAATCTGGATATAGACCAGCAGCATCAGCATTACTTCCATCATCAATACCACTTAAAATCCAAAACATTGAGCCAGCGCCCTCATTGTCGTATACCGCATTAGTCCAACTTTCGTAAACAAACGCTCTGTTTTCTGAGCCGCCGGCGGTAACACCATATTCTTCTAATACAACAGGTTTACCGATCTTTTTACCCGCTTCAATGTGGTCGATTATCCACTGTTTACCCCATGGTTCTACCTGATCTTCAAGACCCCAGTGTTCCGGATATAAATGTACTGTGCCATAATCGATATTAGGCAGTGCTAAAATAGCTTCCCAATCGACACCACTGGTGCCATTGTATGCCCAGTTAGTATGATCGCGGTTGAAGAAACCTTCTGAACCTAAAGCAACTAAATGATTTTCATCAAGTGATTTAACATAAGTACTCATTTCATCAGCCCAAGTTGTTAATATTTTTTTGGTGCTGTCTGATTCGGCTCTTGGTTCGTTAATGAGCTCCCATGTCATAATAACGGGATCATTTTTGTAAGCAACATTGGTATATGTATTGACACGATTAATTAAATGATTTACGTAATTTTTGTAAGCTGTTTTTGCCGATTCATCTGTATAAAAGTCATCATGGTGATTTAGGTTAAGCCATTTAACATATTGAGGAATACCACCAAAGTCATCCCAATTGTTGGTCATGGCAATAACTAACTTAATACCAAGTTCCCCTGCTTTTTTTATTGTATAGTCTAAACGTTCCCAGCCATCTCCCATACCCTCACGTGGAGTATATACACCGAGTTTAGGTTGCATATCAACATTGTGGTCATTTTCGCCATCCAAATAGCCCCAAATGCGAATAACGTCTATATTCATTGCAACGGCATTAATCAAAACATCATCAATCATGGCATCAGATTTGTAATGCATGTAGTAATTATTGGTACCCTGAAATTGATATTTTTTACCCTCTAGTATTAGATTACCATTCTCTCGACCGGCGAATAAATTATCGCTTTTAGGTGGAGTAATAACCGGAGGTGTTAATTCAGGGTCTATAGTTGGATTATTAGATGAATCACACCCTTGAAAATACATTGCGCTGATAAGTAGAAGACTTGCTTTAAATAATTGTTTCATTGTTTTTTTGCCTTATTTTTATAATTCGGCAATGTTTTATCATTGATAAAACGATGGTGTCTAACGTTTTTTACCTCTTAAAAAAATAAGCACTTCCCGTTTGTTTTTTATTAAAAAAAACCACTTCCCACAACCTACAATCAATTGTTTTATATATAGATATTTACAATGTTTTTTAGTTAGACCTTGTTTTATAATTGTGGTGTTTTTTTGTTTTTATTTTGAATTACTCATATCAATTTCTCTGTTCTTCAGTTTTTCTATATTGATTAGGGGTGATATGAGTTATTTTTTTAAAAAAACGATTAAATGCCGATTGACTATTAAAGCCAGATTGATACATACAGTCTTGCAAATTTAACGATGTATCACGCAATAATGTTTTTGCATGTTCAACACGGTAACTATTTACCAACTCAAAAAAGTTTTGCTCTAATACAGTATTAATCGCATTGGATACTTGTCGACTCGGTGCTTGTATAAATTCTGCTAACTCATCTAAGGTTAATTCATGTTTTAAATAAATCTTTTCAACAGTTAGTGCTTGAGTAATTTTTTCAGCAAGTACTCGTATTGAAAGCTCTGCTTGAGGAGTAACGACGCTATATTTAAATTGCCAAATATTAGGATGAGTTAAGCTATAAAACACAAAAGCATTAATTAATAAAAATATTAAATAATTCCATATAACCCCTAGTAAATTCCCCGGTATTTTTACTTGATTTAAAAAAGAATAATTTACGGCAAGTTGAATCATTAATCCCCATAAAACAGTAAGTGCAACCCCAATAACAAGATAGGACAACCATGAAAAATCTACTTTACTTAAAGTAGAAAAACGATGTTTTAAAGTATTTTGGTAATGGCGAATAGCGAATAAACAAATCACTAAATACACTAACTGATGCAAGTGGCGTAATGTTTTTATAACAATAAAATCTGTTTGATAAATTAAATGATGAAATTCAAGCAAACTTTGTTTTTCAATGGCTAATTTACTATGAAAATACCAAACAATAAAACATGAATAACCTATAGCGGGAAGTAGATGAAAACAGGAGTGCCATTTAAAGCACAATTTACCATTCATTTTTGCAAGACAGTAATAATAAAGCGTTGGACCTGTCAACCAATAAGCAAGCTCGCCCCAATAAGCAAGCAATGAAAAATTTTGACTTAGTCTTTGAAAAGGCTCCGACCATAAAATAAGCGCATCAAACATACCTATCGCATTTAATAATAAAAAAAGAGCTAATAATCTATTAGCAGAACGCTCGCTACTTTGAGTTGTAAATAAACCAATAGCTAAAACAATACATTGACATAAAACCATGATCAGCGGTATATGCTCTAATTTGATAAATATTTCAGTCATTAATTTATTCTCGTGCAATATTAATGGTTATTGCGTTAAGTTTACTGATCATTGAGCAGTACTAATTAAAGATTAGGATACAAGAAAAAGATGATGTATACCCGTTACCATTCAAAATGCAGGTTTCAGTGGGAACTAAAAACAATTTAGGCACATATTTCAAGTTCCAGACGAAATAAAAGATCTGTATCGATGTGCAAACATGACTAAACTTAATAACGCCGAATAAATTGTTTTTAGACCCATCGAAGAAGCGCTTGAGCGTTTATTCCTCTAAAAAATCACTTCATCAACAATGCTTTTTATAAGGGAACTACCATTACGACAAATCATTGCCTTGAATTACTGACTATAAAAATTGACGCTCACGCACTCTGAAACCTGCATTTTGATTGGTAACGGCTATATAACGAGAGTAAAAATTACAGTACCTAAAACTTTGTTATCTAGTTTTACTAGTAAATTCTATAGAAAATCGTTTTTTGACTATACTGCCTTTATCTATTCTTTTTTTAATAATACCGTCTTTAATTGTGCTTTTTTTAATTTGACCTTCTTTAACTTTGCTTTTTTGTTCAGTTATCATCTCAATTTCAAAAAATATAACCCATTGCATATTTTCTTCATTGCAGCTTCCTAGCATTGTGGTTGCTTGAAAACGATATTGTGCTTTGTTTAATGAAGACTGTCTGTATTTTTCTATATTTCCATTTTCGAGAGTATTAAATTCTTTGTTTACATATTCATGCTTATTTATAAGCTCAGTGTCAGTTTTGGTATCTAACTTAGAGTCTTCAATGTCTATATTTTTTATTTTAGAGTTAAAAGCTTTAAAAAAAAGAGGTATTTTACCCATAAACATATTTTTCCCTTCCATGTGAGCAGTTACCTTGTTAATAACGTATTGGGTGTTAGCAACTAAAACCAACTCGAAAGGTGTTTCTGTGAGCACAGGGTCGAGGTTAAATAATAGTGAAAAATTACCAAGATCGGTTTTAACAACACAAGTGTTTTGTGTTGTTATACACTTAGGTGAAATAGAAATTATTTCTGCTTTTTGTTGTTTCTCACAAGCAAGTAAACAGCCGATCACGAAAATAAATATAAAAGCAGGTGTGTTAATTTTAATCAAAATATACAGTACTTATTATCATTGTAATTAATAATTTACGCTATTTTAGCCTTGTTTTTAATCGTCAATCGTTTTTTTTATGATTTAGAACAATATTTCAGCTTTTGAGTAATGACATTAGTCGATTAAATGACTATCATTTTGCGCATGTTTTCGATGTGCTGTGTAAATTCTCATTTCTGGGCTATAAATACTACTAACGTCTAAGAAATATTTGCTTGCACCGGCTAAGAAACCTAAATAATTAATAATTTATATGTGGAACTAAAACATGAGCCAAAGTATTACGTCGGCAGTTGATTACAACATGAATGTTGTACGTCAGTTTACTGTTATGACTGTCATCTGGGGATTTGTAGGTACGTTTATAGGGGTTGTTATTGCTGCTCAATTAATTTGGCCAGCTTTAAACTTTGAAACTCCTTGGCTTACCTACTCCCGTTTACGCCCTCTTCATACCAATGCAGTAATTTTTGCTTTTGGTACTAGCGCCCTATTTGCAACGTCATACTACGTTGTACAGAGAACTTGTAAAGTTGCCCTTTTTGGTGGAAAACTCGTCTCATTTACCTTTTGGGGTTGGCAAACCGTTATTGCTTTAGCCATTATTACTTTACCCATGGGTTATACCAGCAGTAAAGAATATGCCGAATTAGAATGGCCGATTGATATTTTAATTGCCGTGGTGTGGATTTCATACGCAATTGTATTTTTTGGTACGTTAGTTAAACGTAAAACCTCTCACATATATGTGGCTAACTGGTTTTTTGGTGGTTTTATTTTAACAGTTGCTGTTTTACATATTGGTAACAGCATGGTTATTCCGGTATCCATGATGAAATCTTACTCAATATACTCAGGCGCAATAGATGCCATGATGCAATGGTGGTATGGTCACAATGCTGTTGGTTTCTTATTAACCGCTGGGTTTTTGGGTATGATGTATTATTTTGTACCTAAACAAGCTGAACGACCCGTATATTCATACCGCTTGTCTATTGTACATTTTTGGGCTTTGGTATCATTATATATTTGGGCTGGACCACATCACCTTCATTACACAGCTTTACCTGATTGGGCTCAGTCGGTTGGTATGGTTATGTCTATTGTGCTTTTCCTGCCTTCTTGGGGTGGCATGATTAACGGTATAATGACTTTATCTGGTGCTTGGCATAAATTACGTCATGATCCTATTTTACGCTTCCTAATCGTTTCATTGTCTTTCTATGGTATGTCTACTTTTGAAGGACCAATGATGGCAATAAAATCAGTTAATGCTTTATCACATTATACTGATTGGACTATTGGCCATGTACACTCTGGCGCTTTAGGCTGGGTTGCGATGATATCAATCGGTGCGATGTACCACTTAATTCCAATATTATTTAACCAAGGTCGTATGTACAGTATTCGTTTAATCAACATCCATTTTTGGATGCACACCACCGGCATTGTTTTATATATTGTCGCCATGTGGATTTCAGGTGTAATGCAAGGGTTGATGTGGCGTGCTGTTAACGCTGATGGAACATTAACGTATAGCTTTGTAGAAAGTTTAACCGCTTCATACCCTTTCTATTTCATACGTTTTGTTGGCGGTGTTTTAGTTGTTGCTGGTTTTGGTTTAATGATTTTTAATATGGTTAAAACAATATACGCAAAAGATCACACACTTAAAAAAATAGAAATGGCATAAGGGGGCAAAAATGAAAAATAAACATGAAGGTTTAGAAAAAAACGTTGGTCGCTTCTTTATCCTAACCGTATTCGCTATTAGTATTGGTGGTTTAGTTGAAATTACGCCATTGTTTTTTCAAAAAGCAACCACTACGCCAGTTGACAATTTAAGAGCTTATACAGCACTTGAGATGGAAGGTAGAGATATTTATATCCGTGAAGGTTGTAATGTGTGTCATAGCCAAATGATCCGCCCTTTGCGTGCTGAAACAGAACGTTATGGTCATTACTCTGTTGCTGGTGAGTCAGTTTGGGAACATCCATTTTTGTGGGGTTCAAAACGAACAGGGCCTGATTTAGCACGTGTTGGACAACGCTACAGCGACGATTGGCATAGGGCCCATTTAATTGACCCCCGCTCTGTTGTACCAGAGTCTAATATGCCAAGCTTTAAATGGTTAGATGAAAATTTATTGGACGGAAAATCTACCGCTAAAAAACTTGAAACGTTTAACTTTCTAACTAGAAATCGTAGCCATAAAGATGAAAATGGTAATGCTATCCCTCTTTATACTGCTGAAGAAATTGCTAACGCAAAAGCAGCAGTAAAAGGTAAAAAAGAGATTGATGCACTTATTGCTTATCTTCAATCTCTTGGTCATGCATTGAGGTAATGATTATGGATTATGGAACACTTAGAGGAGCTGTTGCCCTCGTGATTTTGGCAATGTTTTTAATTATTGTCGTGTGGTCTTATAGTAAAAAAAGAAAAAGTAAGTTTGATGAAGTCGCTAATTCTATTTTTGAAGAAGATAAAGCCGACAGTAAAAACATTGCAAGCAAACAAGCAGGAGACAAATAATAATGTCTAGCTTTTGGAGTATATGGGTTACAGTTCTTTCCCTTGGTACATTAGTAGTTATGTATTTCATTTTACGTATGTGCTTAAAGAACTTTGCTGGTGTTGAAGAAGGAGAGTCCATGGGGCATTCTTTTGATGGCATTGAAGAACTTAATAACCCACTACCAAAATGGTGGAGCACGTTTTTTTTAGTGACTATAGTTTGGGGTTTCGTTTATTTATTACTTTACCCTGGCTTAGGTAATTGGCAAGGTTTGATCGGTTGGAAGAGTTCTAACCAAGGCATTCTTAATTTACAAGAGTCTAAAGCTAAAACAACCGAATACCTTAAAGAAGGTTCTGAAGTATTAGTACAATATGACCGTGAAATAGATGCAGCCAACACACTTTACGGCCCTATATTTGAAGCTTATGCTGCTCGCAGCATTAAAGAATTAGCTGCTGATAAAGAAGCATTAAAAGTTGGGCAACGTTTGTTTTTACAAAACTGTTCTCAATGTCATGGTTCAGATGCTAAAGGTACAACAGGCTTTCCTAACCTTGTAGATAAAGATTGGCTATATGGCGGTTCACCAGAGGCAATTAAATATACCCTTATACATGGCAGAAAAGCAAAAGGCATGATGCCTTGGAAAGCGGCTTTAGGTGGCGAGCAAGGTGTTAAAGAAGTAGCTGCTTATGTCATGAGTTTGAGCGGTAGAGAGGTTGATCCTAATTTAGCTTCTGCCGGTAAACCTAAGTTTGCTATGTGTGCAGCTTGTCATGGAGATGATGGTAAAGGTAGTTTAGCCATGGGCATCCCGTTGGGCGCTCCTAACCTTACTGATAATATTTGGCTATATGGCAGCTCTAAGCGTGCTATTGAAAGCTCTATTAGAAATGGTCGTAGTGGTGTAATGCCTGCTTGGCTAGATATATTAGGTGAAGAAAAGATCCATGTGATTAGTGCTTACGTTTATAGCTTATCACAAGATTGATAACTAAGTTTTATATTGCTTTCGTACGATTATACTAAGCATCAAAACTAAGTACTAAAACTAAGCACTAAAACTAAGTACTAAAACTAAGTATTAAATTTATATTTAAAGCGTCTAATGCAATACATTAGACGCTTTTTTATTTTAAGCCTTTACTCAAAAAATATACATGCTCATTCAACCGTTTATTAATGTTTGGCCTTATGCTTTTGTAGTAAAACACAAACAATATATACCCGTTACCATTCAAATGCAGGTTTGTGTGGGAACTAAAAATAATTTAGGCACAGATTTCAAGTTCCAGACGAAATCTAAGGACGACATCCATGTATGCAAGGCATTAAGTTTATGTCATGGTTATTCTCGGTAACTGCTCCTGCGTTACCCTAATGTTCTACATCCCTGGTGAACATGACTACACTTAATAACGACGAATAAATTGTTTTTAGACCCATCGAAGATGCGCTTAAGCGTTTATTTCTCTAAAAGATGACTTCATCGTTAATATTATTTACAAGGGAACGACCATTACAATAAAGTATTCCCTTGAATTGCTTACTATAAATATTGATGCTCACGCACTCTGAAACCTGAATTTTGAATGGTAACGGGTATATACATTGTATTAATTACTTTGCCCTCTTCACTTTTTTATCAACTATGCGTCATTTATGCCGTTATGAAAAAATCTTTAATATTAAAAGTATTTTATTAAAAAATGAGCGCAACGGATAACTGCCTCTAGGTTTGCATTACTTTTTCATTTAGAATTAATACTTATAGTATTTAATGTACCGAGCTTAAAATGTCTAACAACATAAATGTTAATTTTGATGAAATTGCAAAATTTGAAAAAGTCGCCAGTCAATGGTGGGATACCACTGGGGACTTTAAACCGCTCCACCAAATAAACCCACTACGATGCCAATTTATTATTCAGTATGTTGAAAATATTTTTGATAAAAAAATAATTGATGTTGGTTGTGGCGGCGGCATACTAAGCGAGAGCTTGGCTAAATTAGGCGGAAAGGTTACCGGTATTGATATGGGCGAAGAACCGCTGAATATTGCTAAGCTTCATGCTTTAGAATCTGGCGTTAGTCTTAATTATGAAAAAATAACCGCTGAAGAAAAAGCCTTACAATGCCCAAAGAGCTTTGATATTGTAACCTGCATGGAAATGCTAGAACACGTACCCAACCCTGCCTCTATAGTTGCGGCTTGTGCTGATATGGTAAAACCTAACGGTTATGTATTTTTCTCTACCTTAAACAAAACTATCATGTCTTATTTATTAGCAATTGTCGCTGCCGAAAAAATTCTTAAACTTGTTCCTAATGGTACTCATGATCATGCGGCCTTTATAAAACCCTCTACGTTAATCTCTTGGGCTGAAAACAATAACCTTAAGTGTTTAGATGCTGCAGGCATAAACTATAATCCAATCACTGAAAACCATAAGCTGTCATCTACTTTAGAAGTAAATTACATTTTATGTTTTCAAAAACAGGAATAAATATGAAAAAACATAAAGGTGTATTATTTGATTTAGATGGCACTTTATTAGATACCGCCAACGATTTAGGTGAGGCGCTAAATTATGTCTTACAAAACAGGGGGCTTAACCCCATGAGTAGAGAAAGGTATCGTCCAGTAGCATCTGATGGCTCGAAAGGTTTATTAGAGCTCGGATTTGGCGAGCTCATTAATGAATTTAATTTTGACGAACTACGCGAAGAATTCTTAACACGTTATGAGCAAAACATTGCTGTGCACACTTCGTTATACCCCAATATAGAGTTGCTATTAACATCATTAAATAACATGCATATTCCGTGGGGCATCGTTACAAACAAACCTGAAAATTTATCTAAAATTTTAGTACCTAAATTTCCACAATTTAAAGAGTGTAAGGTGTTAATCGCTGGCGATACGTTGGCGCAACGTAAACCTCATCCTGCTCCGGTATTGTTTGCTTGCAAACAATTAACAATAGCACCTGAAGAATGTATTTATGTCGGTGATGCCCCAAGAGATATTGAAGCCGGTAATCGTGCAAATATGTATACTATTATTGCACAATGGGGTTATATTTTAGATGTCGATGATTGTAAAAACTGGCAAGCTGATGCTATTACTCTTAATCCGTTAGATATATTAGCAACGATAAAACCTTAATTGAAAAAATAGTTAACTTGGAAGTAAAATACCATTAATTTAGCATGAGTATTAGTTTATCGTCACGATCATTAATTGCTATGAGTGCAAAAATAAAAACCTATTAATTGTCGATTAAATAATCACTTTATTTCATGCCATATTTGTTAAAAATACTAACCAATATTTATAGTAAATAAATAAAATAATCATTGCGTTTTTTATAAATCAAAATTAAAAAGCCTTGCTAAGTTAGTTACTACTAACTGAATTTTTATCCGTTTAAATCATTATCTTTAACACTTGCAATAGCCCTTAAACCTCACTATCTTGTGATTAGTTTTTATAAAAACCCCAACATGTAGTGTATTTATTATTCAACTACACTATTTGCTAATTACGTTTTATTTATATCGTCGTTTTATAAAATCAATAATTATAAATGTTCAACTACGAACGAGCATCACTTTAAAGTTAATAACAGGTCATACATGAATAACAACCTTTTTGTTACTAAGCGTAACGGTAGAAAAGAGCCCATCGATTTAGAAAAAATCCATCAAGTTATTGCTTGGGCTGCTGAAGGCCTTCATAACGTTTCTGTCTCTCAAGTTGAATTAAAATCACATATTCAATTTTATGATGGTATTAAAACTGAAGATATTCATGAAACTATTATTAAATCTGCCGCTGATTTAATATCAGAAGAAGCACCAGATTATCAATTTTTATCTGCTCGTTTAGCTATTTTCCATTTACGTAAAAAAGCCTACGGTAAATTCGAGCCCCCCAAACTTTATGATCACGTTATTGGGCTTGTCGCTGCGGGTAAATATGATCAACATTTGATTACTGACTACACCCATCAAGAATTTGAAGCGATGGAGCAATTTTTAGATCATCGACGAGATCTAAACTTTAGTTATGCTGCAGTTAAACAATTAGAAGGCAAATACCTTGTTCAAAACCGTGTAAGTGGTGAAATTTATGAAAGCGCACAATTTTTATATGTATTAGTTGCTGCATGTTTATTTGCTAAATATCCACAAGAAACCCGCCTACAGTACGTTGAAGGTTTTTACGACGCCATTTCTTTATTTAAAATATCGCTACCTACACCTATTATGGCTGGAGTTAGAACACCGACTCGCCAGTTTTCATCTTGCGTATTAATTGAATGTGGGGATAGCTTAGACTCTATTAACGCAGCATCAAGCTCTATCGTTAAGTATGTTTCGCAGCGTGCCGGTATTGGAATTAATGCTGGTAGAATACGAGCATTAGGTAGCACCATTAGAAATGGTGAAGCTTTTCATACGGGTTGTATTCCATTTTTTAAACATTTTCAAACCGCAGTTAAAAGTTGCTCTCAAGGGGGCGTTCGTGGCGGTGCAGCTACCCTATTCTATCCGCTTTGGCATTTAGAAGTTGAAAGTTTGTTAGTATTAAAAAATAACCGTGGTGTTGAAGAAAACCGTGTTCGTCACTTAGACTACGGTGTGCAATTTAATAAAGTAATGTACCAACGTTTAATTAAAGGCGAATCAATCACTTTATTTAGCCCAAGTGATGTTCCAGGTTTGTACGATGCTTTTTTTGAAGATCAAGATGAATTTGAAGCCCTTTACACAAAATATGAAGCAGATCCTTCTATTCGTAAAAAGTGCATTAAAGCAATTGAATTATTTACCTTATTTGCTCAAGAACGGGCAAGTACAGGTCGTATTTATTTACAGAACGTAGATCATTGTAATACTCACAGCCCGTTTGATCCTAAACAAGCACCTATTAGGCAAAGTAACCTTTGTTTAGAAATTGCATTGCCTACCAAGCCAATGAACGATATTAATGACCCAAATGGTGAAATTGCTTTATGCACACTTTCAGCATTCAACTTAGGTGCAATTGAGAATTTAGATGAGCTTGATCACTTAGCTGACTTAGCCGTAAGAGCTTTAGATAGCTTGCTCGATTATCAAGATTACCCTATGCCTGCTGCTAAAAATGCAACCGTTGGCAGACGTACTTTAGGTATAGGTGTTATTAACTACGCTTATTACCTTGCTAAAAATGGTTTGTATTACTCTAATGGTAGTGCCAATAATTTAACCCACAAAACTTTCGAAGCTATTCAATATTATTTACTTAAAGCAAGTAATAATTTAGCTAAAGAGGTGGGAGCTTGTCCTAAATTTAATGAAACTCGCTTATCAAAAGGTATTTTACCCATTGATACGTACAAAAAAGAAATTGATAAATTAGTGACTGAACCCCTTCATTTAGATTGGGATGGCTTACGCGCTAGTATTATGGAGTTTGGCGTTAGAAATTCGACAGTTTCTGCATTAATGCCCTCTGAAACCTCTTCTCAAATATCTAACGCAACAAATGGTATTGAACCACCTCGCGGGCTTATTAGTATTAAAGCCAGTAAAGATGGGATTTTAAAACAAGTAGTACCTGATTTTGCTAACTTAAAGGATAACTATGAACTACTTTGGAATATTCCAAGTAACCAAGGTTATTTAGAATTAGTAGGCATTATGCAAAAGTTTATCGACCAAACTATTTCAGCAAACACTAACTATGATCCATCGCGTTTTGAAGGTAGAAAAGTCCCTATCAAGCAAGTATTAAAGGATATATTAACCGCTTATAAATTAGGGATTAAAACCATGTATTACCATAACACTAGAGACGGCGCTGATGATAACCAAATAGAAGTTGAAGAAGATTGTGAAGGCGGCGCTTGTAAAATATAAGCTGGGCATGTTTTTTACTTATGTATTGAGTAAACAGGTTATTTAATAAATAAAGCTTTTGGTGAACCATTTATTTAATCAATAAGTATTGAAAGTACGTATATACCTTTTATCATTTAAGATGCAGGTTTCAGTGGAAACTAAAAACAATTTAGCCACAGACTTCATGTTTCAGACGAAATCTTATGTCTATACCCGTTATCAATCAATATGCTCGTTTCAGAGCGAGTGAGCATCTTGATTGGTAATAGGTATATTAAATAAGGCATAAAAACAAAGTAATTATAATCTGGTTCTAGCAAGTTTTTAAATCAAATAATTTATATCAAACTCGTGTTACATAACTCGTGTTACATAACTCGTGTTTGATATTTTCAGGGAAAATAAATGACGTATACAACCTTTAATCAATCGGCTCATAATGCTTTACTTGAGCCTATGTTTTTTGGACAAAGTGTTAATGTAAGTCGCTACGATCAACAAAAATTTGTAAACTTTGAACGTTTAATTGAAAAACAATTATCCTTCTTCTGGCGTCCTGAAGAAGTTGATGTATCTAAAGATCGATCTGATTGGCAGAGCCTTACTGATTCAGAAAAACATATATTTATTTCAAATTTAAAATATCAAACATTGCTCGATAGCATAGCAGCACGTTCAGTTAATGCGGTTTTATTACCTTTAGTATCCATCCCAGAACTTGAAACTTGGGTGGAAACATGGGCATTTAGTGAAACGATTCATTCACGCTCTTATACTCATATTTTAAGAAACCTATTTACAGATCCCGGCGAAGTATTTAACGATATAATTGTTAATCCTGCCATATTAAATAGAGCCGCTAGTATTGCTAAGTTTTTTGATGATGTGATTTTAACAACACAGTTATTACAATCTCAAGGCGAAGGGATATACCAAGTTGAAGGAAAAAGTATTGAAGTATCAACTCGCAAATTAAAAGAGCGTTTGTTTTTGGCAATTTGCTCAGTGAATGCTTTAGAAGCAATACGTTTTTATGTAAGTTTTGCTTGCTCATTTGCCTTTGCCGAACGTGAATTATTAGAGGGTAATGCAAAAATAATTAAGCTAATTGCCCGTGACGAAGCACTTCACTTAACCGGTACGCAAACTATACTTAATCTATGGAGCAGCGGACAAGACGATCCTGAAATGCAAGAAATTAGTCAAACTCTAAAAGAACAAGGTCGCCAAGTTTTCTTAGATGTTGTTGATCAAGAAAAAGATTGGGCTGATTACCTGTTTAAAGACGGTTCAATGATTGGTGTTAATGCACAAATTTTAAAGCAGTATATTGAATATATCAGTAACCAAAGAATGACAGCTATCGGCTTAGAAGCCGAATTTGATATTAAAACAAATCCATTACCTTGGATAAATTCATATTTATCAAGCGACAATGTACAAGTAGCTCCTCAAGAAACCGAAATATCAAGCTACCTTGTTGGGCAAGTTGATTCGTCAGTTTCTTCTGATGATTTTGATGACTTCGATTTATAATATTACTGCGGTTGAACATAGCATTAGCATGCTGATTTATAGGCTTTAACTAAATGAAAGATGCTAATGCTACTAACCCTCCTGAAAACTCTGCAACGGTTAAGCCCTCTGATTGTTCTGATAAAGCAATAAAAATTTTTTTTGACGGCAAGACTGTTCTTTATAAAAATAAACAACAAACTCTATTAGAGTGTTTGGAGGAAGAAAACCACGAAATCCATTACCATTGCAGAGACGGATTTTGTGGTGCTTGCCGTATTACTTTAAATAGTGGTGAAATTGATTATTTTAATGGTGAACCTTTAGCTTATGTAGGAAAAGATGAAATACTCCCCTGCTGCTGTAAGCCTAAAAGCGATATAGATATTACGTTAGTGTAAACTTTTCGGTAAACCAGTGAATTCACCTTGAAAGTAATAACTTACAAAGTATCACTTAAAAATAGCCTACTCAACATGTATTAATTTAATGTAAAACTTTAAATATCAGCAAGCTATAAAGTATTTATTTGTTAATCAATTGCTGTTCAATTCCAATGATAATCTTATTAAGTTCAGGTTTTACCGTATCAAGCATCATTTGATATTGATCTTGTTTAGATTCATTAATAGCCGTATCAAACCGTTTTACTTTTTCAAATAAATCCATTGCGCCAATTGAACATGTAACGCCTTTTAAGGTGTGAACTAAGCGTTTATAGGCTTCTTTATCAGATGCTAATAGTGCTGTTTGAATTTTTTCAGCATCTTTAGCGTGATCTTCGTGAAACATCAGTAGAATTTCTTTAAACAGCTCGTCATCTCCTAGCACACTTCCCACGCCTATATCGTAATCAATACCTGGGAATTGCTCATTACTCTTCTCATTCATTTGTAAACTCCTTTGTACAAAACGTATTTTTTAATGATGACATTTATACCCGTTACCATTCAAAATGCAGGTTTCAGTGGGAACTAAAAACAATTTAGGCAAGGCATTAAGTTTATGTCATGGTTATTCTCGGTAACTGCTCCTGCGTTACCCTAATATCCTACATCCGTGTAGAAACATGACTAAACTTAATAACGACGAATAAATTGTTTTTAGACCCATCGAAGAAGCGCTTGAGCGCTTATTCCTTTAAGAAATTACTTCATCGTTAATACTTTTTATAAGGGAACAACCATTACAATAAAGTATTGCCTTGAATTACTTCCTATAAACATTAAAGCTCACGCACTCTGTAACGAGCATTTTGATTGGTAACGGGTATATACCCGATACAACTAATAATTTATAACTAAATATTATTTTAATCAAGTAATTACCCTAGATAGCTCACGTGATGTTCATAGGGCTTTATTGGTTTAGTAGGTAATTGTTTTTTCTCGCTACCTATATATAAAAATCCTACAATATCGTTGCTACGGTTAATATTCAGTGCGTATTTAACTGAATTATTATAACTAAACTCTCCTGTTCGCCACACTGCACCATAACCTAAACTGTAAGCCATCATTTGCATAGCATGTACAGTACAGCCAGCCGCAATAAGCTGCTCTTGCTGTGGCACTTTATGCTCTTTATAAAGTGTACTCACAACAATAATCATAGGAGCTCTAAATGGCATTTTGCTAACTTTTTCAAGTTTAGCATCATCAGGTTTGTCAATTTTAATAGCTTCGACAAAATATTCGCTAAGAGATTGTAAACCATCTCCTTGAATAACCGTAAAATGCCAAGGTGTTAATCCGCCGTGATCAGGTACTCTCATACCGGCATTTAGTATATTGTGAAGATCATCAAGTTGTGGTGCTGGTTCACATAAATGGGGATTTGATTGGCGATTTAATAGTAATTCGAGGCTGTTCATAAAGGGATTCTCATTTCTTATTGTTTAAGTAATTACGTGGCTTATACCCGTTACCATTCAAAATGCAGGTTTCAGTGGGAACTAAATACAATTTAGGCACAGATTTCAAGTTCCAGACGAAATCTAAGTACAGACATCTATGTATGCAAGGCATTAAGTTTATGTCATGGTTATTCTTAATAACTACGCATAAATTGTTTTTAGACCCATCGAAGAAGCGCTTGAGCGCTTCTTCCTTTAAGAAATCACTTCATCGTTAATACTTGTTATAAGGGAACAACCATTACAATAAAGTATTGCCTTGAATTACTCCTTATAAACATTGACGCTCACGCGCTCTAAAACGAGCATTTTGATTGATAACGGGTATAAACAATTAGTTCAAATATTTAATCAACAAATTAGATACATTTTTTATATTTAATGTAGCTAAATTGATTTGATCTACAAGATCGATATTGTCTTCAACGATATTACCTAAACCAATACCTACAATATCAATGTTGTTATCAAGTAAAACAAAAATCAATCTATTTTTAGATGCTATTACGTCAACTGTCACTGCATCAGCAGGTATACCTTTTAAGCGTAAAGCTTTATCCATAAGCCCGACACTTGTATTTAAGGTAGGATTTTGTTGAATAAAAAGATCATTTGCTTCAACTGCGAGTTCATACATTTTTTGTGTGTTTGCTTTCATTTGGCGCGGCTTAAATTGAGTGTTTGAAATAAATAGCTAAGCTAATAAAATTGATTAAAACAGTTGGTTTTCAAGGGTTTTACCATTAACTAACTGCGAATAAAGCCATTGTTTGTCATGGCATAATTTTAAAAATGTGATATCAAACGGTTCAGTATTCGCTAAATTTTTGTATTGTATTAAATACTCTTTACCCTGTATCTTTGAAACATTTATTACTGAAGCTAGGTTCATAATGTCGCCCATGAAATTGTCCGAGTGTTGCTTCATCCGTAAGGTCAAATATGAACAATCATCTTGAGAAACTGACGTTTGGTGCTCCTTTAACTCGCCATTTTCCAGATACAATACCTGTTCACAAAGTCGCTCAAGCTCACTTAAGTCGTGAGAGCTTAGTACAAAGGTGATATCGTTTGATAAATTAGACACTATTTCTCTAATGTCTTTGGCATGTTTAGGATCTAACCCAGCGGTAGCTTCATCTAACATGATAATTTGAGGTGAGCCAATTAACGATTGAGCGATAGCAACTCGTTTACGCATCCCGTGCGACAACTCAAGTGGTTTAACTTTTACATTATCTTCAAGAGCCACCATACTTAATACTCTATGAGACTCGATTAGGCTTTGTTTTGCACTAAAACCTTGTAATTGAGCATAGAATTTAAGTTGTTTTTCAATTGAGTATTTAGGATCTAATTGCGCATCTTGAGGCAATGCACTAAAGGTATGTTTAATCGCACTGTGACTAGGCGACTCTCCTAAGATAGACACCCGACCGCTGTTATAAGGAATATATCCGCATAAAATACTAAATAACGTTGTTTTACCTGCTCCGTTAGGCCCAACCAACGCAATTGGTTCACCTTTATAAATTTCAAAATTAACATCTTTTAAAGCATATTTGTTACCAAATTTTTTGTGTAAGCCCTCAACTTTAATTAATAAACTCATAATGAAGACCTTCTAAAAATATATTGTGCTACTAATAAATAAATCACAGTTTGTGTAAGAGGAATAACATATTCATTAAGGTAGTTACCATCAAAGCCAACTATTGACTCAATTTGCTCGCCTGGCAATAAATAAAATAAATATGATAGATTCATAACATATTTATTAAGTAAGCCAATAACGATTGCCGACGCTATATATATTAAAAAATACACCACTAAAGACATTTTTGCTGACTTAACAAATACATTAATCAACGACATACTGGCAATAAAAGGCAAAGTTATAATAATAAGTTTTAGTAATATAGATACTGACAACATAACAGAAGCCATACCAACACTTTGCTGATTAACTAATGAAAACAGTAAACTTGCAAGCAAAGTAATAAAAATAAGCGTACAAACAATAAATACTTGCCCAAAAAAACGTCCATAAAGTAGTTCTGAACGGCTTGCTCTTAATAGTACAAAACGCAATGTGCCGCGTTCACGATCTGAGCAAGTTTGATCACATGAAAAAAGTAAGGCAAACGTAGGCAGTAAGTATGCTGAGACAATCCAATAAATCGTTAATTCTGGTAACTCCCACTCAAGTAAAATGAGCAAATTAAGCTGACTAAACGCTTGTTGAACTATATCTTTAAAGTTATTTGATGAAATAAAGTCTGCTGAAGAACCAATAATAAAATAAAAAATTAATAGCCAAACACATACAAAAGCAGACAGTACAACTAACCCTCTTTTTGACGCAAAAAGACGGGTTAGTTCAAAAAAAGTAATAGCCCATACGCGTGAACTACTAAAATGATATAACATTATATTCCTTAAATTGTATCTGAATTTACATTTTAAAAGCTAACAGAACCACTTCAACTATACTTATCCACTATGCCACTAAGCGTTTATCAGCGTTCACCATTCATGCGCTTATCGGCGTTCACTATTCATTTGAAAGTAAAACAGAAAACCAGCGCCCTTCATTAGATTCTTCTAACGCTATTTTAATGATCATAGTTAATGGAACAGATAACAACATGCCTACTGTACCAAAAAGCCAACCCCAAAAAATTAATGATAAAAACACCACAAGTGTTGATAAACCCACACCTTTACCTAAATATTTAGGTTCAACTAAATTTCCCATTACCATGTTAATAGTTACATAACCTAGAGCTATAGCACCTGCTGGACCAATCCCTAACTGTAAAACAGCTAACATAACCGCAGGAATAGCAGAAATCATTGATCCTATATTAGGAATATAATTTAGTAAAAAGGCTAAAACACCCCATAATAAATAAAATTCAAGCCCAAATAACCACAGCATTCCCGAGACTGAAATACCGGTGGCTATACTTACTAAAGTCTTTATTGCCAAATAATCATTTATTGATTTTAAAAAACGATCTATTTGATCGAGTTTCATATCAGGATTGTCTAAAGCGCGTTCAATTTTACTGGGTAACGATGGAGCTTCAAACAACATAAAAATTACCGTAATAATAATTAGTAGTAAGTTGGTCATTACCCCACCCAAACCACTTAGCATACTAGTTGCTATACCCATAGCCGCATTAGGATCAAGGTACTCCACCAAAGTATCTGACGAAACTTTAATATTATACTTTGATAACCAATCGGTTAACCAAATAAACTGCTCTTTTAATTGAGCTCTATATTCGGGAATTGACAAAGTTAATTCACGCGCAGATTGCCCAACTAAACTCCCTAACGATAATACCAATATTAAAATAAGCGCAATAATACCGATAATAGCAATGGGTTTAGGAATTTTGTATTTAGACGCTTTTACAATTAGCGGATTACAAATAATGGCGATAAAAACTGATAATAGAAAAGGCACAACAATATCGGCAGCTATTTTTAATCCTGCTAATACAATAAATAATGCCGCAGTAACGAGCAAAATTTTGACTATACCTTGGTATTTTTCTTTTGAATCTGCTGAGCTCATTTTAAAGCTCTCATAAATACTACTATAATAGTAAAAAACTGAGTATATAAAATATTGATAACGTCATCCTTAATAATAAATTGTTTAATAGTTATTTGATTCATAAATCATTCGTTCGTAGGTGAGATTACATCGTTCTTCTTATTAATGTAACGCTTGATAAATTTAATAATCGCCAACAACTTAGCATGCCAATTAAGCCCACAAAAGCCGCACCTGAACCAATGCCAATTAACCAAAACTCTAAGTGTAAACTAAACTCCATATCAAAGACTTGCGTTTGTAAAAAGAATACCGCTATTTCCATTGCTATACTTGCCATTAACCCAGCAATAGCGCCTAAAGCTATAAATTCAAATAATACACTGTTACGTAATAAACTGCCCTTCGCTCCTAAGGTTCGTAAAATAGCGAGTTCACGCTCACGTTCTTCCATACTGGCTTGAACTTGTGCAACTAAAACTAAACTTCCAGCAAGCATAACTAATATCAGTATAAGCTCTATTGCAATAGACATTTGATCAACCATAGATGTTAATTGTTTCATAATAGCATCAACATCAATAACAGATATGCTCGGATAGTTTGAGAGAAATTCATACATTAAGGATTTTTTATCACTATCAACCCGCCAAGCAGAGAGCGATGTGCTTTCAATATTTTTGAATGTTGCTTTATTAAATATCATATAAAAATTAAGTTGTCGGCTTTGCCAATTGACATCGCGGATACTGGTTACTGGTACAGTAAATTTATCAGAACCTATGGTAAAGGTTAGTGTATCTCCCAGCTTAATATTTAGTTTTTCTGCAATATCCGCTTCTACCGAAACTTGTGGTTTAGTGTCCGATGCTTTCCACCACTGCCCTTTAACAACTTGCGTTAATGGCGAAATTTCATCTCTCCACGTTAAGCTTAACTCCCTACCAACTCCTCTTCTACCGTCAGACTCTTGATTGGTGTTGTTGGTTTGTGAAGTTTCTACATCGTCGGCTTGTTTGATGGTAGCTTCGCCATTTATGGCTGAAAGTCTACCGCGAAATACTTGAAAATACCCTTGCGTTAAAATGCCGTTAGTTTGTGCAAAATTAGCTATGTCAGGCACTTCTTCATTAGCAATATTAACGAGATAATGATTAGGAGTATCTTCGGGCATTTGTTGTTGCCACTCAGATAAAATTGAACTTTTCATTACCGTGATAAGCAATAACAATTGAATAGCTAAAGTAAAACTAACCAGTTGCACACTATTTTCATTGGCTCTTCGCTTTAAATTAGCAAATGCTAAATGTAAAGACTTACCAGCCTTTGTACCAGCTGTACGCCCCAAACCCATTAAAAATCGACCAATAACTAATAAGATCATGGAAACAAGCAAGCCACCAAATAACAGTGAAGCGCTCATAACAACATCTGAACTAAAAATATAAAGTAGAAAAAATAAGGCAACAATAGGGATAAATTGATAAAAATTTAACTTTTTAGATGATTTTTCTTCAAAGCCTTTAATAACCGCGATAGGTGAAGTAGCTATTAACTTTGATATAGGATGAATAGCAAAGGCAATAGCGCAAATTAGTCCTGTAGCTACGGCAATAAATATAGGGCGAAGTGTTAAGGTTGTTGAAGACAATGTGAGATATTGCTCAATTCCGTAAGCACCCAATTGAAGTAAACCAAATCCAACAATTAATCCGGTTACAATGCTTATAACACTCAACAAAGCCCAATGTAATACATATACCTTTTGAATATGTTTATTGGTTGCTCCTAGCGCTTTAAATACCGCTACCGTAGGTTTGTGCCGTTGTCCGTACCTTCTACTAGCAACCGCTACAGCAATTGCCGCTAAAACAATACCTAACATACTAGCTAGTGATAAAAACTTTTCTGCAGTATTTAATGTTTGACCAATACGACTTTGGCTAGATTTTACATCAACCCAGTATTGAGATTCATTTAATTTGGGTTTTATCCACTCATCAAATTTAACTAAGTCGTCTGCTTCTCCCGAAAATAAATAACGGTAGGCAATTCTACTACCGGGTTGTACTAACTGTGTTTTCTCTAAATCATTAATATTCATTATAATTTTAGGGTTTGAAAAAACACTCGCAAAAGACTGATCAGGTACTTTAACAATAATGCCAGCAATTCTAAAACTGGCTATGCCTACTTCAATAGAATCGCCTAAAGCAACATCCATCCGCCCTAAAATACTTTTATCAACCCAAACTTCGCCTACTTCGGGAGAATTTACCGACACGGCATCTAATAAGTTGTTAGTTTTAGCAACTAATAGATCGCCTCTCAACGGGTATTTTTCACTCACTACATCAAGATCAGTGAGCAGCATAGTACCTTTTGCGAAGGCCATAGAGTTAAGTAGTACTTTTTGAGCCGTGTTAAACTGATATTGCTCACTCTCTGCTTTGATTTCATCAGATATTATAGTACTTGTTCTTAATACGCGATCAGCCCCGAGGGTATTAACACTATTGCTAGTTAAAGCCGCTTTTACTTGATCTGAAAAACCAGTTAACGAAAATACGGTAGCAACCGCTAGGACTATCGCTAAAAAAACAATAGTTAACTCGCCCTTACGCAATTCATGATGCAATAAGCGTATTGATTGCTTAAACCAAACAGGCGCTACTTTGGACATATTCGTGCCTCTCTCTCTGCATCATCTCCAGCGTCTCCACAATAAGTAGCAGGATTAGCCGTTTGCATTTCATTATTAGATACAAGTTCATTATTTAACTCAGTACTGTCTAACACCTCACTTAACACACCACTATCCATCATTACTTGGCGATTACAGCGAGCAGCTAGCGCAGGATCATGAGTAACCAAAACTAAGGTTGTACCTAAACGAGTATTTAAATCAAACAATAAGTCGGCAATATATTTACCGGTTTTAGTATCAAGGTTGCCGGTGGGTTCATCTGCAAATAAAATATCAGGTTGAGAAATAAAGGCTCTGGCAATAGCTACTCGCTGCTGTTCGCCACCCGAAAGTTGTGAAGGAAAATGATCTAATCTATCTAATAATCCCACTTGTTCTAACAGCGCAATACCTTTATCTTTAGCTTGATCAATATTGGCTAATTCAGCTGGTAACATTACATTCTCAAGTGCAGTTAAGCTGTTAATTAATAAAAATTGCTGAAATATAAAACCCACATGCTTTGCACGTACCTCACTACGCTGTTCTTCATTAAGCTGGTGCAAGGGTTGGTTTTTAATATAAACTTCACCTGAGGTTGGTAAATCTAACCCAGCAAGAATGGATAATAAGGTTGTTTTACCTGAGCCAGAAGAACCAACAATTGCTAATGTTTCTCCTGCGTTTACATGTAAATCAACAGGTTGTAAAATTGACAAGATTTTGTCTTCTAGCTGAACAGATTTAGTTAACCCATTGACTTTTAATATAGATTCGGAATTTATCTTCATGAAAAAACATCCAATATTTACGTTAGTATTTTTATGTTATCTGCTAAGTGTTACAACAGTATTTGCTAAAGATTCTATTTTACTTTTAGGTGACAGTGTTAGTGCTAGTTACAGAATGCAAGAGAACCAAGGTTGGGTTTATTTGCTCAATACCCAACTTGAACAAGATAACGCATCTTATAAATTAATAAATGCTAGCATAAGTGGTGAAACGACAACCGGTGGTTTAGCTAGGCTAGAGAACATTTTAAGTAAAAATAAAGTAGATCATCTATTAATTGAATTAGGTGGTAATGATGGTTTAAGAGGAATTCCTCCTAAGCTAATAAAAAACAACTTGTTACAAATGATAGAAATAGCAGAAAGTAAGGACATTACGGTATCATTATTTGAAATTAAAATCCCACCTAATTATGGTCCAAGATACACAAAAATGTTTGGTGATGTATTTACCGAAATTGCCGATGAAAAAGAAGTTAAATTAATTCCATTTTTTGTAGGTGCTGTAGTAACAGATCCTACCTTAATGCTATCAGACGGTATTCATCCTAATGTAAAAGCGCAACCTATTATTGCTAAGTTAGTAAGAAAAGAACTAGATAAAATATATAGCATTAAAAAATAACAAAATATTTACGGGCTTTATTTAAACAAATAATAAATGGTTAAATACACAGGTTCATCGTTTCAGATTTAGCATATACCCGTTACCAATCAAAATGCTCGTTTCAGAGCACGTGAGCGTCAATGTTTATAGTAAGTAATTCAAGGCAATACTTTATTGTAATGGCCGTTCCCTCATAAAAAGTATTAACGATGAAGTCATCTTTTAAAGGAGTAAACGCTCGAGCGCTTCTTCGATGGGTCTAAAAGCAATTTATTCGTCGTTATTAAGTGTAGTCAGGTTCGTACACGGATGTAGGATATCAGGGTAACGCAGGAGCAGTTACCGAGAGTAACCATGACATAAACTTAATGCCTTGCATACAGGGATGTTTGTACTTAGATTTCGTCTGGAACTTGAAATCTGTGCCTAAATTGTTTTTAGTTCCCACTGAAACCTGCATTTTGAATGGTAACGGGTATAAGCATTTAACCACTTGAATTTTACGCATAAAAAAACCGACATTACGTCGGTTTTTTTATTTCACTTTTAACACTTACATGCAAAGCAAAATAAGTGGCATCCCTAAGGGGATTCGAACCCCTGTTACCGCCGTGAAAGGGCGGTGTCCTAGGCCTCTAGACGATAGGGACACTAAAACTTCATAGTTAGATAAATTAATAACCAAACTACTATTTATTACGCTACATTATACAATATACATTGTATAATTAATGGTGGCATCCCTAAGGGGATTCGAACCCCTGTTACCGCCGTGAAAGGGCGGTGTCCTAGGCCTCTAGACGATAGGGACACAATAAAAACATATAAAACAACTTAACAATATTATGATAAACGTCAGCTCTAGCCTAGTGAACTAACCCATAATATTTATTATTTAATACTTGTGTCTAAATAAACCATTAAATCTGTATTGTAACTATAAAAATGAGTGGCATCCCTAAGGGGATTCGAACCCCTGTTACCGCCGTGAAAGGGCGGTGTCCTAGGCCTCTAGACGATAGGGACACATTAACTTTAAACGCTTATTGTAAAAATATTTAAAATGAAGCTCTAGCCTAGTGAGTTTCAAAATATATTACACATTTTAAGTGAGTGTCAAAAACACATACTCATTTCTTTTAAAAAGTTGGCATCCCTAAGGGGATTCGAACCCCTGTTACCGCCGTGAAAGGGCGGTGTCCTAGGCCTCTAGACGATAGGGACACTAAAACTTGGTAATAAAGTAATACAAAATAAAACTTTATTATTTCAGTGTTATGAAAAAATCATAAGACACTAACTTTTTATTTTTGTTGTTAAGTTAGTCAATCAACAAAACAACTAAATTTGGTGGAGCTATGCGGGATCGAACCGCAGACCTCTTCGCTGCCAGCGAAGCGCTCTCCCAGCTGAGCTATAGCCCCGCTTCATAAAATTAAAAAAGTGGCCTAATACCTTAGTAACTTTACCTATCAAACAAACACGTTAAGTACTTGTTGAAAGCGAGGCGCATTCTAAGCAGCAGCCCCGATAGTGTCAACCCTTTTTTAGCAAAAAAGCCAATTTTTACGAGTATTTAGTTTAAGTGTTTACTTTACAAACAACTTGCTTAATTTTTGAATATTTAAGCATTGATTGAACCCGAGTGAATATTTATACCCGTTACCATTCAAAATGTAGGTTTTAGCTCCATCGAAGAAGCGCTTGAGCTTTATTCCTTTAAAAATGACTTCATCATTAATACTTTTCATAAGAGAGCAACCATTACAACAAAGTATTACCTTGAATTACTTCCTATTAACGTTGATGCTCACGCGCTCTGAAACGAGCCTATTGATTGGTAACGGGTATAAACACGTAAAGTACATAACATTTAAATAAGAAACTGTAATATTTAAGTCAAAACAACATTAAAAATACCGGTTAAAAGTTTTAGATTTACACTATCACTATTATTGAAGAACACTATTTTCTTTCTTTTATATTGATTTACAGGTAACATTTTTGTAATTATATTTATAGATACACTCTATGCCGCTAACTAAATTAAACGTTGTTGCTATTGGAGGGGGTCATGGTTTAGGTCGTGTTCTTTCTACTTTTTCTTATTTAGGTAATCAATTAACAGGTATTGTTGCTACTACTGATAATGGTGGCTCTACCGGTCGATTACGAAAAAGAAGTAGCTCAATTGCATGGGGAGATTTACGTAACTGTTTAACCCAACTAGTAGATAAAGATTCAATTGGTAGTCAATTATTTGATTTTAGATTTAATGGTGAAGATGAACTTGGCGGTCATAACTTAGGGAATTTAATTTTATATACCCTAGGACAAATTCAATCTCGCCCTGTTGACTCTATAAAGTTAGTGCGTAGAATTCTCCGAGTAAAAACGCAAGTTTTACCCATGTCTGAAACACCTACTGATCTTATGGCTTTCTATCCTAAAGGTAGATGCCGAGTGGGTGAATTATCAGTTGATAAAATGCCTATAATGCCTAAAAACCTTATATTAGCTCCCTTAGTAAAGTCTTTACCTGCCTGCGTAGATGCAATAAAAAAAGCTGATTTAATTATTTTAGGACCAGGAAGTTTTTTAACTAGTATTGTACCTCCGTTGTTAGTTAGAGATATATCTAATGCATTAAGAGATCGCAAAGGTCATTGTATATTTATCGAAAACATTGTTGCTGAAGACAGCCCTGCTGCTTCACTATCGCTTGATGAAAAACTTGATTGGATCACTGAAAATCTTGGTTGTTTACCTATAGATAGTGTTATCTGTCAAGATAGAAGCATTAAATCAGATAAGGTATCCGTATGCTATCGTGATTTACAAAGTAGTGAAGTTAAACATTATCATGATAAAGAAAAACTGATCCAAGCCATTGAAGCCTGCGCCTTTAAAAATAACGTTTTATAAATAACTTGTTATCACCTCATATCGAGAAGACTTATATTAATGAAAAAAATCAATAAATCATCAAAGCTTAAAAATGTCTGTTATGAAATACGAGGGCAAATAGCTGCAGAGGCTCGTCGTTTAGAAGATGAAGGGCATAAAATCCTTAAATTAAACATAGGAAACCCTGCCCCATTTGGTTTTGAAGCACCTGATGATATATTGAAAGATGTTATTCGAAACTTACCTACCGCTCAGGGTTATAGTGACTCAAAAGGAATATATTCAGCCCGTGTTGCCGTAATGCAATACTTTCAGCAAAATAACATTAAAGACGTTAATGTTGATGATATATATATTGGTAATGGCGTAAGTGAATTAATTGTTATGGCAATGCAAGGCTTGCTAAATAATGATGATGAAGTACTAATTCCTGCTCCAGATTATCCATTATGGACAGCTTCGGTTGCTTTGTCAGGTGGCGTGCCAGTGCATTACAAATGTGATGAAGAAAACCAATGGTTCCCTAATATTGCTGACATTGAGAGTAAAATTAACAAGCATACCAAAGCCATAGTATTAATTAACCCAAATAATCCCACGGGCGCTGTTTATTCAAAAGAAGTTTTAAATGACATTCTAGCTTTAGCTAAAAAATACAGTTTAATTGTTTTTAGTGATGAGATTTACGACAAAATTTTATATGACAATGCTGTTCATATTCCTACTGCAAGTTTAACGCAAGATGTACTTGTTATTACTATGGGTGGTTTATCTAAAAACTATCGCATTGCCGGTTTTAGAGCTGGCTGGATGGTAATTACCGGACCTAAAGTACACGCAGAAGATTACTTAGAAGGCTTGAATATTTTATCTTCGATGCGGCTTTGTGCCAATGTTCCTTGTCAACATGCTATACAAACTGCATTAGGTGGTTACCAAAGTATTAACGAGCTTATAAAAGGCGATGGTCGTTTAATTACACAACGTAATTTAGCTCATAAATTAATTAATGAAATTGATGGCTTATCTTGTAACCCAGCAATGGGAGCATTGTATTTATTTGTAAAGGTTGATGCAGAAAAATTTAATATAAAAAATGATGAAAAAATGGTGTTAGATCTACTTAAACAAGAGAAAATTTTACTGGTACACGGTAGCGCTTTTAATATTCCTGAAAAAAATTATTTTAGATTAGTATTTCTTCCTCATTCGGATGTACTTGTGGTAGCAATTAAAAAACTTAAAAACTTTTTTAGTACCTACCGCCAATTGTAATATTAATAATTTATTATGATATACCCGTTACCATTCAAAATGCAGGTTTGTGTGGGAACTAAAAACAATTTAGGCACAGATTTCAAGTTCCAGACGAAATCTAAGGACGACATTCATGTATGCAAGACATTAAGTTTATGTCATGGTTATTCTCGGTAACTGCTCCTGCGTTACCCTAATGCTCTACATCCGTGTAGAAACATGACTACACTTAATAACGACGAATAAATTGTTTTTAGACCCATCGAAGAAGCGCTTGAGCGTTTATTCATCTAAAAGATGACTTCTTCAAAAATACTTTTTATAAGGGAACAACCATTACAATAAAGTATTGCCTTGAATTACTTACTATAAAAATTGACGCTCACGCGCTCTGAAACGAGAATTTTGATTGGTAACGGGTATAGAACTAAAGTATGGTTTTAAGTAGGTAAAATTAGCTGTAAGCAAAAGCAAAGGTTTTAAATGATTAAAAGTACATTTATGGCGTGGTTAATTAGAATGCCACTCATCAAGCGGTGGTCATTAATGCACTGTTTTCAGCAAGAAAATGTTTCAGAGCATTCTCATCAAGTTGCTGTTATTGCGCATTTACTTGTGGTTATACGTAATAAACGATTTAACGGAAAGCTAAACCCTGAAAAAGCAGCAACAATAGCTTTATATCACGAAGTATCTGAAACAAAACTTCAAGATATGAATCATAAAACAAAATATCACAGTAAAGAATTTACTAAAGCATTTAAAAAATTAGAAGATTTAGCTGAAAGAGAATGTCTTTCAACATTACCTGAAGATTTAAGAGATGAATTTTTACCTTTAATTGTACAATCACAAGTTGATCCTGTTTACAAAAAAATAGTAAAAGCGGCTGATATATTATCAGCGTATATAAAAACGATGAATGAACTCAAATACAAAAATCACGAATTTATTCATGTTAAAGATAATTTAGACGCACAACTAAAGCTTATTCAAGACGACATGCCCGAAGTTAACTTATTTATTGAATTATTTTTAGATAGTTGCACTACTACCCTTGATAAGCTTTCTGGTTAATTGATTCTATACCCGTTATCATTCAAAATGCAGGTTTCAGTGGGAACTAAAAACAATTTAGGCACAGATTTCAAGTTCCAGACGAAATCTAAGTACAGACATCCATGTATGCAAGGCATTAAGTTTATGTCATGGTT
>Ga0209185_1000829_pt1 | contig 31570 bp, 22 predicted proteins | sample SidtaG_2_FD_187425 | JGI IMG/M metagenome (GOLD analysis project Ga0209185, IMG submission 187425) | Marine algal microbial communities from Sidmouth, United Kingdom - Sidmouth_Asex2 metaG (SPAdes) (version 2) | ecosystem: Host-associated > Algae > Red algae > Unclassified | place: Sidmouth... | reverse complement strand
GGGTACTGTGATCGGGTGCTACTTGATCAATATGTAAGTCACAAAAGTAGCTGAAAGATATACTGTCATTAACTCGATCTTCTACTTCATAATCACTTAAACCATACCAGCTTTGGAGTAAACTCATCTTAAAAAGCAACAATCCGCTATAACTTGGCTTACCTGTCGCACTTTTGCCTTTAGTGTAGTGTGTCTTTAATACAGCTACTATCGGAGTCCAATCCAATAGAGTGTTTATTTGTGTAAAAAAAGTGCCTTTTATCTTGCGTGCGCGTGTGTCGCAAATGTTATATGCAAAGGTCGGGTGTTTGACTAGTTCCATAAATAAAAAATACGAAATTTATGGGTGTTAGGCAAGATCCCTTGCAACAGTCTCAGATAATAATCGTAACGAAAATTCTATTCGCCCTTTAGCTCTAGGTAGAAAAAACTACCTCTTTGCAGCTTCACATAAAGCTGCTCAAAAATTAGAGAGAAATCACAAACCAAAATAAACTTTTGAACAAGACTTATTTTCTATGAAAAACTAAATACAGAACAAATTTATAGTAGCTAACATTTTAATATATAGCAATCGTGAAAACTTTTGGACGGCAGTGATTTCAGTTAAAATAATTGAATAAATGAGAAAAATAAAAATACCACAACTTATCTGAATTTTAATAGCCAGTTATTTATTTCCAAAACATACAGAAAGCATTTTATACAATTCTGGGTGCTTACGCCTTAACAACTTAGGACGCTCAAAGAAATACTCCGAAGCTACTGCAAAAAATTCTTCCCTAGAGGTTCCTCCATAATTTCTTATATCCGAAGTGTTATTATTTATAGCCTCCATTTTATTATACATTAAATTTAACCAAGGAGTTGCATTTTTAATATTCAATAAACGTTCTGGAATCCCGTCTACGCTACCATCCAACTTATCTAATAAATGTACAAACTCATGAATTCCTGTGTTTCCTTTGTCTGTTTTATTAAAAAAGCCATGATACAATGCCTTTTTTGATAAGATCATTTGATTTTCAAAACGCCCTGTTCCAACTAAACCTCCAATATTTCGATCTTTCTCAGTATTTGTAAATTGAAGTTGCTTATTAAAATAATCGGGATAAATCAGTACAGTATATATATTTGGATAATTCCAATTTTCAAAATTGAATATCGGAATTACAGCGCTTGCTGCCACAAGTACTTTATCTAAATCTTCCAATTCAAAACCTACAGCTTCAATAGAAACTTTATTTAAAAAAGATCGCATTCGTTTTCTAAATCGCAGTTGATTGTCGTCAGTAAGTTGTTTATAAAAATTAACATTTTCAATTAAGAGATCGTGCCATAATGGAGGTATTTCAACTATGGTTTTCTGACTATTATTATTTTTCTTAACAAAAAAGAAATAAAACAGAACTAAGGCTATACTTATAACAATTATATAATACATTTTGATCTTAGACTAAGAATGAAACGACATGTTACTTGAAATGAATTTTTATATCGGAAACTTTCTCCAATACCGATGCTGCTTTTTCAGAATTACAATCTGTAACATCTATTTCAGATTCATAATAACCCAAACTATTATCGTCAGGGGTAATAATTAAAATTGGTTGGATATTATTTTTTTTCAATATTGCTAAGATTTCTTTTTCAGTTTCTTTTGAAAAAACAGAAACTGTCATTGTTCCTTTTAGTGAAGGAAATACATTTTTTATTTGTTTGTAAGTATATTTAACAGCGTATTTTTCAGTTAAAAAACTATTTACGATTATTTTCTCTTTATTATTCGAATACCAAATATATTTTCCATTCAAAGTATCCAATCCAAATCTTTCCAAACTATTCGCTGAATTATAATTTCCGATTTTAAAATATTGATACCTACAGTCCTCACTTATATATATTTTTAAATCATCCAAGGTATAAATGCTTTGATATTTGTTAGAGGAAGTGGTTTTTAAAGATTTACATCCCAATAAAATTACAAAAAGAAAACTAGCCCATAATTCAATTCTCATTTTAATTATTTTAGGTTATTATAAATACAAAATAGATGTTTTTCTTCTTTTTAGATGCAAATAAATCAATTACTTTTAAAATCACATGAACTATCATCAATATTTTAAAATATACAAGCCCTATGGCTATTTAAGCCAGTTTATAAATAATGGACCTAAACAAGGTAAAAAAAGCTTTTGGGAGATTTACATAATTTTCCGAAGGACTTAATGTCCGTAGGCAGGTTAGATGAAAAATCTGAAGGATTATTACTCTTAACTACCGATGGAAAATTAAGTAATTATATCAATAGTTCCAAGTACGGAAAAGAGTATTACGTCTTAGTAGATGGGGCTATTACCAACGAAGCTATTAAACAAATGTGCGATGGTATCAAAATTGGTTTTAATGGAAAAAAATATCAAACAAAGCCTTGTAAAGTTTATAAATTATCCACTCCACCTCTACTTCCCGAGCGTTCAAAAAAAATTCGTGATGCACGGCATGGTCCCGTAACATGGATTTCAGTAACATTAACAGAAGGTAAATTTAGACAAGTTAGAAAAATGACATCAGCGGTTGGTTTCCCTACATTAAGGCTGGTACGAACTCGAATACATACCCTTAATCTTGATAATTTAAGTGTTGGAGAAGTTGTAGCTGTTAATAATATGAATCAAATATTTTAATAGTTTTAAGTAGTTGGATATTAACTGTTAAACAAGCTATATTAAAAGGTAAGTGTACCAATAGTATCATTCTAAGATTTGCCTTTCTTGCTTCTATTGGATTGTACTTATTAGCAACACTTTAAGGAGATAATTTGTTTATTTCCGCTGCAATATTTGCTAATGGAGTAACTTATTTTTGGCCAACTATGATTGGTTTTTTTGCAGAATATATTCCAAATTCAGAAGTTATGAGACTTTCTTCAATAGGAAAAACAGGAATGTTTGCTACTTATATTTTTTCTCTTTTATTGGGGCTTCTTTAGATTTTTAAGTTATAAAATTGCTCTTCCACAAGAGTGCTGATTTAGTGACCTATAAAAATGTACTTTCAGGAAGTACTCAAGCAATTATTTACGAAGAGGCTTTAATAAATGCCAGACCTAATATTCTGAATAAAATCGGAATTATTCCTATTTATTATCTGTAGCTTATACAGGATTGTTATTTTTATGAAACAAAAAAGAAAAATATAGGATTATTCTTTGTAAATTTTTGTAAAATAATGGATAGTTCTTTTAAATATTTTCAGCTATATTTAACTATGATTATTTTAATATAAGTTTACATAAACTTGTTTTGTGTATCTGTAATGAATCATAATAGTGACATTATTATTATTAATTTACTTGTCCTCGTGAAAATAAAGTTTTCAGAATCATATGCTTTTTATGTATATTATTTAATGAAACCTTGCAGGGCAGAATCATACTTTGTCAAATTGAATTTTATTACACTTAAAATTCAAAATTGACCAGTTTTATTCATAAATTATGATATATACATTTTTAATATATTTCAAAAAAATATTGATTTCATATCAATATTAAATATTTCTTATGGAAAATGAAAAGTATGATTCTGCCCTGTGAAACCTTGGAGTAAACTAGGATTACGACTCAAAAATGTGTAATAAATAACAGCTATTCAAAAAATTATTTCAGCTATTAATACCCTCTATGAATAACTATTCAAATTTAGAAGAAGAAAATAAAAAATTAAAATCACAACTTGATGAAATAGAGCGAAATAAAAAAGAAAAATGGTCTAAACGCTATCGTTTTTCAAAAAAAATGTCTGCCAAATTTTTGGGTCTTAAACTAAAAAATGCTATCAATGCCTTTTTTGCAGAATTGCAGGAAAAAAAAACGGTATCTCGTGATACAATTTCAGATTTATTGGCAGCCTTATTTATACGAATAACAAGAGTTGGTGCTTTTTTATTAATAACCTCGCTCCTACCAACTTTATTAATTTTATTGCAAGTATATTATTTAAAAGGTCAAAACCGATTAATTACTGGTCAAAACGAACGTATGAAGCAACAAACGTTTTTACAAGAAGCCAGTAGACGTAGTTTTACTATTGGGATTGTAGATCAAATTGTTAAAGAAGTAACAGCCATAGGTGGTTTAAGTGGATCTAAACTAGCTACTAATAGAACGCGATTAATAGCCATTAGTAAAATTTTAAAGCCTTATCGCTATCTTGATAATGATCAACTAATTGAAAAACCCTTAAGCCCAGAACGCGGATACCTTCTACTATCATTATTGGAAAGCAATATTAATAGTAATGTTTTAAATGGCTTTGTAGATGATAACACTAAAGAATCATTAATTAGTGCGATCAACTTTAGTTATGCGGAGATGAAAAACGCTTCTGTAACTGAGAAAACATTGAAAAATATTCATTTAGACCACTCTAATTTAGAAGGATCTAATTTCATGAAATCACAATTTACAGGAACCAGAGATGGAATAAAAAAAGTTGGTGACAAAATAGAAAGAATTTATAAAAAATGCACTTTTACGTATGCAGATTTGCGAAAAACAATTTTTGATTATTGTGATTTAACACGTTGTGATTTTTCTAATAGCGATTTATCTAAAGCTAGTTTTGCAACTAGTGATTTGATTAAAATAAATTTTTCAAATACCAATCTTCAAGACTCAAACTTTTCAGGGAGCCAATTAAAAGATGTTGACTTTACTAATGCTAATATTTTTAATAGCAATTTTGATGATGCTTCCGTAAGTGTTGACTTTATGGAAACAATGAAAAATCAATTACCTTCTGATAGTTTTGATTATTTGAAAAGCTCTTATAATTTAAAAATTAATAAAAAAGAAGGAACTTTAATTCGTAAAAAATAAGATCATTTTCTAAAGTAGCTTCCCCCCCCTTATCATTTCGAATAAAATTGTTAAAATTAGACCATTAAATACAGCTTTACTATTCTCTCCTATCAGACAAAAACTAACTCAAGATATTACCTGTTACTTTCTCGTTTACTGCTTGGGCTGCTAATTCTCCAGCATGCATTGCTCCATTTAAAGAGCCGTTAAGCATTGTGTCTCCTGCTAAAAAAATAGATTCTGTTAATTGTGTTTCAGAAGGATTAACACTATACCTAACATCTAATAAATTAGGTAGTGCCTTGGTAATATCTATTGTTTTTAGATACTTAGAGGGGTCTATCTTAAAGTATTTATTCAACTCTTTTTTCACCTCCTTTACCAACTCAAATTCACTAAAATCATGTGCTTTAACAATAGTGACTGAAAGTAATGCATTAGTACTATTTTCGGTATAAGGAAAACAAATCGAATTGATCAAAGCTTTTGATTCATTGGCTAATAAACCAATCATTTTTTTATTAAAAACAGCCTCAGTACTTACTTCAAAATATAGGGTTTGCGTACTTTTCCAAACGACCTCAGTATTTTTTAAATTAGGTATTAAATTAGATGCTTCCGTAGCGATTATACAATAATCAAATTGTTGTTGAGATTCGTCATTAAAAACAATTTTGTTTCCAGTAACACTCTGTACTGATTTTTCAAATTCAATAGTTGTCTTTTTTAATTTGGAAGCTAATTGATTGGGGATTTCTTGGATTCCTTTAGCAGGAATAGCAGCTTGACCTCCACTAAACATCTTAAAAATAAATTCGAACATGCGTGAGGAAGTTTCCAAATTTGTTTCTAAAAATATTCCTGTATAAAAAGGTTTAAAAAATGAATTGATAATTTTCTCAGAAAACCCATAGTCTTCTAAATACTGAAGAGTAGTTGTTTCCTCTTCGTTAAAAATAGTAGCTATTGATTTCTTTTTTAGAGCTTTACTTAACTTAAATACCTTCCACTTATCGGAAAAACTACCCACTCCCGAAAAAATAGTAGGAAACAATATACTACTATCCCGTAAAGGATCACCAATTATGTGCGTTGTGTCATTATCAAAAATATATGATCCACTAGCAAAATTTTTTAAGTTTAACGCATCGTAGTCTAAATACTTTTTAGCCATTGGATAAGCACTTAGTAAGACTTGAAAACCACTATCCAAAATATATCCATCAAGTAAGTTAGATTGTACTCTACCTCCTACTTTAGTATCTGCTTCAAAAATTACAGGACTGTATCCATTAGATTCCAAATGTAATGCAGCGACTAAACCACTTACTCCTGCTCCTATGATAACTATTTTTTTCATTAGTACTTATCTATTTGAAACAAAAATAAGATTTCAGTTGAACTGTAAAAACGCATTTGCATTTAATTATGAAATAAAAATCCCTTACAAAATAAATTACAAGGGATTTTAAAAATATCTAAAAGTTTAATTATCAGTAAATACAGCTTATTTCAGTTTCTCATCAAAATTGACAACCCGCTAAATAAGCTAAATAAAATTTAAAAATTACTTTTTTACTACTTTTTTAGTTGTACTTTTTCCATTTTGAGTAGTAATTAAAGTCATATAAATACCCGAAGCTAATCCTGACATTTCTACAGTACTACCTGTACCTAAAGCCACTACTACTCCATCTAAATCATAAACAATAATTGTTGCGATTTTTAAGCTGCTTTCAATAGTCAATATACTTGCTACTGGATTTATGAAGAAGAAATCTTCTTTCGCTAACGTGTTGGCGCCAATACCTAAAGTACTATCGTAATTGATTGTAAATTGCATTGCAGCATCATTATCGTTACCTGCATTATCAGTGGCTACAGTAGCATTAACATCTACAGTTACTATGCTATTAGCTACAGGTATTATATCTACAGTAAAAACTATATTATCCGTTGTCATAAAATTAGATTTTGTTCCATTTCCCACTATAATATCACCTACTATAAAATCATCAACTTCTTTGCTAAAAGTAATTGTTACAGGAATAGGGTTTTCATTTGTTGGACCAGGACTTAAAATAGAGGTAATTGTTACTGTTGGTGTGTTATTGTCTAATACAAATAAATTCTCATTTACACCTGTTGGTGAAAAGTTAGATAAAGTATTACCAGTTGTATCAGCTATATTCATACTTCCTCCTGCAAATTCTAAAAATATTGTTCCATTTAAATTTGTTAAATCTCCACCCGACAAAGTTAATCTATACACATTACCGCTTGGATTTGTTACCGAAGTAATTGTAGCTGTTGTTCCAATTACTTCAAAATCGGCTACATCTACATTTACTACAGCCTCATCAAAAGTAATATCCCATGTTAGAGTATCAGCATTTGTAGGACTTGTTGTTGGTGATTGGCGCGTAATACTTGCTACCCTAGGAGCTATTTCGTCTATATCAGTAACTGTAATAATAACTGTTTGTACTGAAGTGTTTCCTGTTAAATCAGTTGCTGTAATATCAATTACATAATTATTATCCATATTATCGTCTACTGCTACTTCAAAATCTGGTGTTGCATTAAATGTTACTACTCCAGCAGTTGTAATACTTAAATCTCCTTGATCTGCACCGTCTGTAATAGTATAAGTAACTGCTGTATCGTCTGTAGCTACTGCTGTATATGCAGTACCTGTTCCATTCTCTACAAAATTGGCTGTTATAGAAGAAGTATATACTGGATTAGCCGTATCAATTGTTACAACTTGTACAGCGGAAGCTGTCGTTGTCCCATTTAGTGTAGATGTTACCGATAAATTTGCTGGAGCATCTGGTAGACTGCCAAATGCCACTGGGAAAGGGAACGTATAATTACCCGTTGCATTTGTTGTTGTTGATGCACTTGTAAGAGCTGAGCTATTTCCATTAACAATCAGAAAAATCGTGCTATTTGGAGTTGCTGTTCCCAAAACAGATGGTTGATTATCACTTGTAATAAAATCGGTAGCACTCGCCCCTGAATCATCTGTGATACTAGTAATTGTTGGTATTTCAATAACTTGGATTGTAAAATTTTGGTTGTCCGAAATATCATCATCTCCTGAATTTACAGTGCCTCCATTATCCATTAGGTTTACTGTTATTGTAGCTATGCCTTTTTGATTTGTAGCAACGGTATAAGTTAAATTACCCGTTGTTACATTAATACTCGGTTGCACATCAAATAATCCATTATTATTGTTAGTAACATTAAAAGTTAGAGCTTGTGTATTTCCATCTCCATCTGAAATCATACTCGCAAAAGCATTCACGGTCTGTGTATTACCTGAAGTACTTTCTACTACAGTTTGATTAGGTGTTCCAGGAATAGCAAAACTTGGCTCATCATTTATAGGGTCTACTGTAATAACAAACGTTTGAACATCTGAAGTATCATCATCACCTGCATTGGCAGTTCCTCCATCATCCGAAATATTTGCCATTACTGTTGCATTACCTGAAACATTTGCTGCTGGAGTATAAGTTAAATTACCTGAAGCATCAATAGCCGGTTGTGTACTAAACAATCCGTTATTGTTATTAGATAGAGTAAAAGAAAGTGTTTGTGTAACTTCTACATCTCCATCTTCTAAGTCTGCTGCAAATGCAGTTACTGTTTGCACACCTGCATCTTCTCCTACTGTTTGATTTGCTCCAACTGTAAAACTTGGCTCGTCATTAACAGCTGTAATGGTGAACATTACTGTAGCTGTGTTAGAAGCTACAGTACCGTCGTTTGAAACGACACTTATACTTGCTGCACCATTAAAATTTGATGTTGGTGTAAATGTAGCACCACTTAATGCTGTAGTTACAGTACTTGCATTTCCTGAAGTCATTACACTTGCTGCTGTGCTACCTCCCAAGGTAATTGTACCACCAGTTGCTGTAACAGTTACAGTTTGTGTGTCTCCTGCTTCTACATCCGAAATACTTGCTCCCGATAAAGTTACATTTGTAGCATTTTCTGCTACTGTTGGAGCGTTAAATGCCGTGGCTACTGGGGCTGTGTTTGGTGTTGTAAAAGTAACATTAATGTTATGAAATCCAAAATTATTAAAAACACCTCTACCAGATGGTATAATTTTGAATGCAGTAATATTTTCAGCATTGATCGTATTAGTAAAAGTAATTGACCCTGCGCCAATTGAGTAGGTCATATTTGAAGCAATTTCAGCATCATTTTGATTTGCAACAGCTATACCCCCTGATTCAAATGTATCGTAATCAATTGAATTTAAAGTAAAACTAGTTGGGTTTCCATCTTTAGTCGTAGATATGCTATATGGCTGTAAGGAGAGATCACCACCTGTAGAAAGATAGAATATTTGATCTCCTGCCCCCAAGTCATCAATTTCTTCATTCCCTGGATGTGATATTGTTAAAACATAAGTACTGCCTCCGCTATAAATAGTTTCTGTAATATTAATAGTATCATCAATAGCACTATCAATATTAAAATTAATCACCTGAGAATGAGCACCAATACTACAATATAAAATAAGACCATAAAAAAGGTATTTGAATATTAGTAATTTAGAAAATAGGCACTTTTTTTTCATAATAATTTAGTTTATTGGATTTAAGATTGAAATTTTTAGAGATAATTTCGCTTAGAAATAGCTAAATAATTATACTCTTTATTTTAAAACAAAGAAAGTATTCGGAAAATCCAAACACTCTGTTTATGCTTAACTTCTTGAAGGATAAACCCCTACAAGACAAATAATATAATTCACAGCTAAATAGGGTGCTCTATTTTCATGAGATAAGTTTCCTCCTGTATTATTTGTTTGGAGATTTGCTTGACCCATTTCAACATTAGCGACAGTTCCATAAACACCTCCTTCTGCAGGAAAAGCATCTTTGGGAGAAGCTGAGTCAGTTCCTCTACTTACAGGATCTGCACCTGGTATTTTTACTGTACCTGTGTGACTATGAGTTGGCATTTGAGTTAGATTTAAAGTTACTTCCTCAACGCCTCCTCTTTGACCCAACTTGTAAGATGAAAGACCAGGTCCGTGTCTAGGTCCAATTAAAGCTCTTCCTCTAAGGTCAGGTAAAGCAAAAGTAGTTCTACCATCGCCTCCGTAAGTGGTTCCTAAAATTGAAAAAAGAGCATCGTTTTGGCTAATAGCTAATAGCTGTCCGTCACAAAAAGCCCAACCTCTTGGTGAAAAGTTTCCTGCAAATAATGAAATACTTCCTAAATAAGAATTATCTGATGCCATAGTTTTTAATTTAAATTAGTTACTTGTTAATTTTTCTATTATTTTTATAAATCATTTTGTTAAAACAATATCTTGTTTGAATTACTGCATGGAAATACCTACAGGAAACACAGCTATCTTTCTGAAAATAAATTTATATTATTTCTATAAGTTTTTATATTTTTAAAATTTTGCTACTAAAATTTTGCTACTAAAATTTTAATTTTTTTAGTAATTTTTTTATCGGTTTTTTTTAAATAAACACGAGGAATTCATTTTAAGACAAATGTGATACTGTTAAGAAAAAAAACTTATCAAAAAAGCTATTGTATTTATGATTTATTAGCATTGTAAATATAAAAAGAAAGAATACTAGTAACTATTTCATCATATTTCATATGATATTAGCATTAGAAATCTATCTAATCATCGATTATGGTTTTTAGAGATGAAAATTAAAATGAGATTACGCTTAATCTTTTAACTTACCTGTTTTTCCAAAAATGAAGAGCAAAATTATTCTGATATATAGAAAATTATATTCGCCTTTAAAGTTCCTCTAAGGCTGACATATTTCAATACGTATAAATTTCAAAAATGAATGTTTTTAGCCAATTATCTTTTAATTAACCCTATTTTATAAATAATGTTAGTATGACTTTCACTTATAAACGCTAGATAATTAGTTTTTACTATATTTATAATCTTTAAACTAACCTTTATATATTATGCCAATTATCGAAGAAGAAGAATTAAAGAGATTAAACGATCAAATTGAGCTACACAAAAACAAAGTCAAATATCTTTCTGATAATATCGAAGAATCTTCCAATGAAGTAGAGGAATTGGAAAAACACCGTTTGATATTAGGTATTGTTGCTGGAGTTTTACTTTTATTATTATTATTAGGTTTATTTACTTATTTGTTTTCTCCAGGTACTTTTATGAGTAAATCAAAATTTGAGGCTGACGGATATAAAGTAATGACGACACAAGAATATACTCAAATAAAAGAAATTTTAGACACACAAGATCAAATCCAAAACACTGTTAGTGAAGAACTTAATACTGAGGATGATTATGTCGAAGATGATTATCAAGATGAAGACGAAAATCAGGAGTCTATTGATGGTACTGTTATATACGCAGTACAAATAGGCGCTTTTGAAAAAGGTGGCATACAATTATACTCCAATAATTTAATTCAATTTACGGAAGTTCGAAAAGATGATTTTTATAAATACTCCTTAGGAGCTTTCGAAACTTTGGAAGAAGCGCAATCCTTTAGAAAAGAAATTGTACGCCTTGGCTTTCTTGATGCTTTTATCGCTTCCTATAAAAATGGTAAAAGAAGAAGAATCGAAGAAGCTTACTAAAATGAGTAGAATTCTGAACAAACTTAAAATCCCATTTCTTAAGCAAGAAATGGGATTTTAAGTTTTAAAGCAACTAATTTATTTTATAGTTACTCCAACTAACGTTAATAATTTGAAAAACTGTTCTGAAAAAAATTTAGAATCCCTTACTGTGAGATTTACCTCCGTAATTTATAAATCTTGAAATTTTATCATGCTCATGTAGATCTGCATCCCATGCATTATTTTACGTACTCGTCTGATCTTGAAACAAGCCCAATATAATGAATTACTTAAATTCATAAATCATTATAAACAAATAATTTAAATTTTTATGCTTGATCTAATTTTTCTTTAATTTTGTTTAAACCTATATTATTTATGCTTCCAATATGTGTATGTTTAGTATCTTTAATTGGTTTATAGTTTCCTTTTTCAATGTCCAAGCCAATTTTAACATAAGCATCTCTAAAAGTCATTCCTTCTTGCACCAATTCATTTAAAGTGTCTACACTAAACAAATAATCGTATTTATCATCCTCTAGAATTCCGTTGTTAACCGTTACATTTTTTAAGGCATAAATAGCCAATTCTAAAGAAGCTTTTAAATCTTGAATTGCAGGTACTAAACCTTCTTTTAATAATTGTAAATCTCTATGATAACCGCTTGGTAAATTATTTGTCAATAAACTTAATTCGTATGGTAATGATTGGATCCGATTACACTTACCACGAATTAATTCAAATACATCTGGATTTTTTTTATGTGGCATTATACTGGAACCTGTTGTAAACTCACTTGGAATCGACATAAAGCCAAAATTTTGACTCATATACAAACATACGTCCATGGCCATTTTAGACAATGTTGCTGCTACTGTACTCATAGCAAAAGCCGTTGATTTTTCAGATTTACCGCGACTCATTTGTGCAGCAACTACATTGTATTTTAAAGTTGAAAACTGTAATTGTTCCGTAGTAAATTCCCTATCAATAGGAAAAGAACTTCCATAACCTGCGGCACTTCCTAATGGGTTTTGATCTACAACTCTTAATGCCGCATTTAAAAAATAAATATCATCTACAAAACTTTCAGCGTAAGCCGAAAACCATAAACCAAACGAACTAGGCATGGCAATTTGTAAATGTGTGTAACCTGGCAATAATACTTCTTTGTGTTTTTCTGCTGCATTTAAAAGCACTTCGCCTAGCTCCTTTACACTTGCTTTAATATCCGATAATTCGTCCTTTAAATACAAATGCATTGCCGTTAAAACCTGATCGTTACGTGAACGTGCTGTATGTATACGCTTTCCTGCATCACCAATACGCTGCGTTAATTCAAACTCTATTTTAGAATGCACATCTTCAAATTCTTCTCCAATAACAAATGTACCTGCTTCTATTTCATGAGCCAATTCATTTAACCCTTTTTTAATTCCTGCAATATCATCGTCTGATAAAAAACCTACTTTATGCAACATTTTACCATGTGCCAATGTTGCTTTTACATCGTATTTTGCTATTACTAGATCCAATACCCGATCGTTGCCTACGGTAAAAAAGTCGATTTTTTGATCTGTTGGTAATCCTTTACTCCAAAGTTTCATTTTTTCTCTTTATTCAAGCTATCGGCTGTCGGCTGTCAGTTTTTAGCTAAATTATTTTAAAAGATAAAGTTTCAAATACAACCGATTGCTGAAACCTGATAATTGATAGTTATATATTATACTATTTTCTCCAGTAATTTAATATAAGTTTCAATCCCCTCACCTATTTCTTTTACAAATATAAACTCATCGGCAGAATGTGAACGTGTGCTGTCTCCTGGTCCCATTTTTAATGATGGGAAATTTAAATTAGTTTGATCTGATAGTGTTGGAGATCCGTAGGTTTTTTTGCCCATTTTAATTCCTGCTTTAACTATTGGATGGTTTGGGTCTATTGAAGAACTATTCAAACGAAACGATCGCGGTTTAACAATTACATTTTTGGAACCGATAGCTTTATCGACTATTTCGAATACTTCCTTATTTTTATATTGATCCGTCACACGACAATCTACCGTCATTGTTAACTCCCCAGGCACTACATTGTGTTGTGATCCCGCATTGATTTGTGAAATGGTCATTTTAACCTTCCCCAATTGTTTAGAAACTTTAGGGAATTCAAAATCCTTAAACCATTTTATAACTGGTAGAGCATTATAAATGGGCTGATCTTCATAGCGATGTGCTGCATGACCAGCGGTTCCTTTTACCGTTATATCTAAAACTAATAATCCCTTCTCTGCAATAGCAATATCCAAAAGTGTTGGCTCTCCCACGATAGCAAATTCTACGTTTTTAAAATGTGGAATAATACTTTTTATTCCGTTTAAACCCGAAATTTCCTCTTCTGCCGTAGGCGCTATTATAAAATTGTACTTCATATCACTTCTTTCATAAAAATAAAGAAATGTTGACATTAATGCGACTAAACACCCTCCTGCATCATTACTCCCTAAACCAAATAATTTACCGTCTTCAACCTTAGCTTTAAATGGATCACGTGTATAATTTGCGTTTGGTTTAACGGTATCGTGATGAGAGTTTAAAAGAATTGTTGGTTTAGATGCATCAAAATACTTGTTAAAAGCCCAGATATTATTTCTTTCTCGATGAAATGGGATTTTCCGCTGATTAAACCAGTTTTCTAATAGTAAAGCGGTTTCTGTTTCTTCCTTAGAAAAAGATTGTGTTTGTATTAATATTTTTAGAAACTCAATGGCTTCTTGTGTTAACTTTTCAATCATATTTGTTTTCTAAAATAATACAATATATTTTTTTCGTCAAGCTGAATTTATTTCAACTTCTCATTGTAATTAGTATTTTTGTGATATATCGTCATTCTGAAACAAGTTCAGAATGACGATATATCACAAAAATAGAGCTTATAATCAAATTTACCTTACAAAGTCAAAGTAGTGTGCACTGTTTCTTGATTATTTACAAAATCTGAATTAGCAATATGTACCGCTGATACATTTTTATTTAAAGCATCAAAACAATTTTCCATTTTAGGAAGCATTCCATCGGCTATAATGCCTTGTTCTTTTAATTCTGAATATTTTTTAGAATTAATCTGCTCAATTACTGAGTCCTTATTGTTAATATCTGTTAATACTCCTTTTAATTCGAAACAATAATAAAGGGATACCTCATAATAATCGCTTAAGGCTACTGCTATTTTTGAAGCAATAGTATCGGCATTTGTATTAAATAATTGGCCTTTCTCGTCATGAGTAATCGCACAAAACACAGGCGTTAAACCATTGGCTATAAATTGATGAATTCGATCTGCATTTACTTCAGTAACATCGCCAACAAAACCATAGTCGATATTTTTTACTGGGCGTTTAACAGCCTTAATTACATTGGCATCCGCACCTGTAAATCCTAATGCATTGCAAGTTCCTGTAGCTTGTAAATTAGCGACTATATTTTTATTTATTAAACCTGCATACAATTGCACAACTACCTCTAAATTTTCTTTGGATGTAATGCGCCTTCCATTAATCATTTCTGTTTTAACACCCAATTTTTCCGCAACACGAGTAGCTATTTTTCCGCCTCCATGGATTAGTATTTTAGGTTGATCTATAGCTGCAAAATCGTTTAAAAAACGAGTTAAAGCCGTTTCGTTATCTACTATATTTCCTCCTATTTTAGCTACAAGTAATTTTTCCATTTTGTTTTAGTTGATCGTTTTTTGTTGATCGTTGATCGTTGATCGTTTTTAAAAGCAAAAAAAATACTATAAACTAACAACACACAACTATAAATTACTTTATTGATTCTAATATTTTTTTAATGGCTGTTTGTGCTGCGTAAGTACGGTTATTGGCTTGTTTAATCACTAATGAATTTTCACTATCAATAACAGCATCGTCCACAATTACGTTTCTACGTACAGGGAGACAGTGCATAAATTTTCCATTATTAGTTAATTTCATTTTATCGGCGCTAATTCTCCAATTTTCATCAGTATTTATAACTTTCCCATAATTTTCATCTGCAAACGGACTCCAGTTTTTTACGTAAATAAAATCAGCGTCAGCAAAAGCTTCTTCTTGATTATTGCTTACTGGAGCGTTTCCTACAAATTGAGGGTCTAATTCGTAACCCTTGGGATGGGTTATTACAAAATCAAAATGAGAAGCATTGGCATATTGTGCAAAACTATTCGCAACTGCCTGTGGCAAAGCTTTTGGATGTGGTGCCCAACTTAATACTACTTTTGGTTTTAATTTGGTATTGTGCTCTGCAATTGTAATCATATCCGTAAGTGCCTGTAGTGGATGACCTATAGCACTTTCCATATTTAAAATAGGAACAGAAGCATACTTCATAAAAGCAGTTAATACTTGTTCTTTATAATCGTCTTTTTTATTTTCAAACTTTGCAAAAGCACGTATCGCAATAATATCGGCGTATTGAGAAACTACTTGTGCCGCTTCAATTACATGTTCCGATTTGCCTTGATCCATTACCTCTCCATCTCCATATTCTAACTGCCAGCCTTCGGCACCAAAATTCATAATCATTACGTTCATCCCCAAATTTAAGGCCGCTTTTTGGGTGCTTAAACGTGTTCGAAGACTATTATTGAAAAACAGTAAACAAATGGTTTTATCTGTTCCTAAAGTTTTATGTGCTAAAGGGGCTTTTTTAAGATTAATTGCTTCTTCTACCCAAGTAGAAAGATTATCTATATCGTTTATATCAAAGTAATTCATTGTTGTTTCGCTTTGCTCAACGGCTATCGGCTATCAGCTTTCTGCAATCAGCTAGTTTATAATTGGGCTTTCAATTGGTAAAAATAGGGTTTTACTTATTAGTTTAGAAATGTAAAAACCGCTTTTAGAAATTTTTCTAAAAGCGGTTTTACGATTATGCGACTCTAAATCAAAACTAGAGTACTCTTATTTTATTTGGCTTCTAACTTTTCTAATCGTTTAGCCAACGCTAATAACTGATTCGTCAATTCTTTAACTTCTGTATTTTTACTTTCTTCTAAAGCCTCAATTTTCTTTTCTTACGCTATAGTCCATGTGCAATTAGTAAACTATTTAAAAACAACAAAATCAATAAAATTATTTTATATTTATTTTAGTAAAATTATTTTGATTCTGGCGCGAAAGTACTATGAAATTTTTAATTAAACCGTTAACAATCCACAATTCGATATTACTTTTAAATAAAATTTCTGCAGCTTGAATTTTTGATTCCATTCCACCAGTACCGTGAGATGATTTACTATCAGATACTTCTTCTGACAAGGCAGAAATATCAGTTACTTCTTTTATAGTTTCTGGTTTACCTGCTTTTATAGAAGCTTTGGTATAAATACCATTCGTATTTGTAGCAATTATGCACAAATCTACCTTTAAAAGTGCTGCTGTTAGTGCTGCTAATTTATCGTTATCTCCAAATTTTATTTCGTCAGTAGCAACGGTATCATTTTCATTAATTATAGGGATATAATTATTTTCTAATAAAACTGAAATTGTATTAGAAATATTCTTTTGCGTGTGTTCACTTTCAAAATCGGCATACGATAATAAACATTGAGCTGTTATAATATCATATTTACTAAATGCATCTTGAAACAAGCGCATTAAATAAGGTTGCCCAATACTGGCTAAAGCCTGTTTAACTTTTACCTTTTTATTTGCTCCCTGTAATTTGACCAATTCTTTAGCTGCAACTACTGCGCCAGAACTTACAATAACAAAGTCATATTCATTCCGTAATTCCGAAACTTGTTTTGCAATATCCGCAAGTTTATCTCTCGAAATTGTATTGGTTTCTTTTGTAAGTGTATTGCTTCCTATTTTTAGAAGAATACGTTTTTTATCGGACTTGCCCATTACCGTGTACGTACCATTTGTTAGTTACCAAGTGTTGTAAACCAATTGGTCCACGTTGGTGTAATTTATCTGTTCCTATGGCCAATTCACCACCTAAACCAAATTCAAAACCATCGGTAAAGCGTGTTGAAGCATTATGATATACTGCTGCACAATCTACTGAAGCCATAAATTCATCTGCTTCAGATTGAATTTCTGTCACAATACAGGCGGAATGCCCTCCTGAATATTTATTAATCATGGTAATTGCTGCATCCGTATTTGCTACTGTTCCTAAAACAATTTTATAATCCAAAAACTCTTCGTACCAAATTGAATCGTTTTTTATTTCAGAAACTTCTGGATAATTACTAAAGCTTTTATCTCCTAAGATTTCCACTTTATGTGATGCTAATCGCTCTAATAGTAGTTTTTTGAATGCTTCTTTATTTGGCAAGTTGGTATCAATAATTACTTTATCCACTGCATTGCACGCTGAAATTTTTGCTGTTTTAGCATTTACAATTACGTCTAAAGCCATTGCTTGATCCGCATCCTTATGTATATACACAAAATTGTTTCCACGTCCACTTACAATAACTGGACACTTCGCATTTTTCTTTACAAACTCAATTAAACGTTCGCCTCCACGTGGTACTATCAAATCCAATGGTTGCGTTGGATTTTCTAAAAAAGCCTGTGTTTCGGTACGATTATAATTCATATACTCCACCCAATCTGTACTTACATCACTTGCTTTTAGGGCTCTATGCCAAAGGCTTACAATAGCTAAATTTGAGTTTAACGACTCCTTCCCTCCTTTTAAAAGAATTTTATTACCAGATTTAAACGCTATTCCACCGGCTTCAATAGTTACATCTGGACGCGATTCGTAAATAATCATTACTGTTCCAAAGGAAGCGGTACGATTGTATATTTGCATACCATTATCGTGTGTAAAACGGAAACGCTCTACGCCTACCGGATCTTCCAACTCAGATAATTGACGTAACGACTCTACCATCCCTTCGATTTTAGCATCGTTAACCTTTAAACGGTCTTTCATAGCTAAATCTCCACCATCATAACTATCCATATCGATTTTATTGGCATCGAGAATAGTTTGTGCGTTTTGTAACACTAAATCTTGCATTGATTTTAGGACGGCATTGCGTTTTTTTATACTTAATATTTTCATTTTTTTTAGCTGATAGTTGTTTATTTATAGTTGAACTCGTTTAAACTTTTTTCAATTGGCTGCAAAATGATCTTTTTCACTCACTTTTTATCATTTTTTTGTTCCGTAGCGATGCTATGCAACCATAAAATGATTTCAATTGAGCAAAAAATCTCTACTTTTCGCTTCAATCAAAAAAGTTTAAACGAGTTCGTTGTTAGACTTCGACTGTGTTCAGTCTAACAAAAACTATAAACTTTTCAACTTAATATTTTAATTTAGCGTCATTCTGAACTTGTTTCAGAATCACATCATACTTTTTATTTTGTGAGATATTGAAAATATATAGTTGATAATTATCACCATTTTTATTTCAACATTTCATTGCGATTTTTTCTCTAGTTTCGTATTGTACTTCGACAAGCTCAGTGTGACGAGAAAAACTTAATACTTTGTACTAATTACTTAGGACTGTATTTATCTTAGGTTGTAATTTACGTTTTATCCTCTAATGTGATACTGAAACGAGCTGAATATGAAAATGTTATTAAACCTTCTCAGAAACCACTGCTTTTACAGCTGCTATAAAAGCATCAATTTGGCTTGTTTGTATGGTTAATGGTGGAAGAATTCTTAATACATTTTTGTTTTTTGCTCCACCAGTAAACATGTGCTTTTCGTAAATTAATTGTTTGCGTAACTCCCCTACTTCGTAATCAAACTCCAAACCTAACATTAAACCTCTACCTTTAAGGTTTTTTACTCCTGGGATGTCTTTTGCTTGATCCATAAAATAGTTTCCTGTAAAATTTGCTTTTTCAATTAAATCTTCTTTTTCCAGAACATCTAATACGGCAATACAAGCGGCACAGGCTAAATGATTTCCTCCAAAAGTGGTTCCTAATAAACCGTATTTAGATTTAATGTGTGGTGCAACTAAAATACCTCCTATTGGAAAACCATTTCCCATTCCCTTGGCCATCGAAATAATATCTGGGCTAATACCGTGGTGTTGAAAACCAAAGAATTTTCCGCTTCTTCCAAAACCAGATTGTACTTCGTCTAAAATTAAACACGTATTGTTGCTTTTACATAATTTTTCTAATCCTTGAAAAAATTCTGTTTCAGCTTCATCTAATCCTCCCACACCTTGAATAGGCTCGATAATAACTGCACAAACATTGTTTTTCTTCAATTCAACTTCAACAGCATTTAAATCTCCTAAAGGAAGTATGGTTACTTCTTGTTGGGCATTTATAGGTGCTATGATTGCTTTATTATCTGTGGCTGCAACAGCCGCAGAAGTTCTTCCATGAAAACCGTTTGAAAAAGCAACTACTCTATGTTTTCCGTTATGGAATGAGGCTAGTTTTAATGCATTTTCATTGGCTTCGGCTCCGGAACTGCACAGGAATAACTCGTAAGAATCGCAACCGGAAAGCTTCCCCAATTTATCGGCTAATTGTTTTTGCAATGGGTTTTGAACCGCATTGCTGTAAAAGCCAATCTGATCTAATTGCGTTTTTAATAGATTTACATAATGGGGATGCCCGTGACCAATGGATATGACTGCATGTCCTCCATATAAATCTAAATATTCCTTTCCATCTTTATCCCAAACCGTACAGTCTTCTGCTTTTACGGGTTCTACATTGTAGAGTGGATATACGTCGAATAGTTTCATATTATTTTAGTTGATAGTTGATAGTTGATAGTTGATAGTTGTCTGTAATTTTGACACTAAAAATCCGGCAACTATATTATCTATGTTAAGTACCAGGCACAAAGGCTTAATACTTTGTACTGATGACTTAATACTAATTTAAAAGCCTGAGCTTTTCAAATTCAACCCTGTTTTTTCATCTAAACCAAACATTAAATTCATATTGTGGACTGCTTGTCCTGCAGCTCCTTTAATTAAATTATCAATTACCGAAGTTATTAGTATCATTCCGTCCTTAACCTCTATATGTAAAATACACTTATTGGTATTTACTACTTGTTTTAGACTGATCGGTGTTTCCGAAATTACAGTAAATTCAGCATTTTTATAAAAGTCTTTATACAACTTTATTGCTTGTTCAACATTTCCATCAAATTTGGTGTAAAGTGTTGCATAAATCCCTTTGCTAAAATTTCCTCTATTTGGAATAAAGAAAATTGGAGTCTTATGAGATTCTTGTAATTGTTGTATACTTTGATTAATTTCTCCTAAATGCTGATGCGAAAATACTCTATAACTTGAAAAATTATTATCTCTCCAACTAAAATGCGTTGTAGCTCCAGGACTTACTCCTGCTCCCGTACTTCCTGTGGTTGCATTTACATGTACTGCTTCAATAATTTTTTCTGCTTTAGCTAAAGGTAATAATCCCAATTGAATGGCTGTTGCGAAACAGCCTGGATTTGCAATGTTTTTAGCATTTACAATAGCTTCTTTATTCAATTCTGGTAAGCCGTATATAAAGTCCCGATCTTGAAACTTTTTATCTGCCATTAAGCGGAAATCATTTCCTAAATCAATTACTTTTGTGTTCTTAGAAAATACGTTAGCCTCCAAAAAAGCTTTTGAACGTCCGTGTCCTAAACACAAAAATAGTACATCAACTTCTGGATTTACTTTATCCGTAAATAATAACTCTGTATCCCCTATTAAATCCGCATGTGCTACGTGCAGAGGCTTTCCTGCATTGGTGGTACTGAACACAAAATCTATTTCAGCGTTTGGATGGTGGATTAACAAACGTAATAATTCGCCTGCGGTATATCCTGATCCACCTATAATTCCTATTTTTATTTTACTCATTGTTTTAAAGCTTTCAGCTTTTGGCTATCAGCAATGGGCTACTAGCTTAAACTTTCTATTATAAACGAAGTAATCTTACTTCTAATTTTGTAAATCTAACTTTCAAATGTTTTATTTACATTATGATAAATCTTATTGGCATTACCATATATTTTTATAAAACCTTTTGCATCATCAGCAGTCCAACCCTCGTTTACTTCTCCATATTGACCGAAATCTGACTTCATTAAATCAAATTCTGATTCGATTCCTACTAAATCGAAATTGTATGGTTTTAATTCCACAATTACATCACCAGTTACTGAACTTTGAGAGTCTTCTAAAAAGGCTTCAATATTACGCATTACAGGATCTAAATAATTCCCTTCGTGTAATAACATTCCATACCAGTTTGCCAATTGCTCTCCCCAATACTGTTGCCATTTGGTTTGGGTATGCTTTTCTAATAAATGGTGCGCTTTAATAATTACCAATGGTGCTGCAGCTTCAAAACCTACACGGCCTTTAATACCTATAATTGTATCACCAACGTGAATATCACGGCCAATTGCAAATTGACTTGCTAGTTCCTCCAATGCTTGGATATTTTTAACTGGCGAATCTTTCTTTCCATTTAAACCAATTAATTCCCCTTTTTCAAAATTTAAGATTACTTTTTCGGTATCCTCACGTTTTAACTGACTTGGATAAGCTTCTGCTGGCAATGTTTGATTTGATGTTAAGGTTTCTTTACCTCCAACACTTGTCCCCCAGATTCCTTTATTAATAGAATACTGTGCTTTTTCCCAAGAATAAGATACTCCGTGTTTTTCTAAGTAATCTACTTCTTCCTGACGTGTTAATTTTAAATCGCGAATAGGAGTAATAATTTCAATATCAGGAGCAAAGGTTTGGAAAATCATATCAAAACGAATTTGATCGTTTCCTGCTCCTGTACTACCATGTGCTATATATTTAGCGCCTACTGATTTTGCATATTCTATTACTTCAATTGCTTGAAAAATACGCTCTGCACTTACTGATAATGGGTAGGTATTATTTTTTAATACATTTCCGAAAATTAAATATTTTACTGCTTTGTCGTAAAATTTATCTAAAATCGTAAGATTGGCATGTGATTTACTTCCAATTGCATAGGCACGCTCTTCCGTTTCTTTTAATTCCTGATCCGAAAATCCACCTGTATTTACTAATACTGTGTGTATTTCCATATTTTTTTCGTGCATTAAATACTTTACACAATACGTGGTATCTAAACCACCACTATAGGCTACTACTACTTTTTCCATTTTTATGTTACTTTGCTCAGTATGGCTAAGGGCTATCGGATTATAGCTATGAACCTTACTATTTTTTGATTATTGAGTTAGGAGTTTCTAAAATAAAAAATTATTACAAAAACGCTATACTCTTTTCTCTATATTGTATCTCTTGTCTATTTCAATTCTCTTATTTGTGATTCAAAATAAGAATTAACGTAGTATTTATACTTTAATTCGTCCCTTAATTTCCCTATTTTTTCTAAAGTTTCTACTAAGGTTTTGGACATTTCGGACAAAGTTATAAACTTCATTCCTAACAATTCGTTGTTATTATGTACTATAGGCTCACTTGCAATTGAAATTACAAAATTGTCTTTGTACAATTTTGTTAAATTAGTCATTAGGAGGAGTCCAATATTATAACTTCTATATTCTTTTTTTACCCATAAAGAAGCACGCTCGTAAATTGCATGGTTATTTACCATATGCTTATGTGCAAAAATATGTCCAACAACTTCGTCTTGTTTTTTTAGTAAGTAACAACCATTTTTTAAACGCTGCACTAACATTTCTATACTCGTAAAATATAGTGTAGGTAATGCACTAGACCTTTCTGAAATTATTTGTAATAACTCCTGAGGTGCTTCATACACTAATTCCAAAACTAAACCTTCAGAAATACAATATGCTTCTGCCTCTTTAAAAACGTTTTCAATCTCTTTTTCCAATAGTTCCATCTATTATGAATACCAAAATAGGTAAATGCTTTTTTACATCAAATTGATGTAATCTTGTTATTTATATTAATTGAGGATGAGAAAGCAAGTAGCTTTCAAAAACTAAATTAAATCCCTTTAGGGACGAAATTTAGGAAAACGAACAACGATAGCTGCATTAGCTACAAAAGAGATAATTGATATGTTGTTTCCTGTTTTCACTGAAGTTTCCATACTAAATTATTAACTCTAAATCGTCGGCGTAAGCCCCTTTCGTTAATATTGAAGTGCAAAAATAGTAATTAGTTGGTAATTTTAGGGTGAAATTAAGTTTAAATTAAAAAAATTACGTAAAATCCTGTTAAAGCTTAACTGAAACTTTGCGCGCTAATTCTTTAGCTTTAGAAGTAACAACATCCAAAGACCCTTTTAAATTATTATCATAAGTTACTACTACACCCATTCTACGATTTTTACGTGATGTTGGTTTACCAAATAATCTAAAATCACTTTTTGGTGCATCTGATATTTTTTCCACTCCTTCAAAAGTTGGATTTTCGGATACTCCGCTAGCTAAAATTACTGCGGATGCTCCAATTCGCTCTTGAGTTATTTCTCCGATTTGCAATCCTAATATTGCTCTAAGGTGTAATTCAAATTCATTAAGGTTTTGAGTGTTAGCCAAAGTTACCATCCCCGTGTCGTGAGGTCGTGGTGATAATTCGGAAAAATAAACCCCTTCGTCTGCCACAAAAAACTCTACTCCCCAAATTCCAAAACCAGTTAAAGCCTTAGTTACTTTTGCTGCCATTTCCTGAGCTTCTTTTAAATGAGAAATATTCATTGCCGCTGGTTGCCAACTTTCTTGATAATCTCCTCCTTCTTGTCTGTGACCTATTGGTGGACAAAATAAGGTATCTCCAGTTTTTTGTGTTACCGTAAGTAAAGTAATTTCGTAATTGAAATTTACAAAAGCTTCTACAATTACTTCAGCTACATCTCCTCTAGATCCTTCTTGTGAATAATTCCATGCTTTTTCAATATCAGCTTCTGTTTTGATGGTACTTTGCCCTTTTCCACTTGAAGACATTAATGGTTTTACCACACAAGGCATTCCTATTTCCTTTACTGCTTTTTTTAAATTTTTGGCAGAAGTAGCGTAGCGATAATTAGCTGTCAATAAGCTCAATTCTTTTGCTGCTAAATCACGAATTGCTTTACGATTCATCGTAAAGTTTGCTGCTTTGGCAGAAGGTACTACTGTATATCCCTGTTTTTCATATTCATAAAAGCGTTCAGTACGAATAGCTTCTATTTCAGGAACAATATAATCTGGTTTATGCTTTGCAACTATGGCATCTAATGCTTTCCCGTCAAGCATATTAATTACTTCAAAATCCTGTGCCACTTGCATTGCAGGTGCATTTGCATAACTATCTACGGCAATTACTATTTGCCCAATACGTTGTGCTGCAATTACAAATTCTTTTCCTAATTCTCCTGAACCTAATAATAGTATTTTTGCCATTTTGAAGTAATTTATTTTTCAAAAATAAATATAATGATCGCTTTTAAATTTGTGGAGTAAAAAAGAAATCCTTAAGTTTTCAACAAACTAAACAGTTATCATTTTTTAGGTTTTTCTTTCATAAAAATCTCCCGTAGCAACTCTTTAAATGTATTAAAGTCATACGAATAAGAAAGACCTACTCCTTGTGTATATCCATTAGCTTCGCCAATAAATTGTAAATCGGTTTCTTTATTAAAAATATTTGCTCTTAGTGTTCCATCTTCGTTTAGTAAAAAATCGATTCGCACATCTCCTACCACCACAGATTCAGTAACTCCACCAACAGGAATACCAACTTTACCATTAATTAGAATTCGATTGCTTATTTGTGTAGAAACTGAAACTCCAAATTCATCAGAAATTTGATTGTCAAATCGAGTGCGGTCTCCTGGATTATAATTAAAACCGACATTAAATTTATCTTCTTCGTCCGAAAAAATACTACTTACTAAGTCGGAAGCTTTTTCTACTAAATTTCCTGTGATTATACTATTACCAATAAGTGCATCACTATAAAATTGTCCTTGGGTAATTAATGAAAATGCTTGTCGCTCTTTTGTTGTTCTATCAGATAACAAATAGTCTAATTCACTTTTAACAATGGAGCTTGTTCCTGGGAAATTGATATCAAAATTTAATTCTGGCTTCAACAATTCTCCTGTTAAAGATGTTACTACTTCTACAGGTATTTTTCTGTTAATTATGGAGTTTTCTAACAAAATAGTTGGGTTGGCGTTTGTTTGATAAACTGCTGATAGATCTAATTTAGCTGCTGTTGGACTTCCATCCCAACTTATATTTCCCGTACGGACATCAAAGCGTTTGGACAAAATTCCACCATATTTAAAATCGTAACTTCCTTTATAAGCTACAAAATCTCCCCACATGTTAAATTTACCTTTGGTATTAATTTCTATTAACAACGTGCCTGCTCCGTATCCTTTTAGTGTACTTCCTGATTCTTTATCCACTACAACTTCTACTTCAGCGTATTTGTTTAAATCTAATTCAAATTGAAGTTCTAGCCCTTTTACATCTTCAAAATATACTTTTTCTCCTTTGTTGATTGCTTGCTTTTCTACTGGGGTTATAAAATGAATAAAAGAATTATCTCCTATCGTTTCGGTATCGCTAATTGGAATTTTAAAATGAGTTCCTTCTGCACTTGATGCTTCAATAACCATTTTGAGCTGATCTGTTGGTCCTTTTATTGTTGCGCCACCATTAATAAAAGCAGTACCATAATATAGTTCATTGTCATTTTCTGTTGTATTTAAAACTAAAAGACGATTACTATTAATTTTTAAATCTAGATTCCACTTTTTAAATTGGTTGTGAGAAATAACACCACTTAATTTACCTTGTGTGTTAAATTTAGTGTCTGTAATATTTGTTTCTATAAAACGAAATTCTTTTTTTGATAAGATAAGCGCTGTATCTTCTTCAAGGTCTAAGTCTACATTTAAATATTGAATTGATAAGCCTGCATCATTCAATTTTAAGTTTCCATCGATATTAGGTTCAAAATAATCTCCTCTTATTTTTGCTTTTCCGTTTGCTTTCCCCCTTAGGTTGCTTAGAACAATTCCTCCTAAATTACTAAATGGTGCTAGGTCAAAATCTCTTAAAATTACATCAAAATCGACTTGTGGAGTGTTTGGTAGTGTATTTATTGTCCCATTAAGCTCAATACTTTTTTGAGATTCCCTCTCAATATTTGAAATAATTGTATAATTCGTTAAGTCTTCATTTCCCTTTGCATCCATCACTAAATTACCAATTAACAAATCATTAATTGTTAACTCTGAAATTTTTAAATTACTCGTTGGAAGGTAAACCTTATTTTTTTGAATAAAATTTAAATTACCATCTACAATACCTGTATAATTTAAATTTTTAACTGATTTAGAAATCTTTTTTAAATCCACTTCTTCAAAACGAAGTTTCACATCTTTATAAGTTGAGTCTTTCAAAATACCGTTTAAGGAAATTCGTTCATTATTATGGTTGATTTTTATTGAGTCAATAAAAACGTTTTTAAAATTATTATCAAATTCTATTTTATGATGTGTATCATTATTTTCATTAACAAACCATTTATTATTACTCAAGATGGCTGTAGATTTTTTTATTCCTATAATGGAATTGTTTAATTCATTTATGGTATGATATAATCTTATATCGAAACTATCTTTATATTTTTCCCCTCCTCTAAAAGTTGAAGTGCTGTATAGCGTATCGTTTTTATTTATATTGACTAAATTAAAATCCGATAAATTATATTTTTTCGTTTTTAATTTATCTATAGTCAAAAAAGTATTGTTTGGACTAGAATTATCTACTTTTAAACTAATATTCTCAAACTTATTATCTTTAAATGAAATATTTGGTGAATTAAATTCAATATTAAATTTAGAGCCATCGCTATTTACCCCTCCAACTAATCTGGTATTAGCCCCAACATTGATTTCTGGATAAAATACATCAATAATTTTATTGTATATTTTTAAATCAAAATTTAAAAACTCTTTTTCAGTTTCAACAATAGCTTCATAATTTTTATAAAGGCTAGCTAACGAGTTTTGGAATAAATCTTTAATATTCCGAAGTTTAAATTTTCCCGATAATTTTCCCTGAATAATATCTGGACTATTTACTTTAATCACCCGCTGTCCATCTTCTAAAAATTCCGAACTTAATTGGAAATCTTTAAAAGTAAATGTTTCATTTTGATTTGTATATGTTGTGTTTATAAACTGAATGCTTCCATAGGTATTATCGATACTGGTACCTTTAAAATTAGCAATTACATTTCCTTTAAAAAAAGCAATACTATCCCTAGTAAAAATATTTAGTTTTTGAAAATCTATGTTATTTACTGTTGCTTTAAAGTTGTAATTGTTATCATTTTCATTCAGATTGACTAAACCATCAAAATTTAGATCGAAATTAGGATCTTTAGAAACTATTGTCCCATCAAAAACAGGGTATTTTAATGTTCCTGAAATAGCAATATTTTTATAGGTATAATTATTATAGGTTAAAGTTGAAAAATCTCCACCTAGATATGTATCTAATTCATCCAAAAGAAAACCATAGCCATCAATGTCCATATTGAAATTAGCTTTTCCTAATTTTGAATTCCCTGTATATTCTTTCAAGTCCAATTCTGTTACATCAATATTTCCTTTATAATGAACTTTACTTTTAGATAATAAATTATCTAAAAAAATATCGGCTTTAGCTTCTCCAATAGCAGTAATAATATCTCCTTTAAAATCTACACTGGTAGGAGTCGCATCTAATTTTCCAATAGCTGTTACTTTACCAAATTTTTCCAATTGATCTGGTAAATAAACCCCAACAACATTAGGTAGTAAATTACTCAAATCCTTTTTACTGGTACTAAAATTATACAGTTGTCCTGTAATCTTAAAGTCATCAATTTTAGTTTTGGACATAGAATTTTTTAACTTCAAATTTCCACGTATAACTGAATTGTCTAGTCCATTCAACTTTAAATTTGTTAACTTAAAATCGTTTAATGTTCCTTTAAATTTAGTATCAATATTTAAATATTGATTTCTTCCAAACTCTTCATAAAATAAGCGTAAATCAGTAGTTGACATTGTGCTTTTTTTAATTGTAGCTTTCAATTTTACTCGACTATTAAAATCAAGCATATCACCTGCTTCGTATGTCATTGTAAAATCACCATTTACTTTAGATTTTTTTTGAGAGCGGATTTTAATATTACCTAAGTTAATTTTACCTGGTTTGTATTTAAACTTCGTTTCAAAATTTTCAACTTTTATTCGATCATTATATAAAAATGAAAAGTCGTAGGTTTCAAATGCAATATCCGATCCTTTAATTTCTAAATTTTCTGCATGTAAATCAATATATTTAATATCAACTATGGGTACTTTTTTTATATTTTCGTTTATATATAAATATGTTCCATTTAAAATATTTGCTCTATTTGCATTTAAAATGAATGGTTTTTTATTTTCTTTTTTATTTTTGGGGATAAAACGGTTAACAAAAACCCTAAAATTATCAGTATCCTGACCCTTATAGGTTTTCATCTTTACATATACGTCACTCAGTGTTGTATTGGAAAGTATTGCTTTTCCTTGGAAAAGATTAGCAAAACTAGCAATGGAAGTGGATACTTGATTAGCTAAAATCAAAGTATCCTTTCGAGTATCTTTAATAAAAACTTTTTTCGCATCAATATTCCCTGAGAAACTGAGGCCTATTTTTTTTATTGAAATATCCGTTTTGTATTTTTTATTGATATAACCTGTAGCTTTTTGCGCTGTCCAAGTTTGCACAATAGGTATAGAAAACACGACTACTACAACTAAAAACAGAAGTAGTATTGTGGCAAAAACCTTAAAGACTATATTGATTATTTTTTTGACCAGAATAAATCTTAACTTTGTAATGTATTAATTAATAACAAACTTTCTTGGTTATTCAATTAGTATACAATATTAACAATTTCTATGCCTTTTGTAGTCTAATGCAGTCAGAAAATATATACATTCTTGCAATTGAGTCGAGTTGCGATGACACAGCTTGTGCTGTACTTCATAATAACGTTGTTTTATCTAATGTTGTGGCAACACAAAAAATACACGAACAATACGGCGGAGTAGTTCCTGAATTAGCCTCGAGAGCACATCAACAAAGTATTGTTCCTGTGGTAGATAGTGCGTTAAAACAAGCTAATATTTACAAGGAACAATTAAGTGCCATTGCCTTTACTTCAGGACCTGGTCTTATGGGATCTTTATTAGTTGGCGTTTCTTTTGCTAAGTCCTTAGCGATGGCTCTTGACATTCCTTTAATAGACGTTAATCATATGCAAGGGCATTTATTAGCACATTTTATAAAAGACAAGGACAATCCAATCCCAACATTTCCTTTTTTAGGATTAACCATTAGTGGTGGGCACACACAAATTGTAAAAGTAACGGATTATTTTAAAATGGAAGTTATTGGTGAAACTATAGATGATGCCATTGGAGAAGCTTTTGATAAAAGTGCTAAGACCTTAGGTCTTCCCTACCCTGGTGGCCCATTAATTGACAAATATGCAAAACTAGGAAACCCCAAGGCTTTCCCTTTTACAAAACCAAAAGTAGCAGATCTAAATTTTAGTTTTAGTGGTTTTAAAACGGCTGTATTGTATTTTATACAAAAACAAACTAAAGAAAATCCTGATTTTATAAAAGAGAATTTAAATGATATTTGTGCTTCCATACAATATACTTTAGTAGAAATCATTTTAGCTAAACTTAAAAAAGCGGTAATACAAACTGGCATAAAAACAATTGCTGTTGGTGGTGGAGTTTCTGCAAATTCTGGGATTAGAAAAATGCTTCAAAGTACTGAAAAACGCTTTGGATGGAAAGTACATATTCCTAAATTTGAATATACAACTGATAATGCAGGAATGATTGGAATTACTGGATATTACAAATATTTAAACCAAGATTTTTCCGACTTAAGTATCACCGCTAATTCACGAGCAAAAATTTGATTATGCAATTATTTTTTAATGAAGGATTAACGGCAGAAACCAAAATAATTAAGTTTAGTCGTGAAGAAAGTAAGCATATTTTAAAGGTATTACGTAAAAAAACAGGAGATACACTTTACATTACTAACGGTAAAGGGTATTTATTTTATGCTAAAATTACATTAGATCTTACTAATAAATGTGAAGCAACTATTGGTAAAGTTGAGCTTCAAGAAAAAAAAAATATATACGTACACATCGCCATTGCACCCACTAAAATGAATGATCGTTACGAATGGTTTTTAGAAAAGGCCTGTGAAATTGGCGTGCAAGAAATAACCCCTATAATTTGCGATCATAGCGAACGCAAAACTATAAAACTAGAGCGCTTTAAAAAAATTATACAAAGCGCTTGCAAACAATCTCTTCAATATCATTTCCCAAAGCTTAATGAAGCTATTTTGTTATCTCAATTTGTCTCGGAACACAAAAATGAAACCTGTTTAGTGGCCCATTGCGAAGAAACAAAAAGACAATCTTTAAAACAGGTATTATCAGACTCTAATAGTAAATCGTATACCGTTTTAATTGGCCCTGAAGGCGACTTTTCGACTAGGGAAATTAATTTAGCTAAAGCTAAAAATTATATTCCTATTACGCTTGGAGATACAAGGCTTCGCACTGAAACTGCTGGAATAGTAGCTGTACATAGCATTGTTTTTAGTAAAGAATAAAAGTCAGGAGTCAAACGAAATTTAAAAATCTGTTCTACGAATTAGACCATTTCGAACATAAAAATAATTCTGATTAAATTAGATATATTTGGAATTAGATTAAACAAAATATTTAAATATAGCGATACAAAAATATTGTATTAAAGCAACTAATAGAATGAGTCATACGAACTCGTTTAAACTTTTTTCAATTGGCTGCAAAATGATCTTTTTCACTCACTTTTATCATTTTTTTGTTCTGTAGTGATGCTATGCAACTATAAAATGAGACCATTGCAAGGGATCTTGCCTAACACCTATAAATTTCGTATTTTTTATTTATGGAACTAGTCAAACACCCGACCTTTGCAGATAGCATTTGCGACACACGCGCACGCAAGATAAAAGGTACTTTTTTTACACAAATAAACACTCT
>Ga0209185_1000828_pt1 | contig 31648 bp, 25 predicted proteins | sample SidtaG_2_FD_187425 | JGI IMG/M metagenome (GOLD analysis project Ga0209185, IMG submission 187425) | Marine algal microbial communities from Sidmouth, United Kingdom - Sidmouth_Asex2 metaG (SPAdes) (version 2) | ecosystem: Host-associated > Algae > Red algae > Unclassified | place: Sidmouth... | reverse complement strand
CTTAGTGAAAGAAAATAAATAACTTGCCCCATTATGCTTGTTCTTTTCCCTTCTAAAAAACACAAAAAATAGTTCCGTAGCTATGGCTATGCAACGATTTTTTGAATTCTTTAGAAGAAAAAATTACGGCGCATTTTGGAACAATTTATTTAATTTCTTTCACTAAATCTTCCTTACGTAGCTCGGCTATGCGCGTCAAATTTAGCCAAACATATAAAAAAAACAACTTCTTCATTTGGGGTAGATTATTTTCTTCCTCTTCCCTTAATATACTCACCACTGGGTTTGTCAAAGAACCAGAATAATTATTTAAGCATTGAATCAAGCGGAGCGTTCTTGTTTACCTTCGTTTTTTTCAATGAGTGTTCGGAGTCGTTTTTTTGCGAGAATCAATTGTGATTTTGAGGTGTTGATGCTGATGCCCATGATTTCGGCGATTTCGCGGTGTTTATAGCCTTCAACGACATACAAATTAAATACCGTTCTATACCCTACGGGCAATTTATTTAATAAATTCAAAATATCTTCTGCTGCCAATTCGTCTTCTATGCTGATACCTGTTTGCACCTCTATATTACTAACTTCTACGGTCAACTGAAAGTTGTGTTTTTTTCGTAAAAACATCAATGATTGATTGACCACTATTCGCCGGATCCAGCCCTCAAAACTGCCCTGTCCTCTAAATTTTTCGATATTATCATAGACCTTGAAAAAGCCTTCAATCAATACATCTTCGGCATCTTCTCGTGTACGCACATACCGCTTACATACTCCAAACATTTTTGGCGCAAATCGCTCATAGAGCATCTTTTGTGCCAGACGATCACCTCGTCGGCAATATTTTATGAGTTCGGCTTCGGTCAATGAATGAAGTTTAAGTTTGAATACTGATAATCAAAGACTTGAGTAGTTCTGAATTAAATTATACGACATTATCTACAAATTTAATCATTTTTTTTAATGTTTTTCTACTTTGTTAGATGTAAGGTGGGTGGGTTTTGGTGGGTGGGGGGTGTTTTTATATCGTAACACAGATATTCCTGTCTGTTTTTGGTAAGGGAAGACGAAAACAATAATTTCCCGATTTGGACGGTTTCTTTTGCGCTTATTTTTCCCCTTGAAAACAGTTATTTATCCAGATAAACGCCTGTCTTCAAGAGAAAAACTAAGCACAAAATAACCTCGTCGAAATCGTGAACTTATTATTTTATCGTTACTAAGTACCTTTGAACATTAGGCAACTGGGAAATTGGGTAATTAGGCTAACGAAAGCATAATTCGCTATTTATCAGTATAATAAAATTGTAATAAAGTTAATTTAAAATAAAATGCAAATTAACGTAAATTATTAATAATGAGCGATTTACCTAATTACTCAGTTCCCTAATTACCCAATGTCCAGTAAGTTCAGACAGGAATATCTGTGTTACATTTTACTTCGCATCCAGTTTATACAACTCATACAACTCAATCGTTGCAATCAGCTTATCGGCGTAGGTAGGGTCGGTGGCGTAGCCGTGTTTTTTCAAGCCTTTCGCCCATGCTTTATAGTCGTCGCGGTGTACGAGGAGGTCTTTATATTTGCCTTCGGTGAGGAATTTACTGTGGTCGCGCCAGCTTTCCCATGCGGTGGGGTATTTGCGGAAAAAATCTTTGTGGTGGTCGTCCGAAAAGTTGGCGCAATGCCCTTTTCTGCATTGTTTGGAGAAACACTTTATGCCAAAATGGTTGTTGTTTTTTCCGGCTAATTTGCTATTTCCTGCGCCGCTTTCTAAGAGCGCCTGTGCCATTTTGATACTCGCTGGAATGCCATATTTGCTCATTTCCGTTACGGCTATATCCTCAAATCGCTTGATGTAGGCGAGGTGTTTTTCGTCTTGCAAAGCGCGTCTTTTGACGGCTTCGCTTTCGACTGCCACAGTCGGCTCGTGGTTCACAACCGGTAGAGCTTTGTAATCTGAAACTATACTGCTTTGTGCCGCTTTTATCGGTGCTTGGAGCGACAAATTGAAATTCATATCGCGCGTGAGCAACACATACGCAAGGATGCCCAAGAGCGCGATGCGTACCCACGGAAACCTCCATCCTGCGGTTTTGCGTTTGATTTTCAGACGAATAGTCTTGAAAAAATCCTTTATTTTTCCCAATATAAAATCCGTCAGTGCGCCCAATAATTCGCCGATATTAATCGCAGTTATGCGTTGATGTATGGGCAGTTGTGTTCCTCTTTTAGCGACTTGGTTCTTCTTTATGGCACTCATAATTCAAATTTTTTGTATCTAACTAACCAATATTATTGCAGATTCGACAAATTTGTGTCAAATTTATTTTGTTTTTCAAAAAACCTATTGTACATTTACGATGTGATTCGGAACAATGATGTACTTTAGTTTTAAATAATAATGCAATTTTAAAACAAAAAGTTTTAATAATCAAGTTTTAACTATACTATTTTGAAACAAAATTTTTTACTTTTATGTCAAATTTTATCGAAAACACTGTAAATCAGAAATTTAGAGACATTTATCATTATTTGGAAAAAAATAACTTAATTAAAGGAAAATCAGATATTGCCAAACAATTGGAAACGTATAATCACGTCATCAATAGCATTTTGAAAGGCAAACGCAATATCACGGTGGATCAACTCAATAAATTGGTGGAAAAATATAGCATCAATGCAAATTATATTTTTGGTTGTAGTGAGGAAATGTTGGCAGGACACGGCGATGTGCCGGCGCATCTGTTAAGTGAATTGGGTTTTGAAGGACGTAGAAATATTACGCTTGTACCGAATAAAGCCGCAGCGGGTTATGCCATGCAGCGCGATGATTCTGAATATCAGAGTTCCTTGCAGAAGTTTTCGATACCGGGTTTTGCAGGACAAATGACGGCGTTTGAAATTAGCGGGGACAGTATGTATCCGACGATTACGAATGGCGATATAGTTGTATGTGAGCCTTTGGAACGCGGCGCACCATTACGTGACAATAATGTATACGTGGTCGTAACGGATGTCGTGGTCGCCAAACGTATACAGCAAATTAAGACAAACGATCGCGTGACACAGCTTCGCCTGATTTCTGACAATAGCGTCATGTATAAGCCATATAGCATTGATTTAGAGGAGATTACGCAAATTTTGCGTGTAAAATGCAGACTAACTCAATCAGGTATAAATTAACGTAACACAGGCATTCCTGTCTGTACTACATGAAACAGACAGAAATGTCTGTGTTACGTTTTACCCTATTCTCTCTAATTTAGGCAGGTCTTTGACGACCATCTGAACCATGTCGCGTATGTGGGCTTCTAGTATAATTAACTTATTGATTTTCAATTGTGCGATTACTTCGGGCTTGTAGTGACGGACAGTGACGAGTTCGAGATTGTCTTGTTTCGTGATGTTGAAATCTTCTCTCAAATCTTCCATTAGTCCCTCAATGTGTCGCACTTCATTGGTCAGACAGACGGAGAAACTGATGGCAGTACTTTGCATCATATTTACTTTGAGTTTGTGTTTGGCAAGTACTGCAAAAATAACGCTAAGGTTTTCTTCGGCTACAAAAGAAAAATTGCGCGTAGAGATATGCAGTAAAACCTGTTCTTTTTCCACTACAATAATCGGTGGATAAAATGCGTCAATATCGCCGCTGATGCGTGTCCCCTCCCCTTCCGGTTCTACGAAGGACTTGACATACATCGGAATATTTTTGTTTTGAAGCGGTTTGATAGTTTTTGGGTGGATGACTTTCGCGCCGTAATAGGTCATTTCGATGGCTTCGCGATACGAAAGATGGTCGATTTTTGTGACATTTTTGAAAATACGCGGATTGGCGGTCAAAATACCCGGTACATCTTTCCAAACGCTCATGCTTTCTACATCCAAACAATAGGAAAATATCGCTGCCGTAAAATCTGAGCCTTCACGCCCAAGTGTGGTCGTAAAATTTTCAGAAGTTCCCCCGATAAAGCCCTGCGTCATTACAAAGCCTTTTTCCGATAAAGGCGGTACTACGCGATTGGCATTTTTTACGGTTGCTTCCCACTCTACTTTGGCGGCGCGGTAGGTATTGTCGGTCAGGATGACATTCCGTGCATCAAGCCAAGTCGTGGGTAGCTCAACCTTGCACAGGTACGCGCTCACGATGTGTGTAGAAAGAAATTCGCCGATAGAAACGATTTGGTCGTAGATGTAATCGTAGCTTTCTTCGGGTTCTTCTTCGAGCACCCATTCTATCTCCACGAGGGTATCATTTACGGTATCAAATATAGGGTCATTTGCCTCAAAAAGCGCTCCTAATATCACGCTGTGCGCCTGTTTCAATTCGTCCAAATACGCCTGCGCCTCACCCGTTTTTTGATAGTAGGCATCGACGACACGCTCTAAGGCATTGGTCGTTTTGCCCATCGCCGATACGACGATGACAAGCCGTTCTCCCTTGTAATTTTGTAAAATATTTGCTACGTTTCTGACTGCTTCTGCGTCCTTGACCGACGCACCTCCAAATTTAAATACTCTCATGGTAATGCTACAATGCTTAAATGCGATAACGTTTTAGATGTAATGTGCTTTAATGGGATATTTTTGAGGGCGCAATTTTAATGATAAATAATTAGAATATGAAATTTTGTGACATGAAAACTTGGTCGTCTCAAAAATAGTTTTTACATTTGGTCATCAAATAAAACAATTGACCACCCGACAATTTGTTGACCAATAAAATAGAAGCCATGAAAGCCGAAACCAACATTACACCCCCATAAATTACACTTACTTTTAATACATAATCACTCCGCCAACTATAACGGTGTATTCATTCCTGAATATATCAATTTCGTCTTATCACATTCTAAACCAATTATTTTCCCATGAAAAAAATAACGTATGTATGCGTACATGTGCGCGTATGTGTACACACATAACGATAAAAAACACCGTGCCTTACTCCGGCAAGAGTATGACACGGCGATAAAAGCAAGCGCAGTCGGCTATATAGGACTGCATTCACTTTATTTATAAAACTGCTCAAAATTAACTAATTTATGAGACTTTATGAAATTAAGGGAAGAGGAAGAAAATAATCTACCCCAAATGAAGAAGTTATTTTTTTTATATGTTTGGCTAAATTTGACGCGCATAGCCGAGCTACGTAAGGAAGATTTAGTGAAACATATAAGAAAAAGAACAATTCAGACGGGTAGATTATTTTTTTCGTCTTCCCTAAAGCTAACTAGACTTTGGACGTATGACATTTTTTTTAACAAAAAAATACCATAAAGTGATGTTTTTAATTGTTTGATAATCAATGGTTTGAATGTATAAAATAAGCTACCTCTGCATAGTTTAAAATTTCTATTTTTCGCCCGTTTGGTTGGAAGGGGTGCTTCATAAACATCCAAAAAATAAATTATTTTATATGTTATTGATTGACAGTTAGTTTTTTATTAAAAAAATAAATGTCAACTCACGTCCAAAGTCTAGTTAGGTAAGGAAATACGAAAAAAATAATCTACCCGTCTGAATTGTTCTTTTTCTTATATGTTTCACTAAATCTTCCTTACGTAGCCCAGCTATGCGCGTCAAATTTAGCCAAACATATAAAAAAAATAACTTCTTCATTTGGGGTAGATTATTTTCTTCCTCTTCCCTAATTAGGCTAACGAAAGCATAATTCGCTATTTATCAGCATAATAAAAATTGTAATAAAGTTAATTTAAAACAAAATACAAATTAACTTAAATTATTGATAATAAGCGATTTACCCAATTACCCAGTTACCTAATTACCCAATGTCCAAAATATAGTTAGGGATGAAAAGATAAGGTTCTTTGACAAATCCCGTGATTGTTTGTTTTTCTGCCTCGCGATTGTTCGTCCCTTGCGTAAGGGATAGTAGGTGTTGTTTGAACGTAACGTAGCGATAGCGGAGTGGAGAGAGTGCCGGATAGCCCGACCCCCGACTGATAAGGAGGGGGATACGCCCAAATTTTCATTCACTTCACTGGATTTGTCAAAGAATTATAATCATTAATTGTCAACTATTAAACTTTATTTAGAAAAATTTTGTATGCAGCTAACTTTGTCTTTTTCCGATACTCTTCCCCTATTTTTCGCCCCGTACCGTAGGGTATGCAGCTCAAAATGAGGCTCGATTATCGAAAAAATACAAAAGTTCCATGCATACAAAATATTCCTAAATAAAGTCTAAGTAGTAAGTCAATCTAATTATGATATGTTGCTTTGAGTGAAATTTTTTCGAGTACGAGGCGGAGGTTATTCAGCATAGCCGTAGCTACGCTGGATGTTCTCCAACAAAGTAATCGGACAAATTTCGCCAAATGAACTTATCATAATTAGTTTGACTTACTACTAAGTACACTGTTTCACAAATTTATTTACTTTTTTGAGTATTTCTTTTAAAATGACTCTTCACCAAAAAATCCTTAAATACAGTGAGTATTCGCGTCATTTTTGATTCGATTCATTTCAAAATAAACGTCAAAAAATGTAAATAAATTTATAAAACAGTGTACTTAATTTCCGACAAATATTTTTGCCCATAATTATAGGCTATCAATTGCGGACTATCGACTCAATTGATTTTTACAAATTTTTTATAATTAAGTAGTGAGACAAAAATATCCTTACTTTTTGACGGTTTCTTTTTCCGCTATTTTTCCCTACAAAAATCCTTACGTAGCGTAGGCTATGTGCGGTTTTTGTAAGAAAAAATATCGAAAAAATAACCACGTCAAAATTGTAAGCCTATTTTTGTCCCACTACTTACTTCACCAAATTCTCCTTAAATAACTCGTTATTCGCGTCAAATTTGGCTCGCATAAAGAAAAACTGGTTCTTTGACAAATCCAGTGAAGTGAATGAAAATTTGGGCGTATCCCCCTCCTTATCAGTCGGGGGTCGGGCTATCCGGCACTCTCTCCACTCCGCTATCGCTACGTTAGGGAAGAGGAAGAAAATAATCTGCCCCAAATGAAGCCGTTATTTTTTTTATATGTTTGGCTAAATTTGACGCGCATAGCCGAGCTACGTAAGGAAGATTTAGTGAAACATATAAGAAAAAGAACAATTCAGACGGGTAGATTATTTTTTTCGTCTTCCCTTAAGTTCAAACAACACCTACTATCCCTTACGCAAGGGACGAACAATCGCGAGGCAGAAAAACGAACAATCACGGGATTTGTCAAAAAACCAAATTTATTAAACAACGTACTTAGGGAAGAGGAAGAAAATAATCTACACCAAATGTATTCTACTGAACAACGACTTTTTGTAATTTGTATTTGATTAATTGTCAAGCAAATATATCATTAAATTTTAAGTGTAAAATTAGAATGCGGACTATCTCCCCCTTTGGAGGGGGTTGGGGGGAGGAAAAGCAGCCGAGAATACTCCCCCCAGCCCCTCCAAAGCAGGGGTGATTGGTTCTGAATGAGAAATCATTTTCATCAAAATATAATTTTGTCACAAGTCCCAACGGGACGACATATTATAACAATGGGTGTCAGCCCATTGCTCGGAATAAATCTACTTCGCCAGCCCTGAAAGGGCTATATAACTTGAAATTTCGCCCTTTCAGGGCTAAGTGATACCTCGAATTTCTATCTTGGGGCTGACACCCCAAGTTAGTGAAATTCACCCCTTCGGGACTATCAAACAAAATAAAATTTGTGCGAAATTCAGAACCAATCACCCCTGCCTCCAAAGGGGAAATATATCGTGCTTTCGTTTTAAGCTTTGCCGTAAAAAAATAATAATCAATAAAATACAATTTAAATAAAATCGTTGTTCAGTAGAATACCCCAAATGAAGAAGTTATTTATTTTCTTTCACTAAGTGAAACATATAAGAAAAAGAACAATTCAGACGGGTAGATTATTTTTTTCGTCTTCCCTAAGTCGAGAATATACATTTACTTTGTTCTTGATACTAAGTTAGAAATTCACTTCGTAAAATTCAATCAAAAACTAAACATCCCTTATCTTTGCATTGATGGAAAAGAAAATAACAATCGCGGTGGATGGTTTTGCTTCCTGTGGAAAGAGTACACTTGCCAAAGGTATCGCCAAAGTATTGGATTATGCTTATATCGACACTGGGGCAATGTATAGGGCAGTGACTTTGTATTGTATTGAAAATGAAGTCAATACAGAAGATAATGACGCAGTACAAAGCGCACTAAATAACCTCGACATTCGATTTAAAACGATTGATGGCAAAAATACGACTTTTTTGAATGGCAAAAATGTGGAGGAAGATATTCGGAAAATGTATGTTAGCAAATTCGTGAGTGAGGTCGCTGCCGTGTCTTCAGTTCGTCGTGCGATGGTGCGTGAACAGCAGGAAATGGGCAAAGAAAAAGGCGTAATACTCGACGGACGTGATATTGGCACGGTGGTGTTTCCCGACGCCGAATTGAAACTATTTATGACTGCGAGTATTGAGGTGCGGACGCAACGTCGCTTGCTGGAATTGCAAAGTAAAGGGCAGACTGTCAGCCTTGAAGAAATCACCGAAAACCTCCAACATCGTGACCATATTGACTCTACTCGCGCCGATAGTCCACTCAAACAAGCTAATGACGCTATTGTGATTGATAATTCAAATCTATCTGAAAATGAGCAACTTGCCATGTGTCTTGTATTGGCAAAATGTAGAATTGAGAATTGAGAATTTAAAAAATATGTACAGATATTCCATCATTCTGCTGCTCGTGTTGTTCGCCAATTGCAGCACCAAAATATTACCTATGACATCGCCAGAATATACGCTTATTTATATCGGTGACCCGATGTGTTCGTGGTGCTACGGCATTACTGACGAGCTCGCTGCGGTAAAGGAAAAATATGAAGGAAAGCTTAATTTTGAATTGGTGATGGGTGGCTTGCGTCCGTATAACACGCAGCCAATGAGTGAGTTAAAAGATTTTTTGAGACATCACTGGGAGGATGTACATAAAGCAAGCGGGCAACAATTTAATTACGAAATTCTGGACAGCGACTCTATTACGTATGATACCGAACCACCGTGTCGGGCAAATGTGGTCGTGCGAAAACTCGCCCCTAAACAGACATTCGCATTTTTCAAAGGGACTCAAAAAGCGTTTTATTTTTATAATAAAAATATGCACTTGGCGGAGAGTTATCACGATATTTTGAAGGAGTTGGGAGTTGATACGGTGCGATTTGATGAGTTATTTGCATCGGATGAAATGAAGGCACTCGTAAGGAAAGATTTTGAACAGTCGGCAGAATGGGGTGTACGCGGTTTTCCTGCGTTGATTTTGGAGCATGAAGGCAAACTTACGATGATTACCAACGGTTATTCGAAGAGCGAGGAGATGATTGGGCAAATTGATGCGCTTGTTAAATAAAAAAATGCGGTAGTATCAGAAATTAGGAACAGGGTTTTGATAAATGTATATTCTTCGCGTCGTTATTTTTTCTTTAGGCGAACCAAATTTGACGCGAATACTCACTGTATTTAAGGAAAATTTGGTGAAGTAGATTTTATTCTAAAATAGTTTAGATGAAAGAGGAAATAAAGATTTTTTCACTAATCAAGGCGGTTGAAATTGAGTTATGCCTTAGCATAGTGAATTTTCAGGCAACGCAGAGTAGTGGAAAAAGATTATTTACTCTATATAAAATATTTTGGAATAAAGTCTAATATAAAGGAAAAAGAACAAGTCGAGAATATACATTTATTTTGTTCCTGATACTTATTATTATATTGCTATATATCGTCAGCGTATTTTGCGAAGCAAAACTAACAATAAAGCAATAAAACATTTTAGCAATAAAATCAAGAAGCCACTTTGAGTTGGCTCAATTTAGATTTGTTGATTTTTTGCGAAGCATAATCACCTGTAACACGAAATTCGGTAATACCTTTTTCCGAAGGTAATTCAAACATCGCATCCATCATAATCGCTTCACAGATAGAGCGTAAGCCCCTTGCACCGAGTTCAAATTCATGTGCTTTTTCCACAATAAAATCCAAAGCATCTTCACTGAAAGTGAGGTCTATATTTTCTAAGCGGAATAGTTTTTTGTATTGATTGACCAGCGAATTTACAGGCTCGGTCAGGATGCGGCGCAATGCCTTTTTATCCAAAGGAGCGAGGTAGGTCAGTATCGGCAAACGCCCGATAAGTTCGGGAATCAAGCCATAAGATTTGATGTCTTGTTGGCTAATATATTGAAGCATATTGTCGCGGTCGAGACGTTCTATTTCTTCTTTATTGAAGCCGATAATTTGGGTGTTGAGGCGTTGTGAAATATGTCTTTCGATACCGTCAAACGCACCACCACAGATGAAAAGGATGTTTTCGGTGTTGATTTTTACGAGTTTTTGTTCGGGGTGTTTACGTCCGCCGTTGGGTGGTACATTGACATCCGTTCCTTCAAACATTTTGAGGAGTCCTTGCTGTACCCCTTCGCCCGATACATCGCGCGTGATGGATGGATTATCGCTTTTTCTGGCAATTTTATCTATCTCATCGACGTAAATAATTCCGCGTTGGGCGGCAGCCACATTATAGTCGCAGACTTGTAATAAACGGCTCAAAATACTTTCCACATCTTCCCCCACATAACCGGCTTCGGTAAACACCGTTGCATCAACAATCGCAAAGGGAACTTTGAGAAATTTGGCGATGGTTTTGGCAAGTAAAGTTTTTCCTGTACCTGTGCGTCCGACGAGAAGAATGTTCGATTTTTCGATTTCTACTTCGTTCTCGGTTGGTTTTTGACGTAGACGTTTGTAGTGATTGTAGACGGCTACAGAAAGGAATTTTTTGGCATCGCTTTGACCAATCACATAACGGTCAAGGTGGTTTTTGATGTCTTGCGGCACTACGATGGTCGGTAAGGTAAATTCTTCTTCTTTTTTGCCTGTATTGAGTTCTTCATCAATGATTTGTTGGGCTTGTTCTACGCAATTGTCGCAGATGTGCCCGTCAATACCGGCTACCAAGATGAGGGCTTCTTCTTTTCCTCTTCCGCAAAATGAACATCTATAGGTTTGACGCTTCATGTGTATTTCGTTTATTCGTTATTCGTTTATTCGTTGAACTCGTTATTCGTTATCTGTTATCCGTTTAGTAGGTGAGTGCTTAGTAGTAAGTCAATCTAATTATGATATGTTGCTTTGAGTGAAATTTTTTCGAGTACGAGGCGGAGGTTATTCAGCATAGCCGTAGCTACGCTGGATGTTCTCCAACAAAGTAATCGGACAAATTTCGCCAAATGAACTTATCATAATTAGTTTGACTTACTACTTAGTACACTGTTTCACAAATTTATTTACTTTTTTGAGTATTTCTTTTAAAATGACTCTTCACCAAAAAATCCTTAAATACAGTGAGTATTCGCGTCATTTTTGATTCGATTCATTTCAAAATAAACGTCAAAAAATGTAAATAAATTTATAAAACAGTGTATTATGAATAAAATATCGGTAGAAAAACATTAAAAATACGCTTCGCGTGCCGTCAGGTACTCAATATTTGACAAAATAAATTTTGATGCGTTTGCCCTTCAATGGAACTTGTTCCATTGGAGAGGAAAGAAAACTTAAACTTATTTTTGCGTTGTTCCCTACAGTGTATCATTTATTCATCTACTCATTACCGTAATCCAAAAGATTACGGCAAATTGAAGGGTAAAGTTACAATTTATCTTCTTTTTTTATGTTACAATTAGACGAGTTGACTAATACTATGACAACTTTTTGTTTTTTATTACATTTGCAAAATATTAGACGCGAGACGAGAAATGAGAAAAGAGATTTAAAATGTTCTTTAGAAATGTAAAATGTAGAATAATAAGTGTGTATAACAAATTGCATACAATGGATTTATTTTACAAAATAAATCATTCCGAATATCGCCTCATCATAGGGACAGGGCATGCCCTGTCCCTATGATGAAATTATTATTTATGCAATTTTTTCAATATGTTCGCCAAATTCAAAATTACAAATCGAACGCGAGTAATTTATTTATTTTTATTTTTTTAAATGCTTGAATTTTAGGTAAATATAAATTTATTTTTAATTAACTTGTAATCAAAAAACGCTCAACATCCAATTCGGCGAATATATTGATTTTTTATATCTATTAAATAATAAGTGGAAGAAATTAAATAAATTGTTCCATAATGCGCCGTAATTTTTTCTTCTAAAGAATTCAAAAAATCGTTGCATAGCCATAGCTACGGAACTATTTTTTGTGTTTTTTAGAAGGGAAAAGAACAAGCATAATGGGGCAAGTTATTTATTTTCTTTCATTAAACCCCGTTATTCGTCGGAATTTATTATTTTACATTTTACATGATTCGTCTCTCACGTCTCTCATCTCTCATTTTAAAGATTAATTAACGTATATGAAACGCTTAGTATTGCTAAACGCCCTATTGATTTTATTGTTCGCTTCTGCGTCTGCCCAAAACTACGATGGTTTTGATGAGTGGGAGCGCGGCGATATGATTTCTGCAAAAAATGCTTTTGAAGCATTGTACGACAGTAAAAAAACGAAAATCGTTGGTGCATTCGGTTTGGGATTAATCCATTCGGACGAACGCTATCCCGAACGCGACATGAAACTCGCTTATGAATACGTAAATGAAAGTCGTGATATGTACAAGGAATTGAAGGACAAGCAAAAAAAAGAATTGACGGCAAATAAATTCAAATATACGCCCATCAAGGCTTTGCGCGACCAGATTCTCACGACCGTCATTACGGATGCAAAAAACAAAAATACCGAAGAGGATTTGAATGATGTTATTCAGAATTTCAAATTATCTTTTGAAGTAAAAAAAGAAATGTATCGAATGCGGAATACCGCCGCACTCGAAACCGCAAAATTGTTGAATAGCTACGCCGATTTTGCAAAAATATATGTCAATTACGAGCGAAAAGACTTCACACGCTACACGCCCGAACTCGCTGACGAGATTGATTTGCGTTTGTTTGAAAGTTTTGTAGCAGAAGAAGGTTATGACAATTTGGACAAATTCAAGGAGGCGCACCCAAAAAGCCCTTTTGTATCGGGCAGTACTGTCGATAAATTTATCGCGGCATCCAAAGAAGGTAAGCCCGAAGCATTAGAAGCATTCGCCGAAAAATATAAGGGCAATTCGCTTGCGGATATTGCGAAAAAGAAAGCAGAATTGATGCGCGACGGCACAGCAACCACAAGCATCAAGGGCGGCTCAAAAGATAAAACTAAGGCTTGGGAGGAATTGCAAAAGTGGATAAAGCCGCAGCTTGACTCCGCACATTGGGATGTAGCAGCACGTAAAATGTCCAAATTTGAAAAGGATTTTACGAATTACGCGCCTTATCAGGATTTATACGAATTGCTCAATCGCCCGTCGGATAAAGTCGGTGCGCGAACTTTTTCCAGCATCAATTCGAGTGCTGACGAGTATGGTATTTGCCTGACGGCAGATAATAAAACGATGTATTTTTGCGGTGACGAACGCAGCGATGGCATGGGGAGTGAGGATATTTTTGTTTCAAAATATAAAAATGGCTCTTGGTCGCGTCCGAAATTGGTCAATGACCTTTGCACAAAATTGAGCGATGCACCGCTTTCTGTCACTGCCGATGGTACGCGAATGTTGGTTTTCAAAGAAGGTGGCATTGCCTATTCCGACAAAAAATCGAAGGGATGGAGCAAGCCCGTCAAATTTACTGCGCCTATCAATTCGCACGATTGGCAAGCCGATGCACAGATGACTGCCGATGGGAAAGGAATGATTTTTGTCATTTTTAAAAATAAACATACGGACATTTATTATGCTCCGAAAAACGGTGAAAAGTGGGGCGCACTCGTCAACCTCGGTAAAAATGTCAATACACCAAAAAATGAGCGCACACCATTTTTGCACCCCGATATGCGGACGCTGTATTTTAGCTCAGATGGACATGGCGGACTCGGCGATATGGATGTATATATGGTCACACGCGAGGGTGATTCGTGGTCTTCGTGGAGTAAACCCCTTAATCTCGGCAAGGATATTAACACGACCGGCAAGGATTGGGGCTACAAAATCACGACCGATGGCAAACGTGCTTTCTTTTCATCAGGCAGCCCGAAGCAAAACCTTTATGAGATAGATTTGCCTGAACGCTACCGTCCGAATGCCGTCAACCTCATCACGAGTACGGTGGATATGTCGGATAATAAAGACAAAAAAATCGTTGTGCAAAATGCCGAAACGGGCGAAGTTATTGGTGAGTTTCAAGCTGACCCGGAAACGGGTGAGGTCGTAGCAGTCGTACCAGAAGGTGTAAAGACAACGATGCGTGTAGAGGGCGAAGGCGTGGTGTCACGCCCTATCGAAATCGAGGCAAAACCCGTAGGTAGCAGCAAAGAAAGTAGCAAAGCTACTCTACCCGGTGAGACATCGGAAACAGCTTCTACCTCCGTCAATCTCAACGCCGTCAATATCGAAAAAGCCATCGAAGAAGGACAAACTTATTCCTTTCCCGACTTGCTTTTCGGCTACGATTCGGACGATGTTAATACAGGTTTCTACGGCGAACTCGACCAAATCGCTTCCGCCCTCAATGAATCTGGTACTTCTATCATTGTTGCCGGACATACAGACAATCAAGGTTCGGATACGTACAATGAAGACCTTTCGCAGCGTAGAGCCGAAGCGGTGAAAACATATCTTGTCAGCAGAGGCATTGATGCGGCGAAGGTACAAGCGATTGGCTATGGCGAATCGCAACCTGTATCCGATAACAGCACCAAAGAGGGTCAAGCGCAAAATCGTCGTGTAGAAATCGTTTTCAAACGTCCATAAAATAAGGCGGTGTTCGAGGAAAATAGGGTATATTCGGCAGACGAAGTTTTTTATGAAAATAAGCTATTGATCATCAGTTTGAAAAAATTTGAACATGCTCTTAGTAACGAGCAAATAATAAGTTTACGATTTCGACGAGATTATTTTGTCCTTCGTGACTTAGTGGTTCATTAGTTTTGTACATCTACTTAGGGAACACGAAGAAAATAATCTACCCGAATTGACGCAGCTATTTTTTTCATATGTTTGGCTAAATTTGACGCGCATAGCCGAGCTACGTAAGGAAAATTTAGTGAAACATATGAAAAAAAGAACGATTCAGACGGGTAGATTATTTTTTTCGTGTTCCCTTATTCTCTTCGTGTTCCCTTACTAAGTAGTCATTCAAATTAATACCGTAGCATGCTCCAACTCGCACTCCCGTAACATGATGCTTCGCAACTTGGCTAAAGGAGCTACATTTGTGTGGAAATAAAAAAACCGGAAAGTAAATACTTTCCGGTTTTTTTTATAGAAATATCCTTAGTGAAAGAAATTAAATAGATTGTTCCATAATGCGCCGTAATTTTTTCTTCTAAAGAATTTAAAAAATCGTTGCATAGCATCGCTACGGAACTATTTTTTGTGTTTTTTAGAGGGAAAAAGAACAAGTATAATGGGACAAGCTATTTATTTTCTTTCAATTATAAGTATATTTCTAAATTCTATCCTAAAGTTTGCTTTAAGGGCAAACAAGACCAGCACTAATTAATATATTAATAAAATATTGTGGCAAATAACTAACTTCTGATTGAGGCGTACAATTGTTATTATTGTTACCACCATCATCATCGTCGTCGTTGTTATCATTGCCTGCACAAGGTATTTCGATATCAGAATATAGTTTTCGGAAGGCATCAACATCTTCATTCGTGAAGTTTGGAATAGCAAATATTCCACAGGCACGCATAATAGAATTATCGAAATCACCCGAATCGTCTGTACCTACTATGTTGCAAACTTCTGTTACATTTGGTACACCTACCAAATCTCCCAAAACAGGATCCAGAGGAGTTTGGTTACCACATGTTCTTCTGGTAAGGAAATCAGCATGCACCATTCCTATGGTATGTCCTAATTCGTGTTGTACCAAAGAAGTAATATTGTTCAATGAAGAATCATTCAAATCGGCACTAAGTGCTACAAAACGACCTGGATTACCTGCACTTGGAAAAGTGGCTAAACCTCTAGATCCACCGCTGATAGTAGAACGGTCAGAGTCTACAAAAACAACTATATCAAGAGGACCAAAGAAGTCTGCACCATTATTAGCTTCAGCTTCTGTAACGGTAGTGAAACTCATATTTAATTTTGCCATGCCCAGTTGATTATATCTACTTACTGCTTGGGACAATGCATTCAATGATTTATTAGGCAATCTATCAATACCAGTTGCTACACCGGCAACTCTCAGCGTTCTTTTCCCATATTGAGGAAGACTAACTCTGTTAGTTGAAGCGAACAAACGTGACTCTAGAGAAGAGTAATCAGCTTCTACCATGCTGTTGATTTGGTCATTGGTTAAGAAATAATCCCCAACTTTTATACCACTCATTGTTTTACCGAATACCTCCAGAGTAATTTTTTCCAAATCTTCAGTTATTGGACTGATGCCATTGGCAAGCAGAGCTTTCGATTGTTTTTTGGTCAAAATTACAGAAGTGTTAGCCTCAGTATTTATGTGGTCGTTCATGCTTTCTTGTTCGCATGCTACAAAAAAAAGCACGCAACTCAGAAATAGTAGGATATTAAAAAACTTTTTCATAATAAGTAAAATGTTGATTTAAAATAATGACTAATGATTAAAGAAAAAGTATAAACTTATCTACCTTATAGTGATAAAACACTTCTTACGAATAATCAATAGCTATGTAAAATAAATCTTTTTGTTAAAAAATGATAAGGAAGAATACTTTCTCTTCCACAAATACAAAAGTGTGGCTTATTCTTCAGTTTCCTTTACAATCCTAAAACACTTTGTTACGCTTCTAATCTCCGACAATTCAAAACTTAATTTCGTAAATTGAACATATAACCAACAATTTACTCTCGCAAACTATTTTTTATTCCTATTTGTTTGTTTTACATTAAAAGTAATATTTTGTCACAGCATCTTTTTACATTATTTTATATGGATTTATACCTCAAATTAGGTTTAATAAATCCAATAACAAAACAACATATAAGCTCTTCTAAAATACTATTACCAGTTGAGTATAAATAATAAAATAGTTTGAAAACTATCAATCTTACCTGTTTAATGATAATTCTCAATGATTTAGGAATGCGAAATAAATAAGTGGTTCTTTAAAAAATCCAGTGAAATGAACAATAATTGGGCGTATCCCCCTCCTTATCAGTCGGGGGTCGGGCTATCCGGCACTCTCTCCACTCCGCTATCGCTCCATTACGTTCAAACAACACCTACTATCCCTTACGCGAGAAACGAGCAACCACTGAATTTGTCAAAAAACCAAATAAATTTACCACCTTGGGTAGATTATTTATCCCGCATTCCTTATACATAATTAGATTGACTTACTACTTAGGGAAGAGGGAGAAAATAATCTAACCCAAATGAAGAAGTTATTTATTTTCTTTCACTAAGGAAGATTTAGTGAAACATATAAGAAAAAGAACAATTCAGACGGGTAGATTATTTTTTTCGTCTTCCCTTATCCCGTCCAATTTCATCTTCTTATACGCCACAATCCCACTCAAACACGCCCCCGGAATCCCTTGCCCCGGATAAGTCGTATCACCGCAGATATAGGCATCCTTTGCAAGTCGAGCATCGTTCAGTTGCCAGGGTTTGATGCGGAGATATTGCGGATAGCCACCTACAAAACCATACTTTCGCCCCGTCCAAGCTTCCCACGCACGAGGCGTAGAGGCGTGCGTATAAGCGATATTTTCCCGCAATAAAAAACCACGTTCTACCAACAAATCAACCACCGCCGCCGCAACTTTTTCTTTATCGAAATGATAATTCTTTTCGGGATGAAAAATATGCGTACTCACCGACATCACGGACATACCTTCGGGCGCGCGAGTCGTATCTGTCGGATGATTAAGACTGATAAAAATACTATCTCCACCAATGATCGGTAGCCCTTCATTGATATGGATTTGATGGTGAATACAGTCAAAATCCCGATGCGATTTGTAACCAATTCCCATACTAAATGCACTCACCAATTCATCGGATTTGAGTAGCGATTTGCGTCGAGTTTTTCCGGCTTTCCAGAGGTCGAGCGTATTATTCAGCGGTATACCAGAAACGATTTTTGGAGCATTGAGTTCGATAGCTTCATTGCGGTAGGTGGCTTTGATTTGGTACTGTCCATTGGCTTGTTGAATGGCATTGACTTCGGTACGATGAAGTATTGTACCGCCTTGATTTTCAATATATTCGCAAAGCGGACGCACCAAATTTATCAAACCACCTTCAACGTAATAATTACCATAATTGGTATAACACAAAGCCGTAGCACCAAACAAAACGTTGACTTCTTCGATACGATTTTGAGCCGTGATGAGGAGTTGTTCATTCACAAAATCAACGAATTTTTTATTTTGCAATAAATCATATTTCGCCAACATTTTTTTCATCGAAACAAATGCCGAAGGCACATGAGGAAGGTCGCGTAGTTTGAAATTTTTTATCATCGGAAAAAGGTCGCGCATATTCGAAGGCGGAAAGCTCAAATACCGCAAAGAAGCCGACCACACAAAGCGACTCACCCGATAGCAATATTCCCAAAAAGCACGTTGCCCTTGCTTACCAAACACCCGTTCTGCTTCCGCTATCCAAGCCTCCATATCGTGGTATCGCGTGAGCGTTTCGCCCGTGCTTAGGTGTACTTGCATCGGAACTTCTAAAAGTCGAGTCTTGATTTCAATACCTGTTTCATCCAATAGATACCGTAGTGGCATATCCTCATCCAAACCCACCAAAGTCGTCGCACCTGCCTCAAAAACATAGCCTTTTCGATAGTAAGAACTCACACATCCACCAGGCAACAGATTGCGCTCAACGACTGTGACATTTGCGCCGTCTTTTGCCAGTAAGCAGGCCGCAGTCAGGCTACCAACACCACTTCCTATGACTACTACATCACATATTTTGTTTAACTTTTGACGATTGATTTTCATAAAAAGTTAAACAAAACAAGTGATTTGATGTTCAAATAAACTGATAGGGCGGCGCAAAGATAATGTCCCCACAATTTATTTTTCGGAGAAATGTAAAGTGATTTATAGAATCACGCTACGTTTTTTCTCCTTGCTATATGCTATGAATGCAGAAGAAATTATGATGAATGGAAACGGTCATTCCAACGGTACAACCATCCACCTGATTGGAGATGATCACGTGGCAACTGCCTACGATACACCTATGCGTGAAGACGCATTTGAACTGAGTGATGAAGAGAAAATGAACAAAATAACGGCAAATTTCCGCGAAATCATGGACACGCTCGGACTCGACCTCACCGACGACAGCCTCAATGGTACGCCTCGCCGCGTCGCCAAAATGTTTGTCAAAGAAATCTTCAAAGGACTTGACCCCAAAAATAAACCCACCGCGACGCTTTTCGACAATAAATACCGCTATAAACAGATGCTTATCGAAAAATCTATCCCGATACAATCGACTTGCGAACACCACTTTTTGCCGATTTACGGCAAAGCGCATATCGCTTATATTTCGAGCGGAAAAGTGATTGGTTTGTCAAAATTGAATCGTATTGCCAACTACTACGCCCGTCGTCCGCAGGTGCAAGAACGACTCACGATTCAGATTGCCAATGAATTGAAAAAAGTGCTGAAAACTGACGATGTAGCCGTTTATATTGATGCCAAACATATGTGCGTATCAGCACGTGGCATCGAACATCACGGCTGTAGTACGGTGACTTCAGAGTATAGTGGCAAATTTTTAAACGAAAACACACGCGCCGAATTTCTCACTGCGATTCGTTGATTCATTATTCGTTAATTTATTATTCGTGGACTCGTTAACCGTAGACTCGAATTAACAATTAACAAATCACCGGACAACGAATTAACGATCAACGAATAATAAGTTAACAAACAAACAGATGGAAAATTTACTTAAAAAAAATGTACTCGTAATAGGCGCGACAGGCGGCATTGGAGAGGAATGTGTCAAACTGCTCAAAAGTAGCAGTGCCAATGTTTTTATCGCAGGGCGTAATACTGCTAAATTGCAAGAAATAGCCAAAGAACACGACATTTCGACAGACCGCGTTTTTCAAATGGATGTGGCGGAAAGTGCTGATGTAGAACGTGTTGCAAATGACATTCATGCAAATATTACGCAATTGGATATTGTGATTAATGCTGCGGGTATCGGCATCATCAAACCACTTGAAAGCCTGACTTACGAGGATTTTGACCGTACGATTAATACTAATTTGAAGGGTGCATTTCACTTGCTAAAAGCTTTTATTCCGCCGATGAAAGCTGCGAAAAAAGGACTTTTTATCAATATACCCGGCGTACTCGGCAAGACACCGATGGCAGGAGCAGCCGCTTATGCCGCCTCCAAATATGGTATTAATGGCTTGGTAAAATCAGTTCGCGAAGAACTCAAACGCACCCAAGTACGCCTGACAAATGTGTATCTCGGTGGCGTAGATTCATCGTTTTGGGATGACATCGAACTGCGCGTACAACGTGATAAATTTATTACCGCAAAAGAAGCTGCTCGCACAATTTGGTTTGTGTGTCAGCAGCCGACTTCGGGCGTGGTCTCGGAGATCGTAGTGCAGCCGTTTAATCATCAAGCAATATAACGGTGGACGACTGACGGTGGACGACGGGCGGACGCTCGTTTAGGAGTTGGAAATGTGTAGAAGCAATTTTTAAAAAAATAAAAAATAAAATGGCAGACGTTTTTCAAACGTCTGCCATTTTATTTTGCGCAACACAGACATTCCTACCTGTGCTTTGATAGGTACAGACAGAAATGTCTGTGTTACGTATGAAATTCGCGCTAATCCGTGTTTTATTGTGCCACAAATTTACGAGAAACAGTCAAACCATCAATAGTAAATGTAGCGAAATAACTACCTGACGATAGGTGTTTTACATTCATTTGATGTATGTAATTTCCTGAAATATTTTGCAAGGTATTTGCCTCAATTAATTTTCCGGTAACATCATATATTTCTATTAGAATGTTTTTTGTTTCTTTTAAAGAAAAATCAAAATTCACAAATTCGGTTGCTGGATTTGGGAATGTTTTTACTGCAAAACCAGCAATCACCGCTACTGCATCAATACCAACGATACCCGCAAATCTCGCTTCAAATTCTTGCCAATATTGATTCGCAATCGTCTCACTGTGAATGATTAATGTATTTTCGTCGTTACGTACTTCGGCATTCGTAGACCAGTTGTGCGAACCTGTGATGACGAGCGGGTCGCTTGCAGGTACGTCCGCATCTACGATACAATATTTGTGATGAAGCGTACCCGAAGCCGGGTGGTCGATGACGTTGACACCATTATCTTGTAAAAAAATAAATTCCGTTTCTTGGTCGCCCGTATTTTCAATTATACCGCGTACATCCACGCCATCATTGTGTTCTTCGAGCATCGCTACACCCAAATTATTATAGGTAAAACTCAGTATCGCGAAATCAATTTTAGAATCTGCCGAACGTACCGCATTTTCAATATTAAAAGACACATTATCCGAAGGAGAAAAATATGATTCTACGAGATTGCCGCCGATATTGAAAAGGTGTGGCGTGTTATCGGTTTTGGTTTCGCCATAAAATGAGTTGAAAGTGCCCGGAAATGAGCCTGGGCTGCCCCATATTTCCTCAAATTCGAGGGTATAAGCCTTTGCAAGTGCTTGGTCTTGAATGACTACGACATTGTTAAAATCACCTGTGATATTATTGGTCGTCCAATTCATAGAACCCGTAATCACGATGGCATCTTGTGGCGAATCGACATCAATAACCATAAATTTATTGTGCATCAAAACACTTTGCCCCGGTGGGTCGCTCTGTACTCTGAATACCGTAAATTGTAGTCCAGGACTGGAGATAGCTGCATTCAATACGTTTGCATCCGTGATGTAGCGCACGATCACGCCGCGTTCGTCTGCAGCCGCGAGTGCAGCCGCGAGTTCAGCGCGATTGTTATTATAAACGGCTACATCAATGGAAGTTTGCGCTGCGTTGATTTGGTCTATGAAAAATTGGAGCATTGCCGGACCGTATTTTATGTTGGCATTTGTGCCAGACGATACCGAATTGTCCGCGATATTATTGAAATAAACATCAATCGTGCCCGATGAAGTCGAAGCCGTACTGTACAGTCGCACAGGCGATTCGAGCGATTCGCCGTCGAGTTCCGAGATGATTTGTGCGTAGTAAAATGTTGCCGCATCCAAGCCCGTGAAGGTGTATGTGCCAATGATCGCATTGCTATTGGCGGTGATTTCGCCGAGTTCGAGGCTTTCCGTGAGTCCGTAGCGGACGCTGTGGTTGGCGGCGGCATCAGTTTCCCAAGTGAGTGTAAAGCTATTTTGCGTAATTCCGCTTTGTTTTGGTAAGGTAACGATGGTAAATGCACCGCTATTTTCAATATCACCCAAACCACGCGGTAGGAGTTGATAAGTGCCTTGAAAAATAGAAACAATACCCGTCAAATTGACTGCACCAAGCGGAATAATTGTTCCCACCAAAGGATGACCGCTACGCACATAAATGACGCTTGATTCGCCGTTAGTATCCGTAAATTCATGTGTACCAACACCAAAAATATTTCCTGCATCGACAAATGTAATATTCTGAACAGTAGCGAGTTCTGATTCTATATCGGCATTGATACCGTTTGGCGTGACGATATGCGGAGTGGGGAGTGGATTGCCGGAAGAAATAAGCGTATAATCGTTTGTACTTGCAATGCTAATTTGAATCAAGCCATTAAATTGCCCCATGACACCCGTTACAGTGATTTCGTCGCCTTCATTGATGTTCTCGGTAACGTTATCATCGTTGTAAATGGGCAATCCTGCGGTATTATCTTGAATATAACGAATTTTGCCCAGCGACGAGCCATTCGTCACTATGCCGGTCACTGTTACGTTAGCGCCTTCTGCGTAGGTACGCGCTTCGGCAATATCCGCTTGCGCGAATATGGTATTGGAGATAAATAGGGCTGCGAAAAGTAATGAAATATTTTTCATATTGTTGAAATAATGAGTGAATTTTGAATGAATGAATTTTGGATGAATGAATTTTGAATAATGCGATAATGCTGAAATGCTACAATAGTTTTTCAATATCGCATTGTAGCATTGCCTCATTGACACATTAAATTATTCATTCATTTAAAATTCATTCACTTATTCATTGTTAATTAAAATGATACTTGAAAAGATGTATTAAAACGTCTGCCTTGACCGAAAAATACGGAGGCAGATTTTGCGTCGAAATCTGAATAATTGGGAGATAGGAAGCCATCGTTATTGATAGCGTCGCTGATGTATTTTGTATTAAATAAATTTAAAACATTAAAACGGACGCCCATTCGTGTTTTATTCAATTTAAAATTATAACCTGAATGAAAATCGGTCAGAAAATAGCTCGGCATTTGCCAAGATTCTCTGCCACCGTTTGCGCCTCGTAGGTCTTCGGGGTTGAAGTTGGCGAAGTTTCTACCGAAATATGTCCCTCTAATTTTGAAATACAAATCTTTGACTGGTGCATAGCGTACCATTGCGCCGAGTTGCGTTTGTGCGGCATCGCCTACGTGTACGCCTTTGGCATCGAAGGCATAAATTTCGCCGTTAGGTAAAGTAGTTTCGGCAGCCGAATTCCAAATCCAATCACCAAATGAAGCCAGTCCTTCTATGGTCAAACCTTGCATTGGTTTGATGGCAAAATCCAATTCTATCCCCATGTGTCGTGCTGAAATACCGTTGATATTGACCGTAATTCGCTCGGAATCAGGGTCTGAAGGGTCAGTAAGTACGACAGGGAGGCGGTCAAGTGGTTTGTTATTCCAATTGGTAAAGTAGCCGTTCAGATTGGCTGAAAACTTTTGACTTTTAAAACCGTAACCCGCTTCAACAGCGGCAATAATTTCATTTTTAGTGTTTTCTGCCAGATAATATTTACCTAAAGTAGAATTGAAACCTGTCGCGGAATTGACCACATCCAATCCGTAATTACTAATGATGACATTGCTGAAACGCGGTGCGCGCGAAAGGTAGCCCGTATTCATAAATACACGGTGAGATTTGTTGATATTATATCCTGCCCCAGCTTTGAAAGTATAGCTTGGTTTCCACTGCCAATCAACTCGCTGGTTGGCTGCGGAGGTAGAGTCTATCACCAAATTTTGAGCGGCAGCAGCAGCTACATCATTTGGGTTGGGATTGTCAACGGTGTACATCGTGCCATCATGCGTCACAGGGTCAGCATAGGAAATATAATAATTTTCATTATCTATATCAAGCTGTTCGTGAAACATATAATCATTTAAACTATAACCTGTTTCTGCAAAAGAAAGATTGGCAAATGCCGATAATTTATCTTTGGTATATTCCAATAAACCAAATAATCCTACCCAACCTACGTAGCCATTATAATCGTAAAAATAGCGGTCGCCTTCCTTCAATTGCGAAGTGCCTTGATTGATACGGGCATTGCGCTGACTGCGAAAATAATCACCGCCCAATAGGTCGTATACCGTACGAGAATGCTCGCCTTTGTAGTAGCGTATATCAAGCCCACCAGATAGTTTGAACGTTTCGGAAAGGTCGTGACTGAAGGTCGAAAGTCCACCCACCCAAAAGTGATTATTGATGCTCGAACGAAGGATACCCGATGATATTTTGTCGCCGCCGGTAAAAATACTGATCGTAGAATTATTATCGTATGCGTCCTGCAAATTGGGACCCAATGCAGATGAAGTAATGCCCGTAACTCCCACACCACCACCGTCTCCGATGGAAACATAAGCGACATTCGACATGGATGTACGCTCGGTAGGTTGCCAGGAATGACGGAAACTAAACTGCGGTTTGTGATAATAATTTTTACGCGTATTGAGGGATTCAACATTAGCGCGAATCGTATCGCCATCGCTATCTGCCGTCCAGCGTTCGAGGCTCGCGATGTGTTGATTCCATCTCAAACCATTGTTTCCCCCTGTATCGGCAATGTCGGCAGGAACGCCCGCTTCTTTGGCATATTCGCTGTCAAAATCTTGGATTCGAGAAGTAAAAGAACGCTGCCCATGCTGCTGCGGCGCACCAAAACCGGAGAGGCTAAAGAGGTGATTGCCTATTTCTTTATCAATTCTCAAATAATAAAAATAACCCTTTGTGTAGTTGCCATCGACCCAACCATTACCTTGTTTGTAGGAAGCTGCGGCGGAGATACCCCAACCATTTTCGAGTCGCCCAGAGGTGTAGCCAAAATTGGTTTGGAGAAAGCCGTTGTTGCCTACGGTTTGTCGCAAACGTCCGCCACGCCTTGATTCGATGCCCTTTGTGAGAATATTAATCGTACCACCTACGGACGGAATGGCGAGTTTGGATGCACCCAATCCGCGCTGTACTTGCATGGTTTTTGTAACCATATCCAAACCAAACCAATTGGACCAATAGACCCAACCGTTTTCCATGTCATTGACCGGAATACCGTCGAGCATTACGGCGACATTACGTTGGTTGAAACCGCGAATCGTGACCCTTGCGTCGCCATCGCCGCCGCCCGTTTCGGTCGCATAGACGCCGGGCGTGGAGTTGAGCAACATCGGGATGTCGCGCGCAGCAAGTTCTTCTTGTATTCTGACCGTAGGGATGTTGGAAAATGCCACCGGGGTACGTCGTGCAATCGCAATATCTGCGGTGACGGTGACGGTTTTTAGGACTTCGGATGATTCGCCCATTATGATGTCTTTGCGTAGCGATTCGCCATTGATAATAACGGTTTCTGCACGGTCTTCGTAGCCCACATAGGAGTAGGTGACTTGGTGCGTACCGTTGGGCAGTTCAAGGCTGTAATCGCCGTTGAAGTCAGTGATTGCGCCTTTTTCCCCAGCATAAATCGTGACGCCAATGAGTGCCTCACGCAAGTCACCATCCGTGATTGTCCCGCTTAGGGTGTAGGTTTGAGCGTGTAAATTTAGAGAGAATAAAGAGAGAATAATGATTAATGGATAACGCATAATTAATAATGATTAACGCATAATGTGTAATGATTAATGATTAATTATTAACGCATAATGATTAATGTCTAATAATTTTCGCAAAGCGAAAACTAATCATTATACGTTATACATTAATAGTCGCACTGAAATATAGCCATTTTTTAATTAATTAAAATTATTTTGTAATTTATTTATCATTAAAAATGAATTATTTATAACAATATATTCGCCAAATTAGATGTTAAGCGTTTTTTGATTGCAAGTTAATTAAAAATAAATTTATATTTATCTAAAATAAAATTATTTACAAAAATAAAAATAAATAAATTACTCGCGTTCGATTTATAATTTTGAATTTGGCGAACATATTGTTATAAATATTTTTTATTATAAGGTCGCACTGAAATATAGCCATTTTTTAATTAATTAAAATTATTTTGTAATTTATTCATTATTAAAAATGAATTATTTATAAATATTTTTTATTATAAAATAATTTAAAAATATCCTTATTTCAGCAAAACCATTAATCACTATCTAACTACAAATTTCTTAACTGTGCGTTGATTGTCAGCAAAAAGAACATTGGCGATATACATACCGCTTTCGTAGCCATTTAGGTCAAGGCGAATTTCGGTATTGAAGTTGTCATAATTTTGCTGAAAAACTTGTCTTCCTGCTAAATCGTATACTTCAATTTGGCGGATGTTTTGTGCTGCATTGACTAAGAGCCAATCGGTCGCTGGATTGGGTTGTATATTGACAGGAATTTCGTTGACGACTTCATTGATGCTTATGCTTGGGTCACAATTGCACTGGTGAAAGCCGAGATTTGTAAAGTCATTATTGCAGTAATAATCCCAATCGTTGTACGCCATCGTATCGCTAAGAATAGCGGCTACGATTCCTGTACCTGCTTGTACTCCTTCGCGACGAACGATGGTGATGTCACGAGTAATCCATTTGTTGTTGGCATCAACCCATGCTGGTTGTCCGATGGTATTTTGTGGGTCTTCGCCGATGACACCAACAACATCTACAATATTGCTACCATCAGGAGAAATAGAATTTCCTGTGATTAGGAACACCGCATCATTGCCGTTATAACTCATGCCATTATTGGTATTATAATCCGGGCAGGCGAAAGTATCGGCTTTGCCTTGTAAGTCGTAAGTCGGGTTGTAAGTGGTGCTGTATTCGAATGCGCCGTCGCTATTGTCATCTATATATTGTATGAAAAGGCGTGGCTCGTCTCTGCAAAAATCAATGATGGTATCATTGGTAATTTCGTCAGTTCCGATATTAAATACATTATAACCATTCCAAGCCGGCAGGTCAAATCCTGTACCATCTTCTTGGCGTCTATCCAATACAATAACATATACGTCGTAAGGCGCGAGCATTGTATTTGGTAGTACGACGGGGTCAGATGAAGGATTGGTAGAGCCATTGCTAAAACGCCCGATGGCATAGCCACTGAGGTTGATAGAGTTGGTGGTTGGATTGTAGATTTCGATGGCTTTATTATTATTAGAGCCTTCGAGATATTCAGAGATGAATAGGTCGCTACATTGAGCCATCAAACCCACTGTCAGAAATAAAGAGAAAATAGAAAGTATAACTTTTTTCATATCTATAATTTATTGAAATAATTAATTAAGTACACTGTTTCACAAATTTATTTACTTTTTTGAGTATTTCTTTTAAAATGACTCTTCACCAAAAAATCCTTAAATACAGTGAGTATTCGCGTCATTTTTGATTCGATTCATTTCAAAATAAACGTCAAAAAATGTAAATAAATTTATAAAACAGTGTATTAAGTACACTGTTTCACAAATTTATTTACTTTTTTGAGTATTTCTTTTAAAATGACTCTTCACCAAAAAATCCTTAAATACAGTGAGTATTCGCGTCATTTTTGATTCGATTCATTTCAAAATAAACGTCAAAAAATGTAAATAAATTTATAAAACAGTGTATTAAGTAGTGGGACAAAAATATCCTTACTTTTTGACGGTTTCTTTTTCCGCTATTTTTACCTACAAAAATCCTTATGTAGCGTAGGCTATGTGCGGTTTTTGTAAGAAAAAATATCGAAAAAATAATCACGTCAAAATTGTAAGCCTATTTTTGTCCCACTACTTATGACAACAAAAGTACAACAAATACAGGAAAGTATAAGAATGCAGGTAGTAGGAAAGGTGAGTTTAATTTTGACTTAATACAGGTAGAGGATTCAAAATAAATAAAGTACTGATTCTGAAAACTTTACATCAATTAGCTAAGTGCCTGATGTCCAAAGGGAAGGCATAAAAGAAAAGTAAAATCGCAAAAAACGTTTTCTTACATTAGTAGTTCGGCACAAAACTCTGCCAAAATTTCCAATTATTTCATTATTCATTAAAAATGGCTTAATTTTAGGGCGAATTTAAAAGTTATGAGCAACGAAGAAATTAAAATTCTCGTGGTAGATGATGAGCCTGATATTTTGGAGTTTATCAGTTATAATCTCAGCAAAGAAGGCTATAATGTTACTACGGCACGCAATGGCAGAGAGGCAATTGATATGGCAAAACGCGACAATCCTGCCTTGATTATTCTGGACATTATGATGCCGGAGTTGGATGGTGTGGAGGTGTGTCGTCAGTTGCGAGCTTCTTCGGAGTTTGAGGGTACGCTGATTGCTTTTCTGACGGCTCGTAATGAGGATTATTCGCAAATTGCCGGCTTGGAATCGGGCGGAGATGACTATATCACTAAGCCGATTCGTCCGCGTGTTTTGGTCAGTCGCATCAAGGCACTTTTGCGCCGTAGTCCGCGTAATAAGGAGCAACAACCCGACCGTGTGATTCGTGTACATGACTTGCAGATAGACCGAGATAAGGTGATGGTTTTCAGGGGAAATGAAAGCATTACACTCGCCAAAAAAGAATTTGAATTAATCTATTTGTTGGCTTCAAAACCGGGACGGGTGTTTACACGGGAGGAAATTTTTAATCACATTTGGGGTAGTGACGTGATAGTAGGCGACCGCACGATTGATGTGCATATCCGAAAATTGCGCGAAAAAATCGGCAGCGAATACATCAAAACCATTAAAGGTATTGGCTATAAATTTGACTTTTAATAATGGCTTTTTAATGGTTAATGGTTAATGGTTAATGGTTAATGGTTAATGGTTAATGGTTAATGGTTAATGGTTAATGGTTAATGGTTAATGGTTAATGGTTAATGTTTTTTTTCGCTGCGTGAAAAAAACCTCCCCCTTTGTCGTCAGTTATTAATCATTATACGTTAACCATTAACCATTAACCATTATTACCATACATCCACCGTATCATTCCATCTGACAATCCGACTTTTGGGACGAATAATTGCTTTGCGCCTGTTACTGCCATAACTGTGGTAAAAATACGTGCGGCAGGTACTATGACGTCGGCACGGTCGGGGCGCATACTGTATCGGCGCATTCGCTCTTCGATGCTGAGGCTGCTGAGTTCTTTGTATAAATCTTTCAGATTAGGGTAAAGAATTATTGATTTTTGTTGTTTTTTACTCTCTACTATTTTTGACATTTTATTGATATTTCCACCTGTGCCGATGATGGTTAGCTTTTTTTCTTTGGCAGTAGCTTCTGCTAACCAGTTTTTTAAACTCTCCCAGTTTTTTTCGCTGACCTGTTTGTTAAGCAAGCGAATAGTACCGATTTTGAAAGAATGTGAAGCAAGACTTCTCCCCTTGCTATACAGCGTAAATTCGGTGCTACCACCGCCTACGTCCACATAGAGGTAAGATTTGGACGGGTCGAGTTGTTTGGTAATACGAGTGGCAAAGAGCAGCTCGGCTTCGAGCATACCATCTATGATTTGTATTTCGATGCCTGTTTTTTCTTTGATGTGTTCTACTATTTCTTTGCCATTGGCAGCCTCGCGCATAGCGGAGGTCGCAAAAGCACGGTATTTGGTGACACCATGCGTTTGCATCAGCAGTTGATAGGCTTGCATGGTATCTGTCAAGCGTTGTATATTTTTATCGGAAATGTGTCCTTCAGTAAATACATCTGCCCCTAATCGAACAGGTAAGCGAACTAAAGAAGCTTTCTGAAAATAAGGTTTGTCGGAGTCATCAATGATGTTATTAATCAATAGACGCACAGCGTTGGAACCGATGTCTATGGCAGCAAATTTTAGTAACTTCATTTTTGAGTGAATGAATGAATGAATGAATGAATGAATGAATGAATGAATGAATGAATGAATGAATGAATGAATGAATGAATGAATGAATGAATGAATGAATGAATGAATGAATGAATGAGTGAATGAGTGAATGAATGAATGAATATTGCTCGCTATCTATCAGTCAGTTGCCTATAGATGCGGTCACAAATATACGCACTCGCAATACGCTATTGCAACCATAAAGCCATAATAATTGTCATTTAATTACATAACAATTAGAAGAAGATTTCGTTATAGGAAATATAATTTGGGAATTTAAGTGGCTAAACACAGATAATCGGTATCATAATACATGTTTTTTCCGTTATACTTCACTAAATTGTACAATTCATTCGTGGGAATTGCCTAAGTGAAAGAAATTAAATAAGATGTCCCATAATGCGAAGTATTTTTTTTGTATAAGGATTTTTTGAAAGCCGCACATAGCCTTAGCTATAGCCTGTCCCGAACCCCGATTCGAGATAAGGATTTCAAAGGATTCTTAGACGGAAAAAAGACGCGAAGAATGTACATTTATTTAATTTCTGATACTAAATCAAATTTTAATTTCAATTTTATGAAGTGGAGATACTTTTTATACAGTTTATTTGCCTTATGTCTGGTGTTTTTGACAGCTTGTGAGAAAGACCCCGGCGAGGGTGGTACTGCTACGATTACAGGAAAGATATTGGTGCTCGACTTCGACGACGGAACGGGAGAGTTTAAAAGAGAATATTTCGCACAAGATAGACAGGTATATATCATTTATGGAGAGGGTAGTATTCAGGATGATGATGTTCGCACGGGCTTTGATGGTACTTACGAATTTAATTATTTGCACAAAGGGCGTTATATTATATATGCTTATTCGGAATGCCCCGAAGACCCAATTCTATGCCCTAGCGGAGAAGAACCTATACTCGATACCATAGAAATTACTCAAAAAGGTGAAACCTATGAAATCCCGACCATTCAAGTAATTGAATAAGTGAAAGAAAATATTCTTTTGCATTTTCGTAGTTTTATTGTTTTTTTATCCTTAGTAGTAAGTCAATCTAATTATGATATGTTGCTTTGAGTGAAATTTTTTCGAGTACGAGGCGGAGGTTATTCAGCATAGCCGTAGCTACGCTGGATGTTCTCCAACAAAGTAATCGGACAAATTTCGCCAAATGAACTTATCATAATTAGTTTGACTTACTACTTAGGGTTCACTGAAATAAGGAAAATCCAAATAAGTTCATTGACATAATTAATTATCTAATATTAAAGGCTTTATTCAAGCTGAGACGATTGATAGCATCTGAGAAACAGAAAAAGTTAAAATAAGCCTT
>Ga0209185_1000827_pt1 | contig 31660 bp, 31 predicted proteins | sample SidtaG_2_FD_187425 | JGI IMG/M metagenome (GOLD analysis project Ga0209185, IMG submission 187425) | Marine algal microbial communities from Sidmouth, United Kingdom - Sidmouth_Asex2 metaG (SPAdes) (version 2) | ecosystem: Host-associated > Algae > Red algae > Unclassified | place: Sidmouth... | reverse complement strand
GCCGCCGGACAGATGTACATTCTCGCCAATCTGCGCGCAGGATCCAACTGTTGCCCAAGTGTCGACCATCGTGCCGGAGCCAACATGCGCGCCAATATTAACATAGGACGGCATGAGCACCGCATTCGGAGCGATGAAAGACCCGCGGCGCACGGTGGCGGGCGGGACAACGCGGAACGCCGCATCGGCGAAATCGCGCTCGGTCCAGCCTTCGAATTTGGACGGCACTTTGTCATAGAAATGCCCTTCACCACGTCCCACAGTTGCTGGCCCGCCGGTCATCATCGCATTTGGATGAAGGCGGAAACCCAAAAGCACGGCTTTCTTTAGCCATTGATGGACGGTCCAATCACCATTGTCTTCTTTCGAGGCGACTCGGAATGTGCCATTGTCCAAACCTGCAATCGCTGTTTCCACGGCGTCGCGATGCTCACCCGTTGTGTCAGGCGAAAGGGACGCGCGGTCTTCCCACGCAGCTTCGATCATGGTTTCGAGCGTCTTCGTCATGGCAAAAGGTCCTACAGAATGAGGGTGCAAAATCGGGCGCAACATAGGCGCGGCATCGCCCGCGTCAATCACCTATCCGCTCGTCTGCCGGATTATTCAGGGCGAAAAATTATTCGCCGCCAGCCTCGTCCATAATGGCGTCCAATGTGCCGGAGATTTTGTCCAAACGCTGACCCTGATCCGCGACGCCGTAAGCGCGAACGGTGACCGAAAAATCGGTGCGGTGCAGATGCACCTCGCCGTCAGTTTCATGCAGCAAGATTTTCATCGGCAGTTCGAGACCAAGCTTTGGCTCTTCTTGCATCAGCGGCGTGCCGGATTTTGGATTGCCAAAGATGAAGAGTTTGGATTTGCCGATATAGGAGCCAATGGATTGCGCCCCTGCGCCGTGATCGACAACTGTGAAAAGTTTAAGGTCGCGGCTGTTCAAGGCTTCTCGCAATTGCGATTCCGTTACCTCGAAAGATTGAGACGAGGTCACCGTCCAAACGGTTTGCGTGTCCATATGGGGCGCAGCGGCACTACAAGCCGCCAAAGACAGCGAAGCGGCCAAAAACAAAGGTGTTGCATATTTCATATCTATCTCCTGAGTTTAACAAATCCCGGAGGGCGATTTCAGTTCCCGGATTTCACAATCATAATATGCAAGGCTTCCAGAAAGCGCGATCTGTCTTTCTGCGTGAAGGGCGGCGGACCGCCGACAGTTGGCATCTCCGCGCCAGCGCGCAAATCGGCCATAATCGCCCTAACTGCAATCTGGCTGCCGATGGTGTCCATGGTCATGGGCTTGCCATTGCCTGCCAAAACGCGCCCGCCGGATTTGAGCACCCGCTCGGCCAGCAGAATATCGGACGTTATGACGATGGCGTCTTTGTCGGCGGCTTCCGCAATAAAATCATCTGCGGCGTCAAAACTGTCATCGACCAAGCGAAAGGTAAAACCCGGCTCTTTCGGAACGCGAATAAAACTATTGGCGACGACAGTGACAGGGACGCCATGACGCCGCGCGACCTTGTAAGTTTCATCCCGCACGGGACAGGCATCGGCATCGATATAAATATGAATGGGCACGCACCCTCTTTACGCTGGCTCTGGTCTTTCAGGCAACCCCGCGATAGGCCGCGCGTATGAGTTCGGCCATACAGGATGAAGACCGTTTCGCCGCCTTCCGGCATAGCGCCTTTAAACGCTATTTCTGGGCGCGGTTCCTGACGGCCAGCGCCACGCAAATTGTGGCGACCGCTGTGGGGTGGCAGATTTGGAAAGTTACGGGCAATGCCTGGCTGCTGGGCCTGATCGGATTGGTGCAATTCCTACCCGCGTTGTTGCTGGTGCTGGTGACAGGACTGGCAGCGGATAAGCTCGGGCGGCGGCGGGTTATGGGATCGGCCATATTGCTAAAGATGGTCTGCGCGCTTGGTATTTTAGGATTAGCCGTCACAAATAATTTCGATCCCGTTCTCGTGCTTAGCCTTCTCGCGCTTTTTGGCGTGGCCCGCGCCTTTCACACGCCTGCCTCCAGCTCTCTGGTTGTGAATGTCGTTCCGAAAACAGATTTCGCCAATGCGATTGGGTGGATTACGTCCAGTTGGCAACTCGCCTCCATCGCGGGCCCTGCGGCGGGCGGATTGCTCTACGGAATATCGGGGCCGTTCGCTTACGGCGTTGCGGTCTTGATTTTCGCGACATCGGCGACGCTGATTTTCTCGCTGGAGACACCCAAGCAGGACATGGAAACCGCGCCGACCAATTGGAACACGATAGTCGGCGGCTTTCGCTATATCTGGCAAGAGAAGGTGGTGCTGGGCGCAATCTCGCTCGATCTGTTTGCCGTATTGCTCGGTGGAGCTGTGGCTCTGCTGCCGATCTATGCAGACCAAATTTTGGATGTCGGACCTTGGGGCTTGGGCCTCTTACGAGCAGCACCAGGTGTGGGCGCGATCGTGATGATCGCTATACTTATTCGTTTTCCGGTGAAGGATTTCGCCGGGACAATTTTATTGTTCAGCGTCGCAGCCTTTGGCGCATCAACTGTTGTCTTTGGTTTTTCCACTGTCGCATGGCTCTCCATCATCGCCCTCGCTCTGGTCGGGGCGTTCGACATGGTCAGCGTCTATATTCGCGAGATTCTGCTGCAGCTCTGGACGCCGGATAGAGTGAGAGGCCGGGTCAATGCGGTGAACGCAATCTTCCTCGGCGCGAGTAATGAGTTGGGCGAATTTCGGGCCGGAACAATGGCGGCGATTTACGGCGCGGTCTTTACCGTCGCAGCAGGCGGCGCAGCCGCCGTGGGTGTCGCGGGGCTGTGGCGTTTTCTATTCCCAAAAATGTCCAAGACCCGAAAGTTGGAAATGCCTGAAAAATTACAGGAGTGAACCGACCCACTCAGGAACAAGCTCCGTCGCAGGGCCGTGCCGCGCCTCACTGAAAAAGGCCGAACCTTGGGACGGCTCAAGGTTTAGCTCCAAAGTGTGCGCCCCGTGAACGTGTGCGAGTTGCACAAAGCCTGCCGCAGGATAAACGGCGCCGGATGTGCCAATAGACACAAAGAAATCACAGGCCTGAACAGCCGCTTCCAATCTGCGCATTTGATTCGGCATCTCGCCAAACCAAACGATATCAGGCCGAGGCCCGCCGACCGTTCGACAGGCTGGACATGGCGTCGCGATACTTAAATCCTCCGCTTGCCGCCAATGATGTTCGCAAGCCGAGCAGAAAGCCGAGAGCAATTCGCCGTGCATATGAATGACATCCAATGCGCCTCCGCGTTCATGCAGGTCGTCAACATTTTGCGTGACCAGAGTCACCTGACCCGGGAACTCCGATTGCAATTTACCCAAGGCAATGTGAGCCGCATTTGGCTCCACGGTCGCCAGCGCAGCGCGGCGCAAATTATAGAAGCGGTGAACCAAAACCGGATCCGCGGCGAAGCCCTCCGGTGTCGCCACTTGCTCGACCGCGTGACCTTCCCAAAGTCCGCCTGCATCGCGGAAGGTTTGGATACCGCTCTCCGCGGAAATTCCCGCGCCTGTAAGGATGACAATGTGATCTATTTTTGACATGAGGGGTGTATGCCATCTGTTCTATTCGTTTGCCTAGGAAATATCTGCCGCTCGCCCACAGCCGAAGCTGTGTTCCGTGCCCGCGCCGGAGATAGCAGTATCATTATTGACAGCGCCGGAACAGGTGCGTGGCATGCCGGCGACGGCCCGGACCCGCGCAGCCGCGCGGAGGGCGAGCGCCGGGGCTATAGCTTCGCCGGACAAGCTGCCCGAAAAGTGCGTGTTCAGGATTTTCACGATTTTGACTTTATTCTCGCCATGGACGCGTCAAACCTGTCCGACCTCAAGGCTATTCGGCCGGAGAATGCGACAGCGAATCTCTCGCTTTTTCTGCCTGACGGATCGGATGTGCCCGATCCGTATTACGGTGGGCCTGATGGATTTTCACAGGTAGTTGATTTGATTGAGTCAGCCTCCGATTTCTGGCTGGCGCAAATCAAGGCTTCATTGACACACGGCGCGCCAAAAAGCGCGGTGGACAGCCCGTCGACAAAGGCTTAATTGGCGCTCAGAAGATTCCTATCAAAAGAGCATCTGGCTCAAAGGACAAATTATCATGACTGCAATTCCGGGTCTTGTAACTGTTTTCGGCGCATCAGGCTTTCTGGGCCGTTATGTCGTGCGCGCTCTGGCGTCCCGGGGTTGGCGGGTTCGCGCCGCTGTGCGGAACCCGCATACCTCGCATGAGCTGAAAGTTATGGGCGATGTCGGCCAAGTCCAGCTCATGCAAACCAATTTGCGCTTTCCGCAATCGGTGATGCGCGCTGTGGATGGCGCCGATGCCGTTGTGAATCTTGTTGGCGTCCTGTTCGAATCGGGCCGCCAAACGTTTGACGCCATTCATGCAAATGGACCCGATGTTATCGGCGAAGCCTGCGCAGCGGCAGGCATTTACAATCTCGCACATGTGTCAGCCATCGGAGCAGATGTCGAGAGCGAGAGCGATTATGCTCGGTCTAAAGGCGAAGGCGAAGCTCTCCTTCGTAAACATGTTCCGAGCGCAGACATCTTACGCCCGTCAATCTTGTTCGGTGCAGAGGATGATTTCTTCAATCGCTTTGCGAAGATGACGTCCTTCGCACCTGCCCTGCCCCTCATCGGCGGCGGGAAAACCAAATTCCAGCCTGTCTTTGTCGAAGATGTCGCCAATGCCGTTGCGATTTCCGTGACGCGCGGAACGTCCGGCCAAACATTTGAACTTGGCGGACCGCAGACTTATACATTCAAAGCCCTTCTGGAATTTATTTTGGAGACCGTCGGCAAGAAACGTTTCCTCGCGCCCATGCCATGGTTCGCTGCGAATATGATGGGGTTCGGCGGAGAGTTATCCGGCGCTCTACCCTTTGTGAAACCGTTCTTGACGCGTGACCAGATCCAGAATTTAAAAACTGATAATGTGGTTGCAGACGACGCGCTCGGATTTGACGCCTTTTATATTCGCCCTGAGACGATTGAAGCTATTGTGCCGAGCTATCTCGCGAAATACAGGAAATACGGCCAGTTTTATGAAAAGCGTCAGACAATAGATGATGCGGCCTAAACCGCTTCTAACTTTATCCAAGCCTAGGAAGAGACAACGGGCTCTGATAGGCTTCCGCACAAATTATCCGGAGAAATTTCATGCGTAAATTTTTGACTATAACTGCGGCCAGTCTCATTCTGGCGAGTTGCGGCGGTAATGAACCTGCTGATATGGCGTCTAAGGCTGCCACACCAGTCGATGCGACCGCCGGTTCAAACTCTGCTAGAATCGCGGCGCCGGAATTTGACGCGGAAAGGCTGGACGCAATTCTGGCGGCCCAGCCCGATAAAGTGCAAGCCCGCTATGACGCGCGTCATCCTGCCGAGACGCTGGAATTTTTCGGGATTACGCCGGGCATGACAGTCGGCGAAGCCTTGCCGGGCGGCGGGTGGTATACAAAAATCCTCGCCCCATATTTAGGGGAAAGTGGGACACTTGTTGGGATTGATTACTCAATCGACATGTGGCCTGAATTCGCCTTTGCCAATGAAGCCTTTATTGAGAGTAAGAAAAAGTGGCCGGAGGAATTCGTCGCGAAATCCGCTGAATGGGCACCTGAAAACGCGCCGAAAATCGCGGCGACCACCTTTGGCACACCCGCCGGCGATATGGCCGGGCAGTTGGATGCTATTTTATTTATCAGGGCTCTACATAATTTATCGCGATTTGAGACGGAGGGCGAGTATCTCACCCAAGCGCTGAAAAACTCCCGTCAGCTCTTGAAACCGGGCGGGATGGTCGGCGTCGTGCAACACCGCGCGCCTAACGACTGGGACGAAGATTCGACCACAGGCAGCGCCGGATATTTGAACCAAGATCGTTTGATCGCCAGTTTCGACGCTGCAGGCTTCGATCTGGTGAAAGCCTCAGAGATTAATGCGAATCCGAAAGACCAGCCGGAAGATGGCGATGTTGTCTGGAGATTGCCGCCTTCTCTGCGGGGTGTTGGCGAAAATGCTGTGATGGAAGCAGAACGCATGGCCATCGGCGAAACCGACCGTATGACCCTTTTGTTCAAAAAACGCTAGACAGAGTAAATTAGGAATATATCCCTTGCATATTCCTAATGTTCCGCTTATGTTCTTCTCAACGAACAGAATGGAGCGATGTCATGGCAAGCCGGTCAACGACAAAACACTTTTTAAACGTCGCGTATAAAGATCGCGATTTGGCCAAACGATTGGGCGCAAAATGGGACCCATCGGTCCGGCGCTGGTATTGCCCTGCCGGTTCCCCTCTTTCTAAAATCTTTAGCTGGCGAAAAGCGGCCAATACGGTAAATGCCGAAGTTGCCGGGTCTTCAGAAACCTCAAACCTTATCGCTTCCGTCGCGATGAATGAGAATTTTGATATGTTTCAGATCGCCGGATAAAGGCTTTTTGCTTTTTCGACGATGTAAACATTGAAAATTAGGGTCATGTAGCCCAAGTTTTCACTATGCCTCGATCCAAGACACCCATATCCAAAATGGAAATTATTTCACCCACGGCGCAGGCCCGTCTGGCAGAGCTTGAGCTTAGGCATGACGCGGAGGAAGCGCAACTTTTGCATTTGGAATCACTCGCCAAACTCATGGACGCGCAGTTCAACATTCCATTTCTACCCATTCCAATCGGTCTGGATACGATTGTTGGATTGATTCCCGGGATCGGCGATACAATCAGTCTAGGCGTCGCCGGATATATTGTGGCCGCAGCGCGCCGGATAGATATGCCGATGGGTCATTTGACCCGAATGGGCGGCAATATCTTCATCGATTGGTTGATCGGTTTAGTTCCTATAATCGGCGACCTCTTTGATGTCGGCTGGCGAGGAAATATGCGGAACGTCAAAATTGCCCGCACGCATCTGGAAGAGCGTTGGGCGAAAGAACGAGCGGACGCTCTTCTCGACTAAGGCTTAGCGCGCGTCCAAGTAACATTATCACCATAAAGCGGCACACTCGCAATGCTCATTTTCGCGGACCCATCTACGACTTGACGTGAATAGACAAGATAGATCAGAGTATCATTGTCGCGGTCATACACGCGGCGAACCGTTAGTTTCTTGAATATTGCGGATTGGCGCTGGCGAAAGACTTCCTCGCCGCTTTTACCCATATCTATATCTCCGACCAAGATAGGGCCTGTTTGGACGCAATTGATCGAGCCATTAGACGGGTTTTCGAACCAAGATCCCTTTTTCAAACGGTCATAAACGCCACGATCAAAATGTGCCATATGACAGGTGACGCCCGAGACTTTCTCGTCATTAAACGCATCGATTTTAATCTCATTTCCGGTCCAATCATTATTGATTTCGGCAACCTCTTGGGTGTTATTTGCACCGCAAGCGGTCAAAGTCAGAGGAAGGGCAAAGGCTGTTAGAATCAAAGCTAATCGGCGCATCAGTATGTATCTCCGTAAGGTGTTATAGAAAATACGTCCCGCAAAGCCGCAAGTTCCGAAAGACTGTGCCTCGCTCCCTGCGCTTTCGCGGCTGGCATCGCAGCCGCGAACCTATATAAACTGGGATAAGACGAGCGAAGCAGAAACGGGATAAACATGAAAACCATCGGACATTACATTGACGGCGCGCGGATCGAAGGCACAAGCGGTCGTTTCAAAGATGTATTCGACCCCAACACAGGCGCTGTCCAAGCCAAAGTTTCCATGGCAACACCTGCCGAGCTTGACGGCGCTGTCGCCTCTGCCGCAGAGGCGCAGCGTAAATGGGCGCAGGAAAATCCGCAAAGACGCTCGCGCATCCTCTTCCGCTATAAGCAACTCGTCGAAGATAATATGGAAGAACTCGCACACATGCTGAGCTCCGAGCACGGCAAAGTCATCGCCGACTCACGCGGAGATGTGATGCGCGGCATCGATGTTATCGAGTTTGCCTGCGGCGTTCCGCACGGCCAAAAGGGCGAGCATTCTTACGGCGCGGGTCCGGGCATTGATGTCTATAGCTTGCGCAAGCCCTTGGGCGTTGTTGCGGGCATAACGCCGTTCAACTTCCCCGCCATGATCCCGATGTGGATGTTTGGCATGGCCATCTCGACGGGCAATGCCTGTATCCTCAAGCCGTCAGAAAAAGACCCCTCCGTGCCGATGCGCTTGACCGAGCTGTTCGTGGAAGCGGGCGGTCCAGTGGGACTGCTGCAATGTATCAATGGCGACAAAGAAATCGTTGACGCGATTTGCGATCATCCGACGATTAAAGCCGTTAGTTTCGTCGGCAGTTCGGACATCGCGCAATATGTCTATGCCCATGCAACCGCGAACGGAAAACGCGCGCAATGTATGGGCGGCGCGAAAAACCACGGCATCATCATGCCGGACGCGAATATGGAACAAGCGGCGAAAGATATTCTTGGCGCGGCTTATGGGTCAGCAGGCGAGCGCTGCATGGCACTGCCCGTTGTCGTGCCCGTCGGCGACGGCACAGCAGAGAAATTCCTTGAAGCGTTCATGCCAAAACTCGAAGCTATGACGGTTGGCATATCCACAGACACAGACGCCGATTACGGTCCCGTCGTGACCCAAGCCCATAAGGAGAGCATTGACGCCAATGTCGATAAAGCCGTTGCCGAAGGCGCGACGCTTTTGAAAGACGGGCGCGGCTTCACGCTGCAAGGCTATGAAGACGGGTTTTTTGTCGGGCCGACGCTGCTCGATAATGTTACCCCGGATATGGAAACCTATCAGGACGAGATTTTTGGACCCGTTTTGCAAATCGTGCGCGCGAAGAATTTTGAAGAAGCTTTGGCGCTTCCGAGTGAGCATCAATACGGCAACGGTGTTGCGATCTTCACCCAAAACGGACGCGTTGCGCGCGAATTTGCCGACCGCGTCGAAGTCGGCATGGTCGGCATTAACGTCCCCATTCCCGTGCCTGTCGCCTATCACAGTTTCGGCGGCTGGAAACGCTCTGCATTCGGTGACGCGAACCAATATGGCATGGAAGGACTGCGCTTTTACACCAAAGTCAAAACCGTCACCCAACGCTGGCCGGAAGGCGAGACCGAAGACACCGCCTTTATTATTCCGCATTTTGGGTGATGTGATGATGCGGGCGATCTGTTTCTCTCTGATAATTTGTTTGGCAATGACCGCGCCCACTGCCGCATGGACGCCAATCCTGACGGCTGACCATGTTCTCGGAGAAAATCGTATCGTCGCTTTGTGCAACGGCAGTTGGCAGTTGCATCACATAGATATGGATAGTCTTGTGGAGCGTGATATCGCTATGATAGAAATCAAAGAAGGCTTTGCGACGTTTGTCACCAAAGATAAGGATGGCAGAGCCTACCTTACCCCCATAGCAGAAGCAGAATCCCTTATCCGTCGCGCTGCCTGCACAAAGGATACCGAGTTCGTCCTGATCGGCAAAGACACTGGCGTGAAACAGCGCTGGTCGAGGACGCTGCCAGAAGGCGACCTTTTCCAGACCATCGACGCTATGCCGATGCGGCAATATGAGATACGTACAAGGGGCCGCAATTAGATGCACTTCCTCCTCACCGAAGAACAAACGATGATTCAGGATATGGCGCGGCAATTTGCGGCCGCTGAACTCGCGCCGCACTCGGCCATGTGGGACGAGGAGAAATTCTTGGATCGCAGCATATTTACTAAAGCTGCCGAGCTTGGGTTTTGCGGAATCTATACATCGGAAGAACATGGCGGGACGGCTTTATCCCGTCTGGACTCTGCGCTTGTCTTTGAACAGCTCGCGGCGGGAGACGTATCCCATACCGCCATGCTTACCATTCATAATATGGCGACATGGATGATTGACCGCTACGGCAGCGCCGAGCTGCGCGCCAAATATGTGCCCAAGCTCACGGCGGGCGAATTTATCGCCAGTTATTGTTTGACGGAACCGGGCGCAGGATCGGACGCGGCTTCCCTCTCTACCAAAGCCGCACGCGACGGCGACGACTATATCCTCAACGGAACAAAGACATTTATCTCCGGCGCGGGATGGTCAGATATTTATATCGTCATGGCCCGCACTTCGGATGATGGCGCGCGCGGCATTTCCTGTTTCGTCGTGGAAAAAGGCACATTCGGATTGAGCTTTGGCGCGAATGAGAAAAAAATGGGATGGAACGCCCAGCCCACCGCGCAAGTCATTTTCGAAGACTGCCGCATTCCCGCCTCCAACCGCGTCGGGGCAGAAGGCGAAGGCTTTCGCTTTGCTATGTCAGGTCTCGATGGTGGCCGAATTAACATTGGCGCGTGTAGTTTGGGCGGGGCGCAAAAAGCGCTGGACGCCACCCTAGAATACACCAAAGAGCGCAAGCAATTCGGCAAATCCATCGACGCCTTTCAGAACACGCAATTTATGCTGGCCGATATGGCGACGGAATTAGAAGCGTCGCGTCTGATGCTCTATCGCGGCGCGGATTTACTCGATCAAAAATCTCCGAATGCGGGTGCAGCTTGCGCCATGGCGAAACGCTTTGCGACGGATATGTGCTCCAAAATTGCCAATGACGCGCTGCAACTTCACGGCGGTTACGGCTATTTAAAAGACTATCCGCTAGAACAAATTGTGCGGGATTTGCGGGTCCACCAAATCCTCGAAGGCACAAACCAAATTATGCGCATGATTGTCGGGCGCAGTTTGACCAGACAGTGAGAGGTAGATTATGAGCCAGATAAAAGCGCGTAAACGTGGGGCCATCGGCCATATCACCCTGAATAGACCCGAAGCGCTAAACGCCTTAACAGAAGGGATGTGCGTTGGCATAACACGCGCTCTGCAGGAATACGCGGCTTATCCGGCAATTGGCGCAGTCGTCATTGACGGCGCGGGAGAGCGAGCCTTTTGCGCAGGCGGGGATGTCATTCTGCTGCATGACAGCGGCAAAGCGGGCGACGCTCGCGCCGAAAAATTCTGGCGCACGGAATATGCGCTGAATGAATATATCTTTCGTTATCCCAAACCTTATATTTCTTTGATTGACGGCTTTGTTATGGGCGGCGGTGTGGGGCTTTCCGTTCACGGCCGTTTGCGTGTGGCGGGCGACACGACGCGCTTCGCCATGCCGGAAACAGGCATTGGATATTTCCCCGATGTGGGCGGAACATATTTTTTACCGCGACTGGGAAATACCGTGGGGAATTGGTTGGGCCTGACGGGCGCGAATATTGGGCCGGGGCAAAGTTATAACCTGGGTGTTGCAAATGCTTACGTCCCGACCGACCGTCATGGTGATTTAATTAAGGCTCTGGCTGATGCTGATCTAGACGGAAGCGACAGCGCAGTTGCCAATGTCATGAAAGGCTTTGTACGGCGTCCGCCTGAAGCTGAGCCGTTACCTAATGCTTTATCATGTTTCGACGAACCCACAGTTCCCGCCATCTTGCGCGCGCTGGATGCGGACGGTTCAGAGTGGGCCGCCAAACAAGCGAAATCCATGCGCCGTAAATCACCCTTGGCCTTATCCGTCACACTGGAAGCTATGCGCCGGGGGGCAAAACTTCGGTTCCGTGAGGCCATGTCGCGAGAGTTGGATTACTCTCTTGGATTTTTGAAAACGCAAGATTTCTACGAAGGCATTCGATCTCAATTAATTGATAAAGACCGCAATCCGAAATGGTCTCATAATATGGACGAAATTACGCCCGCCCAAGTGTCGCGGGTCTTATCGCGCCGCACCATGACACCACTGGAATTTTTGCCATGAGCACAATCGCATTTATCGGCTTGGGCAATATGGGTCTCGGCATGGCGTCCAATCTCGCCAAAACTGACCACGAGGTCCGCGCGCTGGACATCAATGTTGACGCTCTCACCAAAGCCGTCAAGGCAGGATGCGTGCAAGCTAAAAATGCCAAAGACGCCGTCACTCCTGCCGATATCGTCGTCACCATGCTGCCCGCAGGAAAGCATGTTGAGCTGGTTTATGCGGACGTCATGAAACACGCGAAACCCGGAACATTGTTCATTGATTGCTCGACCATTGATGTAGATACGGCGCGCAAAGTCATCGCAGCAGCGCAAAACAAAGGGTTCGCCATGATCGACGCACCGGTGTCGGGCGGTGTCGGCGGCGCAGCGGCAGGGACGCTGACCTTTATGTGCGGCGGGACGGATGAGGCATATGCTCGCGCTAAACCGATTTTGGAAATTATGGGCAAAAACATTTTCCACGCGGGCGGCGCGGGCAATGGTCAAGTCGCCAAAATCGCAAATAATATGCTGCTGGGCATTCATATGATAGGCACGTGCGAGGCGTTTAATTTGGCCGAAAAACTCGGTTTGGATGCGCAGACCTTTTACGATATTTCCTCAACCGCGTCGGGGCAGAATTGGTCTATGACGAGCTATTGTCCCGCGCCCGGCCCTGTAGAGACAGCGCCGTCCAATCGCGATTATCAGCCCGGATTTGCGGCAGCGATGATGCTGAAAGATCTTCGCCTCGCGCAAGACGCCGCGCAATCCGCCAAAGCCGCAACACCGCTAGGCGCGCAGGCCATGGCACTTTACGCTTTAATGGAAAGTGCCGGTCAAGACGGGCTAGATTTCTCCGGTGTGATGAAACTTATCGACGGTTCGCTTTAGGCTTCTACGCCCCGCCCGACAGCAGTTCCGTATTGCCGCCGCTCGCTGTTGTATCAATACAGATATGTTGCTCCGACGTCAGCGCCCATGCGATGGTTTTCCCGGTTGCCAGCGGCAAGATTGGACCCTCCCGACGTGCTAATGCTTGGCGGGCCTCCCTCTGATCATCAGCATCGCCCCAATGAACGACACTCGCAAACCCCTGAAGATGTTCCAGCGCATCCAAGTCTAAATTCGGCAGCGCAACGCCGACCCCGCCAGTGGCTCGCACCAAATTTAATTGCAATTCAATATCCGGTCCCAAACATAATGTGCGCCCAGGAATATAGGTCGTCAGGCGATTACTCTCGCCCGTCGGTCCCGGACAATCCAGCGTGTGCAGAGCTGCTAGTTCAGGCTGAGCCACCGCGTCGATAAGGCTTTGCGCCTTCGCTAAATTTATCTGACTTTGGTCTTTCGGTTTTGGCAAATGCTGTACAGGCGACGATAGAAATCGGGGTAGATAGTCCGGCCCGCCCGCTTTTGGGCCCGTGCCCGACAGACCCGATCCGCCGAAAGGTTGACTCCCGACAACCGCTCCGATTTGATTGCGGTTCACATAAATATTCCCGACTCGCAATTGCCGCGTGATATCGTCCACGCGCGTATCAATTCGCGTGTGAAGCCCAAAGGTAAGCGCGTAATCCGCAGCATCTATTTCGTTTACAATTGCCGGCAAATTATCGGGGTCAAATTGCGCGACGTGGAGAACAGGTCCAAATATTTCCTCTTTCACATCCGCGCGTCCCGCCACACGAATGAGTGTGGGTCGAATGAAGTGACCCGCCTCCGGCAAGTCGCAAGATTGGTGGATGACATCAGATTTAGCGATATAGGCTGAGAAGCGCGCACGAGCCGTTTCGTCGATAACGGGACCCACATCTGTTGCCGGGTCCCATGGTGCGCCCAGCTTTAACTCGTCCATCGCTTCCATCAGCATTTTCAGCACGGGCTCATAAATATCCTCTTGCAAATAGAGCAGGCGCAGTGCCGAGCATCTTTGCCCGGCGCTCTGAAATGCACTGGCGATGATATCCGTAATCGCCTGTTGTGGCAGAGCTGTGCTGTCGACGATCATGCAATTTATGCCGCCCGTCTCCGCGATCAAAAGCGCGGAAGGTGCAAGGTTATCCGCAACAGTTCGGTTGATAATTTGCGCGGTATGTGTGCTACCCGTGAAGACGACTCCATTTGCGCGTGAGTCCGCGGTGAGCGCCGCGCCGATGACAGCTCCTTCGCCCGGTAGGTTCTGCAGGGCTGTTTTCGGAACGCCAGCTTTGTGCAAAATGCCCACGGCCAAATGCGCGATGAGGCACGTCGCTTCTGCGGGTTTTGCAATCACCGCGTTCCCGGCTGCCAAGCCCGCTGCGATTTGGCCGAAGAAGATCGCGAGAGGAAAATTCCATGGTGCGATTGTCACAATTGTGCCGAGCGGTTCGCCGCCGTTCACTTCCGCTTGGCCAGCATAATAACGCAGAAAATCGACGGCCTCGCGCAACTCGGCCACGGCATCTGCTGCCGTCTTCCCGGCCTCCCGCGCGAGCAATACGAAGACTTCCGCATGGCGGGATTCGAGGTCGCTCGCACTTTGCCGCAAGATTTTCGCCCGTTCCACAACAGGCGCGGCCCACGGTTTTGCAGCTTGAAAAGCAAGCTCGACATGTTTTGGAGTCGCGTAGTGAACCGCTCCAACACGGTCCGTGACGTCGGCTGGATTCAAAACCATTTTGGCCTCGCCTTTCGCCAGCGTGGGTTTTGCGATTTGCGGTTTGGCCTGCCATGTTTTTCCCGCGAAGGCGTCCCGGCTTTTCACGAATTCATCTAAAACAATGGGGTCCTGTAAATTCCATCCTTTTGAATTTTTGCGCGGGGCAAATATTTCTTCGGGTTGTACAATAGTCCTACCAATATCGACCGCGAACGGATCTTTTATTATGGTGTCTATCGGGACATCGCGATCTGTGATTTGACTCACGAAAGAGGAGTTCGCGCCGTTCTCGAGCAAGCGGCGCACGAGATAAGCGAGCAAATCCCGATGCACGCCGACCGGGGCATAGATGCGGCAGGGTAGCCCCGTATCTTGCCGCAAAATTTCGTGCAAGGCTTCTCCCATGCCGTGCAGACGCTGAAATTCAAATCCGGTTTTATCTTCTCCGGCTAGGCTTAAAACCTCGGCCGCACTGCGAGCATTATGGGTTGCGAATTGCGGATAAATTTGCGGTCGCAAGTCGAGCAGCTTTTGTGCGCACAGCATATAGTTCCGGTCTGTCTCGGCTTTGTGGGTGAACACCGGATAGGCTTCATGTCCGCCAACTTGGGAGTGTTTGATTTCACCGTCCCAATACGCGCCTTTCACCAGGCGCACCATGAAGCGGCGGTTTGTCGAGATCGCCAGGTCTGCAATCCAGTCAATAACAGATGATGCGCGTTTGCCGTAAGCCTGCACGACAAGGCCTAACCCATCCCAATCTGAGAGGGCTGGATCATTGGCGAGAGATTCGAAAATTTCGAGCGACATATCCAGCCTGTCGGCCTCTTCCGCATCAATATTCAAGCCCATCCCAGATTTAGCGGCGAGATGTGCCAGACTTGAAATACGCGGCAGCAGCTCAGCCATAACGCGGCCCGTTTGCAGCGTTTCATAACGCGGATGTAGCGCCGAGAGTTTGACGGAGATCCCCGGATTATCGTGAACGGACGCAGAGTTGCAGTAAGGCGCAAGAGCCCCCGCCGCATTGCGGTAAGCTTTTTCATAACGGCGCGCATCAACGGTGGAAATCGCGGCCTCGCCCAGCATATCGAAGGAATAGCGATAACCAGCGCGCCGATTTTTCAGCGCTTCTTCAATCGTTTGACCCAGAACAAATTGCCGTCCCATTTCGCGCATGGCCTGTTTGACGGCCGTGCGGATAACGGGCTCGCCCATGCGTTTGACAAGATTACGAACGGTTTTGACAATCCCGCGGCTATCATCCGTGTCGAGCACTTTTCCCGTTAACATCAAGCCCCAAGTCGACGCATTAACGAGGGTAGAGCTGCTTTTATTGATATGCGCGCTCCACTCGGAAGGGGCGATTTTGTCTTCAATCAACGCATCCATCGTCTCGGAATCAGGCACGCGCAGCAGAGCTTCGGCCAGGCACATCAGCGCAACGCCCTCATCCGTGGACAGACCATATTCGCCCAAGAATTTTTCCATCATACCCGGTTTCGCGTCGTCACGTAATGTCTTGACGAGCGTGCGGGCGAGATCCGTCGCTTTTTGGCGTATCTCAATAGAGGGAGTATCTGCGTGCATATGATTGACCCTAAAATGCGAAACAGTTGCGATTTTCATCAACACCTATTTCCTTAGAGGACACAAGCAGAAAACATGCGTCTCATTCCTTATCAGAACGCAGCTTCACGCAAATTTATTGCAATTTATTGGTGGCTAGCCCTCCATTACGGCGTAATCGAGGAGCTCAACATCGGTCGACAAATAACCGATTTTTATCGGTTCAATCTTTGTCAAATCTGTCGTCAGATATTTCTTACTGTCATCGCAGAAAATTGTGACGATTTGATCGCTCGGATGCTCGCGCGCGAGCTTTAGGGCCGCGATCAAATTTGCACCTGAACTAATCCCAACGGCAAGGCCCAGCTCTGTCGAGAGTTTTTGCGCCATGATGATGCCGTCGCCGTCATTTACGCAGACAATCTCATCCAGCGTTTTCAGGCAGACGATGTCCGGAATAAATTCATCTGACACGCCTTGAATGCGGTGTTTGCCAACCTTGTGACCTGTGGTGAGCGTCGGCGATTCTGCGGGCTCCATCGGATGAATTTTTGTCGAAGGACACACGCTGCGCAGGGCCGTGCCGACGCCCATCACGGTTCCGCCCGTGCCTACACCTGCAACAAAACGATCCGGACAATAGCCGAGCTGCGCAATGATTTCCGGACCGGTGCCTTTGCAATGAGAATTGCAATTATCCGGGTTAGAGAATTGCCGCGGCAGGAAAACGTCATTGCGCGCGCGCGCTAAATCTTCGGCCATTTGGATGGAGCCGAGAAAACCACCTTCCGCGTGACTGACCAAGACAACCTCCGCGCCATAGCTTTTCATCAATGCAATCCGTTCAGTGCTCATCCAATCGGGCATATAAATCCGCACGGGATGACCCAGTGCGCGCCCAACTGCGCAAAACGCGATCCCGGCATTTCCTGATGTCGCCTCGACAATCATATCGCCCTTACGCAGCGCGCCGGAGATATAAGCGCAGCGCAGCACTTCCAGCGCCATCCGATCTTTGATCGAGCCTGACAAATTGAAATATTCCAGCTTCGCATAAATAGTTCGCAGCTCGCCTTTATCTTTCAATGTCACGGCGATAAGCGGCGTCTTGCCAATCAATTTGTCAAGCGCTGAGAAGAGCGGGGGCAAGGCGGAGCCCACCGCTGCGCCCGCTGAGGACGGGTGAATTGGATCTAATATTTTGCTGTGCAGCATGGGCTTATCCTCGTTTTGCCAAAAATATCAGACTTTCGGTCGAAAATTCTGCGTTTTCCTCCTGAAAAATGACATGACTTGATAAAAAAATTTGATATTCCTATGCAATGAGCGAAAATTTACACAGACATGACGTAAAGATTTTGGAAATTCTCCAATTTGACGCAACCCGCTCACTCGAGTCGATTTCCGAGGAGATAGGCGTTTCGCTCAACACATGCTGGCGGCGGGTGCGCAAACTGGAAACGGACGGGGTTTTGGAACGCCGCGTAGCCTTGGTGGACAATGTCAAAATCGGATTACCCCTCACCGTTTTTGTGTCTGTTCGCACGGATGACCATTCCAAAACTTGGGCAGATCGTTTCACAAAAGCGGTGGAGAGCGTGCCGGAGATCGTCGAGTTTTACCGCTTGGCGGGCGATGTCGATTACATCCTGAAAATGATGGTCGGCAGCGTGTCCGATTATGACCGCGTCTACCAAGGTCTGATTTCCAAAGTGAGCGTGTCCGATGTTTCAGCCAGTTTCGCGATGGAAAAACTTAAATTTACGACCGAGCTTCCTGTCCGCCAAGCCCTGAAAGGTGGATCATGAGCTTTACCGATATTGCCTCAACAAACGCCATGTTCGAGGCGCATCTGACGGGCGAAGACACCCGGCCCATCGTGACAGAGATGCGGGACGGCTTTGCCGTTACACGTCTCGAAACAAATGCTGCTCATATGCGGCCCGGAAATATGATTAGCGGCCCGACGCAAATGAGCCTCGCCGATACCGTCGCCTATGTCTGCGTCTTCACAAAACTCGGCATTACGCCCATGGCCGTGACGTCCAGTTTGAATATAAATTTTCTGCGGCCGTGTATTGGGCCCGGCATGCGGGCGGAGGCGCAGATGGTGCGCATCGGAAAAACGCTGGCTGTGATGGATGTGCGGATTTTTGGTGATGGTCATGAAGATCCTGCGTCTGTTGCGACAGTTACATATGCGCTTCCGAAACCTGGATAGGCGGTTACGCTCGCAGCCCATTTCTGTTGAAAACAGGTTTTCAACCAGGACTGCAGAATGTGGAAGTCCTCCTTCAAAAGAAGGACTGCCTGCGTGGCGGCGGCCTCAATGGCTGCCAGTGGTTTAGTCTAAAGGATGTTTACGAGGCTTCCGCATTTCGCTTGCGCGAATTGCCCGGCCACGCAGCGATGCTTTCGGATAACGGCCGCGCGAAGTGACCGTATTTCATTTGGGGAATGAAATGCAACAAAGCGCCAAACAGCTAAGGCTGTTCGGTTCCTCAACATTTGATTCTAAATCAAATATCTTCGTCATGCCCTCGTTCCAGAGGGTTCAGCTCTCGCCTTCAGGCCCCGATAAATCTGTGCTACCAAATCTACCTAGACACACCGTCTTCCAGACCCGCGCAGTGTTCACATTTGGTCCGGGGGATCAAATGTATTGCAGCGCCGAACCGCGAGAGGTGATCCGGATTGTCCGGCAAAAATGAGGTCGTAAGATTACGGGGCATTATTTGTATCCGTTATGCTTTGCTAATCGCGAACAACCCCGCGCTCGCCATAGCGGCCTTAGGTTTTTCTGCTACGCAGGCAGACAGCAAAAATCCTTAAATCAAAATAGCGCTGACAGCCGCGCTGATCAGGCTACGCCGGCTCCGTTCCTTTTCAATCGACTTCATCGATTGCCTGCGTCACCCCTGCAACTTCGCCGCCAAACCCTCAATCCGTTTCGCCGCCGCGTTTAGCGCCTTCGCCGCTTCGGCTTGGCTTTTGGCGCTGGCGAGCGTTGCGGCGTCGCGTTCTTTGCGCAGGCCTGCCGCGCGGGCATCGACGCGCAGGTCGACATTTTCCATCGTGTCTTCGACCTCGTCCATCATGGTGATACCCGCCATGACAAGCAGACGCAGATCGCCGATTTGGCCGAATTGATTGGCCATTTGCGTGACGCGGTCATCGAGTTTTTGACCCAAGCGGAGCAGGCGTTCTTCTTCGCCGTCCTCGCACCCCATGGCGTATTTACGCCCATTTATATCCAGGCTGACTTTGCCCATCTTATCCTGCTCTTTCTGTCCACACGTTTAGAGGGACCGCTCAAGTGCCCCGCGCACCATACTCATGATTTGGTCCAGCTCAGCCTCGCTGTCCTTCGTCAATTTCGTAAAATCGGCTTCGCGTTGTGCCAAAGCGTTTTGAGCCGCCTCAGCCTGCGCAGCCATCTCGTCGAGTTGCCCCGCGAGCTTGGCGCGGTCCTCGCGAAAGGCCTCACTATCATTGGCACCGGCTTCCAATGTTTTCATTCGGGACAAGAGTTGCTTCACCCCCGCCTCCAAAGACTCCACGGATTTATCCAATGCCGCCTTGGCGGATTTTATGTCAGCGCTGTCATCCATCTTATTCACCCAATGACGTCAATATATTAACAGAATGGCCCGCAATGTGCGTAAGGACAAGGGGATTTTGTTGACTTGTTTGGGGCGACTGCCAAACGGGTTTAAAATTTTAAGGTCTCGCAAATCAAGGGATATAGGACGAAAATGACGGTAAGAATCGGAATTAACGGGTTTGGCCGTATTGGTCGTCTGGTGACGCGCGCGCTCGTTGAATACGGCATAAAGGATATTGAGCTGGTTGCTATCAATTCACCGGGGGCAATTGAAACCTCCGCGCACCTACTTCGCTATGACAGTGTGCACGGGCGTTTTGGAGAAAATGTTGAGGTCGGCGACGGCTGTATTGAATATGCCGGAGCCCGTGTAGCCATGAGCCATGAACGCGACCCTGGCGCCGTCGATTGGGGCGGTATGGGCGTCGACGTTGTCATGGATTGCACAGGCATTTTTCGCTCCAAAGAGAGTGTTCAGCCGCATTTAAAAGCCGGAGCTAAAGCTGTGCTGATTTCTGCCCCCGGTCAGAACGTCGACAAAACCATTGTCTATGGCGTGAACCATGGGGACCTGACGAAAGACGATATTGTGGTCTCTTGCGCGTCCTGCACCACAAACTGCCTCGCCCCTGTCGCGAAAGTTTTGATGGAAACGGTGGGCATTCGCCGTGGTTTCATGACGACGGTTCACTCTTATACGCAGGATCAGCGCATTCTGGATAACTCCCATAAAGACCTCTACCGTGCGCGGGCGGCGGGGCTGAACATGATCCCGACCTCGACAGGCGCGGCAAAGGCTGTGGGTCTGGTCATTCCTGAGCTTCAGGGGCGGCTGTCCGGCTCTGCGGTGCGCGTGCCGACGGCCAATGTGTCGATGGTTGATCTGGCGTTTCAGCCGGAGATGCGAACCTCAGCCGAGGAGGTTAACGCCGTGATGGAAGAAGCCGCGAAAGGCCCGATGGACGGCATTATTTGTTATTCGCAAAACCCCCTCGTCAGTTCGGATTTGAACCACGACCCGAACAGCGCGATTTTCGCCTCCTTGCTTACCAAAGACATGGATGGGGATTTGGTGAAAATCATTGCCTGGTATGATAATGAGTGGGGTTTTGCGAACCGTATGATAGACGTGGCCCGAGAAATGGGTAAAAAAATGGAACACGAAGCATGAGTTTTACGCGGCTGGAAACAGCAGACCTAAACGGAAAAACCGCCCTCGTCCGTGTGGATTTTAATGTCCCGCGTGATGATGACGGCAATATTACCGACGACACGCGTATTCGCTCCGCTCTGCCAACAATAACTTACCTGCAAGAGCATGGCGCGAAAATCGTTCTTCTGTCGCATTTCGGCCGCCCGAAGGGAGAACCCAACCCGGAATTATCCTTGCGCTTTATCGTGCCCGCTTTGGAAACCGCCATCGGAAAAGCTGTGACCTTTATTGAAAAACCAAGCGCGGACGCCATTGCTGCGATGAAGCCAGACGCGATTATCCTCGTCGAAAATACCCGCTTTGCTAAGATGGAGACGGATGGCGATCCGAAGATGGCGCAATTCCTCGCCAGCCTTGGCGATATATTCGTGATGGACGCCTTCTCTGCCTCTCACCGCAATCATGCCAGCAGCGCCGTTGTCGGACAATATCTGCCGTCTTATGCGGGCCTCGCGATGGAGCGCGAGCTGGACCATTTGGCCGCCGCGCTGGACCATCCCAAAACGCCCGTCATGGCGATCGTTGGCGGGGCAAAGGTCAGCACTAAAATCGACCTTCTCGAAAACCTCGTCTCCCGCCTCGACACGCTTGTTATTGGCGGCGGCATGGCGAATACGTTTTTATTCGCGCAAGGCCATGATGTCGGCGGCTCTCTCTGCGAAAAAGACTTAAAGCCCAAAGCTCTGGATATTCTGGCCGCAGCGAAAAAAGAAAACTGCCGTATCATCCTGCCTGTGGATGTTGTGGCCGCAACTGACTTTAAAGCCAATGCCGAAAGCCGCGTTTGCGGGCTGGACGATGTCGCTCCGCATGAAATGATCCTCGACGCAGGACCGGACACGGTGTCCCTCATCTTGGACGCCATGGACGCGTCTCAAACCTTGATTTGGAATGGTCCGTTGGGTGCCTTTGAGCTCACGCCGTTTGACACGTCGACCGTGGAGTGCGCGAAATACGCGGCCAAGCTATGCCGCAAAGACAGCATCATCGCCGTTGCCGGCGGCGGCGACACAGTAGCCGCGCTGGTGCTCGCCGATGTACTGGATGATTTCACCTTTATATCGACTGCGGGCGGCGCCTTTCTGGAATGGATGGAAGGTAAAGCTTTGCCCGGTGTCGAAATTCTTAAACCTCAAACCTAAGCCTAAACCCGGAGTATATCATGGATCTCGAAGCCCTAAATAAAATTGCTGTAAAAATGGTTGCGCCCGGCACGGGTATTTTAGCCGCCGATGAAAGCACAGGCACAATCGGAAAGCGTCTCGCATCGATTGACACTGAGAACAATGAAGACAATCGCCGCGACTGGCGCGAAATGCTGTTCAGAACCCAGCCCGCTATGAATGACCACATTAGCGGCGTGATTCTTTTCGATGAGACCATTCGCCAATCCGCCAAGGACGGCACGTCTTTCGTCAAACTTATTCAAGACGCGGGCGCCATTCCCGGCATTAAAGTCGATAAGGGCATTACCCCTCTGGCGGGACGCCCCGGCGAGACGATCACGCAAGGCCTAGACGGTCTGCGCGAGCGCTTGACGGAATATTACGAACTTGGCGCGCGTTTTGCCAAATGGCGGGCGGTGATCGAGATTTCCCATCCGGATCAATATGTCGGCTCCACGCCAACACGCGGTGGTTTGAAAGCGAACAACCACGCTCTCGGCCGTTATGCGGCGCTGTGCCAAGAAGCGGGCATTGTTCCGATTGTTGAGCCGGAAGTTCTTATGGGCGGACATCACTCTGTTGAACGCTGTCATGAGGTGACTGAGAAAGCGCTCAATTCGCTGTTCACCGAGCTTTATGAGCAAGGCGTGGCGCTGGAAGGAATCATCCTAAAGCCAAACATGGTCGTGGCCGGGCAAAAATGCGCCGAGCAGCCCACTCGCGAAGAAATCGCCGAACGGACCATCAAAGTCCTCAAAGACACGGTACCGTCCGCTGTTCCCGGGATCGCCTTCCTGTCTGGCGGACAGAAAAATGAGGAAGCCACACGCAATCTCGATATGATGAATAAAGTTGGCGGATTCCCTTGGAAACTCACCTATTCATATGGCCGCGCCCTACAGCAATCCGCGCTCTTCGCATGGAAAGGCAAAGCCGAAAACTATGACGCCGCGCAAGCCGCATTTAACCATCGTTCGCGTATGAACGGTTTGGCCAGCATTGGCGCTTGGAGTGCTGAAATCGATGACACCGTCGACGCTTAAGGCCCGCCTTGACGTGGATAATTCCGCGTAAAACTGAATTTCGCCATAAATGCATCGTTTTCCTGAGTTTAATCACTATTGAAGACTTCTTGTCTAAGATGGGGTTAGGGAAATGAAGGACTGAATTTATGTGCGGCATTATTGGCATTGCAGGACATCGTCAGGTGACAGACCGTCTCATCGACGGTTTGAAACGCTTGGAATATCGCGGCTATGACAGCTCCGGCATTGCCGTCCTGACGGATGGCAATTTGGATCGACGCCGCGCCGAAGGCAAAATCCGAAATTTGGAAGCCAAAATCTCGCAAGAGCCAATGGACGGACAAATTGGTATTGCCCATACACGTTGGGCGACCCACGGTGTACCCAATGAAGCCAACGCCCATCCGCACCGCTCGGGACGCGTGGCGGTTGTGCATAACGGCATCATCGAGAATTATTTGGAGCTGCGGGAGCGGCTCTCCGGCGAGCGCGAATTTTCATCCGATACCGACACTGAAGTCGTCGCGCATTTGGTGGATATTGAGCTCGCGAAGGGCTTGGCCCCCGCTGAAGCCTTTGCAAACAGCTTAAAGCAATTGCACGGCGCTTATGCTTTTGGTGTCATCATCGACGACAATCCCAATGAAATTTACTGCGCCCGTGCAGGCTCGCCGCTGGCGCTAGGGATTGGCCCCGACGGGACGGAACATTTCCTCGGCTCTGATGCGATGGCGATGGCGCAGCTGACAAACCAACTCATTTATTTGGAAGAAGGTGATTGGGCCATTCTTCGTCCTGATGGGTATGAGATTTTTGATGAAAACGATACACCTGTCACGCGCGAGATCACGATCATTAAAGGTGGTCCCGAAGTCGCGGAAAAAGGCAAATACTCACATTTCATGCTCAAAGAAATTTATGAGCAACCCGAGATAATCACGCGCGCGCTGACAAATTTTCTGGACGATGACCGAACCCGTCCCATGCGCGCGACAGACATTGCTCCGGCTTTGGATTTCACGAAGTTCGACCGCATCATTTTAATTGCCTGCGGGACCGCTTTTTACGCCGGAGCCGTTGCGAAATATTGGTTTGAGCAGGTCGCAGGACTTGCCGTTGATATCGATGTCGCGTCTGAGTTCCGTTACCGCCGTCCTGTCCTCAGCGAGCGCTCGCTCTTTGTTGCGATTTCGCAGTCCGGCGAAACCGCCGATACATTGGCGGCGCTGCGATATTGCAAAGAAAACGGGCTGACCACGGCAGCACTCGTCAATGTCATGACCTCGACCATGGCGCGCGAAGCCGATATTGCCATGCCGATCCTCGCTGGGCCCGAAATCGGTGTCGCTTCAACGAAAGCCTTTACGGCGCAACTAACCGCCTTAGCCACCCTCTCACTTTCCGCCGCGCAAGCGCGCGGGGTCATAAGTGATGAAGAGCTGTTGCGCTTGTCAAAAGAACTCATCTCCTTGCCGCGCTTGATTACGAAGGCTCTGGAACTCGACGCGTCAATCGCCGGCATCGCCAAGACGCTCGCGCCGTCTCGGTCGGCCTTTTATCTTGGCCGCGGTGCGCAAGTGCCGATCGCTTATGAAGGCGCGCTGAAGATTAAAGAAATCGCTTATATCCACGCCGAAGGCTATGCCGCGGGCGAGTTGAAACATGGTCCTATCGCGTTAATTGAGGACGGCACACCCGTCATCGTTCTCGCGCCTATGGATGAGCTTTACGAGAAGACAGTTTCCAACCTGCAAGAAGTTGCCAGCCGGGGTGCGCGCGTCACATTGGTAACTGACGCCGAAGGGGCAAAAACCGGAAGCAGCATGGCGGATGACCTCATTATTGTGCCATCATCAGATCCGTTTATTGCGCCGCTTCTGACCACGGTCGCGATGCAGCTACTCGCCTATCACACGGCGGTCGCGCTCGGCACGGATGTAGATCAACCGCGCAACCTCGCGAAATCCGTCACGGTTGAGTAATTAGTTTCTTTTGAACGGCGCGACGAGACTCCACCAAAGACCCGACGGCGCATCCGTTTGATATTCATTCAGGCCAAGCGTGAGCTCGCCTGCGGGTTTGTCCGTGTAAGAGCGGAAAATCTTATCCCACCAAATAACTGAAAACCCATAATTTGTATTTGTCTCTCGCTCTAGGACGGAGTGATGAATACGGTGCAGCTTTGGCGTCACCACCACTTGCCGCAATGGCCGCTCGATCCAGCGCGGCAATCGGAGATTGGCGTGATTAAAAATCGCGCAAGCATTCAGTATAATTTCAAAAATAATGACCGCCAGAACGGGCGCGCCCAATACGATAACAATGCCCATTTTATAGACCATGGAAATGATAATCTCGACGGGATGAAAACGCAGGCCTGAACTCGCATCCAGGTCGCGGTCCGCATGGTGAACCTTATGCAATCGCCAAAGAACCGGGATTTTGTGAAATGCCACGTGCTGCCAATAAATCATCATGTCCAGAATGATGACTGCAAGCACAACGGCGAGCCAAACCGGCAAGGAGACAAGATTTAGAAGACCCCATCCGTTAGCGTTCGCCCAAAACGCGGCGCCTACGGCTATAATCGGAAAGAGCAACCGTATCGCCAATGTGTCAATAATAACGAGCCCGAGATTTGTGACCCAGCGGGAGGACCGTTTTTGCACGCGGTCCCGCGCCGGGAATAAGGTTTCCAGCGCGCCCATCAGAATTAGGACGCCGAGAAATATGCTAAGCCTGATGGCGCCTTCGGTCATGGCGTGTCTGTAGCAGGCGCAAGTGCCTGCGCCCATCCCTTGCTTGCAGACACCTAGCTAAACAGGAGCGCGGCCAATTGCTTTTTGTGCCACCGACTATTCCCAAATAGGCTGTCATGGAAAATGGCGCGGCGGCGATAGAGCTGCGCGTCGCAGTCATAGGTGAACCCAAACCCGCCGTGGAATTGAATGGCGCGGTCCGCAGCAAAGGACAGCGCGCGCCCTGCCCCGACGGCGGCCATACGCGTGGCGACTTCGCCTTTGCCTTGCTCCTCAAAACTATGCGCCGCCGCATAGAGAAGGCTGCGGGCCTTTTCATAGCTGACATAGGCGTCAACGATGGTGTGTTTGAGGGCTTGATAAGATCCGATGAGTTTTCCGAATTGCTTGCGGGTTTTGAGATAATCGACGGTGTAATCGATACAGGATTGCGCCCCGCCGACCTGCTCTGCGCTGGACAACAGGTTTGAGACCAGGTCGATGCGATGAAGCGTCGCCGAAGTTTTGGCCTCATCCATAAGCGCGGACTTTGGCAAAATAATTCCGTCCAGTGTCAGCGTGTAGGCGCGTTTGGTTTCGTCTATTAAAATCTCCCGCCGCATAGCGGATTTCGGAATTTGCGACGTTTCAAAAACGAATAAACGCACCGCGCCTTTGACCTTGGCGCTCAGAACCACAGTTTCAGACGCCTCCAAGTTTTCGACCAATATCTTCGTGCCCGATAAAACATACCCATCCGTACCAAGGACTGCCGCTGCATCAATCTCACCCAAATCAAAAGCCCCGTTGGCATCCGATAGCGCCAGAGTTGCTGCGCCGTGCTCGACAATCTTCAGCAAATAAGTTTCTTTCTGCGCCTGAGTCCCGCCCGTTAAAATAGCTTGCGCCGCGACGGTCGTCGGGATGAAGGGCACCATCATCAGGCGTCGCCCGATTTGCTCGGCGACGGGGACCGCTTCTGCGAGGGACAGGCCCACACCGCCAAATTCTTCGGGGATCGTAATGCCGAACCATCCCATTTTAATAAGCTCTTCATTGGCTGCTTCGTCTAAGCCTGCCTCGTTTGCCATCATGTCCCGCACGGCGGCAATGCTGGTTTGGTCGCGGCAGAAATTTTCTGCCACGTCCATCAATTCGACTTGTTCTTCGGTAATGCCGAGACGGCCTAAGGCTTGCGGATCGAAACTCATCAGTAGCTTTTCGGGAGGCCGAGCACATGCTCGCCGATGATATTGCGCTGAATTTGTGAGGTCCCGCCGCCAATCGTGGCTGAGAAGGCATTCAGATAAGAGCGGTGCCACCAGCCGCCGTCAACCGCATTAGGCTCGTCGACATAATAAGCGCTGCGCGTGCCCTGTAGCGTCAGCGCATATTGATTGATCTCGCGGGCAAATTCCGTCTTGGCCAGCTTATCCATCAGCGGCAGACCCGCCGGATTATCCCGGACCAACGCGCCAATCTTCGCGCGCTGTCCGTTCAAATTTAGCGACTGCGCATCAATAATAAAATCAATGAGATCATCCCGCACGACGGGGTCATCCAACTGTCCCGTGTCCCGCGCTAGGTTTAGAATTTCGAGCGGGTCGGGTTCCGTGATCGAATATCCACCCGCCTGCCCGCCGCGCGCGCCGCGTTCATATTCCAGCGTCTGCATCGCGATTTTCCAGCCCATGCCCTCTTCGCCCATCAAGCCGTCTGCAGGCACGCGGGCATCCTCAAAAAATGTCTGAGTAAAGCCATGCTCTCCTGTCAGTTTTCTAATTTTCTGTGTTCGCACACCCGGCACATCCATGGGCGTCAGGATAAAAGACAGTCCCGCATATTTATTCGGCGCATCGGGATTGGTCCGGGCCAGCAAAATCATATATTTTCCAAAATGCCCGTGGGTCGTCCAAATTTTGGAGCCGTTGAGAATATACTCATCGCCATCCCGTACGGCGCGGAGCTGTGCATTACCGAGATCAGATCCGTTTTCAGGTTCAGAAAATCCCTGACACCAAATATCATTTGCGGATAAAATACCTTTGATATATTTTTGCTTATGCGCCTCGGACCCAATGTCCAAAATCAGCGGCCCCGCCCAAGACAGGCCGATTGTGTTCATCATGATCGGCACATTATGCGCGCGCATGATTTTCGTCGCGGCCGATTGATGGGCGTCGGTCAGGCCGCCCCCGCCATATTCAGACGGCCACGCCGCGCCAAGAAATCCGGCTTCATAGACTTGTCGCTGCCAGTTCTGCAAAAACTTAAATTGCTGATCCGTGCCGACTTCCATAAAGGTGAGCGGCAACATAAACCCCGGGTCGCGCGGCGTATTTTCGGCGAACCATTTCTCGGCGTCATCGGCGAAATCTTCTACTGAGATCATTTAATTACCCGTATCATTGAGTGCCGTCTCAACGCGGTCCACTACAGCTTCGAGTCTATCAGCCAGAGATCCGCTCGACGTGTTCGTCCCTATGATCATGCCAACCAAGCGGTCAACGAGCCGTGTGACATCGGCCTTGCGGGCGTCTTTTCCGGAAGATCGCAACAAACTGGATTTCGCGCCATAATCCAGCGCGCCAAAAAAGATGTCCCGCAAAACCGCGACATCTGCATCGCCCGGAATATCGCCACTCGCACGGCCGTCTCGGATGAGGCCATCAAAAACCGCGACATAGGTTTTGTTCAATCCGTAAAGCTCATCTTGCGAATAATTGCGTAAGCTGGACCGCAGAAGCGGCAGCATTTCGATAATACCGCGCTCTTCCATAATGGACGTGATGTGGTGACGCGCAAGGAAATCCAGCCGGGTGCGGGTCGTGCGGCGGCTGTCCACACCGTCTTTGGCTGTCGCTGTCAGCCGCGCGTAATAATCGGCAATCACCCCGCGGGCGAGTGCGTCCTTATTTTCAAAATAGGTATAGAGCGTTCCATCCGCGACCCCGGCCTCGCGCGCAATCATCGCCATGGTGGCTTTAGCATAGCCATGTTCCGTGAACACATTGCGCGCAGCAGAAATAATAGCGTCTTCACGTTTACGGACACGGGATTGCCTTGTGGTGGAAGATGACATGGCATCAGAGCCGGCGGCCAGTTGTGTGGTCTCTACCGGCTCCGAGGCCATGTCGTTCGCTCTCCCCGCGAGTGCATCGGCTATGACGCGTTACTTGACTTGCAACAGTTGAAGCCTATTCAATTTGACTGAATTACTATTCAGTCACGCGCGTATGTCAAGATGTGGTCTTAAACAAACGCGGCAGTTTCAGGTCTCGCTTCATGCTGAAAACCGTCAACATTGCAGGGGCCTCAGGCTATTGGGGCGAGAGCGCTATGGCGACGCCGCAGCTGCTGCACGCGCATAAATCCGGCGATGTGAAACTCGACTATATCGTCTATGATTACCTCGCTGAAATCACGATGAGCCTTCTCGCACGGGCCAAAGCGAAAGCCCCTGAAACCGCCGGTTATGCGCGAGATTTTGTCGACGCCGTTATCCGACCCCACGCCCGGGAAATTGCAGAAACCGGTATTAAGCTGATCTCCAATGCGGGCGGGGTGAATGCGGAGAGCTGTGGCCGCGCCGCGCGGGCCGTGATTGCTGAGGCTGGATTAAATCTGAAAGTCGCGGTTATCACAGGCGATGATCTCATGAGTGACTTGGACGCGATTAAGGCGGCGGGTCCGACAGATATGTTTTCCGGCAGCGCCCTGCCAGCCGTCGCAAAGATTGCGTCCGTGAACGCCTATCTCGGGGCGTTCCCAATTGCGAAAGCTCTTGCGGCAGGTGCTGATATTGTCATCACAGGACGGGTGGTGGACAGCGCCGTAACATTGGGCGCTTGCATCCATGAATTTGGATGGGGCGAGCAGGATTGGGACCTGCTGGCGTCCGGCTCGCTCTGCGGACACATCCTCGAATGCGGACCGCAAGTCACGGGCGGGAATTTCACGGATTGGGAGCTCGCGGGGGATGTCTCCAAAATCGGCTACCCTATCGCCGAAATCCGCGCGGATGGCAGCTTCGTCACGACCAAGCCGTCCGGGACGACAGGCCTCGTCAGCGTCGGGACTGTGAGCGAGCAGATGCTTTATGAGATCGGCGATCCGCAGGCTTATATTTTGCCGGATGTGACATGTGATTTTTCCGAGGTGACTCTGACGCAGATCGGGCCTGACCGTGTGGAGGTTTCTCCCGCCAAAGGCCGCGCCGCGCCGACACATTACAAAACTTGCCTGACCTATGCCGATGGGTTTCGGGCGGGGCTTTATCTGACGTTTGTCGGCAGTCGCGCAGCGGACAAAGCCAAGGCCTTTGCAGATGCCGCGATTGCGCGGGCCGAAACAAAACTTCGCGCGTCGAATTTGGGAGCGTTTACCGAGGTCAGCCAAGAGATCATTGGCAATGGCTCGCAAATGGGATCGGCTTTTTCGGCATCAGAAATCGTCTGCAAACTCGCGGTGAAACATGCGGAGGCCGAAGGCGTTGGTATATTCTTGCGGGAATTAAATGGGACTTATCTCGCGACGCCGCCGGGTCTGTCAGCTTTCACGGGCGCGGGGCGAGCGAAACCTTCTCCCGTCGTGCGGCTGTTTTCTTATCTGACGCCGAAATCAGAAATTAGAGTATCAATTGATGTGGAGGGCGAGCGTTTCACCCATACAGACTACCTAATGGAAGCTGCATCTCAACCAATCCGCCCCAGCCTACCAAAAGCGGTTTCGGGCGAGGTGAACGTCACCGTCGAAGACCTCGCTTGGGCACGATCCGGGGATAAAGGTGACAAAGCCAATATTGGCGTCATTGCCCGACGGCCTGAATATGTGGAGGCGCTTTGGTCTGCTCTCACACCCGAACGTATTGGAGAAATTTTTTCTCATTTCATGAAGGACACATCGGAGGTCGAGCGTTTTTACTTGCCCGGGTCAAACGCGATTAATTTCCTGATGGACCGTAGTTTGGGCGGCGGCGGAGCGGCGAGCCTGCGCAATGACGCCCAAGCCAAAGGCTTTGCACAAATCCTCTTGGCGCAAAGCCTTGCCGTGCCGGCCGAAATTGCGAAGGCTGTAAAATCATGACACCTGAAGCGCTCGACTTTAAAGCAGAATGCGACCAAATTTATGCGCTCCTAGAAGACCACAACGAGTCTATTTTCGATAAAGTTACGCTGTTTAAAAACTGGACCATCGGGGATGTCATACGTCACTTACACCTCTGGAATATCGCAGCAGATATGTCTTTGAGCGATCCCGATGCTTTCGAAGATTTGACTCGTGAGTTGATGACACAGATGGGGTCCGGCCTTAGTCACATTGAATTTCAAACAGCCTATTTTGAAGGGCACTCCAATGCGGAAGTTTTCCGAGCGTGGGGCGGCTATTACCCAAAAATGGCCGAGCGGTTTCAGGCCGCAAGCCCGGACCGACGCGTCAAATGGGTGGGGCCGGATATGTCCGTGCGGTCCTCTATCATCGCGCGGCAAATGGAACATTGGGCGCATGCGCAAGCCGTATTTGATGTGTTGGGTGTCGAGCGCGTTAACGGAGATCGCATAAAGAATGTTGCGCATATCGGCGTCACAACATTCTCCTGGTCCTTCCGCGTGCGGGGCAAGACACCGCCTGCCCCGAAACCCTTCGTCAAACTCACCGCGCCGTCGGGCAAAATTTGGACTTGGAATGAAGACCAAGTTGACAACCGCCTTGAAGGCCTTGCAGTTGAGTTCGCGCAAACCGTGACGCAATGCCGAAATGTGAATGACACCAAACTCTCTATGACGGGTAACATTGCGCACGAGTGGATGGAACATGCACAATGTTTTGCGGGTGGGTCCGAAACGCCGCCTGCGAAAGGCACACGCTTTAAAGCAGATACCTAATTTTTTAAATTGGACAAAGAATGACACATTTTTCAAATAAAGTCGCCTTCGTCACCGGCGCGGCGTCC
>Ga0209185_1000821_pt1 | contig 31827 bp, 9 predicted proteins | sample SidtaG_2_FD_187425 | JGI IMG/M metagenome (GOLD analysis project Ga0209185, IMG submission 187425) | Marine algal microbial communities from Sidmouth, United Kingdom - Sidmouth_Asex2 metaG (SPAdes) (version 2) | ecosystem: Host-associated > Algae > Red algae > Unclassified | place: Sidmouth... | reverse complement strand
GTATCACCTGTGGCACCAGTTTCTCCCTGAATACCTTGCTCTCCCTGAGGTCCAGTTGCACCAGTATCGCCTTGCGGTCCTGTGGCACCCGTCTGTCCAGCTGGTCCATCACAGTCAAGCGCATTAAAAACGCCATCTTGGTTTTGATCTTCTTCTGGATCGTTGATTCCATTTCCATTATTATCCCAACAGTTAATGCCGTCAATGCCATCTGTCCCAGCTGTTCCTTGAGGACCAGTTTCACCAATATCGCCCTGCGGGCCAGTATTACCTTGTGGTCCTGTGTCACCTTGAGGCCCTGTCTCACCAGTATTTCCTTGAGGGCCAGCTACTCCTGGCTGACCAGCAGGACCGTCACAATCTAAAGCATTGAAAGTACCATCCTGATTTTGATCTTCTTCTGGGTCGTTAATTCCGTTTCCATTATTATCCCAACAATTTATACCGTTTATTCCATCTGCTCCTTGCGGACCAGATTCACCCACATCACCTTGAGGACCAGTCGCACCTGTCTCACCTTGAGGGCCAGTAGCACCTGCTTGGCCTGCAGGGCCATCACAATCTAAGGCGTTAAAAACACCATCCTGATTCTGATCTTCTTCTGGATCGTTAATGCCATTACCATTATTGTCCCAGCAATTGATACCATTATCGCCTGAAGGTCCAGTTGTTCCTGCTGGACCTGCAATACCTTGTTGTCCTGTTTCTCCCTGAATTCCTTGGGGTCCGGTTTGTCCTACAGGTCCTTCGGGTCCAGAATCACCTCGCGGCCCTGTAGCTCCCCTTTCACCAGCAGGACCTTCAATACCTTGTATGCCTTGCTCGCCAGCTGGGCCCGTTTCCCCTGGAAGTCCCATTGGTCCTGCAGGACCTACGTCCCCTCGTGCACCAGACTCTCCTCTGACCCCTTGAGGGCCAACTGGGCCTTGCTGTCCTACTTGTCCAGTAGGACCTGCTGGTCCTTCGGGTCCTTGAGATCCTTGAAGACCTTGTGGTCCGGGAGATCCTTGCGATCCAGTCGGTCCTTGCGGACCTGGAGGACCTGGGACACCCTGTATGCCTGAAGGACCATCCTTACCTTGAGGGCCTGTCGGCCCAATCGGACCTTGCATTCCTGCTATACCTTGTGGACCTGTAGCTCCCGTAGGTCCCTGGATACCCTGAGGTCCTTGTGGTCCTACCTCACCTTCTACGCATTCCCATAGTGGCTGTTCAGGAGTGCCCTTATTAACTTCTATGCATTCGAGGGTCGTATTATAAATAAGGGCTCCAGTAAGAGGAGTAGGAATAGTATTTCTCTGAGCAGTCGTCATTCTTGGTGGAATGAAGGCTTTATCAAAGCTCTCTAACTCTAAAATAGAACCATCGTCAACTGTAGTTTCATCTCCGCCAATCTTGACCTGTGCATTTATCGAGATGGACAGAAAAAAACTGAAAAAGAGGAAGATGAAAAATTGAGGATTTACAATACGACTTAATGGATGGATTGAACCAGTCTTCATTCTCAAAATGATTTAAGTTAAAAATAAAAATACAGCGCCAGTTAGGGAAAAGCGTTAGACTCTTAGTGAATGCAATCAGATCGCAGCAAAGGGTCGGCGAGTGTGAATTCGTCCTATTTGAGACCCTACGACCTCGCTAATGTAGTAAAGAAGATTGATATTGTAGTGTGAAAATGCTAATATGTCAGGCCTATTCGAGAGAATTGTCTAAGTACAAAATTGCAACATTATTATATTAAAAGTAGTATTAATATATAACTTATTGAAGGTCATTTATTGAGTTCAAGATTTGTTCGCCGTGTTCCTTAGTTTTGACTTTAGTTAGTATTGCAGATATCTTGCCTTTCTCGTCAATAATAAATGTAGTACGATGAACACCAATTATCTCTCTACCCATAAATTTCTTAGGTCCCCAAATTCCGAATGCATTAATCATCTCCTTTTCAGGATCTGCCAACAGTGGAAATTGAAACTCATACTTATCAATGAATTTTCTGTGCTTTTTGATGTTGTCGGGGCTGACACCAAAGATGAGATATCCTTTCTTGTCAAGTTGCTTAAAGTTATCTCTAATATTACATGCTTCTTTCGTACACCCGGGTGAGTCATCTTTTGGATAGAAAAAAATAACATATTTATCACCTAAGAGTAATTCGTTGGAAACAATTTCCCCATCTTGATTTTCTAATTTGAAATTAGGCACTTGATCGCCAATGCTTAGATGAGTCATATCTACGAGACTTTTTTAGTTAAATAAAGAAACAGGGTGATTTTTGAAATGTTTAAACCGTTGAAGAAATAGTTGAACGGTACCTAATAGGTGCTGATCTGTTTCGAATATATTGACACATTGTTTTGACAATCCCATACATTGAGCCTTATAACGTGGCTTCCCTGGGATAGCTTGAGCAAGGGGCGTCCGTAAATTCTATCATTTTTGAGGTCATAAGAAAGTATGGCAGGCACATCGTCTACATAAAGTTGATACTGCAGGTATTGACTTTTAGATGATGGTTTATTGTTGTCTTGAATGATAAAGCTAATCTCTTGATCTGAACTCAAAGATGTGGCGTCCTGCTCTGCCATAATCGTAGGTCTTATAGTGTCCATATCAACAGCATAGCTTCCTAAAGAGCTCAGTTCGGTCGATAGCCAAGAATGCGAAAGAACACCACCTAAATTAATCGTCTCACCCTTAGCGTTGCACTTAGAGAAGTGTAACTTAGATAATAACGCTGAGTCAATATCTGTGTGTCGGTAATGTAGAGAGAACGACTTGTCTAAGGGAATATAACTTGGAGTTATTGATAAAAGATCTAAGTTCTCGGACTGAAAATTGTCAATGTATAAATACCTGCCATATGGAACTGTGCCCTTTTTGAAATGAACCATAAACAATCCTCTGGGGATGATAGAGGCAGTATCCGGGTCAATTAAATATTGATCTTTCAGAGATATGATTTCCTGTACTTCATGAGTTTTCAATCTTATGACAAACGAAATCTGCGATTGATTTCCCTCTACATCTTCTAACTGAATAAGGTAATTGATGACTGACTGGTCTGTCAGAAAGTCATCGCTGCTTTTGACGATGCTAAGGCTGTCGGTGAGAATGGAAATCTGATGAAAATTAGAAAGCTTGTTATTAAGTTGATATTGATCTGAAAGGAACTCAATATATTCAGAATCTGCAAAACGCATCTCATCAAATTGAACAGTCGTTATCAGCTCTTCGTTTTCAAAAACTCGGTACTTATACAGCCCATTTTTATTCCAAGATCCATTCATTCTATCAAATGCTCTAAACGAAATAGTGGTCTTATGTGATGCTGATAACTCTAAAGTGTCGCGAAGCATCGAAAACCTGCCTGGCCTATCCCTAAATACATCAAATTGATTGAAGTATAGAAGGTGATCTGATTTATCTGATTGATAAACAGAGAAGCTTTGAATGGTCGGAGGTCGCGTATCTTTCGGCTTGATTCCGAATAAGGCGGGATTTAGTAATTTATCTGTATTCTGATCTCTTATTTCAAAGTGCAAGTGAGGACCAAAGGAATTTCCAGAGTTTCCCATTGTTCCAATAAATTCTGATTGTTCTACGATTATCTGATCTTTTTCCAAATGGTAATCGATAGAGAAATTTAGAGAATCAGACTGTACACTTGAAGCGAGATCTTGTAAGTCAGGTCTGAAGGAATGTAGATGGGCATAGACAGATTTCAGACCATTGGTATGAGTAATATAAATGGAGTTACCATAGCCCCCTGGCTCTATTTTTAATCGCGATATATATCCATCAGATATAGAATAAATAGAGTCTCCTATACTGCCATTAGATGATCTGATGTCTAAGCCGCTATGAAAATGCCCAGTGCGTAATTCGCCAAATGCACCAGATAGGGTTATTGCATGTTTTACTGGGGCAGATAGAGATTTTACCAAATTGTGCTGACCAACACATATGGTGAATAGCGTCAATGATAATAGGCTGATGCTTAACTTCATAAAGGACTATTCAATCGTTAGTTCTTCGAATATTTTAGCTGCCAAATTTATGGGAGAGTGACGGTGAAATTGACCATGGTCTTGCTCATGACTACTAATATATTTCTGGGTTTTTTCCTTTGCATAATCATACAAGAAGGCTTGGAGATATGCTTCAATTAAACATATATGCTGCTTTCGTCTGAGAGCTTTTATTATATCATTCGACTTATTAAAATAAATTTTTACAATATCTAAAAAGCTGTCAATTCCTTCTGACGTCAAAGAAGATGCTTTCATAACCACCGTATTTACGTGATTCGCATTTACTGTGGATTGCATCGTATTTTTGAAATCCTTAACTGCACTTGCTGCTGCATTTAGATTATGACCATCTGCCTTGTGGATCAATATAACATTTGCTAGTTCTAACAGACCTCTCTTAATTCCTTGAATGCCATCTCCGCTTCCCGGCATGACCATGACAGTCAGGTGATCTACTAGATCACGAATTTTGGACTCTGACTGACCCACGCCCACGGTTTCAACTATAATAAAATCATATCCAGCAGCTTCGCAAAGCACAATAGCTTCAAATGTACGTTCTTCAATACCCCCCAGAATGCCTCTATTAGGACTTGGGCGGATAAAAGCTCTCTCATTCTTGGAAAGGTGCTCCATTCTGGTTTTATCGCCAAGAATGCTTCCCTTAGATATCGTGCTTGACGGATCAATGGACAGCACGGCCACAGTTTTGCCTCTTGCTATCGCGGCCAATCCCATTTTTTCTATAAATGAACTTTTCCCTACTCCAGGTGGCCCAGTTATACCAATGCGCCAAGCCTTCTTCTGAAGATTCCAGCATTTATTGATTAATTCCCGTGCTTGTACTTTTGTCGTGGGCTTAGTGCTCTCAATGAGGGTCAGGGCTCTCGATAATTGGAATCTATTACCACTAATGATACCCTCATAAAGTGCGTTTACATTGGTGCTTTTATCAATCAAAGAATATAATTTCTGTTGTTAAATTTTGAAAAGACTTTCTCTATGCAGATCTATTTTAAAATCACACAGTGATTTCTACTTGTCATAGGCTGCTGATATTTCTTAAGTGTAACTAATCAGTAAATATTCAAAATGTTATAGGATATTTTATATAGTTCTATTTAATAAAAGGGTATACGATCTGTAATCAGGCTATAGAGAGCTGTAATTTTATGATGAGGAGGGAGCAAAATTCTGTTTTAATGAAAAATTAAGACATTGGCTCATAGATTATAAGTCATTGATATTCAAAGATTTATATTGTTAATGTCCTTAACAATTCTTAAGCTTAGGTTATTCTACGATGGTTATTGAGAATGCTGATTCTTATATCATAGCTTGTTCAAATAAAATTTCTATCATGATGAAATCATTAGTTTTTTTACTGATTACTGCTACCCTAACTATATCGTGTGAAAATTACAATGAGGACGTTTTTGAGGTAGTCGGTAGTTATGATACCAGCATCATTGGCTTGCCGGGCTCATTCGATATGATTGTGGCTTCAGATTCAGGTGACAATATACTCATTGAAGCGCCTTTCGATGGTTCGGTAATTGATGTGATCTCTGCAGATTTGGACTGTGTGACTTGCGAATTTAAAGAGATTGACATCGAAAGGCAAGAGCTGGACGGTAATATAAAGATTTGGGGTAGGGGATTATATTCCTATGGAACCATACAATTGGACTATGAGATGGATATTGATGGTGTTCGCACTACGTTTATTATGATTGGCTCGAGGCTATAAACTCTTATAAGGATTCAGCACAATACTGTATGTAAATGGATTTATTATAGCCAAGATTAGCCAGCTGGATCACGTATTACTTCACGGTAATTCATTAACTTTCTCACCCAGCTGGCTTTTTTTAAATCAGGGTAAATGCTCTAATATTGCCAACATTCTCCCATTTTTATTATTTATAAATCTCTTGAAACCTATTTGGATTATAAGCGTTATATTTGCAAATTGATTTCAACCCTTCTCTTATATTGAAGCTTATGAGCGCAAAGCACATTTATTTAGATAACAATTCCACGACTCCGACAGATCCGAGAGTAGTGGATGCTATGATCCCATTCTTCTACGAGAATCCTGGTAATGCTGCTTCGAGAAGTCATCCTTTTGGTTGGAAAGCAGAGGAAGCAGTAGACTATGCTAGGGAGCAAATCGCAAATTTGATAGGTGCTGATTCAAAGGAGATCATTTTCACCTCCGGCGCTACAGAGTCAGATAATTTAGCCATCAAAGGAGTCTTTGAGATGTATAGTAGAAAGGGTAATCATATAGTTACTCTTCAGACGGAACACAAAGCAGTCTTAGATACCTGCAAGAAGATCGAAAAATTAGGAGGAGAGGTCACCTATTTATCTGTAGGTAAAAACGGCTTAGTGGATCTCGATGAATTGAGAGCTGCGATAAAGGATAACACGATATTAGTATCTATCATGTGGGCTAATAACGAGACAGGAGTCATTCAACCGATGAAAGAAATTGGGGACATCTGTAGAGATAAAGGAGTATTGTTTATGAGTGATGCGACTCAAGCGGTCGGCAAGATTCCGGTGAATCCTAAAGAAGTTGGAGTGCATTTGATGGCTTTCACAGGCCACAAAATGTATGGTCCTAAGGGTGTGGGAGCCTTATTTGTCAATCGAAAAAATCCCAGAGTTAAAGTGACGGCTCAGATGGATGGTGGAGGTCACGAGAGAGGCATGAGATCCGGCACGCTCAACGTGCCAGGTATAGTGGGCTTTGGCAAAGCAGCTGAAATAGCGCAGCAAGATATGGCTGCCGATGCGGATAGATTATCTAAGATGAGAGATCGATTAGAAACCTCATTGATGGCTAATCTTGAAGAAGTATATATAAATGGCTCAGTGGACCACAGGATGCCTCATGTTACGAACCTATCGTTTAAACACGTTGAGGGAGAAGGCTTAATGATGACCTTTAATAATATTGCTGTGTCATCAGGTTCCGCTTGTACATCCGCCTCATTGGAACCTTCTTATGTACTTATGGCATTAGGACTAGGAGATGACTTAGCTCACTCTTCCATTAGATTTAGTTTGGGTCGCTTCAATACTGACGATGATGTTGATTTTGCTATTGACGCTCTAACTAAAGGAGTCACGCACATGAGAGATCTTAGTCCGATATGGGAGATGTATAAAGAGGGAGTTGACTTAGAGTCTGTAGAGTGGTCCGAACACTGATTAAATTGTTTTAAATTTTTAAATTAAAGATCAATATGGCTTATTCTGAAAAAGTATTGCAACACTTCAAGCACCCTAAAAATGTTGGGACTCTTGATAAGAGCAAAAAGAATGTAGGTACAGGCTTAGTGGGAGCTCCCGAATGTGGAGATGTCATGAGACTACAAATAGAGGTAAACGAATCTGATAATACCATCAAGGATGCTAAGTTCAAAACTTTTGGTTGTGGTTCAGCAATAGCTTCTTCTTCATTGGCTACTGAATGGCTGAAAGGTAAAAGCATAGATGAGGCGATGTCTATAGATAATATGGCCATAGTGGAAGAATTAGCGTTACCTCCAGTTAAAATACACTGCTCAGTTTTAGCTGAGGATGCCATCAAAAGTGCTATATCAGATTACAAGCAAAAGAATGGTATAGAGGAAGCTGTACCAACTGAAACTGCCCACGCTTGATAGGTGTCAGAGCAATAGATACATTCGTTTATGTTATTTGTAGCTAATAGTGCAAAAGATAAAATTGAAGAGCTTAAGCAGCAAGAGGATCATCTTACTGCTGAGCACTTCGTAAGAGTATCAGTGACAAGTGGTGGCTGTTCGGGCCTTACGTATTCTATGGACTTTGATACCGAGAGCCAAGAGAACGATCAAATCTTCGAAGATAATGGTGTCAAGGTCGTCACTGATCTGCGCAGCTTTCTTTATTTATGTAACACCACTTTAGAGTTTAGCGGGGGATTAGACGGGAAAGGATTTTACTTCAATAACCCGAATGCTTCTAGAACATGTGGATGCGGTGAAAGTTTTGCTGTATAATAGTCATGCAATGTTTGGACAATGAGATCCCATCTCATAGTGCTGCAGCACATCTTATCGCAGTTTTATTACAACATCATCATTATAATGTTTCGAAGGGATTCGACAAGAATATAGGTCAATCGCGCTTTAAATGAAGTTATTCATACGATTGCAAAAATTCTAACATTAAAAATTGAAGTTCGCTCCAAATGGACGAAGAATAATGTTATACATTGCTTGTAATAGACGATTGCAGATATAGATACACGGATTATTATTATGAGTTTAAAGATTCCAGACAGGATAGGAGAATTTTGGCAGACGATTGAATTTAAAGGGACGACAAAGGGCAGGATTTATAAAATTTCGAATAGAGGAAGAGTAAAATCCATTGATAAGGTTTCGGGTCAAGAATCTTTAATGAAAGCCACGATGTTAAAGACTGGATTTCCTAAGATCACCTATAGATTAAAAGAGGGATGCGAGAGCATATACCCACACAAAACTGTAGCAGAATACTTCATCCCTAAACCTTCGGATAATCACGTTCATGTAGTTCATATTGATATGAATCGTAGTAACAATTCGATCGAGAATTTAAAATGGGTAACTCCAGATGAAAGAAAAAATTACATCAAATCAAGAGCCACTAAGTTTGGCTTCGATAAGAGAGAGCATATTAGGGGTGTCGGAAACTATAAACTGACAGAAGCAAAAGTAGCCATTATCAAGAAACAGCTTACTACAGGCAAAACAAGAAGATCAATGATAGCAAAACGATTTGGAGTCACGCTTACACAAATTAAACGCATAGAGAAAGGTGAGAATTGGTCTCACGTGAAACCTGCGGAATAAACATATATAAATATGGCCGATGTGGCATTGTAATTGGTATATATAATACTATCTTAATGTATTAGACCTTAGGATTAGCCCTTTTAACTTATATTTTTTTACTGAAATTTCAGTCGATGATTGTGGCTTCTCAGCGATGTATGGCTCGCTACCTAGGTGTTTTTTTAGTTCTTATATTTTCTTTGATACCCAGTATCGTGTTTTCGCACGGGGTGCAGGTAGGCTACTGTGTTACGAATACAGGGATGGTCCGAGTATGGATAGAGCACTGGCATGGTCCCAATGTGACCATTGCTCAGTTAGCCAATGCGCCAGTGCAGATTAGAGTGGATGACGGAATGACTGTCATTGATCAATTCTTCCCCGCACAAGGCACGGTTGCTAATACATCCTTTGATAATTTACCAGATTGTAAGACGATGTTTATTCAAACCTCGGCATGTAATAATATTTCAAGACCGGCTAATTCTCAAAATGATTGGGGATATTGGGATTTTGCACCTCCCGCCTGTGGCATTCCACTTGAGATCACTGTTGTTTCGGTAACTGGGTCACAGTCATTTTATTTTGATGAGGGGTGTGGGAATTTATACCCTACAAGTTTTAATGCAACTTTCGAAGATTGCGTTCCGCCTACGGTACAGTGTCCAGATGATATATCGGTCGAAGCAGGCGCTGGACTTAATTGTTCTGCATCAATCACAAGTGGATTAGAGCCTACTGTTCTCTTTGATGATTGTACGAATGTAAATGATTTGGACATCCAATACGCTATTACTGGTGCTACCGTTAGAGGTGGATCTGGCATAGCTAATGGGTTTTTTAATATTGGAACTTCTATAGTCACCTACACCATAACAGATGATTCTGGCAAAAGTGTCAATTGTGCCTTTTCGGTTAATGTGCTTGATAATCAGCCTCCAGTTGTAGACTGCTCAGTGGCCCCAGATATGCTTAATCAAGTGTGTTCGACGGGACCCCCACCATCTCTAATGCTGGGGAATTTTACCCCTACTGATAATTGTACGTCGACTAATGAGATAGTATTTTCATTCATTGATGTCTCCACATCTGCTGAGACATGTCCAGCAGGCTCTGGTAATATAATACGTACTTATTCTTTTCTTGACGAATTTGGAAATCAATCTGAATGTGTGCAAACAATTACATTTATGGACGATACGACCCCGCCTACACTCATCGGTGCTCCTCCTGCCAGTGTTGCTTTGGAGTGTAGTCAATCAGCGCCCCCTGTACCAGAATTGAGATTTGAAGATGATTGCGACACAAATGTGTCAGTAGAGTTTTTCGAAACATTCTCACCCGACCCTTCGTGTCCTAGCGCTTTTGTGATAACTCGAAACTGGGTTGCAGAGGATGATTGTGGAAATCAGACACCTGTAATGCAGACTATTTCGGTGGATGATACCACGAATCCGAGATTTTCAGGCTCTGTTGCTGATTTGATATTAGATTGTAATGATGATGCTTTTGGCCAGATTGCCGTATGGCTAAATGGTGTGACGGCTACGGATAATTGTGGACCAGCAAGTGTTACAGATAACTGGAGCGGTACCGTTCCGGATTTATGCGTCGGAGGCTCTCAGGTGGTTACATTCACGGCTACAGATCTTTGTGGTAATACGTCCATGATAACTGGGCAAATCATTACACAACCTGATTCAGGTGGTCCTACCTTCTTAAATTGTCCAACCGATTTTTCCATCAATTTAGATGGAGGAGAATGCGATGATATGGTATCAGTTGTCTATCCTATTCCAGTAGCAACTGACTGTAACGAACCTGTGAGTGTCGCCTTATCCGCTGGACCTCCATCCGGCGGTCAGTTTAGCAATAATGTGGCGACAACCGTAGCCTACACAGCTACTGATGCTTGTGGAAATGAAACTGTATGCTCTTTTGACATAACGCCCATCGTGAGTACTGAATTTGAAATTAGGTGTCCAGTATCGCCCTTCACTACTTGTGCGGATGCCAATAGTTGTACATGGTCTGCTGATGCGTCATTAGCACCCGTAGTGAGTTTGTGCGATGGATATACACTGATGCATATAGTCACAGGAACTACGAGTGCCATGGGCAATAACACTGTTGAAAATATAAACTTTGAGATAGGTACATCTTCAGTTACCTACCAGTTAAAAGACCCTGATGGTGTTGTAGTTGCAGAATGCAGTTTCAATGTTATTGTTGAAGATTGTCAGCCGCCGTCCGTAAGTTGTGCTGATGAAGTTAATGTAGAGTGTGGCTCAGAAGATGTCCAAGGATGGATCAATGATAATATAGCGGCCATACTAAATGGAGGCGGGGCAGAATGCGATATGGTAGTGAGAGCTGACTCTATGCTAGAAGTAGATATTTCTCAGTGCGGTAATAGCATTGAACAGATTTATACCTTTATTGCGACTGATGCTGCAGGTAACGAAACATCAACGAGATGTACATATCGTACGACAGACACTACAGATCCGATCATTTCTCCAGCAGAAGACTTAATTTTAGAGTGCGATGGAACTGAACAAGCGACAGAGATATTAGCATGGCTTTCTAATAATGGTGGATCATCAGTTAGTGTAGAAGTGTGCGGCAGTGTCGTTTATACAAGTGATTTTTCCGGTATTGATGAAACTTGTTTAACCAATGGTACTACCTCTGTTTTATTTACAGCTACTGATGAATGTGGAAATACAACTAACACAGACGCCTCTATAATAATTGATGATACAATTCCACCTACGCTTGCATGTCCAGAAAATATAACACTCGAATGCGGAGATTCAAATAATGACGCCATTGTACTAAATTGGCTTTCGACCGCGACTGCCACAGATGACTGTGGTGATGTTAGTGTAAATACCAGTACTGTCGTTATTCCAGCATGTGGCTTATCAAATGATGTTACCTTCACCGTAGCAGATAATTGTGATGGCATGAATGTGCAATGCACTGCTTCTATTTCTATTATAGATACAAATAAGCCTATTGTGATGATACCACCATCCGATCTAATCGTAGAATGTGATGGCAGTCCTGATCCTGAAGGTGCAATAGCTGCGTGGTTATTACGTAGTGGTGGCATGACGGTTACAGACCAGTGTGACGATGAGCTCACTATAGTTGCAGAGTCAGATGAGCTAATCGTAGAGTGTTCTGGGGAAAGAACAATTGAATATACCTTTACTGCCGCTGACGATTGCGGTAACCTCACAATTAGTGAGATAGCTAAAGTCTTTATTATTGACAGTGCTCCACCCATACTGACTGTACCAACAGCCGTGGTGGTCAATTGTGATGATCCAATTGATAGATTGTCGTGGATAAGGACGGCGGTCGCGTCTGATGTCTGTGATAGCGAGGCTACTGTGGTACCTCACCTGCAAAATGTGCAATCAAGCTGCATTGGCTCTGCTTCAGAGACAATTTATACCTATAGATTCATAGCTGTAGATGCATGTGGAAACTATTCAGTCATGCTTAATTCAAGCTATACCGTGACTGACCAAATAGCGCCGACGGTAACACCACCAAACAACTTAGAACTAGCATGCGGAGATAATTATGAGACAGCCTTAGTAGCGTGGCTTCAATCTGCTACTGTAGAGGACAACTGCTCTAATGTTACTGAACTACTATTATCAAATGATTTTGATGGTAACTTGCCAGCTACATGTGGAGGAGAAGTTAGAGTGACATGGACGGTGGTGGATGGCTGCGGCGCGATGGGCACAGCGATGTCGACGATTATCATATCAGCTGATTCGACTCCGCCCGTATTTACGACCTGCCCGACGAGCTATCGTGTTAATGCTGATGTGGATGTCTGTGAGGCGGTAGTCGTATTCAGCACGCCTCAAGCCACGGACTGCAACGGTATTGCTACAGTACAGCAGAGTACAGGATTAGCGTCAGGCAGTACCTTTCCGATAGGTCCGGAAGACATCGTGTTCACGGCTACGGACAACTGTGGCAATGCGATGACCTGTTCCTTTACGATCACGGTAGTGGATAGTGACATACCGAGTATCAGCTGTCCGAGTAATGAGGTGGTGGTATGTGCCGCGGCTGGTAGCTGTGCGTGGTCAGGAGATGATCGAATCTCACCGATCGGCATAGATAACTGTCTGAATGCGAACATCAGCTACAGCATCGCTTTAGCAGATGGGCTGACAGCGGAAGGAGCTATGGATGCCTCAGTAGAGACTTTTCCATTAGGGACGAGTGTGGTGACCTATACGATACTGGATGCTAATGGCAATACAGGACCGACGTGTGACTTTGAAGTGACAGTAGAAGATTGCGAAGCACCGATGATCAGCTGTAGCAATGCGGTGGATGTAGAATGTGGCATGGAAGATGTGTCAGGCTGGAGAGCAGATGTAGAGGCAGCGATTATGGCTCAAGGAGACGTAGGAGACTGTAGTGAGCCGCTGAGCGTAAGTTCATTTCTACAAGCTGATATATCAGGCTGCGGCAATACCATAGAGCAGCTATACACCTTCACAGCGACTGACGGAGCAGGGAATAGTAGTCGTGTGACTTGTCTGTATAAGACTGATGATACGACGGCTCCAGAGTTCATGCCAGCACCGACTAATTTAGTATTGGAATGTGGATCAGGTAATGATGGAGCTATTCAAAACTGGCTAAATATTAATGGGGGAGCGAGTGCGACTGAAGTGTGTGGCAGCGTGACGTGGTCTAATAATTATACAGGCTTACTCGGCGGTGGTTGTGGAGGCCTTGGGAGGACGACAGTGGTATTCACCGCTACGGACGAGTGTGGTCTGAGCAGCAGCATGCCAGCGGATATCATCATAAGTGACACGACAGCTCCAGCCATCGATTGTCCAGCAGACATCACTGTACAATGTGGTAATGGAGATAACGATGCGATCATAACCCAGTGGCTGTCCAGCGCAAGTGGAACAGACGCCTGCGGAGAGATAAACATAATTAATACGGCCGTGACTTTACCGTCATGCGGCACGTCAGTGACAATCACTTTTAGCATAGAGGATAACTGTGATGATATGCCAGTATCATGTACAAGCCTGATTACTGTAGTGGATACGGAGCAGCCAGTGATTATGAGTGAGCCAGTGGACTTATTTGTAGAGTGCGATGCAGCAGGCAATGTGGGAGCTATAGCTGCCTGGGTAGCTGCTAATGAGGCGAATGATTTTGCTCAGGGCATGAGTGTCATGGACAACTGCACAGCAGTAAGCATCACCAGTGCGGCTCAACCGATGAGTAATGAGTGTGGCAATACGACAACCATACCGTACATTTATACGGCATCAGACGAGTGTGGAAACACAACGACGGTGGTAGCGAATGTCCACATCATAGATACGACAGATCCAACATTAGACCTACCAGATACTGGAACGACAGAGCTGTGCAGTGGGCCCATCAGTGCGAGCCTGACAACATGGCTTAACACAGCAAGTGCGGCGGATATATGCGGAGGTGCTGAAGTCAGCTATGCTCTGATCAGCACGATCAATAGCTGCGCGGATGACGTTACTGTAGAGACACTGACATATCTTTTCACTGCGACAGATGACTGCGGTAATAGTACGAGTGCTCAGTCAGACTTTAGGATTGTGGATGATGTAGCACCCGTAGTCACGGCACCTTCGCCACTCAATCTAAGTTGTGGAACAGATGTGAGCTCAGCGATCATTGCATGGTTAGATGACTATACAGTTACAGAAGCATGTTCAGATTTCACCGTGACGAATAATTTTGCAGGTACACCTCCAGCTACATGTGGAGGAGAAGTTACAGTGACTTGGACAGTGGTGGATGGCTGCGGCGCGATGGGCACAGCGATGTCGACGATTATCATATCAGCTGATTCGACTCCGCCCGTATTTACGACCTGCCCGACGAGCTATCGTGTTAATGCTGATGTGGATGTCTGTGAGGCGGTAGTCGTATTCAGCACGCCTCAAGCCACGGACTGCAACGGTATTGCTACAGTACAGCAGAGTACAGGATTAGCGTCAGGCAGTACCTTTCCGATAGGTCCGGAAGACATCGTGTTCACGGCTACGGACAACTGTGGCAATGCGATGACCTGTTCCTTTACGATCACGGTAGTGGATAGTGACATACCGAGTATCAGCTGTCCGAGTAATGAGGTGGTGGTATGTGCCGCGGCTGGTAGCTGTGCGTGGTCAGGAGATGATCGAATCTCACCGATCGGCATAGATAACTGTCTGAATGCGAACATCAGCTACAGCATCGCTTTAGCAGATGGGCTGACAGCGGAAGGAGCTATGGATGCCTCAGTAGAGACTTTTCCATTAGGGACGAGTGTGGTGACCTATACGATACTGGATGCTAATGGCAATACAGGACCGACGTGTGACTTTGAAGTGACAGTAGAAGATTGCGAAGCACCGATGATCAGCTGTAGCAATGCGGTGGATGTAGAATGTGGCATGGAAGATGTGTCAGGCTGGAGAGCAGATGTAGAGGCAGCGATTATGGCTCAAGGAGACGTAGGAGACTGTAGTGAGCCGCTGAGCGTAAGTTCATTTCTACAAGCTGATATATCAGGCTGCGGCAATACCATAGAGCAGCTATACACCTTCACAGCGACTGACGGAGCAGGGAATAGTAGTCGTGTGACTTGTCTGTATAAGACTGATGATACGACGGCTCCTACCATTACTGATGCGATATCTCTTACACTAGAGTGTGATGGTAGTAATCAGAGTACAGCTTTATTGGCATGGCTCGCAAACAATGGAGGATCAACACTTGTCAGTAATAACTGCAGCAATACTGTTACCTGGTCAAATAATTATCTGAATGACATTAGTGTAAATTGTGGCTCGTCAGGAAGCATTGAAGTGATCTTCACCGCTACTGATGAGTGTGGTAATGCGAGCAGCACGGATGCCGTCTCTTTTACAATCTTAGACACGACAGAGCCAGAAATAACAGTTCCCTCGAATCTGACACTGGAGTGCGGGGGAGGGCTAAATACCGCGATCATAAATAACTGGCTTACATCAGCCAATGGAGTGGATAATTGTGATGGGATGATAGCAGTCAATCATAATTTTACATCAGCACCGATGACGGTTGGATGTGGGCAGACCGGGGTGACCACGGTTACCTTCACAGCCATAGACGCTTGTGGCAATGAAGCAACAAAGACCTCAATCATCTCTATAGAAGATACAACACCACCAGTAATAGATATAACAGCGACAGACTTAATTGTTGAGTGCGGAGAAGATAATTTGTCAACGGTAGATGCTTGGTTGGAAAGAAATGGAGATGCTATGGCGACTGACCTATGTGGAATAGTGAAATGGTTAGATCCCGTCGAGCTTATGGCAAGTACGGCTTGCGGTAGTAATATGATAGACTCCTACTTATTTACAGCACAAGACGAATGTGGCAATACGAGCACAACCATAGCCCAAGTCATTACTGAGGATACGCAGGATCCTACGTTTGACGTAGTCCCTGAAGCGGCTACGCAGGAATGCGGGGCCATCATTCTGAATATTGTTGACTGGCTTGCTTTAGCTGATGCAAGTGATACATGCGGCGATGTAGAGATCACGGCTTCATTACTTTCAGAAACATCTGGATGTGGCGGTACCTTGACGCAGACATACCAGTTCACCGCGACTGACGCCTGTGGTAATAGTACATCAGAGACAAGTACCTATAGTACAATAGATACTGAAGAACCACTAATCACCTGTCCTGCACCTTTAGTGTTGGAATGTGGAGATTTCAATAATGAATTACTAATCCTACAGTGGATCTCAAATGCGAGTGCAGAAGATACCAACGGCTGCAGCGATGTATCGATCACCACTGATTATAACGGATCTCTTCCAGAATTATTTTGCTTAAATGGGATATCTCTGGAGGTGACGTTCACTGCGATTGACGCATGCGGAAATACAGTAAGTTGTTCTTCTTCGATTACAACTAATGATACGACAGACCCTTATTTTGCTAACTGTCCTACTGACCAAATTGTAAACGTAGACGTTAATGCTTGCATAGCTAATGTAGTCTACTCACAGCCTATCGCATTAGACGCATGCGATGGAGATGTCAGTGTCCAAAGGACAGGAGGCATCGCGAGTGGTTCGAGCTTTCCAGAAGGCCCAACGCTAATAGCATACACAGCGACCGATGAATGTGGTAATGAGGAGCCTTGCAACTTCACAATTACAGTGGTGGATTCTAATGTACCAAGTATCAGCTGCCCCAGTAATGATGTAGTGGTCTGTACAGACCTCAGAACCTGCGAATGGGAGAGTGGAGCTATGACTGATCCAATTTTTAATGATAATTGTCCAGGACTTGAAGTTAGCTACTCCATTGAGACTCCTGATGGGAGCGTGATCGCTTCTGCCATAACAGGTGTTAATACCTTGGCGGATGATAATGTGATATTACCCTTGGGATCAAATAATATTTCCTATAAAATAATTGACGATGAAGGCTTGACCAGTAGTTGTAAATTCACCGTCCGTGTAGAGGACTGCGAGGCGCCTACGATCACTTGTAATGATCAAGTAGACATCGACTGTAGCGCTGTAGATATCTCTGGCTGGTACTCGATGATCTCTGGCACGATAGAGGACAACTGTTCTGGTATCTTGTCTATAGATACATTACTACTGACTGACTTTAATAGCTGCGGCGGCACATTTGAGCGAGTGTATCAGTATGTGGTGACAGATGTAGCAGGAAATAGTTCATCTTGTCTAGCAACTTATGAGACGGATGATTCTACACCGCCGGCGATCTCTGAGGCCATATCTGAGACCATAGTCTGTGATGGAACAAATATAGGTACTGCTTTATTAGCTTGGCTCAATGACAACGGTGGTGCTACTTTCATCAGTGATGACTGTAGTGGGCCCGTCACATGGACAAATAATTATGTTGCAAATCTAACTCCAAGCTGTGGTTCTACAGGAAGCGCTAATGTAACATTCACGGCTACTGATGCGTGCGGTAATTCCAGCGTGACCACAGCAACATTTACAGTTATAGATGATGTGTCCCCAGTGTTGGCGTGTCCTGATAACATTGTATTGGAATGCGGCTCACTGATTAACGACGCTGTCATCAGCAGCTGGCTTGGAGGAGCTACGGCAGTGGACGCCTGTGATGGCAGAGTACCTGTCATTACGAATTTCCTTTCCGCGGCACAGACTGATGAGTGCGGTATGACTGGAGTGACGACAGTAACTTTTTCAACGAGGGATGCATGTGGAAATCCATCAAGCTGCATGCGGACCATTACTATTGAGGATAATAAATCTCCCACGCTTGATTTTGTAGCTGTGGATCTGGAGTTGAGCTGCTCTGGTGCAGATAATGACGCATTGATCACAGCATGGGTCAATAGATACGGGGATGCGGTCGCAAGTGATTTATGTGGATCAGTGTTGTGGACCAGTGCAGCAGCAACTGCTATGACAGGCTGTGGGGCTAATACGATTATTCCTTACACGTTTACTGCGACGGATGAATGTGGTAATTCGGTCACAACCACTGCATCAGTAATAACTTCTGATAACGTGCCGCCCGTGCTGACAGTACCAGTAGAGACTACTGTAGAGTGCGGTGATCCGTTAGCGATTACGCTGTCTGATTGGTTAGCCACTGCTATGGCGACTGATGATTGTGGCTCAGCGAGTATTTCAAGTGTCAGAAATAGTATCAGCGGGTGTGGTGCGTCGATGACTGAGGAATACACGTTCACAGCTATGGATCAATGTGGTGACATCACGACAGGTGTCGCTCTATATATAATTGAAGACATAACGATGCCCACTATTAGTTGCCCTCCTGCCTTGGAGCTCACTTGTGGTAACGTAAATAATGATCAAATCATCGCTGGCTGGTTAGCTAATGCAGTAGCTGCTGATGTGAGTAACTGTAGTGATGTGGTCATCACACACGACTATCCCAGTGCGCTTCCAGTACTGACGTGTATAGATGCTGCAGCGAATATAGAGATCACCTTTACAGCGACAGATGCTTGTGGCAATGAGATCAGCTGCACATCGGTTATTATATTGACTGATAATATTTCACCAGTCTTTGATAACTGTCCTGGTGACATCAATGTGAACGTTGACGTTGATTTATGTGAAGCCAATGTCATTTTTAGTACTCCCACGGCTACGGATGCATGTCAAGAATTGATTGATGTCACACAGTCAATTCCAGACAATGGAGATGTATTAAGGCAGAGTGGCTCAATATTCCCGTTAGGGACTTCAGCTGTAAAATTCACCGCTTCAGATGGTTGTAATGTTAGCGTCTGCGAGTTTAACATAACTGTGATCGATAGTGATAACCCCAGTATATTGTGCCCAAGTAATGCGGTTGTCGTTTGCACTGATGCAGGTGAATGCACTTGGATGGGCGATGATCGCATTGATCCTATCGCGATAGACAATTGTGATGGACAGGGTATTCAATATCAAGTAGATGGTGTCACTGAGGTAGCTCAGATTATAGGCAGTACTGCTGCCGCAGAGACCTTCATCTTAGGTCTGAGTGTCGTCACGTATACCATTACTGATGCTGCAGGACTGGTAGCAAGGTGTAGTTTCGATGTGCTCGTAGAAGATTGCGAGGCTCCGTCTATCCTGTGTAATGACCAGCTTGACATCGACTGTAGTGCAGTAGATATCGACGGCTGGTTTAATGGCATAGCAGCTACATCACTGGACAATTGTGCAGGTATGCTCACTGTGGATACACTGCTCTTGACGGATTTTAGCAGCTGCGGATCTACCTTTGAGAGAGTGTATCAGTATTCTGTAGAAGATGAGGCTGGCAATCGATCCACCTGCTTAGCGACTTATGAGACTGATGACACTACTCCACCCGTTATCACGGAAGCTACTACCGTAACTGTGATCTGTGATGGGACTAATCAGAGTACAGCCTTATTGGCTTGGCTCAATGATCATGGAGGCGCTACTTCATTAAATGATGATTGCAGTGCACCCATTATATGGACTAACGACTATACCCAAAATTTTGCCATCGACTGTGGTTCTTCTGGAGCAGTATCAGTGACCTTTACAGCGACTGATGGCTGTGGTAATATCAGTGAGACTACGGCGGACTTTGTGCTTGTAGACACAACACCACCCGCAATCACATGTCCAGATGATATCATTTTAGAATGTGGAGCTACGGTGAATGAAGCCGTGATTAATAGCTGGCTGACCGGAGTCTCAGCCTTAGATGCGTGTGATGGTGCGGTGTCTGTGACTGACGATTTTACAACGGCTCCAGTCTCTGATCTTTGTGGTGAGACCGGTGTGACTACAGTGACCTTTAGTACGGAGGATGCATGCTTCAACGCCAATAGCTGTACCACCACAATCACGATCACGGATACTGCGCCACCTGTTTTCGAACAATCAGCTACGGACTTAGAGCTGAACTGCTCTGACGCAGAGAATGAAAATCTAATAGCAGCATGGGTATCCAATAATGGAGGAGCTGTGGCCGCTGACTTTTGCGGCGTCGTCACCTGGATGAGTGAGTCTAACGCTGCAGAGTTGATTTGCGGCAGCACTACGTCAACGCTATATACTTTCACTGTAACGGATGAATGTGACAATGCCATAAGCACAACTGCCTCAGTGATAACTATAGACAATCTACCCCCAAAACTTAATCTGCCAGATGAAATGACGGTAGAGTGCGATGGTGCTGGCAATACCGCTCAGTTAGATCAATGGCTAATGTCTGTAACGGGAAATGATGATTGTGGTTTCGATCCGATGATTACAGCAGAATTAATTAATACCATCAGTGGTTGTGCATCTACTGAGACGAAGGTGTTCAGCTTTACGGCAGTGGATGAGTGTGGAAATATAACGAGTGGAGTGAGCCAGTTTATTATAGAAGATACAACACCACCCGTACCAGCATGTTGTCCTGATTATTCAATCGATATACCAAACATTGGATTTGTGAATGTGTCCGTTTTAGATATCGATTGCGGTAGTACCGATGTCTGTTCTAATGACGATTTATTGGATAGGGCTATCTCTAAGGAGCTCTTCAAGATAGATGATTTAGGAGCTAATGTAGTGACACTGACTGTGACGGATGAGTGTGGCTTAGTATCAGCATGTACGACCACGATAACAGTAGTTCAAGATCCAGGTATTGGTATCGCTAAGCGTGCAGTAGAGGTCGTTGATAATCCAGACGGAAGTGGTTTGGTCACCTATGAGATTAATATTCAAAACTATGGCGATGTTGAGCTAACTGATCTTCAGGTCGAAGATGATCTGGCCCAGACTTTCCCCGCGCCCTGCGGATCAAGTATAATCAGCATCACCAGTAATGATTTTATCATTAATGAAAATTATAATGGTACATCAGAGATTGAGCTGCTACAAGGCGTTGATGTACTATCAGTTGGTGATAAGGGATCAATCATCCTGACGGTCTTAATTGATAATTGTTTGGGCAATATTGGGCCTTTTAATAATACAGCCACGACATCAGCAAGAGATGCTAGCGGTGAGGTCATCTCCGATATATCCCAGGACGGAAGTAATCCTGATCCCAATAACGATGGTAATCCTATAGAGCAAGAGCCGACGGTGGTTAATTTTCAAAGTGTGCGCGCTATCGGTCTTGCCAAAAATTTAGTTAATTCGATACTTAATGCAGATGGATCATTTGACCTGACCTATGAGTTTAACATCGAGAACTTCAGTAATGTCGTCATCACTAATCTGCAGGTAATAGATGATCTAAGCGTGACCTTCCCCATGCCTTGCGATGTCAATGTGATCAGCAGGACATCAAGTGGATTCACAGTTAATGAGTCATATGACGGAACTGGGGATAATAGCTTATTGACTGGAAATGACGATATAGATCCTGGGGAGTCAGGACAGATTCTAATCGAAGTTCGTGTTGAAAATTGTGGGGGTAATTTAGGACCATTCGATAATACAGCGCAAGTCATGGGTATGTCACCAGAAGGCTTACTTACCGATGACAGTGTAGACGGTACCGACCCAGATCCTGATGGTGATGGCAATCCCGTAGAACAATCGCCCACCATAGTTGACTTTAATGCGAATCCAGTATTAGGCACATCTAAGCGCGTCTCTCAAGGTCCGCTGCCTAATCCAGATGGATCATTTGACGTAGTCTATGAGATCAGAATGGAGAATCTTGGAGATGTTGATTTGACAATTGATCAGCTTAATGACGATTTGGCATTGACATTTACGGGTGCCACATCTTTCACATTGGTCGGTGTAGAGAGTGAAGAATTTGCGGTCAATGTTGATTATGATGGTGTGACAGAGATCAATCTAATTCAGGGCGATGAGTTACTGGTGCCCGGAGAGGAGTCCGCAGTATATATCCGCATTCAGGTATCTCCAGGTAGTTATACTGGTCCATATTTTAATTCGGCGACAGCCATCGGTACGTCTCCATTAGGCTTATTAGTGAATGATATATCGCAGGATGGCTCTAATGCTGATCCAGATGGTAATGCTGATCCTGGAGACAACAGTGATCCTACGCCAGTGATGTTCGAGTGTATCAAGGCCATAGTATGTCCCAATGTTCAAGATACTATCACTCAGGCTAACGATCCAGGTTGGTGCCAAGCGGTGGTTAATTTTCCACTGGCTGAGGCCAGACCATGCGCAGGATTAGACGCGCCCGTATTTCAGTACCTCTTAGAAGGGGTGGGTGCTGACGGTGTAGACATGGAGACATGGATACAGGGACAAGCTACTGGACTTGAATATTTAGTCGGTACCACCAAGGTAAATATTAGATACTACATCGATGGTATGGAGGATATGGGCTACTCCGACACATGCGTACTTCACATCAATGTACTGGATAAAGAGAAGCCCATCCTGACAGCAGGCCTTCCCGTAGACATGATACTGTCCTGCGAAGAAGTTCTTGATACTTTTATCATGACCCCCAGCCAAGTGCAAGATAACTGTGGAGAACCCACGATCCAATTTGAAATTATTTCAAGCCGAGTTTTAGATCCAGCTGATTGCGGCTTCTATAGTTACATCGATACACTCCGATGGACTCTTGACGACGGTTCTGCTAATTCCTGTGCTTTTGATCAGGTGGTGCAATATATTGATGAGACGCCACCAGTGATTATCTTACCACCCGATACGACGATTACCGAGTGTCAGGTCATCGAGAATGTCGTCTGTCGAGATTCTATATTTGCCATCGGAGAGGTTGACACCACGGTACTGGTCAATGATCAATGGGTTCTCACGACTATCGTACTTAAGGATACCATTGAGCTATGTGATACTGTATTAATGCAAGCTATAGATCCATCACTGGGAGCTTCATATGCGAGCGCTGAAGATAACTGTGCTCCGCTGGATAATATCCTAATTAGCTTTTCAGATTCATTAGATATAGTCTGCAAGGGCGACAAGGCAGCTGTCATATATCGGACATGGTACGCCGAGGATCCCTGCGGTAATCTTGACTCAGCAGTCCAAGTCTTAGAGGTATTAGATAAAAATCCGCCTGAGCTTATGTGTAAGGATATAGCTGAGGTATCATTAGAGAGCGATGGCACGGTGACCCTTCAGACCTCTGATGTGGTGGATGGCTTATTTGATGCATGCTTCTCCTATACAGGAAGCAGCACGAGCAACATAGATGTTCAGATCAGTCCTTCACTATTTAATTGTAATGATCTGGGTGACCATGCAGTCTTAGTCTCGGCTGAAGATCCGTGTAACAATCGAACCTCTTACTGCGAGGTAAGGGTATCAATTATAGACACTATTGCTCCAATATTAACTTGCCCAGCTGGTCCTATCACGCTTGATGTGAACAGTGGTGATTGTCGGACTTCGGCGCCAGAGCTCAATGAATTGCTGAATCTATCAGACTGTAGTGTCGACATTAGTACGGAGCCAGAACTCTTTGATGGACTGACCATCGGGACTCATGATATTGAGATCACTGCGACTGATGCCTCTGGTAATACATCGACATGTGTTGCGACTTTCAACGTATCGGGAGAGCCTGTCGATTTTTCTGATGCTTTAGCATGTAATGACACTTTAAATATTTCACTTAATCAAGAGTGTCAATTGATTCTTTCTGCTGACTACCTGATAGAGGCTGATGGCACACTCTGCACAGATTTACTATGCCTTGAGATAGAGGGTGATGATGGTGCAGCGCATGAAAATTTCTTTGATGAGACGGATATCAATTTGTTATTCAGAGCTAAAGTTGTTGATTGTAATGGCTCTCAGAATTCTTGTGTGTCCGTCGTCAGAATAGAAGAAAAGCAGCAGTTAGATATAGAGTGGCCTCAAGATGCAAATGTACTCTGTATTGAGCCTACGGACCCAGAATATTTCAAAGTGGGCGCCCCGTTAGTGCTGAACTGTGAAGATAAAGTGGAAATGAATTACGTAGATCGCTACAAGGAGTTTGAACGCTGTCTCGAGATCAGGGCTAGTATCGAGAGGACTTGGACGGTCTCTGATGATGAAGGGAACAGCGAAGAGTATCTACAATTGATTAATGTCTTACCATTTTCACTTGAGCATGTGACATTTCCTGAAGATATTTCTGTGCTTATGCCGATCAACTGTAATGCAGTGGCAGAAGATGATATATCTGTACAACCAGACTCTACGGGCAGACCAAGTATATTTGGCCTCACACTGGATCAGAATGGAGGCTTATGTCTTTTTTCTATGCTATACGAAGATCGGGTGTTCAATATATGCGAAGGCTCATTTGAAATATTGAGAACATGGTTTGTCAGAGATGTCTGTGGTGATGTCGTGCCTCAGCTCAATCCATTGGAGCACGTACAAGTGATTACCGTGTTTGATTTTGATGCTCCTGTCTTCACTACCTGCAAAGATAGTGCGCAGATTAGTATTAATCCTTGGCAATGCGCCTATACAGGTCCACTATCAATACCAAATTCTCTATCGGACAATTGTAGCAGTATCACTGTGGAAGCTTATGTGACGGGTGGCGGATATGTAGAGGTGTCTGGATCGCTAACTGACGGAGATCTGAGCATAGAGGCATTCAATCTGAATCAAGGTGTACACGAGATCACCTACGTCGCCAGAGATGAGTGCCGCAATGTGAGCTTATGCCAATATCAACTGAACGTAATCGATGAGGTAGCGCCCGTACTCATCTGTCAGGATTCTATTAATATTTCACTAACTGGCACGTCGGGCGTAGATCCTGATACAAAGTTATTTGTCGATGACCTCGAAGTCGGCTCAGCAGCCGGTAGAGACTGTAATCCAACTATTCTCAGAGCTCTAAGGTCAGCTAACTTCACTGCTGGTCAGGTCATACTGAGCGACGGCAGCTACCTGCAAGTCAATGATAGGTATGGCTACCATTACGAATCTGGATGCGAACCCGACGGAGAGATTAGAGATACGGCATTTACTAAAGATGGTGCTATAGACTCAGTGAATATTATACCCTATGTATTAGAAGAGGACTTCGTGAAGTTCTGCTGTTCTGATGTTGGTACTGTGAAAGTCACGATCATTGGCAGAGATGTTTTTGATAATGTAAATCACTGTGAAGTATCAGTGAATGTAGAAAACCAATTAGGTATTACATTAGTGTGTGAGGACTACATGATAGCGTGTGCTGACGAAATAGAAGACGATCGGAGACCATCCGTAAGTGGCTTGGACTGTCAAACTGGAGCATACACCTTGGCTTATGTTGACTCAGATCTGAATAGTATATCAGGATGTGCAAAAGGTGAAGTGATTCGGACTTGGTACATCGATCGGAATGAGAATGGAGAGCTGAACACAGCTGAGATCTCCTGTGAGCAGACCATCAGCTTCGATGATTCTCTATCTACTTTTGATCCAATGACCATCAAGTGGCCCGTCCATAGAAACGATGGTGTATCATCTGGAATCACGCTAGAGTGTAACTCTGTGGGTGATGTCACAGAATGGCCTACGCCTGACATAGCACTGGGCGGATCAGTCAGCTGTGGTGAAGACTATCAAGAATACGCGCCAGTGTGGTGTAAGCAGACCTGTGGCCTGGTAGGCTCCAGCTTTAAAATTGATACCATCGTCACTAATGGAGCCTGTCTTAGATTAGTCAAGCAGTGGACGGTCATAGACTGGTGTACCTATCAACCCAATGAGAATAATGAAGCTGCTACTGACGATGTCACACTTATCTATGATGATATGGGTAGCGGATGTAGTGATTGTCCAGAACGTAATGGAGCTCTCGCAGAATTTAAAACGTATTATAGATATACCAGTGAACTTAACATAGATGGTTACTATAGGTTCGATCAGTACATAGAGATAAGGGATGATAATGCTGCTGTGATCACCGCTCCTGATAGCTTGACCCTATTAGTCGAAGACGTGACATGTGAGGCTGTAGCCAATGTAGCGGCATCCGCTCAGGACTTCTGCAATGGATCAGAGTCTGACTCTAATACACTGCAATGGCGAGCTATATTAATTAATGAGCAGGGCAGTATCATATTTGATAAGTCAGATTTTGGAGCAGATGTCAATATGGATATCACTGGATCATCTGGCGAGACTCTACAGTTGAGATGGGAGGTTACAGATGCTTGCGGTAATATATCCAATGCCATGACCGTAATCTATGTGAGGGACAACCTCGCGCCTTCGATTATATGTATTTCGAGTGTGTCCGTCGCACTTAATGCGGAGGGTGAAACGGCTATCTGGGCTAAAGATTTTAACGCCAGCAGTTTCGACAATTGTACAGCAGCGAGTGACCTTATCTATACAATTGTACCAGAAGGGCAGGAGCCAATCAGACCAGGCAGAGAAGGATTTCGCGAACAGAGTAATGCGGTGATAGACTGTGAAGCTTTGCAAGAATCTGCAACTATCAGCTATGAAGTTTGGGCTTGGGATGAGAGTCAGAACGGTAACTCCTGCCGAGTGGTTTTACAGTCTTCTGAAATTTGTGATCCTGATAATATAATGGAGTCGAGCCATGCTACTATAGCCGGTCAGGTGATCACCTATGACCAAAAAGCAATGTCGGGCGTAGAGGTGACGGTACAGTCTACGAATGCAGAATATCCAAAGACTGTCAGCACTGGTGAATCAGGGCAATATGCATTTAGCCAGAATCCGACGGGGTTCAATTATGATATCTCCGCCCAATATGAGGATGAGTATAGTAATGGTATCAGTACCTTAGATTTATTGATCATTCAGAATCATATTCTCGATATTAAGCCCTTAAGTTCACCATACCAAACTATAGCGGCGGATGCTAATGCCAGTTCTTCTGTGTCTGCTTCTGACATTATCGCATTGCAGAAGATCATCTTGGGCATTTCAGACGAACTACTTGGAACCGAAGCCTGGGTATTCATAAATGCAGCCCAAGACTTAGCATCCGAGATTAATCCATGGCCATTTTTAGATCATCTCGAACTTATATCGCTGGGGACTGATGCGATGGACCAAGACCTAATAGCCGTCAAGGTAGGTGACGTGAATGGCTCCGTCAGCCTGCCAGGATTCACGAGGACAGAATTGAGAACGGAAGGTGAGATTAGCCTGAATACTGATGATAAATATCTGAAGAAGGGAGAATCGCTAATTGTAGATTTTAGAAGTACTCAATTCAATCAAATAAGAGGATTTCAAACGACTTTTGAAATGGTCGGATTGAGCTTGAAAGAAGTGATAGGTGGTCATGTAGCTTTCGGTCAGGGCAATTATGTTTTGAAAGGCCAGCAGCTCGCAGTCTCATGGATTTCAGAAGAAGAAATTAGTACAACAGCACCATTATTCAGTATCAGAATTGTAGCAGACAGGGACATATGGCTTAGTGAGGCATTGAGGATTAATTCTTCATATCTTAATTCAGAAATCTATGTGACAGATCAGTTGTCAGCGCACGATCTGGTTTTGACCTTTGACGAGGAAGAAACTGAGCTGACATCTCGAGAAGAATTTAAACTTTATCAGAACCAACCGAATCCATTCACTGATTATACCATCATCGGGTTTGATGTGCCAGAGCGGTCAATTTTAGATATTATCATCTATGACGCAGCAGGTAGAGAAGTGATTAGAAAGACTAATGAGTATCAGAAAGGTTACCATGAGTTAAGGATTGACAAGGAAAATCTGAACGGAGAAGGCATGTTTTACTATAAATTGGAGACAGAGAATTACCACGCAATGAGTCGTATGATTTTACTCAATTAAGGATCAGCAATCTGTCATGCTGTGAAGTCTTTATATCAAGCATGACAGATAGAATTAATATGATTGTGTTTATAAGACAATAATGCTATCTTTCCTGATATCATAAAGATAAAATGCTGATATTCTGAGAGTTAGATTATTACTTAGGTTGGGATGTTTAGACAGATGACACCAAAAGCAATTCTATTTCATATAAGTTTAGTGCTTGTCGTGACAGTGATGTTTACATCATATAGCTCAGGGCAGAGAGATATTGATATTACAGCCCCAGTCGATCTTGTCTTGAATTGTAATAATCTCGATTATGTTATCATAAGTTCGTGGCTGCAGGACTACACTGCTACCAGCATGTGTGATGGAGCCATAGAGGTCAGCAATGATTTTGACGGTGAGCTGCCTGATCTATGTGGTCAGCCAAAATTCGTCAAGTGGATCATCAGAGATGAATGTGGCGATATTGACTCCTCGGGGTCGACCATAAGTTTGGCTAATACTCTATTCGATGTAGGCTTTTCCTATTGCCCTCCATCAATCACAGTGTTTGCAGATACCACCCGCTGTGGATCCCAAGTAATTTTTCCACATCCCTACGCCAGGGACTGCTTCAGCCAAATAGAAGTGAATCAGGTTAGAAACAACCAGGATCAAATCCTGCAATCTGGAGACGTATTTCCAGAAGGACCGACTAATATAGTCTTTGAAGCCGTAGATAAATGTGGCAATAATGACTTCTGCCGATTTCAGGTAGTCGTGAGGGCATCAGAAGATTTAGTGAATGTGTACTGCCCAGAAAATAGGCAGATCAGAATATGTGCGGATCAAGACTCATGTGTTTGGGTGTCTACGGATGAATTCTTACGTCCTGGTACTGCTCTAAATGAATGCTCATCTGCCACATTGGACTACACCATCACGACCGCTGCAGGCGTGAGATCTTCATCCAGAGTTTTGATGGACGAGGACGGCAATGCCTCAGGCTTCGTTTTTCCCCTTGGCCAAAGTGAAGTTTGCTATGAAATTGCTAATGGCGGCGGAAATGCAGAGTGCTGCTTTATGATAGCCGTAGAGGATTGCGCAGCTCCTACCATTATCTGCCCTGGCTCAGCCGAAATATCGTGCGACTTAATCGCACAGGGAGACGCACTGGATGAATGGCTCGATCAAGCTATCGTCAGTGATAATTGTGATTCTAATCCGACCGTCAGAACCGTAGTATTAGACACTATTGGTATCTGTGCGGGGACTCAGATGATAGAGTATCTCGTCATCGCTGAGGATGGCTCATCTAATGAGTCAGCCTGTGTAGCCACACTTAATGTTTCTGATGATGAGGGACCAGAATTATTAGTTACGAGGCTGCCAGATTCCACCTTCCAATGTAGAGGTGTCAACCAAAATCAAGAAATATTCGTAGAGTGGTTAAGCAATAATGCAGGCTTTAATGATACCCACGTCAAAAACAATTGTCCTTCTGAAATCAATTGGAAATTCGAACCTTCGACCACGACATTTCAAGTTTTTAATAATGCTTGTTCTCCTAATATTGGCTTTTACGACGTAGAGTTTTATGCAGAAGATCGATGTGGAAACCGAAGTGAAACTACAGCAAAAGCTAGATTACTGATAGAAGATAATTTGCCACCGCTACTACAGGTACCTGATGATATCGTATTGCCTTGTGATATTGACAATTTGCAAGGCATCATAGATGAAGTCCTCAGTCGAATCACGCTGATTGATAGCTGTTCGGGGACACAGGTCAATGCCAGCCTGACTTTACCATTTAATGAGTGTCCCTTGGGCGAATCGGTAGTCGATGTCACCTTTACAGCTAGCGATAATTGTGGAAATTCTATTAATACGATCACTCAAATTACCCTTGTAAAAAACGTGACGTCGCTTGTCATAGCTCCACCACCAATTGTACTTCGGTGTGGACAAAATATAGATTCCATCATCCCAGAGTGGTTAGAAAAATACTCTGTGAGGCCGCAATGTGATAGCTTCACTGTAGTAAACACTTATGAACCCACGATGACGAACATCTGTGGATCAGAACAACAGGTCATATGGCTTCTACAAGATACTTGCGGCACTTCTGTCACAGCTAATTCTACCTTGACAGTGGTGGATGAGTTGACCCCACCTGTCTTTCTAAACTGTCCAATAGATGTAACAATTTTTTTAGATGATACTGATTGTTCAGGTGAGTTTACATTTGATACGCCCAAAGCGGAAGACTGCACAGATGAACGTGTAGAAATTAAACAAGTACTGCCATCAATTGGTGAAGAGATATTAACCAGTGGCAGCGACTTTCCAGTAGGAGAGACCCTCCTGCAATTCACGGCAACGGATCAATGTAATAATATAAGTCGATGTGAATTCACGATCACGGTCGTAGATGACGCTTCATGCTCTAGTACTGGACTCACTATCAGTGGCAATGTGCTAGATGCTTCGGGTAATAATCTCGAAGGTGCTGTCTTACTGATCGACACTAATGGGGGTGAATTCCCCAAGCTGCAAGTGTCAGATGCCAGAGGTGACTATTCCTTTAGATTTCTGCCTCCAAGACAAAATTTCAGCATTGACTTGAGCATTGAAGATTCATTTGTGAATGGCATTTCAGGATTAGACTTATTATTAATCAGAAATCATATTCTTGGACTTAATACATTCACCACGCCGCTGAATGTCATAGCCGCTGATGCGAATAATGATCAATCATTGAGCGCTTTAGATATTGTTGTTCTACAGAGATTATTGATCGGTATAGTGGACACGCTGCCTGGGGGTATTGCATGGAAATTCGTCGAAACTAGTGAAATAGAGAACAGCACTTTGGTACCCTACCCGAGGATCAATAGATTCATTTATACGGATCTTAGAGAAAGTCTAATGCAAGATTTTATCGGTGTGAAGACTGGAGACGTCAATGCCAGTGCCTCAGCGCCTGAACTGGGCAGTGAACTGATGACAGAGACACGAGAAAGTGTTCCTCTAAGAGCTAACGATAGATTAGTACTTACTGGTAAGAAGTACATAGTTGAGTTTACAGTTGATAAGGATCTTGATATAGAAGGATTTCAACTGTCGCTCGATGTAGCCGACGTACATATTGCTCACATTGATTCGGACCTATTTAATATCAGTGAACATGATTATCACTTATCTGATGATGAGCTAAAGTTAGTAGGGCTCAATCGGATAAACTCATCGAAAGGAGGATTCGTCCGCCTGCATCTAGAGCCGCTCAGCACAGGTATGCTGAGTGATTTAATTCGGCCTTCCGCTGAATCTTATCCATCAGAAATTTATTCACCTGATGGTGATCAATTCTTAGTTAAGCATCTCGCTATAATTTTTGATAGGGAGGAGTCAACAGGCTTACAGGTCTATCAAAACCATCCTAACCCTTACAGCGAAGAGACCAGCATCAGTTTTGAACTTTCATCCGATGAAGAAGTAGAGATCGAAGTCTTTAATTATTCAGGTAGAGTGTTGTACCAAGTCATAGATCAATACTCCGCTGGTAAGCACTCAGTCTCCATCAGTGCGAATGATCTAGATATGACAGGCTTGTTATATTACCGA